>Ga0067045_1027506_pt1 | contig 107355 bp, 101 predicted proteins | sample TerdegcTABiofilm_FD_59184 | JGI IMG/M metagenome (GOLD analysis project Ga0067045, IMG submission 59184) | Combined Assembly of (Gp0054472, Gp0054536) Wastewater bioreactor microbial communities from Singapore -Terephthalate degrading...
CCAGCCGATATGGCGGGCATGGTGGACGCAGTGAATGCCGCAGATATGGAAAAGGCCAGGGCGCTCCATTACAGGATGAGCCCGCTGATTGATTCTCTCTTCATCGAAACCAATCCCACGCCCGTAAAGGCCGCTCTTTCAATGATGGGAAAGATCCAATATGAAGTCAGGCTTCCCCTCGTGAAGATGTCGGACGCCAACTATGAAAAACTGAAAAAGGCCATGATCAATTACGGACTGATCAAGTAATCGGAAACTGTGCGGGAGCCGGAATCCGGATGGCGGGCAGCGGTCCGGTTTTCGGCTTTCGAATGACGAAAAGGAAAGGAGGCTGATCATGGTTAAAGCCATTGTAATGGGCGCGGCTGGAAAAATGGGCAGCAGAATAGCCACTCTGATCTCCGGCACCGAGGGAATCGAGATCGCAGGCGCTGTTGAAAAAAAAGGACATCCGTTGATCGGCCGGGATATCGGTGACCACACCGGCATCGGCAAGACGGGTGTCAGCATAGCGGGAGATATTTCCGATTACATTAAGAAGGGTGATGTCATTATTGATTTTACCCACCATGAGGCATCGATCGCCAATCTGGAGGCTGCGGTCGGGAATAATAAAGCCATCGTGATAGGTACGACGGGTTTCTCCGCCGATGAAATGAAAACGATCAGAGAGCTTGCAAAAAAGACCAGATGCGTGCTGGCGCCGAACATGAGTGTCGGGGTCAATGTAATGTTCAAGGTTCTCGAAAACGTGGCGGGCATTCTTGGAGATGAATTCGATGTGGAGATCGTCGAGGCGCATCACAATTTGAAGAAGGATGCCCCCAGCGGCACTGCCATGAGAATGGCCCAGATTATTGCGGATGTCCTGAAGCGCAATCTTGATAAAGTCGCCGTCTACGAAAGAAAGGGCATGGTCGGAGCCCGGACGAGAGCGGAAATAGGCATCCAGACGGTAAGGGCGGGAGACATCGTGGGCGAGCATACGGTTATATTCGGCGGAATCGGGGAGAGGCTGGAGTTCATCCATCGCGCCCACAGCAGGGATAATTTCGCCAAAGGCGCTATCAGAGCGGCCAAATGGATTGTTAATCAGAAGAACGGTTTTTATGACATGCAGGACGTGCTGGGACTAAAAGATCGATGAACCCCCTGTCTGGCAGAGGAGTGAAACAGGCTGAAGGATAAGGCCGAAGCAAAAAACAGTTCAGGTCCCGGGTCCAGAGTTTTTAGTGGAACTCCATACCCGGGACCTGAGTGCAAATACTCAAGGAGGAAATGGATTTTGCGGATTGCTGAAAGACTGACGAAAATACCCCCATATCTTTTTATGGAGCTGCGGAGGAAAATCGCCCGGGCAAAGGCTGATGGCATCGATGTCATCAGCCTTGCTATCGGAGACCCTGTGGAGCCGACCCCGGGCGGCATCGTCAGGGAACTGTGCGCGCGGGCAAGGGACCCGGAGAATCATCGGTATCCTACGGACGAAGAGAAGGGCATGTTTTCTTTCAGAGAAGCAATTGCCGCATGGTACGGAGATCGTTACGGCGTTTCTCTGGACCCCGCGGATGAGGTTCTCGGCCTTATCGGTTCAAAGGAAGGGTGCCATCATTTTATTCTCGCGAGAGTCAATCCCGGGGACATTGTACTTATGACCGATCCGGGATATCCAGCATATCGGGCAAGTATTCTCATGGGAGGGGGCGAGCCGTATTCCATGCCGATCCTCGCGGATAAAGATTATCTCCCTGTTTTCGAGGATATACCTTCCGATGTGGCAAGGAAAGCGACCGCGATGTTCCTCAACTATCCAAACAATCCGACCGGAGCATGCGCCACTGCGGATTTTCTCGGGAGACTTGTCGAGTTCGCGCGGGATTACGATATCGCCGTCTGCTATGATAATCCATATAGTGAAGTTGTGTTCGACGGCGGGGAAAGACTGAGTTTCTTATCGGCGCCGGGGGCTAAAGAAGTGGGTGTGGAGTTGAATTCGCTGTCCAAGCCTTACAACATGACCGGATGGCGCATCGGGATGGCCGTGGGAAACCCGGATCTGATAGCCGCGATGAGCAAAGTGAAGGAGAACACTGATTCCGGAGTATTCAATGCCATCCAGTATGCCGGGATTCACGCCCTTAGAAACGAAACAACGAATATCGAAAAGATGATCAGGATCTATAGGAGGAGAAGAAGTCTCGTATTAAAAACCTTGAAAAAAATAGGCATCCGCTTTTCTCCTCCCAAAGGGACATTCTATTTGTGGGTGCCGACACCGGACGGAATGAGTTCTATCGAATTCACGAATCGTTTATTTGAGAAGACGGCCGTGGTGGTCGCCGCCGGTACTGCGTACGGAAAATACGGCGAGGGATATATCAGGATATCCCTGACTGTACCCGATAAACGGTTGAAAGAGGCCATGCAGCGCATTGAGCGGGAATTTGCGTAGTGTAATCGCCTTTGTAGGCATTGGCTCCAATCTGGGAGAACCTGTCCGTAATTGCCTCGCTGCTGTCGAGCGTCTTTCAGAGGTGGAAAAAACTGAAATACTGGAAAGATCTTCTCTTTACAGGACCGAGCCTGTAGGCATCAGGGCGCAGAATTGGTTTGTTAACTGCGCGGTCGAGATCAGGACGCGGCATGATCCTGATCAGCTGCTGAATTCTCTTCAGGAAATAGAGCGCGATATGGGCCGGGCGAGAGAAATCAGATGGGGCCCCCGCATCATTGATCTCGACATACTTTTCTATGGGCAGGAGATCATCAGGACAGGGAGATTGACCGTTCCCCATCCGGAGCTTCACAAAAGGCGCTTTGTCCTCGTTCCACTCAATGAAATTGCATCATACTTGATCCATCCTGTCTTCGGAATTTCCATAAAAGGCCTTCTGGATAGATTGCTGGATCATAAAGAAGTCGTCAAAATAGATACAAACTGAGTTTCTTCCATGATGATCAGAATAATACTTGCGTTCATTATTCTTTACCTGCTGTACCGGTTCTTAAGGAAAACGATCTTTCCTCTTCAGAAAAACAGGAGATCGGTGTCGGAAAACCCCTTTCAGAGTAGCGGGGAAGAACTGGTCGAAGATCCGTATTGTCATACTTATGTGCCGATAAGCGATGCCTATCGACTGGAAACTGGAGGCCGGAAGTTGTTTTTTTGCAGCAGGGAATGTCTGGAGAAATACAAAAAAGAAAGAAGCTGATAAACCGATTTGGAATTTTTTGAATTTGTTTAGAGCTTCGGATTTAGGATTCAGAGTTTGAACGGGAATGCTCCCGCCCGGGGAAAATTTTAAGGAGGTCTTTTTGTAATGAAGTTCTTCATAGACAGCGCGAATATAGCTGAGATCAGGGAAGGAATCAGCCTGGGGATGGTCGATGGAGTGACAACCAATCCGAGTCTTATTGCAAAAGAGAACAAGAAATTCGATGTCGTAGTCAAAGAGATACTTGAAACCGTGGAAGGTCCTGTCAGCCTGGAGGTGCTTAGCCTTGAGGCGGAGGGCATGGTCGCGGAAGCGAAGAAGCTGGCATCCCTGGGTGACAATGTGGTGATCAAGATACCGATGACTACAGAAGGTCTGAAGGCAACAAAAAAGCTGTCGGACACGGGAATCGACGTCAATCAGACTCTGATCTTCTCTCCGGTGCAGGCATTGATGGCTGCGAAGGCCGGAGCGGCTTATGTAAGCCCTTTTGTGGGAAGACTGGACGATATCTCGCACACCGGAATGGATCTTGTCGAACAGATCATCACAATTTTCGATAATTACGAAATAGACGCTGAAATTATCGTAGCCAGTGTGAGACATCCGCTGCATGTCCTTGAGGCAGCGCTGCTCGGAGCGGATATTGCGACGATCCCGTTCAAGGTAATAGCTCAATTGGCGAAACACCCTCTTACGGATATCGGTATCGAGAATTTTCTGGCGGACTGGAAAAAAGTACCCGGGAAATAATAAGGCCGGACAGAAGCTATGCTCGGGAGCATCAGAGAAATATTCGAAAAGCTGGTCGTGCGGGAAAAGGGCAATGAAGTCATTAACCTTCCCAATATCATCACTATGCTCAGGATCAGTGTCATCCCCGTCCTCTTCTTGATGTTGCTCGATCCCGGGCCGGTTCTGAGTCTTATCATCGCTGCCTTTTTCATAACGGCTTCCGTAACGGATCTCATTGACGGCTATATCGCAAGAAAATACGGTATCGTTACAAAGATCGGAAAAATTCTCGATCCCGTGGCCGATAAACTCGTCATCAATACCGCCATGATCCTGATGATTCCCCTGGGCCGCATACCTGCCTGGATTGTGGCTATTATAATCATGAGGGATATCGCCGTGGATGCGATGCGTCATATTTACAGTCTAAGGGGCCTTGTTATTGCGGCCAGCCGCCTCGGCAAACAGAAAACCTTCTCGCAGATAGTCGCAGTATCCGCTTTGTTGATTCACTATCCTCTTTTCGGGATAGACTCTCATACGGTCGGCATGGCAGTCATCTATGTCGCGCTTATCTTGACAATTTGGTCGGGTGCCGATTACATGATGAAATTCTACCGGTGGGTCAACACTAATTTCTCATGAAACGAGCTGGAATAATTGATGTTATGGCGGTCCTTCAGGAAGTCTTCGAGATTACAAAGCATGCAGTTTTCTATTGACAATAAAATGCAATTTGATTACGTTAAAAACTCGTTGAGCGGGCGTAACTCAGTGGTAGAGTGCTACCTTGCCAAGGTAGACGTCGACGGTTCAAATCCGTTCGCCCGCTCCAGTTTTTTAGTTTTTTCAGCCGAAGGTGTGAAGCAAAGGAATGGCGACGATCTTCGAGCCTGAAAGTTGAAGCCTTTTGCCTGCTTTAACGGCGGCATAGCCAAGTGGCCAAGGCAGCGGTCTGCAAAACCGTTATTCACCGGTTCGAGTCCGGTTGCCGCCTCCAGAATTTAAAAAGGGCCAGCTCGTTTTCAGAGAAAACGGCTGGCCCTTTTTACAGGCTGCGCACTATCTCCTCTTTTCAATCCATGAAGAGGGATACGTGTTCGACCCGGTTGACATCGACGAGACCGCGGTCCGTGATCTTCAATTCCGGGATAACGGGCAGAGCGAGAAAGGACATAGCCATGAAAGGCTCCTCCGGAGTGCTCCCCATTTCCAATGCCACCTTTCTCATATATTCCCATCCTTTTGCAGTTTCTTCCAGAGGGCGGTCCGACATGAGCCCCCCTATCGGCAGGGAAAAGCGTGCGAGGACCCGGCCGTTCTGAGCCGCCGCAAGACCTCCTCCCATGGCCTCCACGGCTCTGACCGCTTCGTACATATCCCTGTCGCTGCATCCCACGCAGATAATGTTATGGGAATCGTGCGAAACCGATGAGGCGAGAGCGCCCGTCCGGAGTCCTAAGCCGCGTACCATACCGAGGCCCACATTTCCCGTCGCGCGGTGGCGCTCCACGACGACGATCTTTATAATGTCGTTCTCCGGATCGGCAGTGACGAGCCCTCTCTCGATCCGGGCCGCCGCCCGATCATGAGTGGTGATGATCTGATCCGGAACAACGCCGATCACCCTGATACTGCTACCGCGGGCCGGTATTGAAAATGTATCAGGGCCGTACGACTTTATTAGCATCGGGCTGATTCCCGGCGGACGGACCGGTTTCGACGGTTCACAATATAATGTCCCGTCTGCGTAAACTATGCGCCCTTTCTTGAGCACTGCATCAATCTTCAGCGGATTCAACGAGGAAAGGACCACCAGGTCAGCCTGGTAGCCAGGCGCGATCGCTCCGAGGCCCGGCAATCCGAAATACTCGGCAGTATTGAGGGTTACCATGGCGATAGCAGCCGCTGGCTCGATACCCCTGGCTACAGCCATGTCGAGCAGATGATTCAGGTGTCCCTTCCTCACAAGGTCATGGGGATGGAGATCATCCGTGACCAGGGAACACTTCCGGAATGCAAGTGGCGATGCGAGAGAGAGCAGGGCATCCAGATTTTTGGCCTGAGTGCCTTCACGGATCATGATGTGCATCCCCAGGCGCAGTTTCTCCCTGGCTTCTTCCAGTCGCGTGCATTCGTGGTCGGAGCGGATTCCTGCGGACAGATATGCGTTCAGGGCATTGCCGGATAGGAGCGGCGCATGGCCGTCCTTGACTCTGTCGCAAAAAACACGTATTTTTTCGATAACGGAAGGGAACCCGGATATCACGCCCGGGTAGTTCATCATCTCGGCAAGGCCGAGTACCATTTCCTCATCTTTGAATTCGAGAAGGTCCTGCACAGACAGATCGGCCCCTGACGTTTCCATCCCTGTTGCCGGAACGCAGGAAGGAAGCATGAAATAGAAATCGACCGGCAGTCCCCTGCTGATATCCAGCATATACCGTATCCCTCGTTTTCCGAGCACATTCGCTATCTCATGCGGATCGGCGATAATAGTCGTAGTGCCTGACGGGATAACGGCCCGGGCGAGTTCCGGAGGGCAGAGCATGCTGCTCTCGATATGGAGATGGCCGTCGATGAAACCCGGCGAGACATAGCGGCCCCGGATGTCCAGGGTGTCCGGTCCGTCGTAACTCCCAATGCCGACCACAGTCCCATCCGTTACGGCGATATCCCCCTCCGTGATCTCGCAGGTGAATACATTGATGATCCTGCACCTTTTAAGGACGAGATCAGGTGCAATATCCCCCGCGGCCGCGCGTATTCTTCTGAGAAGCTGATCCATCGATGTATTCACGGAAATTCGCTGTTCTACTGCCCTCTTATCCGAAAAGGGGCGAATTTGCGGTCTTTCCTGCCCTGACGGCAATCAGGCGTCGGACATCACCCTGAAAGGCCGGTCATTACGGATTTCAAGCCGCTCTCGATCAATGATCTTATGGCGGCCAACTGTTCGGGACTGGCCGCCTCAAAACGCAGAACGAGCACCGGCTGTGTGTTGGAAGCGCGGATCAGCCCCCATCCGTCTTCAAAGGGGATGCGGACTCCGTCTATATCTATGATCCGGTGGTCCTTGCGAAAATACTCTTTTAATCTTTCGACCACATCGAATTTGATATGATCGGGACAATCGATTCTGATTTCGGGGGTATTGAATGCCCTGGGGACGTCGGCGAGGATTTCGGTCAGCTGCATTCCCGTTCTGGACAGAATCTCCAGCAGCCTCATGGCCGCATAAATGGCATCATCAAACCCGAAATACCTGTCCGCGAAAAAGATATGGCCGCTCATCTCCCCCGCAAGAAGCGCTTTTTCCTCCCTCATCTTCCCCTTAATCAGGGAGTGTCCGGCCTTCCACATAATGCCCCTGCCCCCGTGCTTCTCGATATCTTCATAAAGTCTGTTGGAGCATTTGACTTCGCCTATTATGGATGCACCGGGTTTTTCCTTGAGGATGAATCTTGAGAACAGGAGAAGCAATTCGTCCCCCCAGAGGATTTCGCCGTTATTCATGATAACGCCGATACGGTCGGCATCGCCGTCAAACGATATGCCTACATCGGCACCCTTCTTCTTTACGAGGGATATGATCTCGGTCAAATTTTCGGGGACAGTCGGATCGGGAAAATGGTTGGGGAAACGACCGTCGACATCGCAGTATATCGGGGTAACACTGCAGCCGAACCTTTCGAGCAGGGGAAGTGCGAAAAGTCCGGCAACACCGTTGCCGGCATCGATTACCACATTGAGGCCCCTGTTGATCTGCACATTATTGAAGATATAATCAAGATATTTTTGTGTGATATCCGTCCGGCTCGCGCGGCCGTGCCCGGTCCTGTATTTTTCCCCCTCCATGATCTTCCTCAGATCCTGTATGCTTTCTCCGTAAATAGTATCCGGTCCTACGCAAATCTTAAATCCGTTGAATTCAGGAGGATTATGGCTGCCGGTAACCATGACGCCTCCGCCGGCGCCGAGTTCCCTGATCGAGAAGTAGAGCATTGGCGTGGCGCACAGGCCGATATCGATGACATCGATTCCGGTTGCGATCATGCCGCTTTTAACGGCATTTCCGTATTCTTCCGAGCTCAGGCGGCAATCCCTCCCAAGAGTCATTGTTTTAACACCTCGATCCATAGCGTAGGAGCCGATGGCCCTTCCTAAATCGAATACAAACGTTTCATTCAGATCTTTACCCACGATTCCTCTGACATCATATTCTCTGAATACCTTTGGATCCATAGCCATCTCCGGTGCGATTTGCGGATAATTTAGCACAGCACCGGGTCTTGTACAAGGCTGGTTTTCACCTGGGACGCGAATCTTGTCGCCTATTTCCTGAAGATTTTCAGAAGTATATTTTTTTCTTGACAAAAGGCGGCCCTTGGTTTTAAAGAGTATTACGCTTTGAAGGATGTGTGAAATGGATTCGAAATTCAGCCGTGCAGATCGATTCTTCGTTTTTTTTGGTTTCTTTTTTGGCTTTGGGAAGGTCTGCCGGCTGCCTTGAATGACGATAAACAGGATTCGAGGCCGTGGGCAGGCCGGACGATCTGCCCACGGCTTTTTGTTTGAATGGCCGTGGAGAAACCAAGCGGCCATTTTTTTTATCTCAATCAAAAGGGGGACATCATGCGCTTCAAAATCGTACTAATTTCATTGATCGCCGTATTAATCTGGCTGCCCGCTCCATGTACCGGGGCCGCGGGACCCATAAAAGTCGGAGCGGCCATCAACCTCACGGGTCCCGCGTCAAGCTGGGGACAGTATCATGCCAAAGGACAGCAGGATTATTTCAACTACGTAAATGAGGTTAAGGGAGGAGTCGCCGGGAGGAAGATAGAGATGATCTTGGTTGACACCGGATATAAAGTTCCCGAAGCGATCTCCGCGGTCCGGAAGTTTGCCGACCAGAATAAAGTGGACATGATCGCTACATGGGGGGCGGGCGAGGGACTGGCGGCGAAGCCGATCATTCAGAAGTATAGAATCCCCACTCTCAACTATTCAACAAGCTGGGAAATCCTGGAGCCCCCCGTTGATTACATGTACTTGCCTTTCGGGAGCTATCGCATGGACTGCTATGCGGTTCTCGAATATATTCGCACCATCCACCGAGGCAAAGAACCGCCGAAAGTAGGTCTGCTTACCTATAATAACGCGTACGGCCGCTCGATACACAAGCCGAGCAGGGAGTATGCCGCGGCGAACAGGATCAACATTGTCGCCATCGAAGAATTTCCCCCGAAGACCGTGGACCTGACAACGGAGCTCCTCAGGCTTAAAAAAAGCGGCGCTGAATATATCTTCATGCAGATGCTTCCCGCGACTATTATTACGGCTCTCAAGGGCGCGGACCGTATCGGCTATAACCCCGCGTTCTTTGGAACCTGGACGTCCACGGACCCGGATTTCTTCAGGCTGGGCAAGGGGATCATCCGCGACAGGCTGAGAATTCAATTCCCCGGAGGACTTCCTTCGGACAATTCACGGGGCATGAAGATCATGAAAGATCTATGGAAGAGGTACAAAACAGTCGACAGGTTTGACGCCTCCTACTGGGAAGGCGTCGTCGTAGGAATGATTATGGAAAGGGGATTCGTACGCGCCCAGGAAAAATACGGAAGAATCGACAGCCAGACCATCAATGCCGCCTTGGAGTCGTTCAGGAACGAGGATTTCGGCGGGATTGTGCCGAATATCACTTACACGAGGAATAATCATGAAGGGTCATTCAAAGCGCGCATTGTCCGGGTACGTGAAGACGGGTCTTATACGCCTTTGACAAATTTTTATAGTCCGGGCAAAGAAAAAATAAGGATAATGAGGTAACCGGGTGGATAAGATGTTTATTTGAAATCCGCAGATCAGCATCAGGAAGAAAGGAGCGGGAAAGTATCGTATGAAGGCCTTTCGCGGACAGCCTGGTATCTACAGGCATGCAGGGCCCGGCGCAATGCAATCCGATCTGGAGATCATCGGCCTTTCACTCAGCTTCGGCGGCATCATGGCTCTTTGCAATATCGACCTTCAGGTGCGGACGGGCGAGCTCCTTGCGATCATCGGACCGAACGGCGCTGGAAAGACGAGTCTGCTCAATTGCGTGACAGGGTATTACCGCGGTCAGAGAGGTAAAATCATTTTTAACGGAAAGGATGTTACGGCCCTGCCCACTCATGATCTTACTCATCTCGGCATCGGCAGGACATTCCAGAACATTGAGCTTTTTCCCGGCATGACAGTTCTTTCCAATATGATGCTGGCGCGGCATATCCACTGTAAATACGGATTCGGCTCCGCCTGCCTCTTTACCGCCGGGGTGCGCAGTGAGGAGATTCGCCACAGGAGGATTCTGGAAGAAATCATCGATTTTCTGGAAATGCAGGCCATACGCAAAAAGATGGTGGGGTCTCTGCCATACGGATTGAGAAAGAGGGTTGAACTGGGACGTGCTCTCGCCCTGGAGCCGAAGCTGCTGGTTCTTGATGAACCGTTCGCCGGGATGAATCTCGAGGAAAAAGAGGACATGGTGCGTTTTCTTGTCGAGCTGAATGAGGCATGGGGACAGACTATGATCCTTGTAGAACATGACATGTCGATCGTCATGAGCATTTCAAAACGGATCGTTGTGCTCAATTACGGGGAGAAACTCGCCGAAGGCACCCCCGATATGATTCAAAACGATCCGAAAGTTATAGCCGCCTATCTTGGAGGCAACGGAGATGCCGGGGGACGGACGGAAGAAAGAAGCTGAGACGTATTTCATCGTCGACCTGTTCAGTAACAGGTGAAGCGATCCGCTTTCTGTAATATCAATGGAAAAGATAAAAGAAGAAATCCTGTCAGAGCTGGCCCGGCTTACTTTGCCGCAGGTTCTTATAAAGCAGGCAGAGCGCTTCGGGAAGCGGATAGCCTTGCGCGAGAAGGCTTACGGAATATGGCAGACATACACTTGGGAGGATTACCTGGGGTATGTGAGAGCAACCTGCATGGGTTTGCTTTCTCTCGATCTGAAAAGAGGGGACAATATCGGCATTGTCACGAACAACCACCCCGAATGGCTGTTCAGCGAGCTTGGCGCGCAGGCGGCAGGCGCGATAACGGTGAACCTATTCACATCGGCTGTATCCGAAGAACTCGCTTCCTCGCTCAACAGGATTCAGGCGGCTTTTGTATTCGTACAGGATCAGGAACAGGCCGACAAACTTCTTGACGCAAGGAAAAAACTTACGCATGTACGCAGGGTGATTTACATCGATCCGACTGGAATGAGGAATTACGGAAGAGATCCCTGGTTTTTGAGTTTCAGCGGGCTTCTGGAAAGGGGAGAGGAGATGCACCGGCAGGACTCCGGCCGCTTCGCCCGCGAGGTCGCCCGCGGCATGCCGCAGGAGGTGGCCCTGATGATCCAGACCTCCGGAACTACTGGATTGCCGAAGCTTGCCATGATCACACATCGCAATTTCCTCGAAATGGGACGAAACTGGATCGAAAGCGCGCCGATCGGGATCGGAGCCAACTGGCTGTCCATGACACCCCCAGCGTGGATCGTGGATCAAATGTGGGGCGTCGGCGTGGCGCTGCTCGGAGGCATGGTGATGAATTTCCCTGAAACACCGGAGACGATCACGGAAGATTTTCGTGAGATCGGCCCTGAGCTGATTATCACGTCCTCCCGGTTCTGGGAAGATCTTGCATCGAAAATCCGCGTGAAGATGAGCGATGCGGGCGTCATCAGGAGAAAGCTCTTCGGCATGGCGGAGGCCGTCGGAAGGGCGTGCGTAGACCTGGAAGCCGGGGGAAAGAGAGTGCCTCTTCCCCTTGGGATACTGAGGAGAATCTCATCTTTCATCATATTCCGGCCTCTGCTTGACAGAATCGGTTGTTCCCGATTCAGGGCCGCCTATACAGGCGGACATCCGATCAGCCCGGATGTGATTCGCTTTTTCAGGGCGATCGGCCTGAACCTCAAGCAATGCTACGGTCTGACTGAAGCGGGAGGGATTTTTCAGGTCCAGCCGGACGGGGAAGTCAAGCCGGAGACCGTGGGTAAACCTCTGCCGCACGTGAAAGTAAAGCTTTCAAAAGATCAGGAAGTGCTCGTATTGAGTGAAACCAATTTTGCGGGCTACTACCGTGATTTCGAAGCCACGTCGGCCGCATTCGAAGACGGCTGGCTCAGAACGGGCGACGCCGGTTTCATCGACAAGGACGGCCATCTCTTGATTATAGGGCGGAAAGAGGAAATCATCCGCAACAGGGACGGCGCAGCCTTTTCTCCCGATTTCATCGAGACTCGCCTTAAATTCAGCCCTTTTATAAAAGAATCCGTCGTCTTCGGAGAAGGACGGCCGTACATTTCCGCACTTATCAATATAGACATGGGGAACGTGGGGAGCTGGGCGGAGGAAAGAATGATACCCTATACAACGTATTCCGATCTTTCCCAGCAGCCCGCGGTGGAAGAGCTCATTCGGGCAGAGATCGCGGAGGTGAACAAGCGGTTGCCTGACCACATGAAGATACGGCGCTTCATCCTTCTTTATAAGTTGCTGGACGCCGATGATGAAGAGCTGACCAGGACGGGAAAAGTCAGGAGGCGTTTTGTTTACGGTCTGTACATAAAATTGATCGAGGCGATGTACGGCAAAGAAAAGGAGATGAGCGTTCAGGGAAAGGTGCGCTACCGGGACGGACAGATCGGTAAAATAAATACCACAGTGAGAGTGCTTGAGGTGTAATCGGAGGTAAAATGGATTTCTTTCTTCAACTCCTCGTGAACGGCCTGTGCGTAGGTTTTCTGTACGGGATTTCCGCGATGGGTTTCGTCATGATCTTCAAGGCTTCCAGCGTGCTCAACTTCGCTCACGGCGAATTGCTGGCAATGGGTGCCTTCTTTTTTCTGGCCCTGGTATCCTGGGGGCAGCTGCCGGTTACGGGCGCCTTTCTGGTGACGCTTGCAGGGATGTTCATTCTCGGTTTTATTATCGAGCGTCTTTTCCTGCGTCCTCTGATAGGCGAGCCGCTGATCGAAGTAGTGATGCTCACAGTAGGGCTTGCATCTATGTTCAAGGGGCTCATGCTCCTTATCTGGGGCGGAAACCTGCACAGCTATCCAGATTTCCTGCCTGAGTCGCTTACGTTGCGGATCGGCGCCGTCGACATCCCTCCCGTTTACGTGGCTGCTTTTGCCACTGGTATTGTTTTTCTTCTGATTTTCGGACTTTTCTTCAAGTATTCCTCCCAGGGCATATATATGAGATCCGTTGCCGACAACCAGCAGGCAGCGCTTTCACTCGGTGTCCACGTCAAGAGGGTATTCGCCCTTTCCTGGGCGATAGCGGCCCTCGTTGCCGCGATGAGTGGGATCGTCCTGGGAATCATGAACGGGATCAATGTCCACGAACTGAGCGCCGTGGGGCTGAAGGTTTTCCCCGTCGTGATCCTTGGGGGGCTGGACAGCATCGGCGGGGCGATCATCGGAGGCATCGTCATCGGATTGCTGGAGACATTTACAGGGGGATACATCTCCACATCGCTACGGGACGTGATCCCGTACATAGCCCTGGTGGCTATATTGCTCGTGAAGCCTTACGGACTTTTCGGCCTTGTTGAAATCGAGAGGGTATGAAATATCCGGCTCCTAAAGCCGCAAGTGAGTACAGAGGGAAGAATGAGACAATTCAAATTCCACGCATGCGGGAATTACAAAGAAGCTTACGGACAGGAATTGACTGTTTTTGAAACGGATTTCGGCCGGCTGTGGTCGATCGCCGGACTCGTCCTGCTTTTCGCAGTACTCCCGTGGGCGGTCAGTCCGTATTTGCTGTACGTGATCAATATGATCGGGATAGCCGCCATCGCGGCGATCGGTCTCAATCTCCTCATCGGTTTTACCGGGCAGATATCTCTCGGCCACGGTGCTTTTTTCGGAGTGGGGGCTTATGCCGGAGCGATTCTCGCTACATCATGGAACCTTCCATTCATCCTCGCTGTTCCCGCTGCGGGCATCGTTACCTCCCTTGTAGGCATGCTCTTCGGAATTCCGTCGGGCCGGCTCAAAGGGCTGTATCTCACCATTGCAACGCTCGCGGGACAATTCATTATCGAGTATGTCCTTGTCCACTGGGAGGCGGTGACAAAGGGTACGATGGGGATAACTCTTCCGGAAGCCTCTCTTTTGGGCCTATCCCTGAAAGGAGACCGGAGTTTCTTTTTTGTTATTTTCCTGTGCCTGTGCGCGATGACCTGGGTCGCCGTAAATATAATGCGAACCCGGTATGGGCGGGCCTTCATAGCGATTCGAGACAATGATCGTGCCGCAGAGGGCATGGGAATCCCGATATTCAGGTATAAACTCCTCTCGTTCGGCATAAGTTCGTTCTATGCGGGGCTGGCGGGAGCAATCTGGGCATTCTACATGGTCAGTATCACCGCCGAGCCCTTTACGCTCTCCCTGTCAGTGGAATACATAGCCATGGTCATTATCGGCGGGCTGGGAAGCATTGCGGGATCTATTTACGGGGCTGTTTTTATAACGGCGCTCAATGAATTGCTCCGATGGGCCACGGATATTCTCATGAATGCCGGAGGCCTTTCCGGTTTCGAGCTTACGATGGCGCCGATGCGGGAATTCGTATTCGGTCTCGCCATAGTCATTTTTATTCTCTTCGAGCCGAAGGGCCTGGCCGAGATCTGGCGTGTGGTGCGCTCCAGTTTCAGACTGTGGCCGTTTTCGTATTAAGAAACTGAAAACTGAAAGTTCAAAATATGACCGATAATATTTTGCTTCAGATAAACAATATCAGCGTCGTTTATTCGGATGTGATCCAAGTACTGAGGGGAGTCTCCCTTTCCGTTTCGAAGAATCATATCGTTTCATTGCTCGGGAGCAACGGCGCTGGGAAGACCACGACTCTGAAGGCCGTTTCGGGGCTCCTCAAGCCGGAGAACGGTAAAGTAACCGACGGCAGCATTACTTACGACGGTCAGACCGTCCAGAATTTATCACCAGAAGAAATCACCAGGAAAGGAATCATACAGGTACTCGAGGGCCGGCAGCCGTTCAAGTACCTGACTGTTGAGGAAAACCTCAAAGTGGGGACGGCCACGCGCTGGGGGAAGCCTTACAAGAAAGACCTGGAAATGGTCTATAAGTATTTCCCGGTATTACGCGAAAGGAAAAAAGGTCTCGCAGGATATTGCAGCGGGGGGGAGTTGCAGATGCTGGTCATGGGACGGGCTCTCATGGCGCACCCCCGGCTCCTTCTTCTCGACGAGCCGTCGCTGGGGCTGGCCCCTCTGGTAGTCCGGGAGATATTCCAGATAATCAAGCGGATCAACGAAGAGCAGGGTACCACCATCGTACTGGTTGAACAAAATGCAAATATGGCCCTGCAGATCGCGCATTACGGATACGTCATGGAAAACGGAAAGATCGTCATGGAGGGAACGGCGGAAGATCTCCGTAGAAATCCCGACATAAAGGAATTCTATCTTGGAATGGGAGCAGCCGACATGACAAGATCTTATAAAGAGGTCAAATCGTACAGGCGAAGGAAAAGATGGCTGTGAAAGCAGAAGGCTTTTACAAAACAACTCAGGACTGTCTTTCGCCATTGATTTCAGAAAAGGGCATATATCAGAAAACTATTTCCTGAGCCTGATGTCCGGTGTCTCAGCGTCTATTTAATCAATCTTCTGCGCATAACTGCGATTGTCAGTGGAAACAGTACCGCTCCGAAAGCCAACAAATAGGCGAGTTGCCAGATCAGGGATACATCCAGTACCCCCATGGAGAACGCTCTGGCTGCGTCGACAAGGGATGTAAGGGGAAAGATGAGAGCCAAGCGCTGCGCCCAGGAGGGCAGGGTATCGAGGGGGAAAAAAGTGCCGCTGAAGAGGAACATCGGCGTGATAAACAGGAAAATAGGAAGATTGAACACGTCAATGGTCCTGATGATCGAAGTAAAATACATGCCTATGGAACCGAATGCAAAGCCCCCCGCCAGGGAGAGCGGAATGATCAGAAGTCCCTCAGGATAACGAATGAATCCAAAGGCGCTGATGACAATCATCATGAGAATCGTCGCAATGAAGGATTTGGTGGCGCCCCAGGCGATTTCACCCGTAATGACTTCCTCCAGTGAAAGGGGAGTCGCCATCATAGCGTCGAAGGTCTTCTGGTAGAACATTCTGACAAAAGAAGAATAGGTCGTTTCGAAAAAAGCATTGTACATGATGTTTACTGCAAGGAGTGAGGGGGCAATGAACTCGGCATAAGAGATGGATTCGCCGCGATAAGTGACTTTTCCTATCAGCATGCTCAGGCCGACTCCGAAAGCAATAAGATAGAAAAGAGGCTCGAGCAGCGGCGGCAGAAAAGTGATCTTCCAGTTTTTCCGGTACGCAAGGAAGTTTCGTTCCCACACGCGAAAGAAACGTGTCGAAATGCGGATACCCGTTACATTCGTCATTCTCTTAAATCCCTTCCCGTAAGCCTCAAAAAAACATCCTCAAGCGTGGCCATTCTCATCGTGCAGTCTTCATTGCAGTATAGATTTCGTATTTCCTGATATAAATTTTCACGGTCGCTGCAGTAGATGATCAGACGATGTCCCAAGTCCTCACATTCCAGATGCCTTTCGGCTACGAACCTGCGCAATTCGGACCGGGGATTGACAATTTCTATGATGTCCCGACCGGCGTATTTTCGGACAAGCTCCGCCGGTTGGCCCTCGACGAGTATCCGGCCGTGGTCCATGATGATCAGCCGGTCGCAGAGGCGGTACGCCTCGTCCATATAATGGGTGGTCAGCAGAATGGAGAGGCCGCGGGTACGCAATTCCTCTAAACGCTCCCATACCTGATGGCGCGATTGGGGATCGAGGCCTGTCGTCGGCTCATCCAAAATGAGCAGGTCCGGGTTGTTTATGAGTGCCCTGACAAGGACAAGGCGGCGCATCATGCCGCCTGAAAGCTCCATAATGCGGGCATTCCGGCGTTGATCGAGCGCCATAAAGGCGAGCAGTTTACCGGCCCTGTCCCTTGCTTCTTTGCGCGGAATGTCGAAGTACCTTCCGAAGACCTCCAGGTTCTCGATGACATTCAGCTCGGGATCCAAGTTGTTATCCTGCTGGCAGACTCCGATTCTGAATTTGATGTTGCGCCACTCTTTCGTGATGTCCATCCCGAAGACCTCAAGACTTCCGGAGGACATGGGGGAAAAGCCGTATATCATACGGATAGTCGAAGTTTTCCCGGCCCCGTTAGGCCCCAGGAGCCCGAAGCATTCTCCCGGCGAAACGCGGAAGGATACGTCATTGACCGCGATTAGGCTGCCGAATTTTTTGCTCAGATGGACCGCCTGGATGATATCGCTCACGGAGTGGCCGTTTATAGGAAAACTTTCTTGAGACAGTCTGAAAAAAATAATGCTTTTTTATCAGTCTCATCATTACTTTGACGTATGACGTCGTATTTTTCAAGATGATTCGTTCAGGAAATCACTGCGGCGGGTGGAGGCTAAGATGGAACGTATCCGCGATGAGTTCCCGGCAGCCGGGCATGCGCGTTCTTCACTGCGGGATATCTGTGCTGGACCATCCTGAATCCTTCTTCCAGGAGCATCCTTGTTTCTCTGGTGCGTATATACGGATTCTTGGATCCCATTACCACTGCGATCAGCCTTACGTCGCCTCTTTTGGCGGTGGCTACAATGTGATAGCCCGCAGCGCGAACATAGCCGGTTTTCAGGCCGTCCACATCGGAACACCTCTGGAGAAGACGGTTATGGTTGCGCTGCGTGACATCGCCGTATGTAAAATAACGCATTGAATGGATGCTCAGGGATTCAGGGAAGCGGTTCAGGTATTGCCTGGATAGTTTCAGGACATCTCTGGCCGTTGTTACCTGTCCCTTTGCCGGCAGGCCGTTCGGGTTTTTGAAGCGGCTGTTCGTCATCCCGAGCTCCCGGGCCTTATTGTTCATCATTTCCACAAACTTATCCACTCCACCGAAATGTTCCGCAACGGCGACACAGGCATCATTTCCGGATACTACCGCCATGCCCTTAATCAGGTCTTCGAGAGGAATCTGCCTGCCGGCCTTGACGTACATCCTTGAGCCGCGGGTTCTCCATGCATTCTTGCTGATGGTCACGAGGTCGTCCATATGCGCTCTGCCCTCCGTCAACGCCTCATAGACGAGATACAGAGACAGAACCTTGGTTATGGATGCAGGCTGAATTGGCCTGTCGGGATTTTGCGAATAGAGAATCGTCCCGTCGTTCATGTTCATCAGTATCGCGGATTTGGCTTTGAGGTGGAGGTTAGAACCGGCGTAAGCATTTGAGAGCGGGAGAATAAATACGAATAGAAGCCACATGGCCGAATGAAAACTTTTTAAACCCATGGCATCCCTCTCCGTTGCCTGAAATTGCAAGCAGACTAAACAAAAAAAGGAAAGTAGTCAAGTATGAATTTTGCGAAAGCCGCGTTGTTCGCGGTCTGCCGCGGTTCGGGGAAGGATTACGGAGTTGCGATTCGTGATTAAAAGTTTCTTTGGAGTTTTACGAGGGACGCCTTTTGACAATCTGGTTGCCGATCACTGTCATCACTTTTTCGTTGCGCTGGTTGAGCGCTGTATACCGGAAACGCACTATCCCGCGGTCAGCCTGCGATGAAGAGAGGCGGACTTCGATAACTTCCGCCGTCATGTGCAGAGTATCTCCGGGACGAACGGGCAGGAGCCACCGCAGCTCGTCGAAACCGGGAGAACCCAGGCTGCAATCCGCCAGGGTCCCCGTCATGAGGAACATCCGGAAGGTGAGGGCAATCGTATGGATGCCGCTCGCAATGAGCCCTCCGTAAGGAGAGCTTTTTGCAGCTTCCACATTCAGGTGAAACGGCTGAGGATCATAGCGCAAGGCAAAATCAATGATTTCCGATTCCGTGATCGTGATGCCCGGGGATTCAAAACAACTTCCAACTTTGAAATCTTCAAAATAGAGATTCGACATCTGCATGCTCTTTCGATAAAAACTTTTTTCAGAAAGGCGGACCCGTCATGAGGACACGATTGTCCGGAGGACATCCTCCTTGCCTATCACACCTACAAGGATGCCCCTGTCCTGAACTGGCAGCGTATGTACTTTATGTTTGACCATCAATGTAGCGATTTCATCCAGGGTCGTTTCCGGCTCGATTGAAATCGGGTCGGGTGTCATGGCCTGGCTGACTTTAAGTGCGGCGATCTTCCGCATTTCGGCGTCAACATCAGCCGGGAGCCTGAGAGGAATCGTCCCGTCCAGGATCGTAAAGAAGGAAGGAAGAGGTATCTTTTTCTGCTGGTAGATCAGATCGCTCTGGCAGATGATCCCTTTTAGACGGTTTTCATCATCGACCACGGGAAGACCGTTCAGATGATTTTGAAGAAGTATCCTGGCTGCTTCGAGGATCTCCGTTTCCGGTGAAACCGTAATGACTTTTTTTGTCATGATGTCTTTTGCTCTGAGCATAATTTTGACTCCGTAGCGGTAATCAATCAAATCTATGGATGATGAACGGCCAGTACAGGTCGCACGGGACGCCCATTCTCAGCCATTCATTTCTTCTGTCCAATTCTTCATTGATCAGATCCTTGATGGTCTTCTTCAGACCATCCCTCAGCAGTTCCGTACTGACGGCGATTTCCACAATATCAGTAAGCAGACTTTCCCCGGCCTCTGCGATAAAAAACTCCCGCGCCTCCTCTACAAAATCAGCAGCAATAATCAGATTGTTTATTCTGAATGCTTTCATTGCTCAACCACGCAATCACCGTGCAGAGCTCAGGAGAAGTACCTCCTGGCGCCTGCATACCTTTTTGAAAAATAGCGACTCGATAGGATTTCCGTGCAGATTTTTTTCCCCCTGCCCGGCGCATGGATAAATTTTTGACCACCCGCGTAAATTCCTACATGGGATATCTTACCACGTCCTTCGATTTTGAAAAAGACCAGATCCCCTATCCGGAGCTGATTTTTTTCAATAGACACCCCGCATTCGTATTGTTCAACGGATGACCTGGGCAGATTGAGACCGTTCAGCCTGTAAACCGTCATGGTCAAACCGCTGCAGTCGAACCCTTCGTCAAACGACGAGCCTCCCCACAGATATGGGAGTCCAATGAAACTGCGGGCCGTCCGCAGAATTTCCTTCCGCAAATAATCACTTCCGTAATCCTTCAAACGGGCAGCGGCATAATCCGTGGGTTTAATAATATAGTATTCATCGATAACCCCGGATGATTTAAGATCTTCCGCCTTTTTGCGGGCGTCGGCTTCGGTTGAATAATTTCCGAAGCGAACTTTATAAAGGCCTGCCCCGAAGACAAAATAGTAAGCATCCAGCCCCTGTCCTCTCAGGAATTCCGAAAGCCTGGAGGCGTTTTCCACATTTGAGAAGGCGCCAGCCTGAATCGCAAAACCCATGCGCGGCAATTCTTTTCTCCCTTCCTCCAATGAAGGAGAAGCGGCTGGCTGACGGCCGGCGGGATAGCGCCTCGCGCTGCATCCAGAGATGGTCGCCAGTAACAGAGAGAAAAGGAGCAGTCCTAACAGGAATTTCCGGTTTCCCATTTCGCGAATATTCTATATTTCGAAATCACCGAATACACCGTTCGACGATGGCCGCTATTGAGTGGAGCCGGGATTCTTTTTGTTACGGAAAAAGCGAAATGTCAAGGCGAATTTTATCCAGAATTCACCACCCGATGAGCCCCATATTCACCGGAACCGAATCGGGATTCTTTGTGTCGAGGAATTTTTCGCAGGACGGCGGACCGCCGAGAGTTGCTGTTGCCATTGAACGACTTTCGTGTGACTGTCAAGAACGATCCTCGGAAAAAAATCAATCCGCGTTCAGAATCCCGGTACCCGGCTCGGGAGTTCTATGCTATACTGATCGGACTATTCTGGAGTGCGCTCTTCAAAAATATACGTAACTGTATAGAGCTGACGGCAAACGGGAAAAAGGAGATGCGGTGACTTGAAATCCAAGAATGCGGGCACCTTCTGGTCTTTTATCACATCGGTGAGATTGACTGTCATCCTCCTGATCGCAATGGCGGCTCTGTCTGTTATAGGGACGTTTATCCCACAGCAGGGGGAAATGATCGACACCCGGCTTCATCCGGGCACGTTGCCGGCGGCGGTTCTGGATAAACTGCGGGTATCTGATCTTTACCACTCCGTTTATTTCATGATCCTGATGTCTCTTATCTTGCTGAACCTGGCGGCTTGCACATGGCGAAGATTTCCATCGCTCTGGAAGAGATTCAAAACCGTTCCGGACATGGAAAAAGCGGAGACTCATGATTTCGCGGCGGCAGGTTCTGTCTTTTACGGGACAAGAGGTCCCGGTGAAGAGGCCGGGAGGCTGGAAGCCGCTATGCGGAGCAGCTGCACAAAGGTCGTCCGGCACGGGAAAACAGAACACGTCTCAATCCTTTACGGTGAAAGAAACTCCTTTTCCATATTCAGCGTACCTCTAATACATTTCAGTGTCCTTGTCATTATCTGCGGAGCGATCACCGGATCCATGGCGGGATTCGAAGGATATGTCACTATACCCGAGGGCGAAGCAGCGCAATCCATAATTACGAAAGGGAACAGACACCTCAAGAAACTCGATTTCGCCGTCCGCTGTGATAGGTTTTCGATGGATTTCTATGAAAACGGGGCTCCCCGTGAATTCCGGTCCGATTTGAGTTTTATAAAGAACGGCCGCGTTGCTTATCAGGGTCCCCTGCTGGTAAATCATCCGATTACATTCGAAGGAATCAGATTCTATCAGGCCGGTTATGGATTGAACCCCTCCGGATCTCTGATTAAAGTCAAGCGCGGAAAGAAAATATGGAGCATTCAGGCCGGGACGGGTGAATCTTTTGACCTTCCGGAGTCCGATGTAAAGGTGACGATTCTCCGAATCGAGGACGATCTGATGGGTCTGGGGCCTGCGGTCAAATTGAACATCCAGTTGCCGGACCGAAATCTGCAATTCTGGGTATTGAAGCACATTGAGAAGATCGGGAAAGAGAAGCCGATGATCCTTGAAATGCCCATTTTCGATCCCGGGAGTTTCAGACCGTACTCGTTTTCGCTTCTGGATATCCGCCATGGATATTTTACCGGTCTTCAGGTGAACCGCGACCCGGGGGTTGCGGTCGTGGCGGCAGGCTCGATTATGATGGTTTGCGGTTTCATTCTGGCCTATTTCTTCGCCCCGGTGCAGATATGGATCAGGGTCGATAATGATTCAGGACGAGCAAAGATCCGCATGATGGCAAAAACCCGATGGAATAAAGCGTCAGGCGAAAGGGAAATCAGGCGAATTCTTCGGGAATATGATTGCCGGAAAGGATAGGGTGTCCGCGTGAACATCATGGGATGGGTTACTTTTGTTTATCTGGGCGCGTCGGTCTTCTATCTTTTAAAAATGATTCGGCAATCCCTGTTATGGGGGCGTATTGCCGGTTTGACCGCTGTTTCCGGGTTTGTCCTGCAGAGCCTGGCGATGATCCATCGGTGGGCGGAATCGTACAGACTGGGGATCGGGCATGCGCCACTCGCCAATTTCTACGAATCCCTGGTTTTTTTTGCCTGGGCCATCGCTCTTTTATGCATCGTCATCGAATGGCGCCTCAAGAGCCGCAACATCGGCGTTTTTGCTTTTCCGATGGCATTCTTGCTCCTTGCATACGCCTCTTTTTCCCCCGGCGTGGATAGTCGTATACAGCCGCTTATACCCGCCCTGCAGAGCAACTGGCTCATCAGTCATGTGGTGACGTGTTTTCTCGGTTATGCGGCTTTTGCCGTTGCCTTTGGTTTCGGGATACTATACCTAATGAAGGATAAGAAGGGCAAAGATGTGCCGGGGAGATTTCTCGGCAGCCTCCCCGACCCCGAAACACTCGACGAGTGGATCTATCAGAGCGTTTTTTTCGGTTTTGTGATTTTTTCCGTGGGAATCATAACCGGATCAGTATGGGCTCAATATGCATGGGGGTCTTACTGGAGCTGGGACCCCAAGGAGACATGGTCCTTGATTACCTGGCTCGTTTATGCGGCACTGCTGCATTCGCGGTTTGTCCGGGAATGGAGAGGAAGGCGAATGGCCTTCATGGCCATCGCCGGCTTTGCTGCGGTCCTTTTTACATATCTGGGAGTCAATTACCTTGCCGGGCTGCACAGCTATATTAAATAGGCTAAAGGCGAAAAGAAGGCGTCATCCTGAGCCTTTCGAAGGATGAGCCGCAAAAGGCAGGGACTCCGATCACCTTCTCATTTTCCGATTCCTATTTCTATTTCTTATCCTCGCGCCTGTCCCCCCACCTCTCAAGCACATATTTCCGGGCCTCTTCAGGGGTTGATATTTCGTGATCCAGTTGAGCACTCTCGACCTGTTCAAGGATTTCACTGAAAACCGGGCCGGGCTGGAATCCCATGGAAATCAGATCTTCGCCGCTGATCAAGCGCGGCGGACGCAAATCTTCCTCGTTAAGCTCGGACAATTTGGTCCTGCAAAACTCATAACTTTTCAGATCGCCGTGGCTTGCCAGACAATCCAGGCGGTGGAGCTCGAGATGCAGGGGAAAATCGGGTATCCTCAGGAAACGTTTCAGCCTGTTGGGGCGCATCTCCATAACGTTCATGAAAAGCATGTGGTTATGTATCAGCGCCGCAACGGTTTCCGTATCCGAACGGGAGAAGCGGAGCCTCTGCATGACCCCCCGTGCGATCTCTTCCCCAATGCGGGTGTGGCCGTAGAAGTGGATCCCGGAGCGGTCTTCCAATCGCGTTAGCGGTTTGCCCACATCGTGCAGGAGAACGCTCCATGCAAGGCGCGCATCCGTGCTCGCGTTTTTTTCCGAAGAGAGGATCTCAAGCATGCGCAATGTATGCTGCCAGACATCGCCCTCGGGGTGAAACCTCCTGGGCTGATCCACTCCACGCATTGCGTCCACTTCGGGCAGAATCCAGGCAAGCAGGCCGGTTTCCGCCATCAGCTCCAGCCCACGCCGCGCGCCACCCCTGACGAGAATTTTCGTCATTTCATCCCGGATGCGTTCGGCGCTGATTTTTCTGATCGCGGAGGCATTCTTTTTTATAGAGGAAAATGTGTCCGGTTCAATTTTGAAGTCGAGATTGGCGGCAAACCGCAAGGCGCGGAGCATCCTGAGGTGATCTTCCGAGAATCGCTCGTCCGGGTCTCCGATGGTGCGGATTATGCGGTTTCGGATATCTTCGCATCCCCCTGTGTAATCGAGGATACGTCGCGTAAGAGGATCCATGAGAAGCCCGTTTATAGTGAAATCACGGCGCCGGACATCCTCTTGAACATGGACGGAAAACTCCACCTGCGAGGGTCTGCGTCCATTCTCATAGCCCCGCTCGGTGCGGAATGTCGCCACTTCGTATTGTCTGCCGCCCTCCAGGACGAGAATGACACCGAAGCTCTCCCCGACAGGGACGGTACGGGCAAAAAGCGCCCGCACCTGCTCGGGAGTGGCGGATGTCACAATATCGTACTCTCTGGGCTCGATGCCCCGTATGAGATCACGGACGCTTCCGCCCACCAGATAAGATTCGTGGCCGGCCTCAACCAGGGTGCGGACGATATTTGCAGCAGCGTCGAAGGAACGGGATTTCAATACGGCTCCAGATTATCGAATTTTTGTCTAATCTACCACGACTTTTGCGGGAGTAAAAGGAATCATTCGCCGGCAGCTATAATTCAAGGATCTCCATTTTCCTTGACTTATTCTTTGGTTCTCCTATATTTTTCAACTCACAAACCCATCTTGAGGAGTGATGATGAGCATTATTCAGAGGCCGGGCCGGCTGAAAGGCAATCTGGGGATTATCATTTTCATAGGCATCATCCTCTTCCTGATGCTCTTTTGGCGCATCGCAGGTTTTATTACCGACTGGTTCTGGTTCCAAGAGGTAGGATATCAGACTGTTTTCGTCGTGACATACATGACCCAGCTGAAGACAGCGGCTCTCTTCGGCCTTGTTTTTTTTGCCGTATTCTACGGCAATCTCTTTTTGGCCTTTCGATTCTCGTCCAGGCCGCTTCTCGTCTATGACCGGGAGGGCACGGTTCAAATTCCCGCATGGGAACTCAAGAACCGGACGATACAGATGCTGATCGTCGTTGTGTCCCTGCTTTTCAGTCTTTTTGCCGCGCTTCAGGGCGCCTCCCGGTGGGAAGATTTTCTGAAGTTCTCCCGGGGCGGGCGCTTCGGCATCATTGATCCTGTTTTCAACCAGGATATCGGATTCTACGTGTTTCAATTTCCGTTCCTGAAGAGCGTATACGGCTGGCTCATGGTTGTCCTCATTCTTACAGCAGGAGCCACGGCATTCCTCTATTTTATCCGGCGTTCCTTTTTATTTGTTCCACCGAAGACATGGCGCGTCGCGTCCCCGGCGAGGATGCATCTTTCCGTTCTCGCGGCTTGCATCTTTTTTCTCGCAACGTACGGGGCATGGCTCGATCTCTATGGTATCTTGTTTACAAAACGCGGTGTCGTATACGGGCCGGGATATACGGAGATCACCACCCAATTATGGATACTGAAACTGCAGATGGTCTTGAGTATCCTGGTAGGTGCTGCATTCCTTGCGATGCTCTTCCGCAGGGGCTGGCGTATCCCAGCAATTGCGGTTCTGGTCTTTCTGGCCGTGCTTGTGGTCGGCAGAAGCCTGTATCCCGCTTTCGTACAGAAGTTCAAGGTCATACCGAATGAAATAGTTCTCGAAAGACCCTATCTCGAGAGGAACATCCACTATACGCGTCTGGCTTACAGATTGAATGACATCGAGGACCGGGAGTTCCCGACAAGCGAGAATCTGACTAGTACCGATTTGAAGCGCAACGACCTTACGGTGAAGAATATTAGGCTCTGGAATCACGCTCCTTTACTCTCCACATACGGCCAGTTACAGGAAATTCGCACATATTACAAATTCGGTGATGTCGACAATGATCGCTACCAGATCAACGGCGAATACCGCCAGGTAATGTTGTCTCCCAGGGAAATCTCCTATCAGGCATTGCCGTCGCGTACTTGGGTAAACGAGCATTTGATTTACACGCACGGTTACGGCGCCGTAATGAGTCCGGTGAACAGGATCTCCCGGGAGGGATTGCCGGAGTTCTTTATCAAGGATATTCCACCAGTTTCCTTCGCAAATATCCGGATTACGCGACCCGAGATTTATTACGGCGAAAATTCAAATGAATACGTGTTCGTGAAGACGAAGAGGCCGGAATTCGACTATCCTGTCGGTGAAAAGAACATGTATTCCCGTTACGAGGGCAAGGGAGGGGTGCCCCTGACATATTTAAGGAAACTCCTTTTTGCCGCGCGGTTCAAGTCGGTTACCGTGCTCCTCTCCGATGACATTACATCCGAGAGCCGAGTAATGTACTACCGAAAGATTAAAGACCGCGTCTCCCGGATCGCTCCTTTCGTACGGCTGGACCGTGATCCCTATCTGGTAATCACGGGGCAGGGGAGACTGGTATGGATCCTGGACGGGTATACCGTAACTGATTGGTTCCCCTATTCGGAACCGATTAAAGGCATGGGAAATTACGTGCGCAATTCGCTGAAAGCCGTTGTTGACGCTTATGACGGGACGGTCGATCTCTATATAAGTGATCCCGCGGATCCGATCATGCGGACCTATGCAGGGATATTTCCAGGTATATTCAAGAACCTCGAGGATATGCCAGAAGATCTGCAGAAGCATATCCGTTATCCCCATGATATTTTCTCCATACAAGCCAGGATGTACAGGGCGTATCATATGCAGGATCCCCAGGTCTTCTATAATAAGGAGGACCTCTGGGCCATTCCCGGAAAACAGGTCCAGGGGAGCGAGCAGGAAATAGAGCCTTATTACACTATCCTGAGATTCCCGGGGGAGACAAAAGAGGAATTCATTCTTCTCATCCCTTTCACGCCCAGCAACAAGGATAATATGTCGGCATGGATGGGAGCGCGCTGCGATGCGCCGAATTACGGAAAAGTCATTGTCTATAATTTTCCCAAACAGACCCTGGTATACGGACCACGGCAAATCGAAGCGAGGATTGATCAGGATACGGAAATATCCAAACAGCTTTCTCTCTGGAATCAGAGGGGCTCACAGGTGATCCGGGGAAGCCTTCTTGCAATTCCTATTGAAAAATCAATAATTTATGTCGAATCTTTGTATCTGGCGGCTGAAAAGGGACAATTGCCCGAGCTGAAGAGGGTCATACTGGCATTCGGAAATTCCATTTCCATGGAAGAGAACCTTGAACTTGCCATTCAGCGCATATTCGGAGGAGACTTGATAAAAGAGAAGGAAATCCGCAAGCCAGCAGGATCTCCTGTTTCAGAAAAGGGGAAATCCGACAGGCAGACGGCGATAGAGGCTCTAAATCATTACCGCAAAGCACAGGAGTACTTGCGCCAGGGGAATTGGGCGGCTTACGGAGACGAACTCCGAAAAATGGATGAGCTCCTCAGAAGCATTGAAAAGCAATAGTGGAAGCACACTGTCAAAATTCTATACTCAAATTCACCTTCGGCTCGAATATTTTTCCCACAGCCTCAAATCGTTCCCTGGCGGAAGAGGAATTCTGCAAGGTAGACGGGAGAGTCTTGAGCATTTCCAGCTTGTTTTGATTCATTTCAGGCTGGACAACCTGCGAATGATTTTCCTGGCTCAGGGTGTGGCGGGTGAACGTGAACCGGAAATGATGCACATTGAAACCCTTCGGCTTGGTTTCTCCTGGTTGCGGACTTGCAGCGCAAAAATCCGGCGAATTTACATATTCCTGAGAAGAATCAGATAATTCCCTTTTGAGCTCGTCCCAGTTCTGGATTCCGGTGGAATAAAAAGGCGGTTTTACCCGGAATTCATCCCATTCAAAAATCTTTTCGTAAGCGTGTGCCTTCGGGATAGAAAAAACCAAAAGAAATATTACAATAAACCATCCGAAACAGCACCCGCCCGCGGGCCTGTTCTTGACTTCTTCTTTCATAGTTAAAATATAGTACAACTCAGAACGGATTTCAACTGCCCGCCCGGGCTTAGAGTGCGGGCGCCGATATATCTCTCATCTTAAGCTGAATGCTGGGCATCCCGTTCCAATTATTGATTTGCGGTGTAAAAGCGACATCCAGTTCGACGCGGGAGAGCGCCTGCACATAATGTCCTTTGCTGAACCAGATAGAACTGCAGGAAACTCCGTCACCCGATATATTCATCCTCAAATGATTGTTGCCTACAACAGCCGGAGAGGAAATCCGCACATTGCGTGCGCAAAGAATGGGCTCCTGGTTCATGCTTCCAAAGGGAGCGAGCAATTCGAACTGAGCAAGCAGGTCGCCGTTGATTTCATTCAGACTACAGTGGGCGTCGATCATGGTTTGCGGCATCAGATCCATTGAAAGGAGATCTTCCCTTACAATTTCCTCGAGAAGAGCGCTGAAGGCATCAATATCCTTTTCCTCGATCGATATCCCTGCGGCAAACCTGTGTCCTCCGTAAGTGAGGAGCAATGAATGGCATCGGCTGAGCCCCTTGTGAAGGTTGAATTCCGCGATACTTCTGCCGGAACCCTTGCCTATGCCTTCTTTAAGGCTGATAAGGATGGCAGGCCGATAATAGGCATCGGCCAGTTTGGAAGCGACAATGCCGATAATACCCGGGTGCCACTTGGGAGATGCGAATACGAGTACGTGATTCTTATCCAGAAGCCCGGCCTCGTTGATCTTCATGTTGATTTCGTCGAAAATCTCTTTCTCCAGGATCTGACGCTCCCGATTGTACGCATCAAGTTTCCGGGCGAGCCGAAGTGCTTCGTTCATATTATCCGCGAGGAGGAGTTCCACGGCCTCCGAGGCCCGGGACATCCTTCCGGCTGCATTGATCCGGGGTATGAGATAAAAAGACGCCCCCATGGAATCTACGGACGATTTCGACAATCCGCTGACTTCCTTCAGTGCCTGAATACCCACGCGCCTTCCCTGATTGATGAGTTCAAGACCCGTTTTCGTGAAGATCCTGTTTTCGTCGATCATGGGAGCTATATCGCCCATGGTCCCGATTGCGACAAGGTCCAGATATTCCTTGAGGTTGGGATACGGATGCATTGCCCAGAAACCCTGGCCACGAAGTTTTCCCCTTAACGCGATAAGAAAATTGAACACGATTCCCACACCGGCGAGATGTTTGAACGGGAAACCGCAATCGACCCTGTTGGTGTTAATGACCGCTGCCGCATCCGGCATGAGTTCCGGTATCTCGTGATGATCGAGAATGATCGTATCGATCCCGAGAGATTTTGCATATGATATTTCCCTGCGGTCGGAGATACCGCAATCCACTGTGATTATCAGGCTCGCACCCTCTGCCTTTATTCTGTCGATTGCGGAGATATTGAGACTGTATCCTTCTGTGAGCCTGTCCGGTATGTAATACGTGACGTTGGGGTGGAATTCCGCAAGAAACTTGAAGAGGATGACTACAGAAGTTATGCCGTCTGCGTCGTAGTCGCCGTAGATTACAATCTTTTCACGGTTATAAATAGCCTTTATCAACCGGTCAAGACCTTTGTCTATATCTTTCAGGAGAAACGGATTATGGAGGTCTCCCAGAGAGGGGGATAGGTATTTACGGGCCTTGTCGGGCGTTGAAATGGAACGGTTGATGAGAACCCTTGATAAAACGGGGTGGATGCGCAACTCCCGCGTCAGGGTATCCTGGGTATCCGGATAGAGAGCAGGATATTTCCATCTCGTTGAGGGCAGAGCCGCATAATTTCTTCCTGCTGACGAAACGTCCCGCATATGTACCCTCACGGCCTGGAAAAAAACAGCGGATGCTTTTCTATCGAAACCGAATTTGCTCTTGATCTTTTATGGACCTTAATGTTAATGACTTCCATATACTTACGGATAAGGCAGCGATTTATGCCCTCAGCCGGGACAACTCAGTGCGTAGAAAAATTGCTGGCATTAAAAAAGAAAGATCTGACGTATTTCCAATTCCTTTTAGAGGGCTATGAAGGACTTGTAACGGTGTCGACTATCGATAAAAAAAAGGCTGTTGTCAAGCTTTTTGTCATGCCGGATTTCGCGTCGGATATCGACAAGATATTGAGGGCGTTGAAAGATGAAATTGATCTGGAGGAATCGGATGAATAGGAACAGCGCGGAATCATCAAAGAAGGGAATCAGTATAAAGCGGGCGCCCGGCATTTTCTCGCCAAGACACTTTTTCCGGTTCCTTTCATTTCTGTCTTTTCTTCCCCTTCTTTTAGGAATGGGTGTTCTTGGTGAGAGCCCTGCGGACAGGATCCCGAAAACGGAAAAAAAGTTCATGGCAACCTTTATTGATGACATGGATGTCATCACTGACTGCAGGGAACTGAGCATTGATGGAAACACTTATTTGGAAGGCAAAAGAGGAGAAGGGACCGTCGCCATCCCGTTCGACAGGATCAAGTCCGTCCTGTTCCGGTTGAAAAACGGCAATCTGGAAGGACTTGTAAGGCTCAATGACGGCAGCGAGGTTGTTCTGTCCCTGAATAAAGACCGTAAGGCTTACGGTTGGGCGAAATACGGGGCATTTCAGATCAAACTGTCCAATCTCAAGAAACTGATTATATCGCCCATGGCCGCCGGCGAAAAGAAGTGAGCAGGATACCACTTACGAGGCTTTCTGCACAAAACCTGAGCGGAGGCATCGTGTGCAGATTCTCATTCTTTTCGATCCGCCTGTCTTCTTGTTCACAACCCTCATCTTCTGCAGATTCGGATACCATACTTTTTTGGTTTTGTTGTTTGCGTGGCTTACATTGTGGCCTACAACCGGCCCTTTTCCGCATATTTCACAGATTCTGGACATCTATTTGTCACCTCGAAAAAAATGAAAGGACTATCTAAACTATAAAAATGCATAATGCAAGGTCTTTTTGGTCATCAATCAAAAATTTTCCGTGCCACTGTTCAATACTACCAGCAGGCTAAGAGCGCGGGTCAAAAACCGAAGAAGAAAAAGATGCCATCAATCCAGCAGCAACCTCTAATCGTTTTTCATCGATTGCGGCTGCCCCGTTGACTCGAGGACCTGCATCCAGACATTCCCTTCCGGATCGACTGTCTTCCTCTTGGACGCCACTGCATGCAGCGGCAGATGTACAAAGACATCGTTGAAAAGTCCCACCACCATTCCTGTTTTTCCCGCCATGGCTGCATGGACCGCATAATTGGCCAGGGCGCCGCAATACAGGCTGTCGCTTGCATTGGCGGGAACACTGCGGATTATGTAACTGGGATCAAAATATTTGAGATTGATTTCCATCCCTATCTTTTTGAAGTACCCTTCGATCCGGCTCTTGAGAAAAGCGCCGATATCGTAGAGTTTTATATTCCCCGAGGCGTCCGTTTCTATAGGTTTCTTTTTTTTATGAAAGAAATCCTGTCCCGCCCCTTCGGCGACGATGATGACAGCGTGGTTCCTGACCCTCAGCCTGTTTTCCAGAACTTTCAGGAAGCCTTTTTCGCCTTCGAGGTCGAAGGGAACTTCCGGTATGAGTACAAAATTTACGTCTGCCTGCGCCAGGGCGGCAAAGGCGGCGATATGGCCGGATTGCCGTCCCATCAATTTGACAAGTCCGATCCCCATAGGGGAACCTTTCGCCTCTACATGAGCGCATTGAATCGCCTTCACCGCCTCAGAAATTGCCGTATCGAATCCAAAGCTCTTCTGAATCAACGCCATGTCGTTATCTATTGTTTTTGGGATTCCAATAACGCTGATTTTCAGTTTCCTCCTGAGTATCTCATCCGTGATAAGTTCGGCACCTCTCATCGTCCCGTCGCCTCCTATGACAAAAAAGAGGCTGATATTCATACGTTCGAGTGCATCGACCATTTCCCCGATATCCTGATTCCCCCGCGAAGAGGATAGAATGCTTCCCCCCTGTTCATGAATGTGCTCCACCCTTTGAGGAGTAAGCTCGCAGACTTCGTACCCGTATTTCGGGATCAAGCCGCGGTATCCGTACATTATTCCTATAATATTCCTCACACCGTAACGGTGATGCAATTCCAGAACAAGAGCCCTGATCACGTCATTGATCCCTGGAGACAAGCCGCCGCACGTTACAATGGCCGCTTTGACTTTGGAAGGATCGAAAAAAATCATTTTTCTGGGTCCGGCGACTTCCAGAGATCGGGGAAGGCCGTCCGGTCCCTTGAACTCCTCCAGATTCTTCACGTAAATATTGACCAGGACACGGTCTTCATCGGTCTTGAAGTATCCCACAGAGAGGGGAGAGGGTATTTTCCTTTCCCCCAGGTTCCGGATCTCGAAATCAAACGATTGAATCGACATTAAGGCTTTCCTCCGGCAATTTTATAAGCGGCTTCAATTCCCGCCAGCACTTCTCCTTCGAACCCTATTCCGGCAAACAGGGCTCCGCCGTTCATGATTACATTCTTCCGGGGCGATTTGTTTGAGAACGGCGAAATGCCGGTCAGGAAATTCCGGTTGATTCCGTACTTGCGGTTGACGACCTCCTGATATTTTCTGGAGATATCCATGGATTTATCGAGATTCAGGATATCCATGCACTCGTTAAGAAAAGGCAAGAACCCATTGAGGTTCTCAAGCATTTGTTCCGATATCATCCGAAGTTGATCATCCGTCTGGCGCAGAGGCGAATCAGTCAGAAATACAGTGGCACTAACAGCCCGCTTTCCCTGGGGAGCCCGAGCGGTATCGCCGGGCATGCTCAATTCCAGGAAGATGAGATTTGTACTATAGAGAGGTTTGTTTATATCCACGATCAGAAGGACATTAGGTCCCATGCTTTCAGGAATCCCCCTGTCATGAACGCCCATATGGACTGTAAAAGGATAATACACATCTGAGGCGATTTTTCTCTTCTTTGAAAGCCATTTTGATATCTTACCATCTTTAAAGAGACTTTCCAATCTCTCCCATTTTGTGCTGACGACGAGATATCTGGCATGAACAGCGGTCGACTCATTGTTTTCAATCAGTTCGATATCGATCTGTTTTGCAATTGATATCTCCCTGATGCTGCAGTTCTGCCTTGTTTGCCCTCCCATCGACTGGAACTGTTTCCTGAGCTCATTCAGTATAAGTTGTTTCCCACCCCAGGGGTAATGGATGCCTTTTACCGGAAACAGAAGCACACGAGCTGCAGAGAGGGCATGGTTTTCGCCTGCGAAAAGGCTGGAAAAAAGCCGGATCTCGGCATCAATAACCCGCATCAGGGGTGGATTATTCTTTATTCTTTTGAATATCAACGAAAGTAAAATCCTCTCACGAATCAGGGCAGGAAGGTGCCTTATGGATGTCAGTAAGTTTCTATAAGGATTCCCATTCCTAAGGCTTTTTTTGAGAATCCCTTCGACAATTTCGTTGCCTCTTGCCAGCAAAGCATACAGTTTACGGATTTCCTCACTGCATTGTGGGAACTCTCTCTCCATATCCCGGATCAGATCATCACCTGTAGTGAAGAGGTCGATTCTGTGTTCAGGTAACAGGACCTGCAAGCGCGCGGGTCTAAATGAATCTCCGGAGAGATGATCCCTCATGACCGCAGAAAAGAAAGTCTCTTCGGGCAGCAGAGAGGTCCAGGGGAGGGGATCGACATCGAAGGTGTACCCGGCTTCAGCGTAAGGCTCGGGGACCGGTCCGTCCGCAAGGAGCAAAATTTTTCGCCCTTGCCGTACCGCTGTCAGAGCCGTCACAAGAGAGCTGAGGTCATTGCCGATTATAACAGCATCATACATCATCAGAGCCGAAAAATTGTGCCGGGTGGCATGGAAGATTCCCAAGCACTGCTTGTATATATCCAGACTGAAACGGATTCTCCTCGAACAGAGGTGTTTACAGGGGTTTGTTTTTTCAGCCTTTGTCAATCATCAGAGGAGGATTGTGCAGAGAAAATCTCTGAATCCGGGGGGTGTTCCTGATTCTGACTTTTCGTCCCACGACCTCTATGCGCCTCTCGGCATAAAATTGTATCGCCTGGGGGTATATTCTGTGCTCTTCTCTCAATATTCTCTCTGCAAGGGTTTCCACCGTGTCCTCATCGAGTACAGGAACAACGGCTTGAATGATAATCGGCCCTGTATCAACGCCCTCGTCTGCGAAATGAACCGTGCATCCCGAGAATTTTACTCCGTAGTCGAAGGCCTTTTTCTGGCCGTGGAGTCCCGGAAAGGACGGCAAGAGAGCCGGGTGAATATTCATGACTTTCATTGGAAAGGCTTTCAAAAAAAGAGGGGTCAGCACTCTCATGAATCCGGCAAGTACGACCAGTTCTACGCCGGAAGAACGCAGCACCTCGATCATCTTGCGATCGAAATCCTCCCTCTCGGGATATGCGGAATGGGCGACGACACAACAAGGGATGCCGTGCTTTCTGGCCCTCTCCAGGGCATAAGCATCAGGATTGTTGCTGATGACGATTTTGATGACAGCGTCGACCAGACCTTTCTCGATATGGTCAATGATCGACTGAAGGTTTGAACCACTGCCGGAAACCAGTACTCCCAGACCGACTTTCTTCATTTTACTTGAACGTGACGGATTGCTGTCCGCTCCCCCTTTTTTCAATGGAACCTATTCTGAATGCCCTTTCTCCCAGTCCGCCAAGTCTCTCCAGGACTTCGTCGGATTCTTTCTCAGGAACGACGGCTATCATTCCTATCCCCATGTTGAAAACCCTGAACATTTCCATGTCTTCGACATTGCCGAGTTTCTGAATCAGTTTGAAAACCGGAGGAATAGGCCAGCTACCTTTCTCGATAATCGCCCCGCACGGCTCAGGCAGAACCCGCGGAATATTGTCGATGAACCCGCCCCCCGTAATATGTATCAAGCCCTTGACACTGAAAGCCTTCATTAAATTGAGCATCGATTTCACATAAATCTTTGTCGGTATCAACAACTCCGTCCCGATGGAATGCTGGAATCCCTCCGGTTTGCTGTTGACGGTCATTTTACCTTTCTCGAAGAGGATTTTTCTCGCCAGTGAAAACCCATTGCTGTGAAGGCCGCTGGATGCAATGCCTATGACAGCGTCACCCACACTGATTTCAGACCCGTCTATCATGCGGTCGGCTTCAACTACGCCGACGCAAAAGCCGGCCAGGTCGTATTCATTATCCGGATAAACGCCGGGCATTTCGGCAGTCTCGCCGCCGATAAGGGCACAGCCCGCTTCCAGACAGCCTTGTGTTATACCTTCCACGATCTTCACACTTGTGGAGACATCAAGCTTTCCCGCAGCAATATAGTCGAGGAAGAAAAGAGGCTCGGCCCCCGTAACTACAATATCGTTGACTGACATGGCGACGAGGTCGATTCCGATCGTGTCGTGACGGTTCATCATGCGGGCGATCATCAGCTTTGTTCCGACGCCGTCTGTTGAGGAGATAAGAATAGGATTTTTGTAACGTCCCGTGTCCAGATGAAACGACCCGGCATAACCCCCTATATCACCCCTTACCTCCTTGCGGTAAGTCGTTCTGATGAGTGGCTTTATGCGGCTGACAAACTCATCCGCCCTGTCTATATCGACCCCTGCATCCTTATATGTTGTCCTCTTCTGCATGCCGCCTCCTGCAGAATTCACCAAAATGAGAAATAATGAAAGACTTAGATCAAGTTATCCTTATTAGCGTAAATGATGTGAAATGTCAATTACACACACGATCTACACAATGCTCTTGACAATTCGGGAGGATAAAGCATATAAGAAACAATTTGCATTGATTTCACTTTCGGCAATAAATATCCAGTACTTCTCGGAAAGGAAGCACAGTAATTGTGAAAAGAATTAAAAAAGTATTAGTCGCGAATCGCGGCGAGATCGCACTCAGGATTATAAGGACCGTCAAAGAACTGGGTCTCGATGCTGTCGCTGTTTATGAAAAGCCGGACAGCGAAGCGTATTTCCTGAGATTCGCCGATCAGGCGATCCTGATCGGAGACGGGCCGAGAAAGGATTATCTGAGCATTGACCGGATCATATGGGCAGCCAGAAAAGCGGGCGCCGACGCCATTCACCCCGGGTATGGCTTTCTGGCTGAAAACGCTGAATTTTCCGCTGCATGTGAACGAGAAGGGATCATTTTTATTGGTCCACCTCCAGGAGTCATTCGGGATCTGGGAAACAAGGTTGTGGCCAGGGAAATGATGAAAAAGGCCGGAATACCCTTTATTCCCGGTACGGACAATCTGCCTGCCGGGGAAGAAGGGGTGGAAGCGGCCGTCAGGTTCGGAAAGAAGAACGGCTATCCTCTCATGCTGAAGGCTTCTTCGGGCGGAGGCGGCAGGGGAATCAGAAAAGTTCAGAATGAGTCAGAACTTCGACTTCAGCTTCCGCAGGCCAGGTCTGAAGCGCTGTCCGCCTTTCACGACGACAACATCTATATTGAGAAGTTCATTGAATCCCCGAAACATGTCGAGGTACAGATACTCGCGGATTACCATGACCGGGTGATCCACCTGGGCACCAGGGATTGCTCCATCCAGAGGCGACATCAGAAATTGCTGGAAATTGCACCCGCCGAACTTCCCCCGGATGTCATCGAATCCATTCACCAAACAGCGATCCGGGCGGCCAGGCAGGCAGGTTATGTGAACGCAGGTACAGTTGAATTCCTGGTTGATCCCGCTACAAACGATTTCTGGTTTATGGAAGTAAATACCCGCTTGCAGGTGGAGCATACAGTTACGGAAATGCTGAGCGGGGTGGATATCGTCCGGCAGCAGATCATGATCTCCGAGGGCAGCAGACTGGATCTGCCGGAAGAAAGAGTAAAACTGGTTGGAAAAGCGGTGCAAGTCAGGATTAATGCCGAGGATCCGAAGAACAATTTCATGCCTGAAGGCGGAAAGAGAGTGGAGGTCTACCAGTCGCCGGGAGGTCCGGGAATCAGGTTGGACGGCATTGTATACCAGGGATATAAAATCCCCACAGATTACGATTCGCTCCTTGTCAAATTGACGGTGCGGGGACAGGAGTGGGGGTCGACTATCCAGCGGTTGAAGCGTGCCCTGAACGACTTCCTGATCGTCGGCCCCAAAACGACCATACCCTTTTATCTCGCCATCTGCGGCGAAAAGGATTTCCAGAAAGGGAAATTTACCACGGATTACATCGAGACCCATCCGGAGATATTCAACTATCCGGAGCCCGAACGCGAAATAGCCAGGCTCTCCAAGCTTATTGCCGAGATCCATTCAAAAAAAATGAACCCGTATGCTTTTTGACGTGTTGGCGAATAGTTAGATGTAAAGGAGAATACAGTAAATGATGTCCCACTATAACCAGGATGAAAGGATCACCCCGAAGGACCTGAAAAAAGAGGGAGTCCGTAGCATCCTCGAGGCTGTCCGCCGTGCTGAAGGATATTTTGTGACCAATACCGAAAGAGATCTGTCTCAGTCGGATTTCAAGAACCGGATCATGCCACACACGCAGATTCTGGCTTCCGAAGAGCGCAATGCAGCGGGTTTCTTTTCCATTGAGATTACGGGGGGTGCTTCCGTGCATGTCGATCTGCTTCGCAAGCAAATCAACCCTCTTGAAAAACTCGATATATTAAGCACCTATATGCCTGACACAATGTTCCAGACGCTTTGCAGGGGTATCAATTTATTCGGCTACAGGCCCTATCCGGAAAATGTCATCCGACTGACAGTTAACGCTTTCGCGAAGTATGTCCATGTATGGCGCGTGTTCGATTTTCTCAACTACGTCCCCAACATGATCCCTGTCTTCGAAGAAGTGAAAAAGGCGGGGTGCATCCTGGAACCCTCGATCTGTTTCTCAACCGGCCCTGAACACACGGACGCTTTCTACGTACAAAAGGTCGGAGAAATACTGGATGTAACAGGCCCTGATATCCTCCTGTGCATTAAGAACCACGCCGGTCTCGGAACGGCCAAAAGGATCGGGGATCTGGTCAGGGCGATTCTGCAGAAATATCCGGAGCTAATCATACATTATCACGGTCATAACACAGACGGAAATGATATCGGGAGGATCGTGGAGGCAGTGCGCAACGGTGCAAAGATCATCGATGCCGGGGACCACGCTTTTTGCGGATTTTACGGCCCGCCTCCGATTTTGACCGTTGTCGAAACCCTTGAAGATTATGGCTACCGGCCTGTCGGCCTCAATCGTCAGGCCATAATCGATACTTCCAACCGGCTGCGGCCGGAAAGGGAATATTACAAGGATTTTGAATCCCAGTTTCTCGGATTCGACCCCACAGTCCAGATTCATAAGCTGCCGGGGGGTGCTACAGGTTCGAGTTTTGAACAGGCTGTGAAGGGAGGGTTCCTCCATCGCATGCCGGAAATTCTACAGAAGGAATTGCCGCGGGTTCAGATCGAGCTCGGAAACTGGTGGAGCGTTACTCCCGGATCCCAGATTTTGTGGACTACGGCAGTCAACAATGTCCTCAAAGACGGAAGATACAAGGATGCAAATGACGATTTGAAGAATCTCATGCTCGAGCGTTATGGAGAATTCCCGTTCTACCGACCGGACGACGAGATCTATCAGGCGATATTCGGCAAGGATTGGAAGAAGATCATAAGCAGGGACGGAGGCTACCAGAAAATAGAAGATGTGGATTTGGAAATTGAAAAGAGGGTTCTGGAACACCGTCTCGGCAGAGCGGCCACTGAAGAGGAACTGGTCCTTTACCTGCAGCATCCCAATGATGCCGTGAGCTTCTTTAAATTCGAGGAAAAGTACGGCAAGACCTGGGCCTTGCCGCCTCAAGTGTGGTTCAGGAGAGGTGGATTCAATCTGGGCGAAAAATTCGAGTTCGCCGATGCATTCGGGAAGTTGCACGTTATCGAGATAGGCCCGCAGCGCAGGACAAAAGGGGGCGATTTTGTGACTCTGCTCGTAGTCGATCATCATCCCGAGCCGGTTCTGACTGTGATGGATGAAGAAGGGACAGCCAAACGGGATAAAGCAAAGACACTGTCTGCGAAGGAGATCGAGGCGCTGGCGCGATCCGGGGATATCCGATCTCCGATCAAGGGCACCGTAAACCAGATACCGGTCGCCATCAATGATGAAGTCGTCTCCGGAGAGGTACTGGTCGTGCTCGAAGCGATGAAAATGCTCTCGAATGTCACCTCGCTCGTGAACGGAAAAATATCGGAGATATTCGTGTCTCCCGGCACATCCATTGAGGTCGGAGACAGGATCATGTCGATCAACTCGGAATCATGATAGACGGAAAAATCTGTTTGCAAGGAGATCATTTTTTTGCCTGAGTTGCCGGAAGTAGAGACGCTCCGCCGCCAGTTGAATGAAATCATTGTTGGCGGAACAATAATCTGTACCCGGGTTCTCGATCAAAGGATCGGAAATATCGACGGACTAAGCAAAAGAAAGGTAATGTCTGTCGAGCGACATGGCAAGCGTCTGAAAATCGTGCTGGACGGGGATATCGAGGTCCTTTTCCATCTGAGGATGACGGGCAGACTGTACTGGTCGGCGGACAATGAGCTGCAACCTCCCCACTTACGTTTCGTGATGACGTTTTCTTCCGGCCGATTATTCCTTATTGACCCGCGGCGTTTTGCGACAGTTTCAGTACGTGCGCGGGAGAATCAATGCCTTGCTGGCCGCGATGCATGGATGAGGTGGGATCCGGCTGTTCTCGAAGACGCCAGTCGGGGCAGAAAGCGACCGGTGAAATCGTTCCTTATGGATCAGGATGTTATCGCCGGAATAGGAAATATCTATGCATGTGAAATTCTCTTCCGCGCGGGAATCCACCCCTGCCGGAAGGCCTGCGATGTTTCGCAAGCGCAATGGAGCCGGATTGCGGAATCGATGACAGCCGTCTTGTCCGAAGCGGTCTCCTGCCGAGGGACGACATTTTCGGACTGGCGCGATCTTTTCGGCAACAAAGGGGAATATCAGAATCGTGTTCATGTATACGGCAGAAAGGATCAGGCTTGCCGGCACTGCGGTTCGACAATACAGAGGACCGCAATAGGAGGCAGGGGCACATTCTTCTGTCCGCATTGCCAGGCACTTTAACGGGAGGTATGCCGCCCCCTTCAGCCTGATTCCGAATTTTCAAGCAAGGAGGATAAAGTCATAGAAAAATACGTCTGTATCATTTGCGGATACATTTATGATCCCGCGGCGGGTGACCCGGATAACGGGATAGCGCGGGGGACTTCTTTCGGGAATCTGCCTGACGATTGGGTCTGTCCTGTCTGCGGTGCGGCTAAAGACATGTTCGAGCCGGAAAAGTGACAGCTTTGCAAAACCCTCCGCCGCGGGGGACAGGGCATTCCGCGGCAGCGTGTAAGTTTGCCTATGTGGTTGGTATTACGCAGATATTCCGTGCTTGACAGCTTTGTTTTATTTATGGTATCTTTTTTATAGTTTTGCCCCAAATCCTATAATCGATGATCAGATATAAAAGCTCCAGGAAAGATGCCCTTGCCGGGATAGCCGCGCAGGGGAGAGCCATCACGCAATAGTCGTAGAAATCAATAAAACCCCGCAAGAGAAGATGGCCAAAAACCATTATACATTTTTGATTGTTCCGCAAAAGAAGAGTTCTGTCAAGAAAATCAGTGCATCCAGTACACTTGTCAGGGCATTCTTCGCAGTTATGGCTCTCGCGGTTGTATCGGCTGCTTACATGATATACGATTATCTCAGGACTAAGAATGACGCCTTTGAGCTTTCTTATCTGAAGCGCCTGACCGAAAGCCAGAAAGAGCAGATCAATCATCTTGCGGCCAAGGTCAGCGATTTTGAAAAGAAAATGGAAGATCTCAAACAGTTGGATCAGAAGATCAGGACAATGGCCAACCTCAACAGGAAACAGGCCAAAAATCAAGTGCTCGGTATCGGCGGTATCATGCCCGAAAACAACGAGGATCAGTCAGTAGAGCGCATCAGCCGGAACATCGACCGTCTTCTTCAGGATGCATCCTATCAGGAAAACAGCTTCAAGGAGCTTCTTGATTATCTGAAAAAAAGGGAATCCATTCTCGCATCGACTCCTTCGATCTGGCCTGTGTTGGGTTGGGTCACATCGGAGTTTGGATCGAGGATGTCGCCGTACGGAGACCGCAGTGAATTCCATAAGGGTATCGACATCGCCGCCCGTATAGGAAAAGAGGTCCTGGCGCCGGCGGACGGAATCGTATCGGAGGTCGTGCACAGACCCGATATGGGACATTACATTACGATCGACCATATGAGGGGAATAAGAACCGGCTATGCCCACCTCTTGAAGAGTACGGTTACAAAGGGAAAGAGTGTGAAAAGGGGGGACGTGATCGGTTATGTCGGAAACTCCGGGCGGAGCACCGGTTCTCACCTGCATTACAGTGTAACATTGAACGGCGTGCCTGTTAATCCCCGTCGATACCTGCAGTAGAAACGCTTTTTTCGATCATTCTTGTGAGTTTTTCGGGCAGAGACATCCATTGAGATGCCGGTAAAGTAATTACCGGTTTTTTTTTGAAAAATTAAAAAACATGTTAAGTTTACTGACAAAAATAGTCGGAAGTAAAAATGACAGGGAATTGAAGAGGCTTTCTCTTATTCTCGAAGAGATCAATCAGCTCGAGCCTGTTGTCCAGAAATTGAGCGATTCCGAGCTGCGGGCCAAAACGGGATATTTCAAGGAGAAACTGGCGAACGGTGCCAGCCTCGACGATTTACTGGCGGAAGCTTTTGCCGTGGCCAGAGAGGCCTCCCGGAGGACCCTCATGATGAGGCCTTTCGATGTCCAGGTGATTGGAGGTCTTGTGCTCCATGAAGGAAAAATCGCCGAGATGAAAACCGGCGAGGGAAAAACTCTGGCGGCGACCATGCCCGTGTATCTCAATGCCCTGACCGGCAGAGGGGTGCATGTTGTAACAGTCAATGATTATCTGGCGAGGAGGGATGCCGAGTGGATGGGGCCGATTTACAAATTTCTCGGTCTCTCGGTAGGAACGATTGTCCACGGGATGGATGACGACGAAAGGCGCCGGTCGTACAGAGCGGATGTGACTTACGGAACGAATAATGAATTCGGGTTCGACTATCTTCGGGACAACATGAAATTCAGTCTGGACGACTATGTCCAGAGGGATTTCCACTATGCGATCGTTGATGAGGTGGACAGCATCCTCATCGATGAAGCCAGAACCCCCCTCATCATTTCCGGTCCTTCTGAAGAATCCACCGATAAATACTACCGGATCAACCAGGTCATCCCCCGGCTGCGCAAAGACGTGGACTATACCGTCGATGAAAAGAGCAGGACATCGGTTCTGACTGAGGAAGGCGTCGCGAAGGTGGAGAAACTGTTAAAGGTTCCCAACCTCTTTGATCCCCGCAACATTGAAATCCTGCATCACGTGAACCAGGCGCTTAAGGCCCATACGCTCTTCAAGAGGGATGTCGATTACCTCGTCAAGGACGGACAGGTGATCATTGTGGATGAGTTTACCGGGCGCATCATGCCGGGCAGAAGATACAGCGACGGTCTCCATCAGGCCCTCGAAGCAAAGGAAAAAGTGAAGATCGAGCGGGAGAACCAGACGCTGGCCTCTATCACTTTTCAGAATTATTTCCGCATGTATGAAAAACTGGCCGGGATGACGGGTACGGCGGACACGGAGGCCGCCGAGTTCAAGGAAATATACAAACTTGAAGTTGTCGTCATACCCACCAATATGCCGATGATCAGAATCGATTATCCGGATGTGATTTACAAAACGGAAAAAGAAAAATTCAAAGCGGCTATCGAGGAAATCAAAGCGCTTCACAGGCAAGGCAGGCCGGTCCTCGTCGGTACGATATCAATAGAAAAATCAGAATTGATGAGTCAGCTCCTGAAGCGCGAAGGAATCAAACACCATGTTCTGAATGCAAAGAATCACGAGAAGGAGGCGGAAATCATAGCGGCTGCGGGCCAGCCGGGCGCCGTGACTATTTCCACGAACATGGCGGGCCGCGGCACTGATATAAAGCTGGGACCGGGCATTGCAGAGCTGGGAGGTCTACATGTGCTCGGAACGGAAAGACATGAAAGCCGCCGCATAGACAACCAGCTCCGGGGACGGTCCGGCAGGCAGGGGGATATGGGTTCATCCAGGTTTTATCTGTCGCTGGAAGACGACCTGCTGCGCATTTTCGGCGCGGACAGGATTTCATCGATCATGGATAAAATCGGCTTTGAGGAAGGTCAGCCGATAGAACACAGGCTCATCTCAAAAGCCATTGAAAACGCCCAGAAGCGGGTCGAAGGACAAAACTTCGATATACGCAAGCACCTGCTGGAATACGATGATGTCATGAATAAACAGCGCCAGGTCATTTATGAGCAGCGCAGAAACGTGCTCAAGGGGGAGGACCTGCCGCTGATAATGGAGGAAATGCTCGAGGATGTCGTCGATGACCTTGTTGCGGAGTTTATCAATGAAAAAGCCCATCCTGAGGAATGGAATCTCAAAGGCCTGGACGATGTCATTTATAAACAATTCTCTCTGAAACTCAATATCAGCCGGTCCACGGACGGCATGGGAAGCGAGGCGATCCGCGAGAAGATTATCTCCGGTGTCAAGGACCTGCTCCTGTCCAAGGAAAACGAATTCGGTAAACCGATGATGAATTATCTTATGAAATATATAATGCTGCAGTCGATCGATATGCAATGGAAGGACAACCTGCTGGCGATGGACCATTTGAGGGAAGGAATAGGTCTGAGGGGCTACGGGCAGAAAGACCCGATCCGTGAATATCAGAAAGAGGGCTACGAGATGTTCGCGGACATGATCCGCCGGATTAAAATGGATGCTGTCAGCAAATTGTGCATGGTCAGAATCGAGAAGGATGCGGAATTCACCAACATGTACAGTCCCACTGAAGATTTTGTCATGAGCCGCGGAGAGTCGGCCTCTTCTGAATCCCCGGTCTGCGCAGTCAGAAGAGACGGCAAAAAAGTGGGCAGGAATGATCCGTGTCCCTGCGGCAGCGGACGCAAATATAAGAAGTGCTGCGGAAAATAGGGTAAAATAGGCCAAGGGTTGAAGGCGAAGGGGTTGAGCCTTCTTTTTTTGCTCTCCAGAGATTTGAATGAGGAATTGTATGAAGAATGCTAAGTTGATTGTTCCGGGTTTCCTGGCGAGCGGAATACATGCCGGGATTAAGGAGGGTCGCAGGAAAGACCTTGCCCTCGTTTATTCCCAGGTCCCGGCCTCGACAGCGGGAGTATTCACGACCAATGCATTCAAGGCAGCCCCTGTTCTTCTTTCTCAGGAACGGATCAGAAAAGGCGTCGCTCAGGCGGTTGTCATAAACAGCGGCAATGCCAATGCCGCGACCGGGGAAAAGGGATTCAGGGATGCTGTGGCTGTATCCGGGGTTGTCGCCGCAAAGTTGAATATCAGAGAGGACCATGTCCTCGTCGCTTCCACCGGGAAAATAGGGGAGAGGCTTCCGGTGCGCCGTATCATCAAGGAAGTCGGCCCGCTGGTCCGGGCCCTTACCGGGGATGGATTTCCCGATGCCGCAAAGGCTATCATGACGACGGACAGATTTCCCAAAATGGAGATCCGTAGAGCAGTACTGGATTCCAGGGAGGTGACTGTATGCGGGATTGCAAAAGGCGCGGGAATGATCGAGCCGCGCATGGCTACGATGCTTTCACTAATCATTACTGATGCGGCTATTGATGCGCGAAACCTGGATGCCCTCTTCAGGCAGTCCGTCGACAGGACTTTCAATGCGATAACGGTTGACGGATGTATGAGCACCAATGATACAGCCCTGATCCTGGCGAACGGCTTCGCCGGAAACCGGCCGTTGAGAAAACCTTCCGCGGATTACGCGGTTTTCAAAGAAATGCTTCATGATGTCATGTCCGGTCTCGCGAAGGCGATGGTCCTCGACGGAGAAGGGGCCACAAAATTGATCGAGGTCATGGTGGAAGGTGCGCGAACCGCGGCCGATGCCGAAAAAATCGCGTATGCAGTAGCACGGTCAAATCTGGTGAAGACCGCGTTCTTCGGCGAGGACCCGAACTGGGGCAGGATCATTTCCGCTGCCGGTTCAGCCGGTGTTTCAATTTCCGGGGATAACGCTGAACTCTATATAGAAGACATCCCCGTGTTCAAAAAGGGCATGGGTCTTGCGCGATACTCCGCGGGACTTCGCGAGGCAATGAAGAAAAAAAATATACGGGTCCTGGTCAGGCTGGGGGCCGGGAAGCGGTCATTCAGCGTCTTCACCTGCGACCTGTCCTACGAGTACATTCGTATTAATGCTGAATATCATACATGATTGACGGTTTTTTGCCTTGATAAATTCGATTGTATGTGTTATTTGCGTGCCGCATCTCACACATCCTTCGATCGCTCCGGCGTTGCTTGATGAAAGTTCCGGAACGAGATGACAGGGATGGTGGAATAAAAAACAAAAAAGGAGAATACGCTCATGTCCTATGTTTCCATGAAACTGCTGCTCGAATCCGGGGTTCATTTCGGGCATCAGACGAACAAGTGGAACCCCAAGATGAAGCCCTACATATTCGGGGCGCGCAACGGCATCTACATTATCGACCTTCAACAGACGGTCGAATTGTTCAATGTGGCTTATAATTTCGTTGTAAAGACAGTGGCTGAAAGAGGAGAAATTCTCTTTCTGGGGACGAAGAAACAGGCCCAGGAATCGATCAAGACAGAAGCCGAAAGAGCGGGTATGCCGTATGTCAACCAGAGGTGGCTCGGAGGGATGCTGACGAATTTCAGTACGATCAAGAAGAGCATAGACCGCTTAAACACGCTCGACCGCATGTTTCAGGACGAATCTATCAACGCATTCCCCAAAAAAGAAATTCTCGGTTTGAGAAAAGAGAGGGACAAACTGGAGAAGGTTCTGGGGGGTATCAGGACCATGAAGGATCTGCCGGCAGCGATTTTCGTCGTTGATCCCAAAAAGGAGAGCATTGCCGTAAGAGAGGCAAGAAAGCTGAACATACCCATCGTTGGCATTGTGGATACAAACTGCGACCCCGATGATATCGATTACATCATCCCTGGAAACGACGACGCAATCAGAGCGATCAAATTGTTCTCCATGAAAATCGCGGACGCCGTTCTTGATGGAAAGAAGCTTCTTGAAGAAAGCATTCAGGCGCAATCCGACAAGAAACCCGAAGAGGCGATAGCGGGAAACACGGCGGAGGTGGATGTTCCGGAGAGCATCGAAACAAAAGACATGGAAGAAACCGCCCCGGAAGAAACGTCCTGATCGGGCATTAAGCAAACATTTGATTTCGGTCAACCTATTTTAGAACCAGACGAGGGTGTTTAAGTTTAGAACTGTTTTGGAAGGAGGAAAAATTGGAAATTACCGCATCTATGGTGAAGGAACTCAGGATAAAAACAGGCGCGGGCATGATGGACTGCAAGGAAGCGCTGCAGGCCTCGAACGGCGATTATGAAAAGGCGGTCGAATACCTGAGAAAAAAGGGAATGTCGGCTGCAACGAAGAGATCTTCCAAGGCGGCGAAAGAAGGAACTGTTGCTGCGTATATTCACATGCAGGGCAGGATCGGGGTTCTTGTGGAGCTCAACTGCGAGACCGATTTTGTCGCCAAAACGGATGATTTTAAGACCTTGGCGAAAGATATCGCCATGCACATCGCCGCATCCAATCCCCTTTATATAAAATCGGAAGATATACCGGAAGCGGTCCTCGAGAAGGAAAAGGATATTTACAAGAGCCAGGTCCTGGCTGAAGGAAAGCCGGAGAAGGTAGTGGACAAGATCATCGTCGGCAAGATGAAAAAATATTTCGAAGATGTCTGTCTTCTGGACCAAAAGTTCATCAAGAATACGGACTTGACGGTAGGAACCCTGGTCAATAATCTGATTGCGAAAACAGGAGAAAATATCGTCATAAGGAGATTCGCCCGTTTTCAGCTCGGGGAAGAACTCAAATAAACAGGCATGCAAATAGGCTGAGGGGCCTTTCAGCCCTGGCTTTGGAAAAGCCGAGAAGAACTCCGTCAAGACTTCAAACAATAAGCGGATCATGGATAAACCCATATACAAGAGGATCCTCTTGAAATTGAGCGGTGAGGCGCTTTCCGGGCAGAATCCGGATACGATCATCGATATGGATGTCCTCAGAACGATTTCGGATGAACTGAAGGAGATATCGGGGCTGGGAGTCCAGACAGGCATAGTCGTCGGCGGCGGCAATATTTTTCGCGGCCAGAACCTTTATACGGAAGGAATAGACAGGACGTCCGCTGATTATATGGGCATGCTGGCAACCGTTATCAACAGCATCGCCCTGCAGAATGTAATTGAGTCTGCGGGAATCCCGACCCGGGTAATGTCGGCGATTGAAATCAAAGATATCGCCGAATCCTATATATACCGCAGGGCCCTGAGACATCTTGAGAAGGGGCGTATCCTAATTTTCGCGGCTGGTACGGGCAATCCGTATTTTACGACTGACACGGCAGCGGCCCTGAGAGCCGTGGAAATCCAGGCGAATGTGATATTGAAAGCCACAAAGGTAGAGGGGATCTTCGATAAGGATCCCATGAAGTATCCCGATGCATCATTCTATGAAAATATAAGCTATATAGATGTATTATCAAAAAATCTCAAGGTAATGGATTCAACTGCGATCTCCTTGTGCAGAGATAATGGACTTCCCATAGTCGTATTCAATCTAAAGAGCAAAGGGAATATTAAGAAAATAGTATGCGGCCATCGTATCGGCACGTGGGTCGGGGGAGGCTGATTTATGGAAGAAGACAAGATATTCAAGACCTTAAAAGACACAATGGAAAGGGACATTCAGTCACTCGAGAAATCCCTGAGCAAGGTAAGAACGGGGCGCGCCTCACTCGCTCTTCTGGACGGGATCAAAGTGGATTATTACGGAACCCCCACTCCCTTAAACCAACTCGCCTCTCTGTCTATCCCGGAGAGCCGCCAGATACTCATCTCGCCATGGGACAGCGGCATCGTGGGCGGGATTGAAAAGGCCATCCAAAAATCGGAATTAGGCCTGATGCCCAGCAGTGACGGGAAATTGATCCGGATCACGATCCCTCCCCTCACAGAACAGCGTCGAAAGGAGCTCGTCAAGGTAGTCAGGAAAATGTCGGAGGAGTGCAAAGTAAAGCTGAGAAACGCCAGACGGGATGCCAATGAGCAGTTGAAGAGCATGAAAAAAGAGAACCGGATTTCCGAAGACGAGCTCTATAAGAATCAACAAGATGTGCAAAAGATGACGGATGATTACATCAAGAAAACAGACCTGATCCTGGCGGCTAAGGAAAAGGAGATCATGGAAATCTGACGCGGTTCAATAAGACAGGCTGAAGATGTCAGGCTGATGCTCTTTTTCTCACTTTTCAGTTTCCCCTTCCGTACCTTGCGCCTCAGCCGTTAGCCTGAACGGCCTATCAGGATTGAAAGGGGGAGTCGTCCATCCCCCTGTTTTTATTATAGGCATAACTTGCGAATATTCTTGAAAATATAGTCAGGGTATGGTACTCAATGGCAACGGCTTCAGGCCCCTCGCAGTTATTGATTTTGCATTCTGCTTCCCTTCGACAAGTTTAGAACAGGCCAAGCTCATGCATGACAGTCTGGACTAAACTCGATTTTTTTACGAGGCCCACACCATTAACTTATGAAAAAAATAGACCCTGCAAAGCTCCCCCGCCATATCGCCATAATCATGGACGGCAATGGAAGGTGGGCTAAAAAAAATGCATTGCGAAGAATCGCGGGGCACCGCGCGGGTGTAAAGGCCGTAAGAACCGTAGTGACCGCCTGCAGGGAAATGGGCATAAGATATTTGACTCTTTACGCCTTTTCAGTCGAGAACTGGCTTCGCCCGCAGAAAGAAGTAAATGCCTTGATGACCCTGCTTGGCGAATACCTGGAAAAAGAGCTTCCGACGATGCTCAAGAACAATATCCGCCTGACGACGATCGGCAATGTGGATGTCTTGCCGCAGAAAGTCAGGGAAATTCTTATAGATTCCATAGAGGAGACTTCTCGTAATAACGGCATGGTCCTGAATCTTGCGCTGAGTTACAGTGGCCGGGACGAGATCGTCAGGGCCGTGCGGAAGATAATGAGAGACGCCGGAGAAAAATCGTTTGATCCGGACGAGATCACCATGCAGACTTTTTCAGGTTACCTGGATACTTCCGGAATACCCGATCCGGACCTGCTGATCAGGACGAGCGGCGAATATCGGTTGAGCAATTTCCTTTTGTGGCAGACTGCGTACACGGAATTCTATTTCACGGACGTACTGTGGCCTGATTTCAGCAGACAGGATCTGAACAAGGCGATTCTCGACTATCAGAAACGGGAAAGAAGATTCGGACTTACCAGCGACCAGTTGCCGAAGGATTAGTGGGCTCGGCAGGGCAAATACCCAAGATTCAAGGGAAGCTCTTCCCCTGTGTTATCCTGAAATTGAAAAGCGATGCGTGATGGGTATGAATGCTCACCTCAAGAGATGGATCACCGGACTAATCGCAGGCCCGATAGTTCTTGTTTTGATCCTGTATGGATCGGAAACACTCTTTGCACTGTTTATCACTGCACTGATAATGGGAGCTGTCGTCGAATTCGGCCGCATGGCCTACGGAAAAGGATCGCATCCGGAAAAGAATCTTGCCCTACTTCCGCCGGCGGCGATTGCGTTGACAGCATGGCAGAATCAGCTATCCCTGATGATGGCAACTACTGCTCTCTCCATTATCATGGTGTGGCTTTTTTTTCTTCTAGCCATCCGCCGCAAGGAAATCGATATTGCGCCGCTCGGTAAAATGCTCGTCGGGTCAGTGGCCATTCCTGTCCTTTTGTCTCATTTAATCCTGATCAGGGAAAGAGAGCAGGGGCTTCTGTGGATTATGTTTCTGGTTGTACTTGCTTTTTCGGGGGATACCGTAGCATTCTATACGGGTAGGACGCTGGGACGACGGAAACTGTTCCCGGAAGTAAGCCCAGCTAAGACAGTGGAAGGAGCAATCGGATCAGTCGTCGGGAGCATGAGCGGATGTATATTGTTCAAGCTGTTCTATTTGCCGGCCCTTCCCGCTGTGCACCTGGTCGCTATGAGTCTGGTCGGAAACATCCTCGGCCAGTTGGGCGATCTCAGCGAGTCAGCGATCAAAAGAGCGTACGGGACAAAAGACTCCGGCTCGATTTTCCCTGGACACGGAGGAATTCTGGACCGTCTGGATTTTTTCCTCTTTTCTAGTCCTTTTATCTTCTATTATAGAGTGTTTGTGATTTCATGAAAAAAATATCCATACTCGGCTCTACAGGTTCGATCGGGGTCAATGCACTGGAGGTCATCGCATCCCACCCGCGCGACTTCAAGGCTGTCGCTCTGGCTGCCGGTTCGAATATCCAGGTGCTGAAAAACCAGATCGAGCGCTTTCGTCCCAGAGTCGTAGCCGTTGTTAATGAAGAAATCGCCCGGGCGATCTCTGAAATGATTGACCGTACCTTGGGGACAAAGGTCTTGTGGGGAAGTGAAGGCTACAGAGAGATCGCCGCTCTCAAAGAGGCCGATATGGTTGTCTCGGCGATTGTCGGCGCGGCGGGATTGCTTCCGACCGTGGATGCCATCGAATCAGGTAAGCACATCGCTCTCGCCAATAAAGAGACAATGGTCATGGCGGGTGAAATCGTTGTCCGAAAAGCCGCCGAGAAGGGAATCAGAATACTGCCCGTGGACAGCGAGCACAGCGCCGTATTCCAGTGCCTGGAAGGACACGGCAGGAAATACCTCAAGAGGATCATTTTAACGGCGTCGGGCGGCCCTTTTCTGCAGGTATCCAGAAATGATTTGAAAAATGTGACCGTAGCCGATGCCTTGCGTCATCCAAACTGGAAAATGGGGAGAAAGATTACGGTAGACTCTGCTACAATGATAAATAAGGGCCTTGAAGTCATAGAGGCAAAGTGGTTCTTCGGCGCGCGCATCGATGAGATTGACATCGTAATCCATCCACAGAGTATCGTCCATTCCATGGTGGAGTACGTGGACGGATCCGTTATCGCGCAAATGGGCGTTCCCGACATGAAGGGACCCATCGCTTACGCTCTCAGCTATCCCGACAGGATTTCGGGAAGCATGGAAAAACTCGATCTTCTGAAAACCGGCCGTCTGGAGTTCCTCGCACCCGATATAGAAAAATTTCCGGGTTTAAGGCTTGCGTACGAGGCCGGAAGGGAAGGAGGCACGAAGCCGGCCGTATTGAATGCCTCGAACGAAGTCGCCGTCGGATCATTTATTGCAGGGAAGATCGGTTTCACTGACATTGCAGACGTTATTGAGAGATGCATGAATGCTTACAGAAACGTGCAGCCCTCGTCGATAAAGGACATTCTGGACGCGGACCGCTGGGCGAGAAACAAGGCCGAAGAAATCATCAGGGACATGCCAAATGATAGGAATTGACATCGTATCCGTTATCATTCTGCTGGGAGTACTGATTTTCGTTCATGAATTCGGTCACTTCCTTGTCGCCAAAATGTCGGGGGTAGGTGTCTTGAAATTTTCCCTCGGTTTCGGCCCAAAGTTGATCGGCAGAAAATACGGCGAGACGGAATATCTGCTTTCGGCTGTCCCCCTGGGAGGCTATGTGAAACTCCTGGGTGAATCACAAGGAGATGAACTTCCGCCGGAAGATGAGAGTAGATCTTTTTTAAAACAACACGTGGCAAAGAGGATAGCCATTGTGGCTGCAGGCCCGGCTTTCAATTTCCTGTTCGCGGTTCTTGTATTTTCTCTCATTTTCATGATCGGCATTCCAACGCTGACCACCGAGATCGGAGGCGTCCAGTCCGGTTCGGCAGCTTACGAGGCTGGCCTTCGGGAGAAGGACCGGATCACGGAAATCGACGGCAGAAAGGTCTCGAGCTGGACAGAAATCGCGGATGCAATTGCCAAGAGCAAAGGAAAAGAAATGGCCTTCAAGATAGCCCGGGACGGGCAGACAATGGAGGTACGTCTGAAAGCGAAGCCGACGGCGGCGAAAAATATCTTCGGGGAGGACATGGAGAGCTATAAAATCGGCATCCAGGCTTCTTCACAGATTTTCACAAAGAGGGAGAATCCTGTCCGGGCTGTATGGTCGGGGCTCGAACAAACATGGTACGTAAGCGAACTGACAGTCGTGAGTCTTTTCAAGATACTGGAGGGTGCCGTTTCTCCTTCCACCCTGGGAGGCCCTATTCTGATTGCACAGATGGCCGGCTCACAGGTAAAGAAGGGGATACTCCCGTTCATATTCTTCATGGCGATTTTGAGCATCAATCTCGGCGTGCTTAATCTTTTGCCTGTACCCGTCCTTGACGGAGGTCATCTGTTTTTCTTTATCATCGAGCTGATTACCGGCAGGGAGATCAATGTCAGATGGCGCGAAATGGCTCAGCAGGTGGGGTTTGTTCTGTTAATCATGTTGATGCTGTTTGTCTTCTACAACGATATCATCAGGATCTTCGGCGAATAGATGTATACCCTGGCTTTTGATACATCGACCAGGTCGGGAAGCGTTGCTTTATTGAAACAGGACAGCGTGCTTGCCGAGATCCTGCTCAATTCAGGAAAAAATCACTCGGAGTCGGTTCTTCCGGCTGTGGGTGAAGTCCTGAGGTTTTCCGGGCTTCAAATCAGAGATGTTGATCTCTTTGCCATCACGTCGGGACCCGGCTCTTTTACAGGCTTGCGTATAGGGATTAGCATCGTGAAAGGCCTCGCGCTCGCCGCATCAAAACCTGTTGCAGCGGTTTCCACTCTCGATGCCCTCGCATACAATCTCTTTCATGTGCCCATGGCGATCTGCCCTTTGCTCGATGCGAAAAAGGGTCAGATTTATGCGGCCGTTTATCGGTCCAGGAAGAGCGGCGCGCCCGAGAAAGCAGGCCCGGAAGTAGTTGCTGATCCCCGGGACTTTTTCGCGTCAATTCGTCAGGATGTAATATTCACCGGCGACGGCGCGACAGTATATGTACATTTGATGGAAAAGATGCTGCGCGGCAGGTTTTATGTTGCCCCTCCGCACTTGCGGTTTATACGGGCCTCAGCCGTCGGCCTGCTGGCCAGGGAGAAGTTTATTGCGGGGCACACAGCCGATGTGAGTCGGCTTGCGCCCTTATATATCAGGGACCCCGCAGTGGAGGCGAACACATGACTTCCGGGCGCCGGACGACCCGCCTTCTTCTTCGGGATCATTGACAAAAAGAGGTATTTAATATAAATCACACACAGAGGGGAAACCCAATTTTGGAGGTGTCGCTGAATGGAAAAAGCCGATGAGCAATTGATTGCCCGGTATATCGATAAAGACGAAGAACTCAGAAGACATATCGAGGACCATGAGCGGTTTGAAAAGGTTCTCGAAGACTTTAACAAACGTGTCTATCTCACGCCGGAAGAGGAGATCGAAAGGAAGAAAATTCAGAAGCTGAAATTGATGGGCAAGGATAAGATACATGAAATCCTGTCCAGGTACAGAGAAAGTTGATATATTCGCCACAACCGTATGCACAGTAGAAACGAACTCATCATTCGCGAAGGATACAAGATCATTATCCCTTTCGCCCTTTCCGTAATCATCTTCGCTGTTTTGGGAATGCTCTGGACAGCAATCTTCTTTTTCTTTGTCACCTCATTCAATATCTGGTTTTTCCGAAATCCCGAGCGGACGATACCACAGGATACGCAAGCTGTAGTATCTCCCGCGGACGGGAAGGTCCTTAAGATCGAGGAGGTCCAGGAGGACTCGCTGATCAAAGGCAGATTCAGGAAAATCAGTGTATTCATGAATGTGTTCAATGTACACGTAAACAGAATACCTTTTCCGGGAAAGGTCGACGCAGTTCGCTATCACAAGGGGAAATTCCTGGTCGCAAGCCTGGATAAGGCATCCTCCATGAACGAAAAAAACTCGATTCTCCTGAAAACAGATCGGGGAAGGGAAATTCTCCTGATACAAATCGCCGGTGTTGTCGCGCGGAGGATCATTTGCTGGGTCCATGAAGGTATGGCGGTTGAACGGGGCCAGAGATTCGGTTTGATCTGTTATGGTTCGAGGCTGGAGATATTCCTGCCTCTTGATTCGAATATTTTGACGAAGGTGGGGGATAAAGTCAAAGCCGGAGAAACCATTATAGGATATCTCACATGAAAAACAAAGGCAGATTCATCAATCGCACCCGGTTCAGAAAAGATAGAATGAAAAAGGGGATTTATGTCTTGCCCAATCTTTTTACGACGGCGAGCCTGTTTTCCGGTTTCTATTCCATCGTGGCGTCGATGAATGAGGATTATGTGCGCGCGGCGGTCGCTATCGTAATCGCGCTCATCCTCGACGGCCTTGACGGGAGAATGGCTCGCATGACGAACACGACCAGTAAATTCGGCACGGAATACGATTCTCTGTCGGATCTGGTCGCCTTCGGCGTCGCCCCGTCGGTCCTCGCATACACGTGGTCGCTTTCTCCCTACGGGAAATGGGGATGGCTCGTTGCCTTTCTTTACGTCGCCTGCGGGGCGCTCCGTCTGGCCCGTTTCAACGTGCAGATAGCCATCATCGATAAAAGCGTATTCAATGGTTTGCCAATCCCCGCCGCTGCTATTGTCCTGGCTTCGGCTGTGATTCTCTATCAATTTCTCGGCGGGACAGGGGAATTCAACCATCTGTCGGTACTTTTCGCAGTGAGTGTTCTTTCTGTGCTGATGGTGAGCAGCATTAAATATTACAGTTTCAAGGACCTGAATTATTTCACAAGGAAACCGTTCATGTCGTTCATATTGATCCTGATGATAATGATCATCGTCATCGCTGAACCTCAAATCACATTTTTCACCTTTGCATTCGGATATGCTGTATCGGGTCCGATATGGACGATTATCAAGATTGCAAAAAGGAAGGGGATCAAAAAAGAAGAGCCGCAGCAAGCAGGACATCCGGTATAATTACCGGCGAGAGGCTAAGGGCCAAGGGCGAAGAAAAACACTCCGGAACGCCACCAGGGTCGCCGAATCGGTGTCGGGGCGAGTACAGTTCGTTACCGGAGTTTTTCAGTATCATGCATGGTTGGAGATGGATTTTATGAGAAAATACAATGTGGCGGTAGTAGGCGCAACAGGCGCTGTCGGCAATGAGATGATATCTATTCTGGAAGAAAGGAAATTCCCGGTAAAAGAACTGACACTGCTCGCTTCGGAGCGTTCAGAGGCAAAGGTATTGAATTTCAATGGCACGCCTCATCGTGTGAGGGTTTTGAAGGAAGATTCTTTTCAGGGCATCGATATCGGCCTTTTTTCCGCTGGAGGGAGCGTCAGCCAGAAATTCGCGCCTCTGGCTGCGGCGGCGGGTTGCGTTGTAATTGATAATACAAGTGCTTTCAGGATGGATCCGGATGTTCCCCTGGTCGTCCCCGAGGTCAATTCACATGCAATCAGCAAATACGAGAACAAAGGAATCATCGCCAACCCGAACTGTTCGACCATACAGATGGTCGTGGTCCTGAAGCCGATCCATGACGCAGCGAGGATCAAACGGATCGTGGTTTCCACGTATCAATCCGTATCGGGGACGGGTAAGAAGGCTATGGAAGAACTTGCCCATCAGACAGTGTCCATCATGAATTTCAAAGACCCCGAAGTGAAGGTTTACCCGCACCAGATCGCTTTTAATTGTCTTCCGCAGATCGATGTATTCCTGGAGAACGGATACACGAAGGAAGAAATGAAAATGATTCTGGAAACAAGAAAGATCATGGAAGATGACTCGATCGCCGTGACGGCGACGACGGTCAGGGTGCCGGTTTTCCGCTGCCATTCTGAGTCCGTAAATATTGAGACTGACAAAAAGATTACAGCGGCGCAGGTGAGGAAATTGCTGACAGGGGCGCCCGGCGTTGTCGTGCTGGATAACCCCGGAAAACTTGAATATCCTCTGGCAATTTACGCCGCAGGAAAGGATGAAACGTTTGTGGGGCGGATCAGGGAGGATGAATCGATTGCAAACGGTATCAACCTCTGGGTCGTCTCGGATAACCTGAGAAAAGGCGCCGCCCTCAATGCCGTGCAGATTGCGGAAATCCTGATAAGAGATTACCTGAAATAGAAATGGTCAGAATTATTGGCGGCGGGGCAAAGGGATGCAGGCTTTTTATGCCGCGGCACTCCAGAGTCAGGCCGACCACGGGCAGGGTAAAAGAATCCCTGTTTAATATTCTCGGCCCCCTTGAGAATAAAAGCTTTCTCGATCTATTTGCCGGTACGGGCAGCATCGGGATAGAGGCGCTCAGCCGCGGCGCTGCAAATTCGGTCTTTATCGAAAAAGACCCTGTCATGGTGGAAGCGCTGAAGAGGAACCTGCGTAAGTGCGGATTCGAATCCCGGGGTGAAGTGATGGCGATGACGGTAGCAAAAGGGGTGTCGTTGTTGGAGAGGAGGGGAACATTTTTCGATATCGCATTTGCCGATCCGCCTTACGGAGAAGGCTATGTCGACGGAACATTGCGTCTGCTGTCCAGGGGCGCGCTTCTGGCACCCGGCGGCGTTGTTGTTGTGCAGCATTCATTGAAAGAGGAATTTCCGGCGTGCCCGGAAAATATGGTGCTGATCGATCAAAGACGTTACGGTGATACCGGCATTTCTGTTTTTACAGGCTGTTGAAAAACGTTCACCTATGCAGAGCTTCGCTGCAGGCGAAGGGCTGAGGGTGAAAGGCAGAAGAAACAGACGTCAGGCGCTCTGCAAAGATTTTTATCCCGACGCCTGAGCCTGTCTGTATTGAATGAGGTAGAGATGGAACGCATAGCTGTTTATCCGGGTTCTTTCGATCCGATTACGAATGGTCATTTAGATATTATACGACGTGGAATGAGATTTTTCGACCGCCTGATTATTCTGGTGGCTTACAACCCGAATAAAAGCTCGCTCTTTTCCGTTGAGGAAAGGATTGAACTGATCCGGCAGGTAGTGGGAGACGATCCCAGAATCAATATCGATAGTTCAGCCGGCCTGCTTGTCGATTATGTCAAGAGCGCGGGCGCCAATATCATTTTAAGGGGTCTCAGGGCCGTATCCGATTTCGAGTATGAGTTTCAGATGGCCCTCATCAACCGCAGACTCAACAGAGAAATAGAGACTGTTTTCCTCATGACGGGTTACAAGTGGTTCTATACAAGTTCGAACCTGATTAAAGAGGCGGCCAGCCACGGCGGGTCCGTCCGGGGACTGGTGCCCGATGTCGTCCTACACAGGTTGGTGGAAAAATATTCCTGTATGGAGAAATCATGAAACTAGCTTCCAGGACAGCAAAAATAAAGCCGTCGCCGACGCTGGCCATCACTGCAAGGGCACAGTATCTGCGCGCCCAAGGAAGGAACATTATTGGGTTCGGAGCCGGTGAGCCCGATTTCGATACGCCCGCGAATATCAAGCTGGCCGCCATAACGGCTATTGAAGGGGGCTTTACTAAATACACTCCGGTCGGAGGCATCGACGAACTCAAGGATGCTATAAGAAGCAAGCTCCTGCGGGATAATCGCCTCGATTACCAACATCAGCAGATCGTTGTTTCCTGCGGGGCCAAACACGCTCTATATAATCTGGCCCAAGTTCTATTCGAGGAAGGGGACGAGGTGATCGTGCCGGCCCCTTACTGGGTCTCCTATCCCGATATTATCCTGCTGACAGGCGCCAGACCCGTTATTCTTGAAACGAAGGAGTCAGAAGGATTTAAGATAGATCCTACCAGGCTCAAATCGATGACAGGCAGAAACACGAAAGCGGTCATTCTGAACAGTCCTTCCAATCCCACGGGTATCGCATACGATGCCAGTGAACTCGCCGCTCTGGCAGAGGTAATGCTGGAGAAAAAAATCCTGGTCATTTCGGACGATATCTATGAGAAAATCGTCTACGACGGCTTCTCCTTTCATAACATCGCCGAGGTCCATCCCGAGATCAAGGATGCGACGATCGTCGTCAACGGCGTCTCCAAGGCATACTCCATGACCGGGTGGCGTATAGGGTATGCTGCCGGTCCCCGGGAAATCATATCCGCCATGACCGAGATGCAGAGTCAGAACACATCCAACCCCACGTCGATCTCACAGAAGGCCGCAACGGAAGCGCTCAACGGCGATCAGAGCATTGTCGCCGAGATGGTCAGAGAATTCAAGATGCGGCGCGATTATATCGTAAGGGAATTAAACGACATTCCAGGGGTGCATTGCCTTAATCCCCGGGGGGCCTTTTATGTTTTCCCGAATGTAGCAGGCCTTTTCGGCACCTCATTCAAAGGCAGAAAGATCAACGGCTCTGCGGAATTATCCGAGTATCTTCTGGACGAGGCGGATGTCGCGGTTGTCCCCGGTGTACCTTTCGGGAGCGACCATCATGTGCGCCTCTCTTACGCGACATCAATGAAAAACATTGAAGAAGGTATTCAGAGGATCAAGGCGGCGGTGGGACGCTTGAGTTAATTTTATCTGTATTCCGACCCGGATTAGCCCGTCTGCAGGAACATCCATCCCCTTTCTGGAGGATTATCGCAGTAAGCGCATGCTCCGGCGGTTTTTTCGTGTAGACCGCCGAAGAGCTCGAAATTATTTATTGATTCGATTTTACCCGCATGTTATATGTCGTATAATTCCGCAGTGGACGTATTTTACGGGGAAGGATCCGGTTAAACCGTATTGCAGCTCGATGATCACTGGACAAACAGCCAGAAAAAAGACAAAGCCTGTCCATATCGGTTCCGTTCAGGTGGGGGGAGATGCTCCTGTCATCGTGCAGTCAATGACCTGCACGGATACGAAAGATATAGGAAGTACGGTCCGGCAGATCAGAAGATTGGAGAAGGCGGGCTGTGAAATCGTCAGAGTCGCTGTTCCTGACCGGGAAGCCGCGGCGGCATTGCCCTTCATTAAAAAAAAAATCGGAATCCCTCTGGTCGCCGACATTCACTTCGACCACCGCCTGGCCCTTGCAGCCATCGCCAGCGGTGCGGACGGAGTCAGAATCAATCCCGGAAACATCAAGAAAGACGGATTAAGAATCATAGCGCGCGCAGCGAGGGAATCGGGGACCGCGATCCGCATCGGAATCAATGCCGGCTCCCTTGAAAAAGGCATACTGAACAGGTACGGAGGGCCCACTGCAGAAGCGCTGGTTGAGAGCGCCCTGAACAGCATCGCGCTTTTTGAAGATGCAGGATTCCACAACCTCAAGGTATCCCTGAAATCCTCCGATGTGCCGACCACCCTGGAAGCATATCGGTCCATTTCCAGGAAGATCGACTACCCGCTCCATCTCGGGGTTACCGAAGCGGGGAGCATCCTTCAATCCTGTATCAAATCGTCCATGGGGATAGGATTCCTCCTTTACGAAGGAATCGGAGATACGATACGAGTATCGGTAACAGGAGATCCGGTATCTGAGCTGCGTATCGCGTACGGGATATTGCGAGGATTGAATATCAGAATGGTCGGCCCGGAGATCATTTCATGCCCTACCTGCGGAAGGTGCGGAATCGATCTGGTCAAGCTGGTGCAGAAAGTGGAAAGCAGGCTGGCCGCAACCCGTGCATACGTGAAAATAGCGCTGATGGGATGCGTAGTCAACGGACCCGGAGAGGCCGCCGGCGCCGATATCGGAATTGCCGCGGGGCGAAAGGGGAGTGGCCTGCTCTTTAAAAAAGGGCGCGTTATCCGGAAACTTAGAGAAAAAGACTTTATTCCGGTCTTGCTTGAAGAAATCGAAAATCTCACAGCCCAAGGATCATAGTCCTCAGCTATTCATTGATGGAAGGAGAATGGTGAATGCGTTATTCAGAGATGTTTTTGCCGACGGTACGAGAAGTGCCTTCTGATGCGGAAATCGTCAGCCATCAGTTGATGATCCGGGCCGGTATGATCAGAAAATTGACAAGCGGGATTTATTCGTTTCTCCCTCTTGGATACAGGGTGATCAGAAAAGTTGAGCAGATTGTCCGGGAGGAAATGAACAGAGCGGGAGCACAGGAGATTTTTATGCCGGCCGTCCAGCCAGCCGAGCTCTGGCAGGAATCCGGCCGATGGAAAATGTACGGTAAAGAGCTCCTGCGATTCAAGGACCGTCATAATCGTGAGTGCTGTCTCGGTCCGACACATGAAGAGGTGGTCACGGATATCGTCAGAAACGAGATCAAGACATACCGGCAACTGCCCAAGAATCTCTACCAGATACAGACAAAATTCCGGGACGAAATACGGCCGCGTTTCGGCATTATGCGCTGCCGGGAGTTCAGCATGAAAGACGCGTACAGCTTCGATGCGGATTGGGAAGGCGTGGACAGGAGCTATCAGAAAATGTTCGATGCGTATTGCAATATTTTCGCCCGCTGCGGACTGCGATTTCGGGCGGTCGAAGCGGATACCGGCAATATCGGAGGGAACTTCTCCCACGAATTCATGGTCATGGCTGATTCAGGAGAAGATGCCGTTGTCTATTGTCAGACCTGCGGCTATGCCGCGAATCTGGAAAAGGCGGAGGTGGCCAGGCCCGAAGCCGCTGGTGAGGAGACCCCCATGAATCCCATCGAAGAGGTATTCACACCAAATGTAAGGACGATAGAAGAGGTATGCGACTTCCTGAAGGTAAAACCGCAGCAGATTGTAAAGACCCTCGTCTTCATGGCGGACCAGGTGCCGGTGGCCGTACTGGTGAGAGGAGACGAGGAGATCAACGAAGCCAAGTTGAGGAGCTACCTGAAATGCGACAGCCTTGAGCTGGCGACGGACGACATCGTCATGGAAGTAACCGGATCTCCTAAAGGATTCGCCGGTGCCATCGGTATCAAGGCAAGGCTCATTGCCGACTATTCTCTCCTGCTGATGAAAAATTTCGTAATGGGGGCAAATAAGGAAAATCACCATCTGAAAAACGTCAATACAGGGCGCGATTTCAAGATCAGCGAATATGCCGATTTAAGGATAATCAAAGATGCAGATCCCTGCCCGCGATGTCGTTCCACCCTGAATTTTGCAAGGGGAATCGAAGTCGGCCATACATTCAAGCTTGGGACCAAGTACAGCAAGGCAATGAAGGCAACGTATCTGGACAGGAACGGCCGGGAGCAGCTGATGGTGATGGGCTGTTACGGGATAGGGATAGGCCGGACAGTTGCGGCAAGCATCGAGCAGAATCATGACGAGAAAGGAATTATCTGGCCTACGGCCATTGCACCGTATCACGCAATCGTCGTTCCGGTAAATGTCAATGATGAACGGGTCTCGAAGGCAGCGGAAGATATCTACACGTCGCTTCTGAGGAGGAATGTGGAAACTATTCTGGACGACCGGGATGAAAGGGCGGGAGTCAAGTTCAATGACGCCGATCTGATCGGAATACCATTTAGAGTGACAGTGGGGCCGAAAAAACTGGCCGAAGGAAAGGTGGAGATCAAGATCAGAAGAACCGGCGAAGTCCGCGTCACCGGGCTTCAAGAGGTCGCCGGTTACATTGCGGATGCGGTCCGTCGGGAGACCGAAATGAGATGCTTCGAATAACGGACATCCTCGATAAAGTCTCTGAATACATGTCGCCTTTGGAGCTGGAGTTGATCGAAAAGGCGTACATCTTCAGCGCATCGGTGCACCAGGGGCAGGTGCGGCTTTCGGGAGTCCCTTATCTGATCCATCCCATGGAAGTAGCCGGCATACTGGCGGACATGAAACTGGATGCGGCCAGCATTGTGACCGGCCTGCTTCACGACACCGTCGAAGACACGCTTACAACCATCGAGCAAATCGAAAGCGCCTTCGGAAAAGAAGTCGCATTCCTCGTTGACGGCCTTACCAAAATAAGCAAAATTACATTCGGCTCTCAGGAGGAAAGGCAGGCCGAGAATTTCCGGAAGATGATCCTGGCGATGTCTTCCGATATCAGGATCCTCCTGGTGCGGCTTGCCGACAGGGTCCACAATATGAGGACCCTGGAGTACCAGCCTCCGGACAAACAACAATATATCGCCAAAGAAACCCTTGAACTGCATGCCCCCCTGGCAAACCGTCTCGGAATCAACTGGATGAAAGTAGAGCTGGAAGATCTTTCTTTCAAATATCTTTATCCTGAAGAATACAATGACCTGTCCAGGCGGATAGCGAAGAGGAAAGAAGAAAGAGAGAAATATACTGAAGAAGTCAAGAATATCATTCAGCATGAGATCACTGAATACGGGCTCCATGCCCGCGTGGAAGGCCGCGCCAAGCACCTCTTCAGCATTTTCAAGAAAATGAGGGAACAGCACATCAATTTTGACGAAGTCTACGATCTCATTGCATTCAGGATCATTCTGGATTCGGACAGGGATAAAGAATGCTACGAAGCCTTGAGTGTCGTGCACGCTTTGTGGAAGCCGGTGCCGGGTCGTTTCAAGGACTACATTGCCATGCCGAAAGCCAATAATTATCGTTCCCTGCACACGACCGTGATAGGTCCATACGGTGAACGCGTAGAAATCCAGATCCGGACCAAAGAAATGCACGAATGGGCGGAAGAAGGGATCGCGGCCCATTGGCGGTATAAGGAAGGCGGCACATATCACGGCAAGGACGAAGAGCAAATCAAAAAACTGAGGGAACTGCTGGACATCCAGCATGAAATGAAAAACCCCCGGGAATTCATGAAGAACCTGAAAATGGCCCTCTTTCCCGACGAGGTTTATGTTTTCACTCCGAACGGAGATGTAAAATCTTTTCCAAAGGGAGCCACTCCCATTGATTTCGCTTACAGCATACATACTGATGTCGGGGACAGGTGCGTGGGCGCAAAGGTGAACAGGAATATCGTACCTCTCAAATATGAGCTCCAGAACGGCGACACGGTCGAAATCATTACCCAGGCCGGCCATCACCCAGGAAAAGACTGGCTTAAATACGCGGTGACTTCCAAAGCCATCTCCAAAATAAAGAACTGGATTAAAACGGAGGAGAGGAGAAAGAGCGTTGATCTGGGCAGGGATATTCTTGAAAAGGAGCTGAAGAAGCACCAGCTGAAATTGAGTCAGGTCATAAAGTCGGAGGAATTCGAAAAAATACTGGATGAGCATTCCGTCAATACGGTGGAAGACATGATGGCCCTTATCGGTTATGGAAAGGTCTCGGCGAAATACATCATCCACCGGATAATGCCGGATGAGGGAAAAAAGGAAGAGGAGCCGATCCTGGAGAAAATCAAAAAGAAGTTCAGGAAACCCTCGGCTGCAGGAGTGTCCATCACGGGCGTAGAAGATGTCATGGTGAGATTCGCACGGTGCTGCGACCCGCTTCCCGGCGATGAGGTTGTCGGCTACATCTCCAGGGGCAGGGGAATGAGCGTCCACCAGGCTAATTGTATGATGCTCCAGGGAATAGACAGCGAGCGGCTGGTAGACGTTCATTGGAATATCAAAGAGAAACAGACATATCCGGTCCATATACGTGTGATTTGCCGGGACAAAAAAGGACTGCTCGCTGAGATCAGCAATACGATTTCCTCTCTGGACATCAATATCGCCCACGCCAATGTAGATACCACGCCCGATCAACAGGCGATCTGTGATTTTCAACTGGAAGTGAATGATCTAAACCAGTTCAACCAGGTGGTCTCCACATTGAAAAAATTGAAAAGCGTTATTTCCATTGAGAGACTAAGAAGGTCGTAAACAGATAAAATCGGAGGTACAGCGGGAGAAATGCACATGAGACTTTTTTCCACAGTTATGGTGACCCTGATATCCGTCTCGCTTGGCTTCCCTGCGAACGGCTCCTGGGCGAAAGACGCTCAGGGGAACTTTACGGTCATCGTGGATGCCGGGCACGGTGGAAATGATAGAGGAGTCAGATTATCGGGGGAAATATATGAAAAAGATGTGACACTGGCCATCGCCCGACTTTTGAAAAAAGACCTGGATCAGTCCAAGAACATCAGAACCCGGCTTGTGCGTACATCCGACAGGGCTTTATCAGCGGAGGAAAGGATTGGATCGGCGGGGAAAGAAGCGGATTTGTTTATCAGTATTCACGTCAACGCCGGATTTGGAAAGAATTCTTCGGGATTCGAGATATACTTTCCCGGTTTCAAGATGCCCGTGGAGAAGAAAAACGATTCCGGGGAAATTGTAAAGGACATGGTCAGGACTCAGTACCTAAATGAAAGCGTGCGCTATTCCCAGATCATGATGAAACACCTGGAAAAATTATTTCCCAGAAAGGGCAGAGGACTCCGGGAAGCCCCGATACGCATAGGATCCCTGACAATACCCGCCGTTGTCCTTGAGGTCGGTTTTGCCACGAATAGTAAAGAACGCAAGATACTGACCGATCCGGCCACGCAGTCCGGCATCGCCGCCGCTATAGGGCAGGTGACACGGGAATATTTCAGCCCGGGAGAGAGATCATGAGGAACGGCGGGCGCAAATGGGATGAAATCAGGAATGTGCGGTTCACGAAGGATTTCCTCGGATACGCGAAAGGGTCGGTCTTGGTTGAGATGGGAAACACTCGGGTCATTTGCTCCGCGAGTGTCGAAGACGGTGTTCCTCCTTTTTTGAAAAATACGGGACAGGGCTGGCTCACGGCGGAGTACTCCATGCTGCCCGCAGCGACTCAGATACGCAGCCAGCGGGAAACCACACGGGGAAGAATAGGCGGCAGGACGCACGAAATACAGCGCCTGATCGGCAGGTCATTGAGAGCTGTAACCGATCTCCATTCTTTCGGAGAGAGGACTGTCTATATCGACTGTGATGTCATCCAGGCCGATGGAGGCACAAGGACCGCTTCCATCACCGGGGGTTTTATCGCGCTGGTGGAAGCCTTCCGCAGGCTGAAGGAAGAGGGGGTCGCGACGCATATCCCCGTGCGGGATTATGTGTCGGCGGTCAGCGTCGGCCTTGTCGGAGAACGGATCCTTCTCGATCTGGATTATGAAGAAGATTCCCGCGCCGATGTGGACATGAACTTCGTCATGACGAGCGGTGGCCTTTTTATCGAAGTACAGGGAACGGCGGAAGTGACACCGTTCAGCAGGCAGTTGCTGGGTGAAATGATGAATCTTGCGGAGAAAGGGATCTGCCGTCTGATTGACATGCAGATGGGGATACTGGGTGGGCTTATCTGAAAAAAATCGTGATTGCATCAAAGAACAGAGGGAAAATATCTGAAATCCGAACACTACTTCAGGATATCGACATAGAGGTCCTCTCGCTTAATGATTATCCCGAATTTCCGGAGATTGTCGAGGACGGGAGGACATTTCTGGAAAACGCCCTGAAAAAGGCCAGAACCGTTTCAGAGATGACGAATGAAATTGCGCTTGCCGATGATTCCGGGCTCGAAGTAGACTTTCTCGGCGGAAGACCGGGCGTCCACTCCGCCAGGTATTCAGGGGATCGCGCGACCGATGAGAGCAATATCAGGAAGCTCCTGGAGGAGATGAAGGGTGTACCCCTGGAGAAGAGGGGAGCCGCGTTTCGATGTTCTCTAGTGCTTTACCGGAAGGACGGAATATTCAGGTCATTTGAGGGAACTCTGCGCGGGAGAATCGCTCTGGAGCCGGCAGGCAAAGGCGGCTTCGGGTACGATCCGGTCTTTGTAGTCCCTGAGCGCGGAAAAACGCTTGCAGAACTTCTTCCCGACGTAAAGAACCGGATCAGTCACCGTGCGAAGGCGCTCATGAAATTAAAAAGATACTTGCAAAAAAAAGAATAAAATGAAAGAAGATATCCCTCTTTTTTATCCGGGGCGTAGCGCAGCCTGGTAGCGCACCTGTTTTGGGAGCAGGGAGTCGGAGGTTCAAATCCTCTCGCCCCGACCATGATTTCAAGGGGGGCAGCATTCATTGCTGCCCCCCTGCCTTGCAGGAAGACATCTATCGCATCATCAGCAGCCAGCCCAGGGCAAAGAGAATCCTGTAAATACCGAAAGGAACAAATGTATGGGTTTTTATAAAGTGTATCAGGAATTTAATACTCAGGAGGGCGACAATAAAAGAGGAGACAAAACCGACAATCAAGAAGTCCACTTCCCCGACAGAGATCACGGATGCGGATTTTATCAGGTCGTAAGCGGTGGCGGCGAGCATTGTCGGAACGGCAAGCATAAATGAGAATTCGACAATCGTCTTTCGCTTTATCCCCATAACCAGCCCTCCGATAATCGTGGAAGCGGACCGTGATACCCCGGGGATCATGGCGATGGATTGAAAAATGCCTATAATGAATGCTGTTTTATAGGACATTCTGGATATCTCCGGGACAATTTCCCTCTTCTCCGTATGCCAGCGTTCGAAAAGAATAAGGAGTATCCCTCCGATGAAAAGAGACCAGAGCACGATATGTTCAGAACCCAGCAAATATTGTTTCACGATTCTATACAATGTAAGACCCAGTACGCCTGTGGGGAGAAAGGCCACCGCCACCCTTTTAATGACTTCAAAGTCAACCAGAAGAGATCGCCAGTACAGAATGACAACCGACAGGATCGATCCAAGCTGTATGGAAATCTCAAAGCTTTTTAAAAAGTCGGTGTGAGCAAGTCCCAGCAGGTGGGATGTCAGAATCAGGTGTCCGGTCGAAGAAATCGGCAGAAATTCTGAAACTCCCTGTACAATTCCCAGAATGAGCGCGTTCAAAAGATCCATAATATCCTTTCTGGCAAACCGGCGGATTTCCGCCATTCATCTCAGGCCGATCGGTTAATTTAAAACATGGGCTAAGGGCTGAAGGAAAAGGGCTAATTATTCTTTACTGAAGTTAAGAACTTGAGACGACCTGATTCCTGTATACCCCGGCCCTTTGCCTGTATAAGCAGGCAGGCGGTCTCTCTACCATGCAAAAAGGATGAAATCAATAGAAAGGGAACGGATGAAAGATAATTTAAAAGGGGAGAACGGCTACATCGGGCCAACAACGGCTGGTGTAGTTTGAAGAAAAGGTCGACCATTCTGCAGATATGAGCGTCCGGTGGAACAATCGCTTCAACTGCCCTCTGCAGCAGTTCTCCGGGGAGGTTTTTCCTGCTCAATCCGTATAACAATAAGCATGCCGTTGCGCCCTCTGCGGCGTGAAATTTGCCAATTATAAATTGACTGATATAATAAGAACTTAGATCAAGTGCTGGATTACAACAAAAGCTTCAAAGAAATCAATCCGGGCATTTGTGTCCGGTCTGACAGGACGTCGTCCGACAAAACCGGAAATATGTCCGGAAAGGCCGGACAAATCAACCGCTGAATTCTAAACTCCAAATCATAAACAAATCGCAATATCAAAATTACAATGGGCAAAACGTCTTTGACTTCGAGTTTGTTCAATTTGAGTTTCAGGTTTAGGATTAGGAAGTTGAATTACTTTGCGGAAATTCCATGTTTCTTCAGGAGCTCGTACAATCTCGATCTCGAAAGACCCGAAAGCTCGCATGCCCTTTTGATATCCGTTCCGGACACTGACAAGAGGCTGTTCAAATATTCCTTCTCCGCCTGAGCGACCGCCGACTCCCTGATCTCGTGTAATTTGGGGATTGTCTCATTGTTACCGGCGGGATTTATTCGTGCAGAGGTTTCTTTCCCGATGGATGCCTGAGCTATTTTTATCCGAATGTGAGTCGGCAGGTGCCTGGGAAATAATACGGGCTCTCCATGTGCCGAGGCGAGTGCTCTCTCAAGGGTATTCACCAGTTCTCTGACATTGCCGGGCCAGTTGTACAATTCGAGCGCTTCCAGAAATTCCGGCGAAAATTCTTTTTTATCGATTTCATATCTCGAACACAGTCTCTTCATATGATGGACAACAAGATCTCCTATATCGTCCAGCCGGCTCCGCAGCGGCGGCAGCTCAATGGTGAAAGACCTCAGACGGAAAAGGAGATCACTGCGGAACTGGCCGTTTCGAACCATCTGATCCAGATTGCGATTGGTCGCCGTGACCAGCCTGAAATTGCTCGCGACTTCGTGCTTGCTCCCCAAAGGCCGGAACTGTCTCTCGTGCAGAACCCGCAAAAATGATTTCTGGATGGAGAAGGGGAGTTCACCGATTTCATCAAGAAAAAGAGTTCCCCCATGAGCCTGCATAATGAGGCCTTCATGCGATTTATCCGCACCGGTATAAGCTCCTTTCTCGTAACCGAAAAGCATGCTCTCAACAAGGGTGTCCGACAGCGCGGCGCAATCCACAACGACAAATGCATTATCCTTGCGCATGCTGTTTCTGTGGATGGCGCGCGCAAAGAGTTCTTTCCCTGTTCCTGTTTCACCGGTGATGAGGACGTTTACATCGGAACAGGAGGCCTCGGCCACGAGATCCAGGCAGGTCCTCATTTGCGGACTGCTGCCGACGATCCCGTCTTTCTTTAATTCGAGCAGCGGTTTTTTCGATCTCTTGGCCTCGCGGTATTGCAGCGCTCGCATGAGCGGCAGGGTCATCATGCGTATAGAAGACGGCTTCTCGATATAATCCCAGGCCCCGTTGCTTATGGCGATTTCGGCGCCATCGGGATCTCCGGATGCGGTAATGATAATAACTTCGGGCGCCGAAGGCGCCTGCTTGACACGGGAAATGACATCGAGTCCGTTTCCGTCGGGCATACTTACATCCAGGAACACCACATCGTAAGGATAGGAATAAATTTCAGAAAGGCCCTTTTCGAGTGTCTGGGCGGACCGGACTTCGTGCCCCATGCGCCGCACAAGTTCGCTGAGCATGTCATTCAATGATTGGTCATCGTCAATAATCAATACTTTTCCCATTCCGTACTCCCTGGTGTCATCAGCTGAAGGCGGCATAAGCCCATGGATAAAAGAAAAGAGAACCGTCAATCAATCAAAAACACCTTTATCTGCCTTTACACGACAAAATGCCATTCGGCAAGAAGAATGTTCCTCTTTAATTCGATAGCCGGGACAGGCGGGCGGCCCGCACGAGCATCATAGATGCCCTGCGCGCCAGCTAGTGAGACACCGGGCGGCTGCACTTATACAGAGGGAGGCGGCAGCGTCCGCAGATGGGGCGGGCCTGAAGTTTCTCGTCTGATACGCGGTTCTTGGCGCCGCAGATAAAACACTGCACGATCAGCTCATCGAGACGAGAGTGACATTTGCCGCACAGCATTTTTTTGCTTAAACGATCCGGCGGAATGCGGTTCTTTTGGCCGCATTTGAGACACCGGATAATGATTTCATTAAGGTCCATATAATTCTCTGCCGGGATGCTCAGGATGCATATTTATATATTATTTTATTTTTCTGCTCCACTGTAATTCTGTTCATACCCCCCTTGTCTCTTCGTGCATTTTGCCCCGTGCCGAGGACGCGAAGATGCCAGCGAAGCACAGGGATGTCAGCACTATGAAGACCGTTTTCATGCTCGTGAGTAAATTGGGATGATGCTCCGCGGTAATGGGAGACCCGCCAATGAATACGGAGAACGTCAGCATCACCACCCCCATGCTCAGCGTCTGCCCCATCATACGCATGGTCGCCAGAATGCCGGAGGCGACTCCATAGAATTTTCTGTCCACCGAACTCATAATGGCATTAACATTAGGTGATGAGAAAAGGGCGAATCCGAGACCAAGGATGATCAAGGCCGAGATGATATAGACGAGACCCGTATCACTTTTAAGGAAAACCAGCGCAAGCAGAGATAAGAAGGTGAGGAACATCCCTGAAGAGGCGATAATCCTGGGCTCGATCCGGTCCGAGAGCCTGCCCGCCAGAGGAGAAAAAAGGGACTGCATCACCGGTTGTGACGCAAGGATCAGTCCCGAATGGAACGGAGAAAACCCTTTCATGAACTGCAGATAGAGACTCAGGAGAAAGCCAACGGCGAACGTGGAACTGTAATTGATCAGCGCCGCGATGTTGGAATACCTGAAAACCCTGCTTTCTCTGAAGAGACCAACATCCAGAACGGGGTTCGCCGAGCGCGTCTCCCGGAATCCGAATACGATGAACAGGATCACTCCCGCAGCAATGAGCGATAATCCCGGCAGCCCTGGAAGTATGGAGAAACCGTACATGAAGGAAATGACCGCGGCGCCGTACAGGATGGAACCGGATAGATCGAATTTTTCGCCCGCCGCATCCAGCCATTCCGTGTTCAGTTTCCTGCGAACAAGGAAGATGACAAAAGCCCCAAGGGGGATGTTGATCAGAAATATGCTCCTCCAGCCGCCGTATTGCGTAAACAATCCGCCGGCGAAGGGACCGACGGAAAGGCCGAAATAAACCGCCGCGACATTGAAGCCGAGAACTTTGCCTCGCTCCTGCTGGGGGAAGACGGATACAAGTATCGCTGTACCGGTCCCGAAAATCATCGCGCTTCCTATGCCTTGGAGGGCCCGGCAGAGAATCAGCATGTCTGCCGAAAACGCCAGGGCGCATAGCAGGGAGGCAAATGTATAAAGGACGATCCCTTGCAGAAAGATCCTTTTCCGTCCATAAATGTCGGACAGCCTGCCAATAGGAACCAAGCCGATGGCGGCCGAGAGCAGGAAGACCGTACTCACCCAGCTCAGAGTTACGGCTTTCAGGGAAAATTCATCTCCGATGGACGGCAGGGCTATATTGACTGCAGATCCCATAAAAGGGGTCAGGAAGGAACTGATCGTGGCGATCCAGAAAGCGGCCTTCCTGATCTCTTCCTGTTCAGGTGAGTGTTCCTTTATCAAGACAGAATCCCTCTCTTCCGCACTCAATCGGCGGCCGCCGAGTGAGTGCGGCGCACTATAACATGATATAATTATAACCAAAAGCGCGAAAGATATCAGGCCCGCGGAATAATTGCTGAAAAGACTTGATGATAAAAACTTTTATTGCTATACCCGGTCCAGATATTCTTATGAGAGCAGTTATCCAACGGGTTGATTTTGCAAGAGTTAAAGTCGACGGCGAGGAAATCGCCGCAATCGGGCGGGGATTGCTTGTTTTTGTGGGAGTGGAAAAGGGCGACACCAAGAAAGACGCGGACTACCTTCTGGATAAGATAGTGAATCTCCGTATATTCGAAGATACGGAGGGGAAGATGAATCTCTCCCTGGAGGATATCCGTGGAGAAATCCTGGTTGTTTCCCAGTTTACCCTGCTTGCGGATTGCCACAAGGGGAGGAGACCCTCTTTTACAGGCGCTGAAGAGCCCGGGGCGGCGCGCGAATTATATAATTATTTCGTGTACAGGGCATCAGAGAGGACAATCCGTGCGGCTGCCGGGGAATTCCAGGCCAGTATGATTATTGAACTTCTCAACAACGGGCCGGTGACAATTCTCCTCGACAGCAGAAAGGTTTTTTAAAATATGGGTGAAGAACTGGATAAGGATTTGCCCCCGTGCGATATCAAGATCGATAAAGACGGCGTCTGGTATTTCCGGGGGGCCGAAATGTTTAGAAAAGATATCATTAGAATATTGTGTCAGAATCTCAAGCGCGACAAGTCCGGCCGGTACATCATTGAGATGCGGGACGAGAAATGTTACCTCGAGGTCGAGGATACGCCGTTTGTCGTTACCTCGGTAAATCGGTTCGTGGAGGAAAGCCGCGGCCGGGAAGAATGGCAGATACTCCTGAGCGACGGCTCGGCGGAGTTGCTGGATCCCGCCACCCTGCGCATGAATAATCAGAATGTGATGTATTGCTCTGTCAAGGGCGGGAATTTCGAAGCCAGGTTTTCGAGAGCCGGATATTATCAGCTTGCCGAATGGATCGAGTACGACAATGAGAATGATACCTTCTTTATTTCTCAGGGAAATGAGCGCTACATTATCGCCTGCAATCAGTCTTGAGTTCAGATGACAGCAGAGCCCGAGATGGAATTTCGTGAATTTTGCGGATATCATGTTATAATAATTTAGATAATTGGGAGGTTTTTTCATGTTAGATGAAAATGTGAAGGAATGTCTTACTTTTGACGATCTCCTTCTTGTGCCGTCCGAATCCCGGATCCTTCCCAAGGACGTGGATACGACGACATGGCTGACGCTGAACATAAAATTGAATATTCCGATAATTAGCGCGGCTATGGACACCGTTACAGAATCCAGGACTGCTATCACAATGGCCCGCGAGGGGGGGATCGGCATCATTCACAGAAACATGAGTATTGAAAGGCAGGTCATCGAAGTAGATCGCGTCAAGAAGTCGGAAAGCGGAATGATCGTGGATCCCATAACGATCGAGCCGGAGCAGAAGGTTAAAGAGGCATTGGGGCTCATGAGCCGCTACAAGATATCCGGGGTGCCTGTGACAAAGAACAAGCGTCTGGTGGGCATCCTGACCAACCGGGATCTGCGTTTTGAAACGAACCTTGACCAGCCCGTATCCAATGTCATGACAAAGGAAAATCTGGTGACCGTATCTTCTTCCATAACCCTTGAAGAATCCAAAAAACTGCTTCACAAGCACCGTATCGAAAAACTGCTCGTAGTTGATGACGAATATAATCTCAAAGGGTTAATAACCATCAAAGATATAGAAAAGATTGAAAAATATCCCCGGGCCTGCAAGGACTCTCTCGGGCGTCTGCGTGTAGGAGCGGCAGTAGGAGTTCTCGACCGGGAGGCCCGCGTTGATGCGCTTTACGCGGCGGGGGTGGATGTTATCGTTATCGATACTTCCCACGGGCATTCCAAGGGCGTGCTTGATGCGATCAGAAGCACGAAAGCGAATTTTCCGAAATGCGAGGTCATTGCCGGCAACGTTGCAACCGCGGAAGGGACGGAGGCATTGATCAAAGCCGGTGCAGACGCCGTCAAGATCGGGGTAGGGCCGGGCTCTATTTGCACGACCAGGATCGTCGCCGGAGTGGGCGTCCCGCAGATGAGCGCCATCCGGGATTGTTCGAAGGCCGCAATGCCATACGGAATTCCTGTCATCGCCGACGGCGGAATCAAGTATTCCGGAGACATTTCAAAGGCCTTGGGTGCCGGCGCATATTCAGTCATGATCGGCGGACTTTTTGCGGGGACCGAAGAAAGTCCGGGCGAAACCGTTCTTTTCCAGGGGAGAAGTTATAAAGTCTACCGCGGAATGGGTTCGCTGGAAGCAATGAGGGAAGGGAGCAGAGACCGCTACATGCAGGACGATATCGAAAGCACGCTCAAGCTCGTACCGGAAGGGATCGAGGGGCGGGTACCCTTCCGCGGTTCGCTTTCCGCCAGCATCTATCAATTGATAGGCGGCCTGAAGGCCGGAATGGGCTATGCGGGCTGCAAGACAATCGAGGAACTGAGAAAAAACGCCAGATTTGTAAAGATCACATCCGCTGGCTTGAAAGAAAGCCACGTCCACGACGTAATCATAACCAAAGAGGCCCCGAATTACTGGTTGGAATAATTGTGGCGAAAGGCCAGGGCTAAAAGCAAAAAGATAAAAATAAGAATTGTTTTTGACCAGCCTCAATTGCAAATAAAAAAATTTCAGCCCCTTAGCAAGTTGTTGAAAAACACCTTTGCCGTTAGCGTCAGCCTTTATTGAAAATGAAACACACCGATTTTGTCCATCTACATGTCCACACTCAGTACAGCCTGCTCGACGGGGCTATCCGTCTTGACAGGCTTTTCGAGAAAGTCAAGGCTTTCTCCATGCCCGCGGTCGCAATAACCGATCACGGCAATCTTTTCGGGGCAATAGAATTCTATCAGCAGGCCTATAAATTCGGCGTCAAACCGATAATCGGTTGCGAGTTTTACGTAGCGCCAAGAAGCCGACTGGAGAAGGAATCATACGGCATCGGAGAATCTTCCCGCCATCTGGTTGTATTGGCCAGAAACATGCAAGGATTCAAAAATCTGATCCGTCTGACGACAGCCGCTTACCTGGAGGGATTTTACTACCGGCCGCGCGTGGATAAGGAAATTCTGGCAAAGTACAGTGAAGGTCTGATCGGGATGAGCGCCTGTCTCCATGGAGAAATAGCGGATCACCTGCTTAAAGGAAACCGGGAGGGAGCCCGTGCGGCATCGATGGAATACCGTGACATTTTCGGCGAAGAACACTTCTATCTTGAAATCATGGAAAACGGCCTTCCTGAACAGAAAAAAGTAAATGCCGAACTTATAGAGCTGGGGAGAGAACTCTCCATACCTGTAGTGGCGACGAATGACTGCCATTATCTTAGCCGCGGAGACGCCGAAGCCCACGATGTCCTGCTCTGCATTCAGACCGGAAAGACAGTTGAAGATACGGACAGAATGAAGCTGGGCAGCGACCAGTTCTACTTCCGCTCCTCCGAGGAAATGAAGCAACTGTTCAGTTACTGCCCGGATGCGATTGTTAATACAGTCAAAATAGCCGAGAAATGTAACCTGACTCTTAATTTTGACCAGATTTTCCTGCCCCATTTCGAGATCGAAGGTGAAAAGACGCTGGATGAATACCTGTGCGACCTGGCGAAAAAGGGGTGGGACGCGCTGAAAAAGAATCTGCCCGAGGAGAAAAAGGATTTATACGAAAAACGGCTCCGGCTGGAACTTGATATCATCCGGTCAATGGGTTTTGCAGGCTATTTTCTGATTGTCGCTGATTTCGTCAACTACGCGAAAAGAATGAATATCCCCGTCGGACCTGGCCGCGGGTCTGTAGCTGGCAGCCTGGTGGCCTACGCGTTGGGAATTACCAATATCGACCCTATCCGCTACGGGCTTTTCTTTGAGCGTTTTCTGAATCCCGACCGCAAGAGCATGCCGGATATTGATATCGACTTCTGCATGGAAGGCAGAAACGAAATTATCCGCTACGTCACTGAAAAATACGGCAATGATCGAGTGGCTCAGATTATCACGTTCGGCACCATGCAGGCGAGGGCTGTCATCCGCGATGTCGGCAGGGCGCTGAATATGCCTTATAATGAAGTGGACAGGATCGCAAAATTGGTTCCGATGGGGCCGAATATGACCCTTGAAACGGCCGTAAAGCTTGAGCCACGCCTGCAGGAGGAAGAAAAGAGGAATGAGAAAGTAAGGAAGCTCCTGGCCCTGTCCAAATCTCTGGAAGGCTTGAGCCGCCATTCCTCTACCCATGCCGCGGGCGTAGTCATTTCCGATAAACCGCTTGTGGAGAGGGTACCTCTCTATAAAAGTCAGCGAGATGAAATAGTAACGCAGTTCCCGATGAACGATTTGCAGGCATTGGGATTGATCAAGTTCGATTTCCTGGGGCTGAAGACTCTTACGGTAATCCGGGATACCCTGAGATTCGTCCGGGATGTCAGGGGGGAGGAGGTTGATATAAATAATATTCCCCTCGATGACCGGCTGACTTATCAGCTTTTGATGAAGGGGGAAACGGACGGAGTATTCCAGCTTGAGAGTTCCGGGATGAAAGAAATTCTCGTCAGCATGAAACCGGACTGCATTGAGGACGTGATGGCTCTGATCGCCCTCTACCGTCCCGGTCCCCTGAAGATGGTACCGGAATTCATCAGCCGGAAACAGGGCAAAACCAGAATTACCTACGAAGTGCCCGAACTGGAAAGTATTTTGAAGGAAACATACGGTGTCATCCTCTATCAAGAACAAGTGATGCAGATCGCCAGCGCCCTCGCGAATTACACAATGGGGGAGGCAGATAGTTTCCGCAAGGCCATGAGCAAGAAGAAGGCGGCTGAAATGGAAAAAGAAAGGCCCAAGTTTCTTGCCGGAGCAAAAAAGAACAGGATATCCGAGGGCAAGGCAAAAAAGATTTTCGAACAGATGGAAACGTTCGCCGGATATGGGTTCAACAAATCACACAGCGCCGCTTATGCGATGATCTCCTACCAGACTGCATACCTGAAAGCGCATTATCCTGTCGAATTCATGGCGGCATTGCTGACGAGCGAAAAGAATAACAGGGACAAGATCATCAAATATATCAGCGACTGCAGAGACATGGGTATCAGCGTACTTCCGCCCGATATCAATGAGTCCTCAAATGATTTCAGCGTGGCGGGCGGAAAGATCCGCTTCGGCCTCGCTGCCGTGAAGAATGTTGGCATAGGGGCCATTGAGGCTATCATCACCGCCCGGAGAAAGGGAGGCAAATTTCTCTCCTTTTACGATTTCTGCAACCGTGTCGACCTCCGCAAGATCAACAAGAGGGTCGTGGAAAGTCTTATTAAATGCGGCGCCTTCGACGCCCTTGGACTGAAACGCCGCCAGCTAATGGAGAGCTATGAAGAGATAATAGGACTTGTGCTGAAAAACCAGAAGGAAAACGGAAGACACCAGGCCGGCCTTTTCGAACTTGAACAGATGGCGTACACCAGGGAACAGCCAGATGCGGGATCTCCCGCAGGCAATATTCCTGAATGGAGCCGCGAGGAACTGCTCTCGTATGAAAAGGAAATGCTGGGGTTCTATATAACCAGCCATCCCCTTTCCGGGTTTGCCGATAAGATCAGGCTTGTCGCGGATATTGATTCTGCAATGCTGGCTTCGAGGAGAGAGAACGGCGATGTCGAGGACGATTATAAGTCGTTGAGAAGAGACGGAGACACCGTTTCCTTCGTCGGAATCGTCAGCAATATCCGAGAGACCCTGACCAGGAAGAAAGACAAGATGGCTTACATTACCATGGAAGACATGAAAGGTTCCGTACAGCTTATCGCGTTTCCGGAAGTATATAAGAAATATGACGCTCTTTTCCACAGTGATGATCCTCTCCTGGTCAAGGGCACTCTGGATATGGGCGAGGAGAGCGCCAAAATAATAGCCTCCGAAATAATTCCCCTTTCTGATGCAATCGAAAGGCCCTTCAACTCCGTGCATTTCGATTTGTTCAGCAACGGGAACGCTTCTGAAGAGAAGATTGCTGAACTCAAGGAATTTCTACAAGGGCACCGCGGGAAGGCCGATGGTTACATTCATCTTTTTTTTGAAAACGACTCCGAAGCAGTCATATATCTTGGAAACGATTTCAAACTCAATATTTCCGATCAATTGAAAAAAGGCGCCGATCGTATCCTGGGTTCCGGTCGAACGCGGTTCAACTCTGTCTGACCACTGTGCACAGCTGTTCTTTTTGCTGCACAAGTGGTTATTTTTGATAAACAAAAGATGCCCTTTTATCAGAGAAGATTTTATCGCAACGAGGTCTTCAGTCCCGATCTCGCCATATTCGAAGTTAAGGTTAAGGAGACCGATCTATTCATCAGCGCCGGCCGCAATCTTTCAGACATTGCCTTAAATTCCGTTTGTAAATACCGGAATTTTATTGAAGAATATATAAAGCTCCGGCCGAAATTCATGAAATCCTTTTCGCCGATCGAGAAGGACGATTTGGCGCCGCCGATAATAAGAGATATGCTAGACGCATCCTCGCGGGTAAATGTCGGCCCAATGGCGTCCGTCGCCGGCGCCATCGCCCAGTATGTGGCGCAGGATATTCTCGAACATACAGACCAGGTTATCGTCGAAAACGGCGGCGACATCTACCTCAAATCAAAGAGGGAGCTGAGAATCGGGGTATATTCCGGAAAGTCTCCCTTGAGCGGAAAAATCAAGCTAAGGATCAGGCCAGAGGCAACACCACTCGGAATATGTACTTCGTCGGGAACCGTAGGGCATTCCGTAAGTTTCGGCCGCGCCGATGCAGTGTGCGTGATATCGAAATCAGCGGTACTCGCTGATGCAGCGGCAACCGCGGTTGGCAATCGCGTCAATAAAGAATCCGATATCCGTCCGGCTTTACAATTCGGCTTGAATATAGAAGGGGTCCTCGGGATTCTCATCATTATCGGGGACAAGATGGGTGCCTCCGGGATGATTGAATTTATTTAAGGAGGGATAAGTTTACATAACATATCTTATAAGACGTTAATTATTTCCTGAAGTCATTCTACATTGATATTCAAACAATCTATATCCAGGGAGAATTTATCTAAGATTTTTCAGAGGCGTTTAAAGATATTGTCAAACGCTTTAATCACAGATGGGAAATCGATTTATTGGGCGAAGACGACACAGCGGGGGGTTCATATCCTAAAAAAATAAGCTGATTCATTCAATAGACAGTCTACATTCCTTCCGCAGCAAGTTTTTTTATCAGGTCTTCCTGTCTCTCGGAAAGTTTCTTCGGCACCCTGATATTGATCTTTACGTACTGGTCACCTTTGCCTTGGCCCTTGAAATGCGGTATTCCGAAACCTTTCATCCGGATCTTCATATTGCCCTGCGTACCTGGCGGTATCTTGATTCTTTTCGTCACCCCATTCAGCGTTGGTACTTCTATGGTTGCACCGAGCGCCGCCTGAGAAAATGTCACATCCGTCTCCAGAAGGATATCATCTCCCTCTCTTTTGAAAACAGGATGAGGCAAAACGTTTATATTCAGAAACATATCGCCGGGAGGGCCACCGTACGCACCCGGCAATCCCTTACCCGAGAGCCTTAATTTCTGGCCCGACGCTATTCCAGGCGGAATTCTGATTTTGATTTCCTGGGTCTTGCCGTCCGTCTTGAGCGCGATTTTCTTTTCGGCTCCCTTTGCTGATTCCTCCAGTGTTATCGAAAGATTATATTCCAGATTCTCCCCGGGCTCTTCGGCATATCGAGCGCCGGTCCCGAAGATATCTCCGAACCCCCCGCCGGGCCTCTGGGTGTAAACGCGCCTCCTACCGCCACCGGTGCCGAAGCTCCACTGGCCACCGATTCCGCCGAATCCAAGGTCTCTCAAAATCTCGTTAATGTCGAATCCCCTGAAGATGTCTTCCTGAGAGAATTGCCTGCTGAAGGACTCTGAACCGAAGCTGTCGTATTGCCTCCGTTTTTCAGGGTCGCTGAGGACGGCGTAAGCTTCGCTGATCTTTTTGAATTTCTCTTCGGCTCTTTTTCTGTCCGTGGGATTGCGGTCGGGATGGTATTTCAGGGCAAGCTTGCGGTAAGCCTTTTTGATATCCTCAGGACTCGCGTTCTTGTCGACTCCGAGTTCCTTGTAGTAATCTTCAGCCATGCTTTTTTGTAGAAAGATTTTTTAGCTTTAAAATATCAATTAAATATCAATTGTCAATATCCCGGTTCGGATTGTGCACACCCGGTGACCACCAGAAATCATTCCACTCCACAGGATCAAAAAACCTGATTCTGCCGTTGATATTCACCTGGGGGGCGTAATCCATTTCATTGGATTCATGTATCAGGCGGTCCGCCGTCATGAATAACCCGATGAAGAAGCCGTGCTTTTGGACGGCCTGTACGCCGTACGAAGAACAGGTGGGGTACATGGAACAGCGGTCTCCGTCAACCGCCGAGATATAATCGCGAAAAAACGCAAGTCCTTTTTCAAGAACAAGACCCGCAGCGGATTGCCTGTCCCCCCTCAGGGCGACGGGCGTTATGGCAGAGCCGGCGTTATTGAAATTCCAGGGCACAAATGTGTCCCCTTCGGAGGCGAAACAGACCGCACTGAAAATCAGTAACAATGCAATTAATATTAAATATTTTATCATTTAAATATATTACATCTAAAACATAAAGGAATACATCAAAAAACAATCGGAGGGGTTCCTTCGATCACGATGAAGTGAAAGGGTACTGCTTTCTTTGAGCTTTTGAATGAATTCGCTTTTAGATCGTTCATTGTATTTATGCGCGCTGCTGACCGCACTGTAAATATTCCCTCCGTACCAGCCGATTTCAAAAAAGGTCACAACCCCCCCTGTTACATATTCTCCGCGGTCAAAAAGTTCATAGGCGGCCCAGATAAAGGCAGCATTCAGGACAAAGGCAACGGCTGCATCTGTCGGCCTTTCCGTGTAGAGATGCCCGGCTCCCGGCAGAACGGCCGCAAGCGAGCCGGCTATAACAGGATCCTTATGGGGGATGGCGTCGATCTTGCCGAGCCCCTGGGCGAATATTTGCGCGGAAGGAAAAAGATCGCTCTTCCGGGAAATAGCGCCAAATGATTCTATCGCCCTTTTCCAGTCTTCCTTTTCGACAAAGATCAAAGCGCGTTGATACACCGCCCGGTCTCGATAGGCAGGAGAGCCCTCTTTAATGAGGCGTTCAAAAGTAGACAATGCCTGATCGTAGTTCTTCATATTTTTTTGAGACAAACCTTTAAGATACACGGCCTCGTCGAAAAGGGAACTGCGGGGGTATCTCTGCATGAATTCATCAAGAGCGGAAACAGCCTCTAACCACCGCTTTGCACGGAAATAACTCTCCGCTATCCGCAAGTATGCCCTTTCCGTCCGGGTATCTTCCGGAAAAAGGAATAGAAAACGCTTGTATTCCGTTATCGCCCGGAAATAGTCCTCCTGCCCGAAGAGGCTTTCAGCAAAGCCGAACTGCTTGTCGGCACCAGTCTGCGCCACGGTTTCGGCAAATAGAAGCGGAGACCTCAGGAAAATGAGAAGGAGGAAAGAAAGAAAAATAAAATGAAAACGGCTGAACTTATACATTTTGTTCAAGCGCTTCTTCCAAGGTGGAATGCTTCTACATTGGCTTTTAATAACTTTTCGGAAAATACTTTGTTGAGAATCCTCTCCCAGATGACGATACCCACTTCAAGATACCGGGAAAGAGCGCCGATCATCACTGTATTCGCCGTACGGAAATCCCCTACTTTCGACGCGATATCTGCAGCATTCACCACTTTGACCTCAGGAAAATACCTGTTCACGATTTCGAATACGTTTTCCGGATAGGAGACCTGGCCGAGATTGACAGAAGGGGGGTATATTTCCTCGTTATTGATAATCACTGTTCCGCCGGGCTGGAGAAAATCCAGATAACGGAGCGTCTCCAGCTTCTCGAAGGAAAGGAGGATATCCACCTCGCCTTTTTTCGATATTGGGGAGTATACTTTTTCTCCATACCGTACGTGGCTGGTAACACACCCGCCCCTCTGCGCCATTCCGTGCACTTCGCTTTTCTTAACATCGTATCCGGAGGCCATCAATGCCATGCATATGATATCGCTTGCCCTGAGTATTCCCTGACCGCCGACTCCGGCCAGAAGAATACTTTTCGTGTTGTAACCCATCTTATTCCTCCTCTATGATCGCGCCGGCGCTGCAGATTTGACGGCAAAGTGTACAGCCTACGCACAGTGTCGGATCGATGTAGGCGACCCCTTCCTGTTTTCTCCTCCCTCCACCGGCCGGAAGCTCTGGCTCCTGCTGGAATTTGCGCCATGAAATAGGAGGACATCCGAGACCCAGGCAAAGCCTGCAGCCGGTGCACTTCTGTGGATCCACAACCAGGCGCTTTCCCGCCGCCGGTTTTCTTGCATTCAGGAGAATGCACGGACCGCTCGAAATTACGACAGAGGGTCCTTCCTTTAACAGCTCTTCCTTCAAGATGGTCCGGGTCTCCCGGATATTGCCCGGATCCAGGATCCGGACGCTGTCGATGCCGAGCGCCGAAGCGAGGACGGAGAAATCCAGTTTTTTCGTCTTTTCCCCCTTCAGGGTCCATCCTGTCGCAGGGTGGTCCTGCATGCCAGTCATAGCCGTTGTGCGGTTGTCGCATATGACGATTACGGCATCGCTTTTATTATACGCCGTATTCAGAAGCGAAGTGATGCCGGAATGCACGAAAGTCGAATCCCCGATCACGCCGACCACCTTTCCCCTGCCCTTCTCCTTCAGGGCTTTGCTCATCCCGTGCGCCATGCCGATACTGGCCCCCATGCAAATACATGAATGAAGGCCGGCAAGGGGTTCCATGTAAGAGAGCGTGTAGCACCCGATATCCCCCGCAACGAACACCTTCAATCTGCCAAGCACATAGAACAAACCCCTGTGCGGGCAACCCGGGCATAGATTCGGGGGTCTGGGAGGTATATCCATTGCAGGCAGAGCGTCCTGCCGGACGGCCATTCCCGTAATCGCCCTCTCGACGATGCCCGGATCGAATTCATTGGTCACAGGAAATACTTCTTTGCCGATTGCGTGAATGCCCATGGCTTTTACCTGTTCCTCAATGAACGGATCCAACTCCTCGACTATATAAAGTTTTTTGACTCTCGCTGCGAACTCTCTTATCATTTTTTCGGGCAAAGGATAGACCATGCCTAGTTTCAGATAGGAAAAGTCGGGAAAGACGTCTTTTGCATAATTGTATGCCATTCCGGCGGAGATTATGCCAGAATCCGTGCTGTTCCATTCAATCCTGTTCTCCGAAAATTCCTCAGCGAAATTCCGCAGAAGATCGAGTCTTTTCTCTACCTCGATTCTCCTGGCCCTCGCATTGACGGGTACCATGACGTATTTTCGCGCATCGGGGGTGATCTGCGTTTTATCCTCCTCGACTGCCGACGGCTCCTCGATCTCCACGACGGATTTGGAATGCGACAGCCTCGTCGTTGTCCTGAGGAAAACCGGAGTATCGAATTTTCTGCTGATCTCAAACGCAAGTTTTATGTAGTCCTTGGCTTCCTGGCTGCTTGAAGGCTCAATCATCGGTATTTTGGCGAATTTGGCATAATTGCGGTTGTCCTGTTCATTCTGGGAGCTGTGTAGCGAGGGATCGTCGGCCGTGACAATGACCAGGGCACTGTTTGTACCCGTGTAGCTCACTGTGAATAACGGGTCCGCGGCCACATTAACTCCGACATGCTTCATGACGACCATGGCCTTGGAGCCAGCCACCGCCGCCCCTATTCCCACCTCCATCGCAACTTTCTCGTTGGGTGACCACTCCGCGTACGCATCCTTGTACTTCGCAAATGACTCCATAATCTCGGTGCTTGGCGTTCCGGGATATCCGGCGGCGAAACGAACGCCGCATTCATATGCCCCTCTCGCGATTGCCTCGTTTCCTGACAATAATTCCTTCATGCTCCGGATGTTTTCCTCCTGCTACCCGAGCTCCGATAATTTCTTCCTGATCAGGGCTTCCATCAAGGGCTCGTTTTTTTGTTCCAGCGCTTTCCTGTAATAGCTCACAGCCTTTTTCGTGTCGCCCATCTGCTCATACATTTCGGCTATGTTGCCGTAGATAGCTCCCGCCAGCGCTGTCCCGTTCAGGGATTGAACTGATTTTTCGAACATTTCGATGGACTTCGGATAATCTTTCTTGTAGCTGTAGCAATATCCGAGTCCGTTATAGGCGAAAATCCTGAGATCGTTCCTCACCGATGATCCTTTCAGAAAGCGATTGTACAAATCAATGGACTTGTCGATTTCATTGATTCTGTAATAGATGTTTCCGAGATCGTAACAGGCGATCAATGCGGCATTGCTGCCGGGGTACTTTTTTATCAAGTCCTCGTAAAGCCTGATCGCGGGACCGGCCGATTCTCTATTCACCTCTGCTCGGATGGAGAGATAAGAGCGAAATGCCTCGGAATAGAGTTTCTGCGCGTGGTTTTCAACATTCATACTGTAGATGAACCACCCCCCCCCAGCCAAGACAGCCAGGATGAGTATTACCAATGCCAGAAAGAATTGTTTTTTGTTTCTGGAAATATAGCCGGCGACCTTATCCATCAGCGCCTGCAGACGGTCGGGCTGTTCCATTTCTTTTTTCGCGGCTTTTGCCATTTAAAAACTCCTATCGGGATCAAGGGCCGCCGCCCGTTTCAACCCGGTTATGCGGTCCACCATCTCCTTCGGGGGCCTTACAATTTTCCCCTGTTTGTTTGTGAAGGCATGGACAGTGTACCCCTCGACCAGTAGTTTCTCTCGCTTTTCGTCCCATATTTCGTAATTGAATTTCATGCTGGCGTGTCTTAAATAGTCTATTTTTGTTTCGATCTGAATAATATCATCGTATTTTGCGGGCCAAAGATAGTGACAAAATGCCTTGGTCGCGGGCATGTAATATCCATGCGACTCCAGTGCGGAATATACAAAACCGATTTCCCTCATCAATTCGACCCGCCCTATTTCGAACCATTTTATATAGTTCGTATGATACACGATGCCCATGGCATCCGTGTCGGCGTATATGACCCTCAGTTTAACGACACCGGGCTGCAATGAACCCCCTCCAGTCGCCCAGAAAATGCTCCATGAGGCGATATCCGGGCGATATCAACAATCCGGTTCTTTTCGCGGCGGCCTCGCCGAACGGCGCATCAACGGCCAGGTTCTCTTCCCTGGAAGAAGAAAGGACTGCGAAAGGACTCGGATCAGGGACATGGGTTCTCCGGCTGATCGGTGTGGGATGATCACTCAATACCATCAGGCGATAATCTCCCAGACCTCCAACGTTGCGCAAAACCGTCCCCACGACCTTGCTGTCGAAATCCTCGACCGCCTTGATCTTCCCCTCGATGTTTCCTGCATGGCCCATTTCATCAGGAGCTTCAACATGTACAAAAACAAAATCCTTGTCCTTCAGCGATTCCAGAGCGCTCTGCGCCTTTCCCGCGTAGTCCGTATCGATGTATCCTGTGGCTCCTCTCACGCGGATCACCTCCAGCCCCGCGTAAATGCCGATTCCATTCAACAAGTCTACGGCGGAAATAATGCTGCCCTTCAAGCCGTATTTAACGGTTAGGGGAGTGAATCTCGGCGCCTTACCCTGCCCCCAGGGCCAGATGGAATTCGCCGGTTTTTCTCCTCTGCCGATCCGCGAGATGTTCACGGGGTGTACGGATAGGATTTCACGCGCAAGATTTATCAGTCGCTTTATTTCCTGCGCCCCATTCCCGCTGGGCAGATAGCGATCGATCTGTTCACCGACAATATCGTGGGGAGGAACGGTTTTAACCGACGGCGCTCCTCTCTTCCACACAAGAAGATGCCTGTAACTGACGCCGGAATAAAACTTGAAGGCTCCGGAACCGAGTTCTCTGTCCAGATCCGCGACAATGGCCCTGGCTTCTCCGGTTGAAATGTGGCCCGCCGAGTAGTCATCCATAACCGGATGGTCGGCCATTCTCAAAGTCACCAGGTTGCAGCGGTACGCTTCGTCCTCCGGAGCAAGTCTCACTCCCATGCTTGCCGCTTCCAGCGGCCCGCGTCCGGTGTAATATTCGCCGGGATTGTACCCCAGGACTGAAAGGTTCGCGACATCGCTGCCCGGCGGGAAACCCCGCGGTATCGTATCTATCAGGCCGACCGTGCCTTTTCTTGCAATCTCGTCCATGTAAGGAGTGCGGGCGGCCTCCAGCGGCGTCATTCCCCCGAGAGAGTCGATCGGATAGTCCGCCATGCCGTCACCCAGCAGAATAATATACTTCATTGGAGCTTTTCATCCTCTATCCGGATCCGTACGGTTTTCCCCTTTACGATATCCAGTTCATCGATCCTCTGCAGTGCCATGCGCACGTTCGCCTCTTTGGATTCATGGGTCGTCATCACCACAGGAACGGCGCCGGCACCGTCGAGCTTTCTTCCTTTCTGGATCACAGATGCAATGCTGATATTGTTTTCTCCGAGTATGCCCGATATCTTCGAAAGCACGCCGGGCCTGTCGACCGCTGAGAACCTGAAATAATATCGGGTCTCGATATCGTCCATCGGAAGCAGGGAAATATTCTCAATCAGATACTCACTATGCGCTCTGGAGGGAACCCTTCTTGCTATTCCTTTCATAATGTCGCGCCCTATGTCTATGATATCGCTCATGACGGCGCTCGCCGTCGGCATCATCCCGGACCCCTGCCCGTAAAGGAATATGGAATCGGAAGCGTCACCGACCACGTGAAAGGCATTGAAGTTGCCGTTCACATTTGCAAGCAGGTGATCGAAGGGGATCATCGTCGGGTGGATCCTCGCTTCAATAGCTCCCTCTTTCCTCTGGATGGCTATCGCCAGCAGCTTGATCCTGTATCCGAGCTCCCGCGCGAACTCGATGTCTTTCTGTTCAATCCCTGAAATGCCTTCCCGGTAAATATCCTCCAGCCTGACCTTCTTGCCGTAGGAGAGCGCAAGGGTGATGGCCAGCTTATGCGCAGTATCTATCCCCTCGATATCGAAAGTCGGGTCGGCCTCCGCAAACCCAAGCCGCTGGGCATCCTTCAATACATCATCAAAAGCCTTTCCTTCGTCGGTCATCTTGGTCAGGATGAAATTCGAGGTGCCGTTCATGATGCCGAATATCGATTTGATTCTGTTCGCCACCAGGCTCTCTTTCAATGTCTTTATGATGGGTATAGTGCCGCCGACACTCGCCTCAAAACCTATATCCACTCCCTCCCTCTCCGCGATTTCGAATATTTCGTTTCCATGCGTCGCAAGAAGGGCCTTGTTGGCCGTAACCACGTGTTTCTTGTTCCTCATGGCTTCAATGATGAAAGACCGCGCCGGCTCATAGCCTCCTATCAACTCAATGACGATCGATATCTCCGGATCCCGCAATATCTCGCCCGCATCAGTGGTAAGCTTCTCTCTTTCGACTGGCACGACCCTGGGGGTTGTAATATCGAGATCGGCTACCTTTTTGAGACGAACGGATGCACCCAGTCGTCTTTCCAGATGTTCCCGGTTGTCCCGGAGAAGCTTGACAACGCCGCTGCCGATATTTCCAAAACCAATGAGACCCAGGACAATTTCTTTCATGATCAATACTCCTGTTACAGGCACTTAAAAAATGCTCATCGCGGCTTCACTGCAGCCTATGCCTTTTGCAGCATGGTGAAGCTTGTTTTGCATTTAAAGACCGCTGTGATTCCGAATCGTATTCTTTTCCAACGCCGTTTCCCCATGAATACAAATTTAAATGTCTATTACAATTGCCGTTATTTGTCAAAGTAATTTCAGTTCTTATCCTCCTTTCAGAAAAAAAGGGGGGCCTCCCCACCTCAGCAGCAGGGCCTTCTTCAAGCTCGCGTTCTGCTCGTCTTCCAGCAGGGGATCTCTTTCGACCACGGCGAAAGATTCCCGTCTTGCTTCGCTGAGTATCCTCGCATCCCTCAAAATATCAGCTACAGTGAAATCCGGGAAACCGGATTGTCTCACTCCCAAAAATTCGCCTGGACCCCGGATCGCGAGATCCTCCTCCGCGATCCTGAAGCCGTCGTTGGTCTCTTCCATTATCCTCAATCTTCTGGCAGACGTCTCCGATTGGTTGTAATCGGCCATCAGAATGCAACGGGCCGGGATTTCGCCCCTGCCTACCCGGCCCCGAAGCTGGTGGAGCTGCGAAAGCCCAAAGCGCTCGGCATGCTCAATGATCATCAGCGAGGCCTGGGGGATGTCGATTCCGACTTCGATAACCGTCGTCGAAACGAGAATGTCCATACCTCCCGATTTGAATTCAGTCATGATCCTGTCCCGTTCGTCCCGTTTCATCTTCCCGTGCATCAGCCCTATCCGACAGTCCGGAAATATTTTTTCCTGGAGATGGCGGGCCATGCGGGTGACGTCCTTCAAATCCAGTGTTTCCGACTCCTCGATAAGCGGATAGACGATGAACACCTGATTGCCTTTCCGATGCTCCCCGCGGATTATCCTGTAGAGCTGTTCCCGGTCACGGTCGTAAAGAACGCGTGTCTCTATCTCTTTCCGTCCGGGCGGCATCTCATCGATCACCGAGATGTCGAGATCGCCGTAAACTGTCAGAGCCAACGTCCGCGGTATCGGAGTAGCGGTCATATAAAGAACATCCGGGTTAAGTCCCTTCTCACGAAGCATTGCCCTCTGTATGACTCCAAACCGGTGCTGCTCGTCTATAACGGCGAGACCCAATTTCCTGAATTTTGTGTTTTCCTGGATTAGCGCGTGTGTTCCGACAATCAGCCGGGCTTCCCCTGTTTCAATCATTCCCAGGAATCTCTTTCTTTCTCCCCGGGGCTGGCTCCCTGTCACAAGGACACAGCGCAATCCCAGGCGCCCGGCCCACCAGTCGATCTGCCGGAAGTGCTGTTCGGCGAGAATTTCCGTGGGCGCCATCATGGCGGCCTGATAATCGTTCTGGCAGGCCGTCAGCATGGCCATAACGGAAACCACGGTTTTCCCGCACCCCACATCACCCTGCAGCAGACGATTCATCGGATACGGGCAGGCCATATCCTTCAATATCTCCTCCGCAACCCGCTTCTGTGCGCCTGTCAGTTGGTAGGGCAGAAAATCATGAAATCTCCGGACAAGATCTCCGTCCGTCCTGAAGGAAATCCCCGCCTCGCTGCGGTTTCTCTTTTTCCTCAAGGCCATCCCCAGCTCGAAGTAGAAGAACTCGTCAAAGACGAGCCTGCGCCATGCGTTCGATTCTCTGCGGTTGCATGCTTGAATATCCTCTTCGTCACCGGGGAAATGGGCTCTGCGAACAGCCTCGTCCAGCGGTCCGAGGTTGTATTTCCTGCATACGGTATCCGGTATGGGGCTAAGAAGAAAACGGGAATAATCATCCAGAGCCCTTCTCACGATTCTTCTGAGCCATTTCTGGTGCAGCCCTTCGGCCTCCGAATAGACGGGAACAATCCTCTTGAAATGCAGGAGTTCATCATCCTCTTCGTCCAGGATTTCGAAATCGGGGTGAATGACCTCTTTGTTCAAGCGATAACCTCTGATTTCTCCGGACAGTATTATCCGAGCTCCCTTCCGCAGGGATCTGCGCAGGAATATTTCGCCGCCCCTGAACCATTTGGCCGTCATCCTGCCACTCGCGTCCTGCAGAATCGCTTCGAATATTTTTTTTCTGCCGTACCACTTCACTTCTGTGCCAGCAATTCTCGCCAGGATTGTTTCTCTCCGGCCGATCCTTGCTTCGGAGATGCTCCGGACTGTGCGCCTGTCCTCATATTTTCTCGGCAGGAAGTACAGGATGTCGCGGACAGTTTGGATTCCTTTTTTTCCCAAGATCGCGGCGGTCTTCGGACCGACTCCCTTTATCACCTGCACCGGGCGGGAGAGTTGTCTGAAACAGGCGTCCACATCGCCCGTTTTAACTGCAGTATCCCTCAATTGATCCGGCATGCACATCACCATGGCTGTCTCTTTTCTGTGCACTGGCTACGAAGAGGAAAAGCCGGGATCATAGTTAGCAGATAATCGGCGCTGCATCAAGTATTCCGGCTCAAAATTGTCTTGACATTGAAGGGATGTTTCAATAAAAATCTTTTCTTTAAATATTGAATGATGCTCTGAAAGGGAATTCATATGGCAAAATACGAACCCAATTCTCTCAGAAATATTGCTATTGTGGGACATGGGGGGACCGGGAAGACGTCGCTTTGTGAATCGTTTCTCTATGTTTCCGGGAAGACCGATCGTCTGGGAAGGGTCGACGACGGGTCTTCATCCATGGATTTTGAGCCCGAGGAACAGAAAAGACGTATTTCCATCAGTGCCGCCGTCAATTACATCGAGTGGGACAAGCACAAGATCAATATCATCGATACGCCCGGAGATTCGAATTTTGCCACGGATACCATCAATGTCCTCCATGTCTCGGACAGCGCCGTTGTTGTTGTAGACGCGGTAAGCGGTGTGGAGTTCCAGACGGAAAAAGTATGGGAGTATTCGGACCGTTTTTCGCTTCCCAGGATTATCTATGTGAACAAGATGGATAGGGAGCGCGCCGACTTTTTCAATGTAATCGATACGGTCAAAAAGAAACTCGGCAGAAAACCGACTCCGATTTCGCTGCCGATCGGCGCGGAAGATTCCTTCAGGGGCATTGTGGATTTGATCGGCATGAAAGCTCTCCTGTTTGACGAGGGTAAAGGAACATTTAAGACCGCGGACATCCCGGAGGATATGGCGGATAATGTGAAAACCTACAGGGATTCAATGGTTGAAGATATCGCGGAAAGCGACGAGACCCTGATGGATAAGTATCTCGAAAGCGGGGAACTGAGCATGGACGAGCTTAAAACAGGTCTACGGAAAGCCGTCATTTCGGGCGGCATCGTTGCCATGACGTGCGGCTCCGCGCTTAAAAACATCGGTATCAGGCCGCTTATGGATATAATTGTCTCGTATCTTCCGTCTCCTGTGGACCGAGGCCCGGTAACCGGAAAAGTCCCGGGCAAGGAAATCACGGAAAAACGAGAGCCCACTGTCGAAGCTCCTTTTTCGGGTCTTGTCTTCAAAACCTTCGCCGATCCCTATGCCGGCAAATTGACCCTCTTCCGGGTTTATTCCGGGTCGGTTACTTCCGATTTCAATTTCTATAATTCCTCCAGAAAAATCACTGAGAGGTTCGGAAACTTCTTCTTTCTCGAAGGAAAGAACCAGAAAACGGCGGAATCCCTGGTAGCGGGCGATATCGCGGCTGTCGCCAAGCTGAAAGAAACGACGACCGGTGATACCATCTGCGATGAAAAGGCGCCGATCGTATTCGAGAAGATCGCCTCACTGCCTCCCATAATGTCTTTCGCGGTTCAGCCGAAAGCCAAAGGGGACGAGGAGAAAATCATGTCCTCTCTGCACCGGCTCATCGAAGAAGACCCTTCTATAACCGTGCATCGGGACGAACAGACAAAAGAGATCATTCTTTCAGGAATGGGACAGGTCCATATAGAAGTCGCTGTCGAGCGGCTGAAGAGGAAATTCGGTGTGGAAGTTAATCTGACCACACCCAAGGTCCCTTATAAAGAGACAATCAAGGGCAAGACGAAAGTACAGGGGAAGTACAAAAAACAGTCCGGCGGACGGGGACAATTCGGGGATACGTGGCTCGAGATCGAGCCTCTTCCTCGCGGCGGCGGCTTTGAATTCGTGGACAAGATCGTCGGTGGGGTTATTCCGAAACAGTACATACCCGCTGTTGAAAAAGGCATTGTTGAAGCCATGAACGAGGGTGTACTGGCCGGCTATCCCGTAGTCGACGTCCGCGTCTCCCTGGTCTTCGGCTCATACCATACGGTCGATTCCTCGGAAATGGCGTTCAAAATCGCGGGTTCCATGGGGTTCAAGAAAGGAATCCTCGAGTGTCAGCCCACCCTGCTGGAGCCGATTGTGAATATTGATATCGAGATACCGGAAGAATATATGGGCGACGTCATCGGCGACTTGAACAGCCGCAGAGGACGGGTCATTGGCATGGAAACAAAGGGTTCCCATCAGATCATCAAGGGACAAGTGCCTCTTGCGGAGATTCTAACATATGCGCCCGACCTGAGATCCATTACCAGCGGAAGGGGCACCTTCACTTACCGACACTCTCATTATGAGGAGGTCCCTTCCTTTATCGCCGAGAAAATCATAGCCGCCGCAAAGAAAGAGGATTAGCGAATCGTGATCCTTGCAGGTATCATTACAGTAAGCGATAAGGGCTCCAGGGGCGAGCGCGAAGACACCAGCGCCCCGGAGGTGAAGCGGCTTCTGGAATCCATATCAATACACGTCGCCAGATATGAGATTGTTCCCGATGAAAAGGATATCATCAGAGAGAAGTTGCGGAATTACGCCGACTCTCAAGGTCTCGACCTGATTGTAACGACCGGCGGAACAGGGGTCAGCCCGCGGGATGTGACGCCGGATGCGACCCGCGAGATCATCGATCGGGAAGTGCCCGGGATGGCGGAAGCCATGCGAATGAAAAGCCTGGAGATCACGCCCTACGCCATGATTTCGAGGGCTATGGCGGGTATTCGCGGAAAGTCGCTGATTATCAATCTGCCCGGCAGTCCAAAGGGGGCAAGAGAAGGATTATCGTTCCTGCTGCCTGCTCTCAAGCATGCGATAGAAAAGATCAAGGGCGATCCTTCTGAATGTGCGTCCGGATAAATTCGAGCGCGCGGTCAAGATGGGTGCCGGGCCAGTAAATCCGACGGCATTCCGGGCAGCGTGTAAAAGCCACGTGAGTCCTGAACACGTAATCCGGAATTAATCCCTTTGCTTGTTCATGGGAGATCTTTTCCAGGGGCGCGTTGCATCTCAGGCAGATGGTGAACATTTTCTCCCGGTCGGGTTCGAGGGGAATCTTCCCGGCCAGTTCATGAATCTGCTCCCGAATACGCTCACTTTTCAGGACAACCTTTCCCCCCAGGAAATTCCTTCTGGACATGTCCTGTTTTCTGGTGATGGCTACCCTGCCGTCACTGTAAGCCGCTTTCAGGAAGTTCCTGTCAATATCTCCTTTGTATATTACTGTATCGTACCCGATGGCCCTCAGCCAACCGGCCAGTCTGCCCAATGTCTGGTCCACTAAGAATTTCATGACCTAGAAAATAACAGACAAAAGGCTAAGGGCGAAAGAAAAGGCTTGGCAGGATACTAAAATGCCCCTTGCCTTTCGCCTTTAGGCTTTCGCCTGTTCTCAAGACAAGTACTCGTCTTTCACCGCCGGAGTCGGTGACTGCTGCATAAGTTGCGCCTTCCTGATTTCATAGAGCTCGGATTCGAGCCCCTTTATCTCTTTCTTCAATCGGGAAACATGTCTGGATAGTTTGAATCTCTCCACCATCCCCATAAAACCCGAGAAAATGATTCCCGCAAAAAAAGAAATGAAAATGAGCAGATAAATCGGAACCTGGAAATCCAGTAGATTATAATAAGAAAGTGGGATCATGCCCGTATTTTGCATTGAAAAGGTGATCGCAAAGAATACTACTATCATAAGGATAATCGTGTAAATGAACTTCATGTCAACGAACCTCCCCCACCATTTTATCAAAACGGGGCTTGAGCATTTCGCATGTGACGGCAACATCTTCAGGCGTTACCCGCGTATCCGCCAAGCAAGTCATAAAGTTGGTGTCGCCGCTCCATCTGGGCACGACATGCAGATGAATGTGATCCTCAACTCCCGCGCCCGCGGCCTTTCCGATATTCACGCCGATATTAAAACCTTCGGGATGCATAGTCTCCTTGATGATTTTTATGGAAATCTCCAGTAGATCGAAAAACCCGACTCGCTCTCCCGGCTGGAGCTCTTCCAGGCTGCTGATATGTCGCAAGGGCGCAATAAGGAGATGCCCGGTGTTGTACGGAAACTTATTCATCATGACGAATACGCCTCTTTTCTCGCACAGAACCAGCCTTTCGTCGCGTATTGAACCCCTGCAGAATATACATCCTTCGGGCTTCCTGCTTTTAATGAAATCCATTCTGCCGTGAGCGATAATATTATCCATAAGACCTATTAATGTATCTCGATGATTTTCCCAGAGATGAACTCGTCGATTTCGAGCAGTCCGACCGTCCGTTTTCCAGGAAACAGGACTCGATTTGATGCCGATCCCGGGTTGAAGTACAGAATGCCTCCTCTTTGCCGGTTATATGGAAAATGCGTATGGCCGAAAACGAGGCAATCCACACGGTCAAATTCTTTTTTCAACTTCTCCTTTAACCCGAAGGGAGGCCCCCATCCATGGATGAGGCCCACTTTGAATCCTTTTATCTCTAAAACGCGTTTAGGAGGAAGAACATTTTTCACGTGTAGCGAATCCATATTGCCGTATACGGCGATGACCTCCTTGCCCTTGAATGCATCCAAAACGCCGATATCGACCAGGTCTCCCGCATGGAGAATCAGTTCGGCATCTGCAAAATAACGATCTGCGGTTTGCCTGATACTATCATCACAACCTTTCAGGTGCGTGTCGGATATTACGCCGATTTTCAAGAAGAAACCCCCCGTTCGATATAAATGTAAATTATATCCGGATCATTTAAAAAGACAAGATTTTTTTATGCGGATCAATGACTTGCCTTCATGAGGGGGCGGCTGCTCCTTTTAATTTGACTTTTATTCCGGAGATATTTACTATTTTTTCATTATGATGTGAGGTATTCATTAAATGCTCGAATCAACACTCGAAAAAATCGCCGAAAAGATAATCGCGTTTGATGAGGCTTCCCTGACCTCCCTGTGGGAAAAATACAAAATCCGGATGGAGAAGTTCGACGCTACGAAGGAATGGGAAAAGGCAGTCATCATCTTCTTTATCATCAATGCGGTCCGGGTCAAAAACCAGATATTCAATGAGCGCATCCTGAAAAAGCACGGAGGCGACGTGGTTCCTGAAAAACCGAAGAAATCAAAGCCCTATTTGAAGCTGATAAAGTGAGATATGGACAGCAAAGAGAGGGATCTAAATAGAATCAGGTATCTGAGGAAAGAAATCGAGCGCCACAACAGGCTGTATTATCAATTGGACAGCCCTGAAATATCGGATGCCGAATATGACCGGCTCATGCTGGAGCTAACGGGGCTCGAAGAGAAATATGCCGGAGAAATCGATTTGTCGGACTCTCCTACTCAGAGGGTCGGAGCGCCACCTCTCGAAAAATTCGAAACCGTGTCGCACATTACGCCCATGCTGAGTCTGGCGAATGCCTTCTCCCCGGAGGATATCAAAGAATTCGACAGCCGGATAAAACGCTTGCTGGGCATAACAGGAGAAATCACATATGTGGGAGAACCCAAAATAGACGGGGTGGCGGTGAATCTCATTTATGAGAACGGGCGGCTGGCGGCAGGGTCAACAAGGGGGGACGGCTTTGTGGGAGAAAATGTAACCCAGAACCTGAAAACCATCTATTCCATCCCCATAGTCATGAAAGAGTCCCACAAGTTTCCCGTTCCGGCACGCATCGAGATCAGGGGGGAAGTCTATATCGAAATAGACGCCTTCAGGAAACTGAACAGGAGGCGAGATAAAGCCGGAGAGCCCCTTTTTGCCAATCCGAGAAATGCGGCGGCTGGATCCTTGCGCCAGCTTGATTCGCGGATTACGGCCCGCAGACCACTGGATATATTCTGTTACGGTTTTGGAGAAATCACCGGCATCTCATTCGAAAGTCATTGGGATATCCTGCAGGCCCTGTCCGCATGGGGGTTCAAAGTCAATGAGCACATCCGTCACATCACCGGAGTCCGCGGATGCATCGAGTACTACCATGAAATGACGGGCATCCGGGAAAGCCTTCCATATGAGATCGACGGGATTGTAATCAAAGTTGATTCGCTGGAAATGCAGAACCGCCTCGGCGCCGTCTCCAGGAGTCCCCGCTGGGCGCTCGCCTGCAAATTCGCCGCGATTCAGGCGACAACCGTGGTCAAGGACATAGCCGTCCACGTAGGCAGAACCGGCACCCTGACCCCGGTGGCCATCATGGATCCCGTTCATGTCGGCGGTGTTGTAGTCAGCCGTGCGAGCCTGCATAATGAAGATGAAATAAAGAGAAAAGATATAAGAATTGGAGACACGGTTGTAGTCCAGAGAGCGGGAGACGTGATCCCCGAGATTGCGGAGGTCGTCACGTCGAAACGCAGGGGAAACGAGATTCCATTCAGAATGCCTGATAAATGTCCCGTGTGCGGATCGAAGGTCGTCAGGCTCGAGGGAGAATCCGCGTATCGGTGCATCGATATCGCCTGCCCCGCGCAAATCAAGGAAAATATCAAGCACTTTGTATCCCGCGAAGCCATGGATATTGAAGGTGTCGGAGAGAAGCTCGTCTCGCAGCTCGTCGATACGGGTACAATCGCGGACCCTGCGGATCTTTATTATCTCGATAAAGAGAAACTCATACGTCTGGAAAGAATGGGGAACAAGTCGGCGCAAAACATCCTGAATGCCATCCGGAGGTCGAAACATCCACCTCTCGAGAAATTCATTGTCGCCCTGGGAATCCGGCACGTCGGCGAGTATGTCGCCAGGATACTTACCAGGAGCTTCCACTCCCTTGATGCCATTATGAAAGCCGATGAGGAAAAACTGGCATCCCTGGAGGGCATAGGCCCGGTCATCGCAAAAAGTATCGCGCGCTTCTTCCAGGAGCCTATGAATCTCAAAGTGATTGAGAAGATCAGAAAAGCCGGCGTCAGGCTGCAGGAAGCCACCCTCACACACGAATCGGCTCTCACAGGAAAAATATTCGTATTCACGGGCACACTCCCGCATCTTACAAGGACTGAAGCAAAATCTATTGCAGAGTCCCTGGGCGCCGAGACATCGGAAACCGTTACACGCAGAACTGATTACGTGGTCGCCGGCGACGCGCCCGGCTCGAAGCTGGATAAGGCGAAGGAGCTTAATATCCCAGTGTTGAAAGAAGAGGAGTTTTTGAAACTCGTGGGAAAGAAATCCGAGTCTTGACAAGGTAAAAGCACCCTGTTTTGTGTAGGTTCAAACGTTGGTCAAGGGTGGGGGCTAAAGCTAAAGGGAAAAAAGATTCGTCAATGCAAAAGAGGATCCGTGTGATTGTCTCCGGCCGCGTCCAGGGCGTTTCCTTCCGTGCCCGGACCCAGATTACGGCCGAAGCGCTCGGCCTGACGGGATGGGTCCGCAACCTGCCGGACGGGAGTGTCGAAGCGGTCTTCGAAGGCCCCAAGGATAAAGTGCGCGAGATGGTCGAATGGTGCCGCAGGGGGCCCCGCATGGCAGAAGTCACCAGGGTTGAAATAATAGAAGAGGACTGGAGCGGTGAATTTACAAGATTCAGCATCCGTTTTTGAACATATTACTGCGCTTTTTTCAGCTCCACCATGACTACTTCGCCCCTGGCGCACATTTCTCCACCGGCGGTCAATATGATACTCGCCGTGACTTTTCTTCCCTTGATTTCTCTGATCCTCCCCCTCAGCTCCAGAACTTTTCCCATCGGAGTCGGTTTCAGGTAATCGACTTTCAGCGATGCGGAGACAAAACGGGAAAGCGGCTTTTCACCCAATTTGAATCCGTCCGCATGCAGTTTGCCGGCGGATGCGGTCGCAGCTCCGTGGCAATCGATCAGCGCGGCTATCAGCCCCCCGTATAAGTATCCGGGAAAACCGCCCGTATAATGCGGCCCCGGTGTATAGTGGCAGACGCTTTCATCGCCTTTCCAGTAACTTCGGATCTTCAATCCCTCCGGATTGAGCCTCCCGCAGCCAAAGCAATTAGCAAATTCATCCGGATAATAATCCTGAATGGCCTTTACTGTCATGACCAGCTCCTTTTTCATCTGTATTTCCACAAGATGGATTCTCCTGATCCGCACCATTACTTAGAACAATCGGGACCCTTCATTCAAGAACGAAGTTTGGAATTTTGATGGTTGAATTATCGATTTTCATCTGGTATAAACCTTCCTGTCACACTGGCATTTTCAAACTTTTAATCCAATTCATAGGAAAATTATGAACGGATGCTTCCCAACCCCGTTTCTCAGATGAGAACGGGGTTTTATTTTCGAAGCACCCATAAAGGAGGTGATGCATCGGAGGCGTCAATGCATGTACATGCGATTTCTTTATCATACTGAAAGGTCTTTCTATATGCCTCTTATACTTCATGAAAGGAGGATGAAACGGTATGTCGGAAGAAGATAAAACAAAAGCAACCGAAAAGGCCGGCGGACTCGAGAGGTTCGGCCTCGCTCTTGCGGCATGGAGCGAAAAATGGTTCCCCGATGCGCTGGTATTTGCGCTGCTTGGTATTGTCATTGTCTTTTTGTTTGGTCTTATTCTCGGTGAAAGCCCGACTAAACTCGCCATCCAGGGCGGAAAGAACTTCTGGATACTGATACCGTTCACCATGCAGATGGTTATGATCATTATCGGCGGCTACGTGGTCGCCTCCACGCCGGCCATTTATGGGCTTATCAAGCGCCTTGCGGGTATCCCGAAAACGGGACGCGGCGCAATCGCCTACGTGGCCGGATTTTCCATGGTAACTTCTTTGATTTCATGGGGGTTCAGCCTTATATTCAGCGGCCTTCTAGTCCGGGAACTGGTGCGACGCGGGGTCAAGGGACTGGATTACAGGGCTGCCGGCGCCGCCGCCTATCTGGGATTGGGAGCCGTATGGGCTCTGGGGCTTTCCTCCTCGGCGGCCTTGATGATGGCTACAAAAGGCGCAATTCCTCCGAAACTTTACGAGATCAGCGGGCTTATCCCGCTTACGCAGACGCTTTTCATCTGGCCCAACTTCTGGACGGCGGTTATTCTCATCCTTGTTTCCATCGCCATCGCTTACTGGTCGGCACCCCATCCCGAGAACGCCAAGACAGCAGACACATTCGGCCTGTCATTTGAAGAGATCGATATGCGCATTGAAGCCCGCCAGAAGCCGGGGGAATGGCTTGAGTACAGCCCCGTTCTGACAATTCTCGTGGCGGCTCTCCTCGGCTGGTATCTTTTTGATGTATTCAGGACATCTCCCCAGGGTGCCCTTGCGGCGCTCGATCTCAACACCTATAACCTTCTGTTCATTACGATCGGTATGCTCCTGCACTGGCGCCCCAAGCGGTTCCTGCGCGCCGTCGCTCAGTCCGTTCCGGCAACAGGCGGCGTCCTGATCCAGTTCCCGTTCTATGCAGTGATCTTCGGAATGATCGTAGGCACTGGAATTACTAAGTGGCTGGCGGACCTTTTTGTCTCTATCACAACCCAGGGGACCTACCCTCTTCTGGTCGCTCTCTACTCGGCGATCCTGGGTGTATTCATACCTTCAGGAGGGAGCAAATGGGTTATCGAGGCGCCTTACGTCCTGCAGGCGGCGATTGATCACAAGGTTAACTTGGGATGGGTTGTGCAGATATATAATGCTGCGGAAGCACTGCCGAATCTTCTCAATCCGTTCTGGATGCTGCCGCTCCTGGGCATGCTCCACATGAAGGCACGGGACTTAGTCGGCTATGCGGTCCTTCAGATGATCATTCATATCCCGATCGTCTTCTTCCTGTGCTGGTACTTTGCCCAGCAGATTCCATTTGTTGCTCCTATGAAGTGAAGCCGGCTCTTAAGGGCACCCTTTCCCGGGGTGCCCTTTTTTTAATGAGCTGTTGACCGAAGCCGCTTTGACGACAAAATGAGGCTGACGACTCGCCTATATTTTCAAGTTCTTAGTTTCTCAACTTCTCTTTCTGTCGCCCGTTGCCGTGGCCTTTGCTTCCCTGCCTTAACCCTTATGGAACTGTTCCATGACTTCTCTGAAACCGGCCATCGCCTCGACAATCGTCCTATCGTCGACGCAATAGGCGATGCGAAAATGACCGGGGCTCCCGAATCCGCTTCCGGGAACTGTTAAAATGTTCTTTTTCTGAAGTTCCCTGACAAACTCCACGTCATCGGGGATGGGCGTTTTTGGAAAGAGATAAAAAGCCCCCCGTGGTTTCTCGAATTCGTAGCCGACAGACGAGAGGCCATCGCACAGGATATCCCTTTTCCGCTTGTACATGCCCGGATCCACAGTCTGACCCTGAATCCGCGCGATCACCCTCTGCATGATCGCCGGTGCGTTCACAAACCCGAGAATCCGGTTACACAGTATCAAGCCTTCCATTATTTTCCCGAAACCGCTCATTTGCGGATGCGCGGCAATGTATCCGATCCGCTCGCCGGGAATCGACAGGTTTTTCGAATAGGAGGTCGCAATGATGCTGTTGGGGTACGCAGCCATGACCGAGGGCACTTTTGTTCCGTCATAAACGATATCCCTGTAGGGTTCGTCGGAGATCAGATAAATCTCCCGCCCGAAGCCGCGTCCCTTTCGCTCCATAATCGAGGCCAGAGACCTGATCTCCTCCTCACTGTACACCTTTCCTGTCGGATTATTCGGGGAATTGATAAGGACGGCTTTTGTCCTCTCCGTCATTGCCTCTTCCATTCCTTTCAGATCGAGTGAGAAATCGTCGAGAGTCGGGACCAGACGCGGCACTCCTCCGTGATTGTCCACATAGAACACGTATTCTACAAAGAACGGGGTCGGGATGACGATCTCGTCCCCCGGATCGAGAAGGGTTTTCAGAATCACATTCAGGGCGCCTCCGGCGCCGCTCGTCATGACGATGTTCCCCTCTCCGAGAGGCACTCCCTCAATGCCGCCGAGATATTCCGCCACGGCCCTCCTCGTTTCAGGATAGCCTGCATTCGGCATGTAAGCGTGCTTGCCCGGCAGTGATTCCCCGACTACATTCTGAAGAACCTCCTGAAAGAGGAGCGGCGGTTCGAGGTTGGGGTTCCCCAGTGTAAAATCGAAGACATTTTCTTCCCCATACTTTTGCTTAAGCCTTATCCCATCCTCGAACATCTTTCTTATCCACGAAGATTGGGTAATGAATCCTTCGATTTTCTTCGCTATGGCCATCTCCCTCTTTCCTTTTCAGATGAATGCCCGTCAAATATCACAGCGGACAGCCGGCGTCAATGAGACATAGGTCCCAAATCCATGCCACACAATCGTGTCCTGTAAATGCTTGACATTGAGACCTTATTCTTTTAAACTTCAACCGCCTTTGCGGCCGCAAAGGAATTTTATTTTTATATTTAACCGGGAAGCCAGGCCATGCCGATATTCGAATTCAAATGCAGAGATTGCGGAAAAGTGTTTGAGGTTTTCTTCAAATCTAGAGACGAGCAGATGAAAACCGAATGCCCCTCTTGTCATTGCCTGAATGCAGAAAAGATTTTTTCCGTATTCGGCAGCAGGGTAGAAAAAACTTCTGCTCAGGCTCCGTCTGCGCCATGTTCAGGGTGTACGGAATTTTCTTGAAGCAGATAGACTGACCGGCAGGTGCCGGTCCGGCATTCACTTCCATGCGCGGAGACTGTACAATGATCCTCAGACAGAGCGGCAAGATCACCGAAGAAGTCTATTCTCTGGGAGAAACCGAACTCCCTGTATTTCTGCTGATGGGCAAAAAACCCGCCCTTTTCGACTCAGGAATGTCTTTCATGGGCCCGAGATATCTGTCAGACCTAAATAAATACCTCGGTTCCTCCGAAAGGCTTGCATATCTTTTCCTCACGCACTCGCATTTCGATCATTGCGGCTCGGCCGCCTTTCTAAAACGGAGCGTTGAAAATTTGAAAACAGGAGCCAGTCCCCTTACGGCGGAGACATTCAAAAAGCCGAACGCTATCAAGTTGATCCAGAATCTGAACAGCCCGTTTTTGAACCCTGACGATCCGGATTGCGAAAAACTCATTTTTGACTCTCTTGATATCGATATCGTCCTTGATGATGGTGATGAATTCTCCCTCGGAGGGGATCTTATTTTCCGGGCGATCGCAACACCCGGGCACACTAGAGACTCCATTACTTTTTACATACCGCGTCTGAAGGCCATCATTCCGGGCGAGGCCGTCGGGGTATACGATTTGAATTACGCCATCAGCCCCGAGTTCCTTTCCAGCTATAACGATTATATGGCTTCTCTGGACAAGCTCGCCGGGCTGGATATTGAGTTAATCATGATGAGTCATGTTTTCATTCTGACCGGCATAGATGCCAAAGGTTACATCCGGAAATCCATAGAAAGAACAAAGGAATTCAGGCAGGAGATTCTGGACTACCTTGATGAGTTCAACGGAGACCGGGAGGCGGTCAAAAACAAAATATTCAAAGAGGATTATAAGGACAGCGGTGGAGCTATGCTCCAGCCCGAGGCGGCTTATCTTATCAACCTAGAGGCGAAGATACGGGCTGTAGCCGAGGGAAGATGACCGGATACCGGAAATAGGCGTCGGAGGCCGCCTTTAAATACGGATAGGCTAAAGGAAAAAAGAATCGATCATATGATTTTGCCTTCTGCCCATATTATTGACCAGCCCGTAATACAGGTGTTTTTCAATATCTGTCAGCTAATGTATTTGAAAGGAGCAGGAAATGAACATTTTGATTTTCGGACCTAACGGAAGCGGAAAAGGCACGCAGGGCGCCGTTGTGCAGAAAAAGTATAATGTGCCGCATATCGAGACCGGCGTAATTTTTCGGGATAACATAAAGAAGGGGACTGAACTTGGCAGGAAGGCCAAGACGTATATCGACAGAGGCGACCTTGTTCCGGACGATATCACGGTGCCGATGATCCTGAACCGCTTAAAAGAAGACGACTGCAGGAAAGGATGGCTCCTCGACGGATTCCCCAGGAATATCGCCCAGGCCGAAGCGCTCTATAAGGCTCTTCAGGATGCAGGCATGAAACTGGACTACGTCATTGAGATCGTTCTCGACAGAGAAACTTCGAAGAAACGCATTATGGGAAGGCGCCTGTGCGCAAACGACAACAATCATCCCAATAACATATATATCGATGCCATAAAACCAGCACGCAATGACGCACAGCTTGTATGCCGGGTATGCGGCGGCAGTCTCTCCACACGTGCAGACGACCAGGACGAAGCGGCCATCGATAAAAGACACTCCATCTATTATGATACCAAGACCGGGACACTGGCGGCGGTTAACTATTTCAAGGAGAAAGTTCCGGTAATCGAAGTTGACGGCCTGCCGGGCGTCAAGGAGGTTTCCGAGGATCTCTTGAAGAAACTGAAATAATCCCAGGATCGTATCCTTAAGAGCCCGGAAGCAGTTCATATTTAGAGCCGCATCCGGGCTTTTCTACTATCCCCGAATCTGCTATAATTTCAACCAGAAGAAGGCGCCCGTTGGGAAGCATGGAGCATATTCGCAATTTCAGCATTATCGCCCACATCGATCACGGTAAATCCACCCTTGCAGACCGCTTGATCCAATATACGGGGATGGTCAACGAAAGGAATTTCAAAGACCAGATCCTGGATAATATGGACATCGAGCGCGAGAGGGGAATCACCATCAAAAGCCAGGCCATCGCGCTTCCTTATCGCGCGTCCGACGGAAAGAATTATATCCTGAACCTGATCGATACACCCGGCCATGTCGATTTTTCATACGAAGTCTCGCGCTCTCTGGCGTCCTGCGAGGGGGTTCTTCTGCTGATAGACGCCGCACAGGGCGTGCAGGCCCAGACCATAGCCAATCTCTACCTGGCCATGGACAACAATCTGGAGATCATACCCGTCATCAACAAAATAGACCTGCCGTCCGCTGATATCGAGCGCGTCATCGAACAGATCGACGTCGAACTTGGGCTTGATCCGTACAGCCATCTCGCCTGTTCGGCGAAGGAAGGAACCGGCATCGAGGAAATTCTGGAGGCTATTGTAAAAAGAATTCCTCCTCCGAAGGGAGATCCGGAAGGGCCGCTCGCCGCACTGATTTTTGATGCGAATTATGATTCTTACCGCGGCACTATCATCCACTGTCGGATTTTTGACGGCAGGGTAAAGGCAGGCGATACAATCCGCTTTATGTTCAACAACGCGACTTACAGGGTCGAAGAGGTCGGCCACTTTGCGCTGACGAGGACAAAACGGGACGCGATTTCAGCGGGCGAGGTGGGATATATCATCGCCGGTGTAAAGACCATTTCCGATGTCAGCATCGGGGATACAATCACGAATCACGAGCGTCCCTGCAGGGAGCCCCTGCCCGGCTTCAAGCAGGTCAAGCCGGTAGTCTTCTCATCGATTTATCCGATCGCCTCTGATGATTACGAAGATCTGGCGTCCTCCCTTGAAAAATACAAGTTGAACGATGCCTCCTTCACTTATCAGAAGGATTCTTCCATAGCGCTGGGGCAGGGTTTCCGCTGCGGCTTCCTGGGTTTGCTCCATCTCGATATCGTACAGGAAAGGCTCGAAAGAGAATATAATCTTTCAATTATCCTCTCTGTGCCGAGCGTGCGCTACCGGTTCACTCTCAAGGACGGCAGCGTCGTCTATATTGATAATCCCTCCCAGTATCCCAATCCCGCGTCGATCGTGAAGGGGGAAGAGCCTTTCATCCGTGCGACCATGATGATGCCGGAGAAATACCTGGGCCCCGTCATGAAACTTTGCATGGAAAAAAGAGGCGTCAATTCCACGCTGAATTACACCAGCCCCACCCGCGCCGAGCTTGTCTATGACATGCCGCTTGCGGAAGTGATCTACGATTTTTACGATCGATTCAAGACCGTAACTCAGGGATACGGTTCTTTCGATTACGACCTGATTGATTACCGTGAAAGCGATCTCGCGCTTCTCGATATTCTGGTCAACGGAGAGAAGGTGGACGCACTCTCCCAGATCGTCCACCGGGATCGCGCCCGCGCCAGGGCGCTCCAGGCATGCGAGAGCCTGAAGGAGGAGATCCCGCGGCATATGTTCAAGATCGCCATCCAGGGGGCGATCGGCGGGGATATTATTGCCCGGACGACCATCTCGCCCTTCCGAAAAGATGTCACGGCAAAGTGCTATGGAGGAGATATCACCAGGAAAAGAAAGCTCCTTGAGAAACAAAAGAAAGGGAAGAAGCGGATGAAGATGGTCGGCTCGGTTTCCATCCCTCAGAGCGCATTTATTGCAGTACTGAAGTCGGAAGAAGGATGAGGAAGATGACATGTCACATAAGCCCGGTCTCTATATTCACATTCCGTTCTGTCGGAGCAAATGCAATTACTGCAGCTTCTATTCCATCTCTTCACTTTCCCTTCTCGACCGCTTCATAGAGTATCTTCCAAAGGAAATGGAGATGTACAGGGGATTTGGAACTTTCGATTCCGTGTATTTCGGAGGAGGAACCCCTTCTGTTCTCAGCATGACCCAACTTGAAACAGTTATGGCCGCTGTGAGATCGAACTTCGATATCGCAGAAGATGCCGAGATCACTTTCGAGGCGAACCCGGCAGATATCGATTTCAGTTATCTCCTGGGTCTGGGAAAATCCGGGTTCAACCGCCTCAATATCGGCGTCCAGTCCTTCGATGAAACCATTTTAAGATTCCTGGAGCGAAGGCATTCTCCAGGGGAGGCATCTTCCGCGATTACGGCAGCGCGCTTCGCCGGTTTCGGAAACCTCGGAATCGATCTCATTTACGGCGTGCCCGGCCAGACAGCAGAGTCCTGGAGGGAGACTCTCGATCAGGCATTGACATATTCCCCGGAGCACCTTTCCTGCTATCAGCTAAGCATGGATGAGGGAACCCCTCTGGGCGAGAAACTCAGAGAAGGACTCGTTGTCCCCCCTGATAAAGAAACGGAGTATTATTTTTTTATCCTGACATCGGAGTTGCTTACAGCGGCGGGATATATCCATTATGAAGTCTCGAATTTCGCCAAAAAGGCATCCCTGGAATCGAAACACAATCGGAAATACTGGGACCACGCCCCCTATCTTGGAATCGGTCCTGCGGCCCACTCTTTCAGCGATGGCCGGCGTTGGTGGAACTTCCGGTCCGTTGACCGTTACATGGATGCCCTTCGTCAAGGCATGCCCCCCCGCGAGGGAGAAGAAATCCTCACGCCGGATCAGCTTCGCACAGAGGCCCTTTTTCTTGGCCTGCGCACCGACAGGGGAATACAGATCGACCAATTCAATCGTCGGCACGCAGACGATTTGATCGGCGCCAGGAGATGCCTTGTCGGAAAGCTGGAAAAGGAGGGACTATTATCGGTTCAGGATGGATTCCTGAAACCTACGCTCAGAGGTCTTGCCGTCGCCGATGCGCTCGCCGCCTGTCTGTAGTGATAAAACTCCTCAAGTTCATTTCAGCATTCCCCATCTGGCGAAGCTGTAATAGTCTTCCTTGTCCTTCCCTATAATAATATGATCCAGGACTTTTATCCCGATGAAATTGCAGGCATCGGCTATCTGTTTCGTGATCCGGATGTCCTCGCCCGAGGGTTCCGTCTCTCCCGAGGGATGATTATGGATCATGATGATCGAAGATGCCGAGTGGATTGTGGCTTCTCTGATAATCTCTTTTGAGTCTACAATGCTCGCTTGAACGCTGCCCTTGCTGATCTCGATATTTTGAATGGGCTTGTTCTTGATATCCAGGAGAATAATATAGAAGTGCTCCTTTTTTGCATCTCTCAGGTACGGACCGAATAGCTCCGAGACGTAATCGATCACATCTTCGGCTTTCCTGATTCTCCTGATCTTTTCCGCCCTCTCCCCGCAGAAGCGCTTTCCGATTTCAAGGGCCGCTTTGATCTGCACGGCCTTGGCAGGACCGATCCCCTCAATCCTGCATAATTCGTCAACGCCCGCAGAATCAAGCGCCCTCAGAGTGCCGAAGGAATTCAGCAGCTTCCTTCCGAGTTCCTCGGCATTCGTCCCCCTGCGGCCGGTCCTCAGTATAATCGCCAATAGCTTGGAGAGTGGCAGCGAGGCGGGTCCTTTATCGATAAGCATTTCACGGGGCCTCTCTTTTCTGACCCATTTCTTGATGGGGGTGCTGTCGCTCAAACCGAACATCTCATTCCTGCCCAGGATTTCACGGGGCCGACGCCGCGCATGGGCTCAAAAAAAGGAGGCGCGAGCCTCCCTCAATACTATATATTTTCGACTGTTAAATTTTCTGTTCCGCTTCGGATACTGACAATCAAACGGCCAGACAACCTCTGCGCTCAAGGATCTCTTTAACCTCCCCGAGATTTCTGTAGTAGATACAATGAGTGCCTTTTTCCCGGCAACTGGTGTAAAGAATATCCTTTCCGAATACAAGGTCAGCAAGTACGGAAGGACAGATGTCCGAATAACCATCCCCCACGTATATTATCCTGCAATAATCCTGACGATGCTTTTCCAGAATTCTTTTTTTGCAGTTTCCGCATTTGCCGCATTTTTCATTGTATCCGGGAAAATCAATGCGGATCCGGCTGTTCTCCAGAAATACGAGGCGATTGGAAAAGAACTCGATATCACTGAAACCGTGTCTGTCCAGAATGTTCCTGATATAATAATCGAGCCCGTCGGAGACGATCTTCAAATCAATGGATCTTTCTTTGCAGAGCCGGCGAATGCCGGCGAAATGGGGGTCTATGCTGTTCACATCTTCCAAATAGGATATCACTTCCTCCTCAGGCATGTGTATAAAGGAGGCAATCCTTTTATAGGCGTCCATCGACCCTATAACGCCTCGACGGTAGGCTCGGTCGATGTCCTCCCATTTGTCTCCTGAAAATTTTCTGAGGATTTCGTATCCTATATCTGTTTGGCTTACAGTGCCGTCGAAGTCGCAGATCATCAATGTACTCGTCTGCACGGAACCGGGTCTTTCACCTTTCAACCTTCAACCTCTGATCATTTCTTGAAGCTCCTAAGTACGACCAATATGCCGACCGCGATCAGCAGCATCGGCAGGCCGTACGTGGCGAGTTCGCCTATGTTTACATACCAGTTTCGAATAACGAGAAAAATGATACCCACCACGCCTATAAACCAGCCGACGGCATCGCGATAATTCTGAAACAGTGTACCAATGGAAATCACGATTAACAGGATCGGCCAGCTCTTGTTGAATCCGTAAATTCCCGTGCTGTTAAGCAGTATCAAAACTCCGAGCGTGACCAGAATCGAACCGCCGACGAATATGCGCGTTTTTTCTTTGGATTGCACCTTAATCTCCTTTGCTCAGCTTCGCTGCATCTTTCTAATCCTGTGTCTTTCGTCTGTTGCAATATTGAACAGCTCTCAATCCTTTTCGGCAAGTTTCAAGAAAGGCTTGAACATATCGATGGGAATGGGGAAAATTGTCGTTGAGTTGTTCTCGGCGGCAATGACGACAAGGCTTTGCAAGTAACGGAGCTGCAATGCGATCGGCTGTCTGGCGATAACGGCGGCGGCATCGGCGAGCTTCTGGGCCGCCTGGAATTCCCC
>Ga0067045_1002471_pt1 | contig 106730 bp, 97 predicted proteins | sample TerdegcTABiofilm_FD_59184 | JGI IMG/M metagenome (GOLD analysis project Ga0067045, IMG submission 59184) | Combined Assembly of (Gp0054472, Gp0054536) Wastewater bioreactor microbial communities from Singapore -Terephthalate degrading...
GTGACGGTAATGTAGATCAAGGTGAGCAATGTGATGGCACGAATCTTAATCAATACACTTGTGCAACTTTACCAGAGAGTCCCTATAATGGAGGTACTCTAAGTTGTAATACGAATTGTACGTTTAATACTAGTGGGTGTACTACGCCTCCTACACCTTATTGTGGTGACGGTAATGTAGATCAAGGTGAGCAATGTGATGGCACTAAGGGAGTTACTCCCGGAGAAAATTTCTGCACTGAAACTTGTAAATTAGTTCCTGTGTATAATGGCGGTCATACTTGTCCTCAAGGCACCCAGCCTGAAGCAACTCCAACTGCTTCTATTAGCATTAGTTCTCAAGATGCTGATGGAGAAATTGTAACTCTAGACCCAGGCACTTATCTTTTTAGGGCCTCTGGAGTATATTATCCTCTTTATTCAAGCATACAAGCTGATGCTGGTTATCGCACTAGCGATGAGTGGAAAACTCCTACCAGCACTATTGGAGAAGGAGCAACTGATAGAGGAATCCACTCTCTTTTATCTGATATGGGAACCGGTAAAATGGGAGTAGTAAATTGGGGAGATTATAATGAAAGTCATACCTATGACAAAGCTTATACAATAACAGGAAATTCTGTTCAATTCGTTATCTCTGATTGGTATGATAATTGGCATAATGATCCTTATTCTTGTTCTGGCAATCATTGTATGTCTGATAATTCCGGAAACTTAAATCTTGAAGTTTATCGCTGTGTTGGTATACCAACAACCGGTACTATCACTATCTGCAAATATAGAGATTATTCGCCTTATGGAGAGCCAAAAGGCGAAGAAGACACTCCTTTGGCTTGGAAAATGAGAGTAACTGATCCTAATGAGTTTGATAAAGATTATACAACTGATGCTGAAACTGGTTGTGTAAATACAGAAGAATTACCGTTTGGTTCATATACTGTCTCTGAATATCCAGTTAAAAACTGGAGTCAAATGTATCCTCCGGGCTCGCAAAGCCACTCAGTTATTTTAGATGAAGAGCATCTTAATCCTGAAGTTTATTTCTTGAATTATTATGAAACCCCTCTATTACCTACAAGGTACACTTGCGACCAAACTACTCAGCGATGTGTACTTTCTTATGACGGTCCGTTTGCCTCAGAACAAGGATGTAGAGATGCTTGTGGAGCAAGCGCAGGCGCTGGCGGACAATACGCTCCAATAGTTCTAGGCGCAGCGACCCAGCAAGGAGCGGGTCAAGGCGGAGAACAAACTCAAGGACAAGTGGCTGGCGCTCAATGCGAATTGTATCTCTGGGATTACATTAAATTAGGAGCTAACAATGACCCTGAAGAAGTGAAAAAATTAGAGTCATTTCTAAATGAATACTTGGGATTGAATTTGCCAATTGATGGCGTTTATGACCAAAAAGATTTTGAAGCAGTTAAACAATTTCAACTCTCAATGAAAGATAAAATATTAGGTCCTTGGGTAGAACTCGGCTGCTTGCCGAATGCTGATACTCCAACTGGTTATGTTTATAAAACAACCAAATGGGCAATTAATAGTTCCTTCTGTTCGGAACTCTATCCTGACCTTTCTAACGAAAAATGCTATGGCTTGGGAATAATTGGATTAGGAAAAGGCCAGGGAGAAGTTTTGGGCGAAACAATTGCCCAGGCAGAAGAAGGCGCCCCTGCGAGTGAAGGAGGCGCTGAAAAACCAACAACTGAACCAACAACCGAAACAACTGAACCAACAACTGAAACAACTGTAGGCGGCGAAGGGGAAATTCCTGAAGTCAAAGCCCAAACTTGGCTTTGGGTAATAATTCTTATTGCGGTCCTTGGTGGGGCTGGATATTTCCTCTTTACTCCGAAAAAGAAAGCCTAAAATTGGCTGAACTGATTAACCAAACCCGGCAAGTGCCGGGTTTGGTTTTTTATTTTTTAATTGTTTTTATTTGACTTTGATTTTTTAATTTTTTATAATAGATAGTATAAAGGGCGAAGTACAAAACAAAAAATATTATAAATTATATGAAAAAACATTTTATTTTTTTAGGAGGTTTATTAGCCGCCGGCATTTTTTTTATTGGTTTTTCTTCAGTTTGGGCTATGCCGTATCTGTCTCAAGATGAAAAACTCTTTGGTGTTGAGACTTATGCAGAAGACACTATCTATTCCATTGTTTCTGATGGTCAAAAAGCCTATTTAGGAGGTGATTTTGACGGTCTGGGATATTCAGTTGGAAGAACAGCCTTAGTTTCTGCTACTACCTCTAGTTTTTTGATTCCAGTCTTTCCCAGAATTTATGCCGACGCTACTTCAGGAGTTAATGTAGTTTTAATATCTCCAACTAGTCCTTATATTTATCTGGGAGGTAAATTTTTTCAAGTTGGAAATACTAAGAACGAAAATTTAAATTTGGTGCGTATTCTCATTAACCCTGAGACCGGGACTGGTGAGGTGGATGAAGAATTTTTACCATTACCAAACGGAGAAGTTTATGATTTAGCTCTTTCTCCTGACGGCAATATTTTATATGTAGCCGGTAATTTTACCCAAATTGGCGAAGTTGGTAGAAATTATTTGGCGGCTATTGATACCCAAACTGGTCAGGTTACTGATTGGGACCCTGATGCTAATGCTCCGGTCTTTAAAATAGCGTTAGGCGGAGATGGCGATGTTTTGTATGCCGGCGGGCAATTCACTTCTATTGCCAGTACCACTCGAAATTATATTGCTGCTTTAGACCCTTCAACCAGCACTCCAAAAGATTGGGACCCAAGTGCTAATGACGAAGTTTATAGTTTAGCCGTAAGTAATGACCAAAGCACTTTATATGTCGGCGGAAAGTTTACCAACATTGCTACCACAAGCCGCAATTATATTGCAGCTTTAAATACTACTACCAGCACCGCCACTGATTGGAATCCAAGTCCTAATGATGTTGTGCGGGAAATAGTTCTAAACAGTTCTAGCACTATAATTTATATTGGCGGTGATTTTACTAGTGTTTCAAGTACTCCTCGCGCCTATTTGGCTGCTTTAGACCCTGCAACCAGTACTCCTAATGGATGGAATACTAATGCTGATGGAAGTGTCAGAAAAATAGTTCTCAATAGCGATGACTCAGTTGCTTTTGTTGGCGGAGATTTTAGTGAAATTGGAAGTGAAAATCGTCTTAATGTAGCAGCTATTGATCTTACCACGAGTGGTTCGGTTTTAGAATGGCGAAACGATACTAATGGCAGAGTCAATGCTATTGCGCTTTCGCCAGACGACCAATATGTTTTTCTGGGTGGCACTTTTAATACTGTTTGCATGCAGCCCAGAAATAATTTAGCAGCCATTGATATTTATACCCATGAAATTTTAAGTTTTAATCCAAATGTTAATAATACAGTTAGGACTTTAGCCTTAAGCCCAGATGGTAACGCTTTATTTGTCGGCGGTGATTTTACTCAGATTGGCGATTGCAGTAATTGTAAAAAACTGGCTGCTATTGACACGAGCAATGGGGCGCCGGTTGAAAGTTGGCTTCCTAATCCAACTTTTAGCGAAGGAACAAGCATTATTCGCTCAATTGCCTTGGATGAAACAAAAGGACTTTTATTTGCTGGCGGCAGTTTTGATAATATTGGCGGGTCGGTAAAAAATAATTTAGCCGCCATTAATTTAGAAACTGCTTCTTCAACTGATTGGAATCCAGAACCAAATGGTGAAGTTTTTACTGTTGCTTTACCACCTGACCCAGAAGCCAATGTTTTATTTGTTAGCGGTAATTTTACTCACATTTTAAACGCCACCCGCACCAAGTTTGCTCTCCTTGACACTTCTACAAGTAGTTTTGCTAGTCCTGATATGATTTTAGAACCAAATGGTGTTATTAATTCTTTTGCCTTTGGAGAAAACAGAACTGTGTATTTTGGCGGCAATTTTACTGAGATTGATGGGGCTCTAAGAAATTATTTGGCTTCTTTTGACCCAGAAACTGGAAATATCAGCAACTGGGATCCAGATGTCAATGGCAATGTTAATTCTCTACTTATATATCCCGGAGGAGGAGCCTTATTTGTTGGAGGTAATTTTAGTGCCATTGGCACTGCTCCTGTAAATAATTTAGGGATTGTTGATCTAGATACAGGAAAGGTATGGCAGTGGAATAATACTGACCCTTCTGGTCCAATTTATGCTTTAGCCGCAGACCCTGCCAATATCAACGCTTTTATCGGCGGTAACTTTACTTATATTGATAATAATAGAAATTTGGAGCGTCATAGTTTTGCCATTTATACTTATTCAGGTTTAATTCCTATTTATCCTAATGGAGAATCAATTAATGTTACTGAAGGTGGCCAAACTGATACTTTCCAATTGCGTTTAGTAGGACAGCCCGAGCAGAATGTAGTTGTCAATCTTACCACTGACTCACAGGTGACTGTGAATCCCACTTCTTTGACTTTCATTTCGGATAATTGGGCCACGCCCCAAACAATAACAGTCGAGGCAGTTAATGATAAAATATTAGAGAACAATCACACCGGTACAATAACTGCCAATGTAAGCACTTCCGATGTTAATTATAGTGGTATACCTACTTTGAATATCACTGTTAATATTACTGATGACGAATTTCCATATTTACCCGGCGGTTCAACTCCACCAACCACCACTACCACTACCACTACCACTATTCCACCAGCAACAACTACGACAACAAAACCATTAACAGTTGAAGACCTTCAAAAAGAACTTCAAAGAATCGTCGCTCTTTTTAACGAATTAATAAGCCAGTTAAATAAAGGAATTAGTTCAATTCCTGAAGATTTTAAATTTAATCAGAATCTTCGTTTTGGTCAGAATTTAATTGATGTAAAATACCTGCAAATTATTTTAAACTCTGACCCAGAGACAAGACTGGCTCTATCTGGCGCTGGTTCTCCTGGCCATGAAACGACTTACTTTGGTTCCCTGACTAAAGCCGCAGTTATTAAGTTTCAGGAGAAATATGCTTCAGAGATATTGGCTCCTTGGAATCTCACTAAAGGCACTGGCTTGGTTGCTAATACCACCAGAGCCAAGCTTAACCAAATGTTAGGCCACTAAAGTTAAGAAAGTCATTAAATACACAAAAACTCCGACTTGTTTAGCCGGAGTTTTTGTTTTTTATGGCTAAATCCTTTGTTTTTTGGTATAATAAATAATAAAATGGAAAAAGAAATGTTTGAAAATTTGGTTTCTCAAATGACAAAAGAATTGCCAAAAGAATTTCTGAAAAAACTTAAAAATGTGGCTATTTTAATTCAAGATTTCCCGGACGAATATCAATTAAAACAAGGAGGTTATTCAGAAAATAGATGCTTATTGGGATTATATGAAGGAGTGCCACAAATTCAACGCGGATATTACAATCGCGCTTTGCCAGACAAGATAACTTTATTTCAAAAAAATATTGAATCAATTGCTAATAACGACCCTGAAGCAATAAAAGAAATTATTAAAAATACTTTATGGCACGAAATTGGTCATCATTTTGGTTTCACTGACGAAGAACTCAACAATAAATTAAAAATAAAAGATAAAAAATAAAAAAGATAAATATTATTTACTTTTATGTCTATTTATGTTATCAACAGCCAGGGTCAAAGAGAACCCTTTTCCTTCAAAAAAATATACCTGAGCGCCCAAAGAGTCGGAGCACCGAAACCTTTAGCAAAAAATATTGCTAAACAGATTCAAAAAATGGCTTATCCAGGAATAACGACGAAACAAATATATCAGAAAATTCATGAACTTTTAGCCACGGAAAAACCGGTTTATGGAATGCGTTATTCTCTAAAAGAAGCAATCAGAGAATTAGGACCAAGCGGTTTCCATTTCGAAAAATATATCGGCGCAATTTTTCAGACTTTGGGCTTCAAAGTTCTGCTTCACCAATTTGTCAACGGTTTCTGTATTCAAGGTTATGAAATTGATTTCTTGGCAAAAAAAGAGAAACAATTGATAATAGGAGAATGCAAATATCACTCTCAGGCTGGAAACAGAGTTGATCTAAAAGTGGCTTTGGCTAATTATGCTAGATTTATTGATATCAAAAACGGCGATTTTTTTGTGAAAAATGGCCTTAAAAATCTAAAATTAAGACCAATGATAGTAACTAACACCAAATTTTCCACTCAGGTTATTCAATACGCTCAATGCTATAAAATTGATTTGATTGGTTGGCGATACCCAGAATTAAGGGGACTGGAATATTTAATTGAATCGGAAAAACTTTATCCCGTCACTATTTTGCCTTCAATTAATGAACACATCTTAAGTCACTTTGCCGATTGCCAATTAATGCTAATAAAAGACATCCTTACTCCCCAAGGCGCGCAGAAAATGAGAAAAATTGGCTTAAAAGACAAGGAAATTGAAACCTTGACTAAAGAGGCTAATCTTTTAATGAGTTTTTCTAATAAATAAGGGTGAATTTTATGGCAAACGATTCTCTCGCTAAACTTTTTCAAAAACTGGCTTTTTACTTGGAAATGGATGGAGTACCTTTTAAACCTCAGGCTTACCAAAAGGTGAGTTTAATAATTGAGACATTGGAAAATGACATTGAAGAAATCTATAAAAAAGAAAAAAGAGAAGGTTTAATGAAAATTGCTGGGGTGGGAGAGGGAATTGCTGACAAAATTGAGGAATTTTTAAAAACTGGGAAAATCAAAGAAATTGAAAAATACGAGAAAAAATATCCTATTAAATTAGAAGAATTAATGGAAGTTGAAGGCATTGGGCCAAAAACAATCAAAGTTTTATACCAGAAATTAAAAATTAAAAATTTGAAAGAATTAGAAAAAGCGGCGCTTCAGAAAAAAATAAGGAATTTAGAGGGATTTGGTGAAAAAAGCGAAAAAAATATTTTAGAAGCGATAGAATTTTTAAAACGCTCAAAAGGAAGGTTTCTTTTAAGCGACGCCTATTATCTGGCGGAAAAAATAACGAGTGAACTGCAAAAAATAAAAGAAATAGATAAAATCATTGCCTGCGGTTCGCTGAGAAGAATGAAAGAAACAATCGGCGATATTGATCTATTGGCTACCATTAAACCTTCCTTTGTCAAAAATCCAGAAAGCAAGAAAAAAGTAATGGATGTATTTGTAAATTTAAATGGCGTGATTAAAATTTGGGATTATGGACTAACAAAATCTTCTGTTAGATTTTCTAAAGGAATTGATGCTGACCTAAGAGTGGTAGAAAGCAATGAATTTGGTTCGGCTCTTCAATATTTTACCGGTTCAAAAGAACATAACATTGCTTTAAGAAAAATAGCGATTGACAAAAATTTAAAACTTAATGAATATGGGTTATTTAAAGGCAAAAAAAGAATCGCCGGCGAAAACGAAGAAGAAATTTATAAAATTTTAGGTCTTTCTTATATTGAACCAGAAATGCGGGAAAATAGAGGAGAAATAGAATTATCTTCAAAAAACAAATTACCGAAAATCATCGGTTATAATGATATTAAGGGCGACCTACATTGTCACTCTGACTGGGATGGCGGCGCAAACTCAATTGAGGAAATGGCAGAAGCCGGAATAAAAATCGGCTACCAGTACTTGGGCATCTCAGACCATACTAAATTTTTACGAATTGAGCATGGATTAGACGAAAAACAACTTTTAGAGCAGCAAAAAGAGATCCAAAAACTGAATTCAAAATTCAAAATTCAAAATTCAAAATTCCAGATTTTACACGGTTGCGAAACAAACATTTTAAACGACGGCAGAGTAGATATTGACGATAAAGTCTTAAAACAATTGGATTATGTCATTGCCGGCGTTCACTCTAATATGAAAATGTCAAAAGAAGAAATGACTGAAAGAATAATTAAAGCCATTAAAAATCCCAATGTTGACATTATTTCTCATCCCACTGGAAGATTAATTAACCGGCGAGATGAATATTTAATTGACTTTGACAAAATTTTAAGAGCCGCTAAAGAATATAAAGTTGCCCTGGAAATCAACTCTTTTCCAGATAGATTAGATTTAAAAGATTTAAATATTAAAAAAGCGATTGAAAATGGTGTAAAATTAGTAATAAATACCGATAGTCATCACTTAGACCAATTTTGCTTTATGAAATTCGGCATTGCTCAAGCCCGCCGCGGCTGGGCAACAAAAGACGATATCATCAATACTTGGCCATTAGAAAAGATCCGGGCATTTTTCAGACATTAAAACATTAAGGAATTATTTAAAAATTAAAAATTAATAATTAAAAATTTAATTCTATGTCTTATATCCGTTGGTTTAAAGAAATTTCAATTAAAGATGTACCTTTAGTTGGCGGAAAAAACGCTTCTTTAGGCGAAATGTATTGCAATTTAACTAAAAAGGGGATAAATATTCCCAATGGCTTTGCCATTACTTCTAAAGGTTATTTTGATTTTCTAAAACAAGGACAAATTTATGACGAAATTAAACAAATTTTAGAAAGCCATAATTTGAAAGATGTTAAAGAATTGCAAAAAGCGGGAAAATTAATCAGGAATTTAATTTTAAAAACTCCTCTGCCAGAAAAATTGGAAAAAGAAATTCTAAAGGCCTACCGTAAACTTTCTGGTGAATACAAACAAAATAATGTTGATGTGGCAGTTCGTTCTTCTGCCACTGCTGAAGACCTTCCTAGTGCTTCTTTTGCGGGCCAGCATGAAACTTATTTGAATGTTTCGGGCGAAGAAAATCTTTTGGCCACTGTTAAAAAAAGTTATTCTTCTTTATTTTTAGACCGGGCAATCACTTACAGAATAGAAAAAGGGTTTGACCATTTAAAAATCGCCATTTCAACCGGGGTCCAAAAAATGGTCCGCTCTGATTTAGGTTCCTCAGGAGTAATATTTACTTTAGACACAGAAACTGGTTTTAGAAACGTAATAGTAATAAACGGGATTTATGGTTTGGGAGAATTAATTGTTAAAGGAAAAATAACGCCAGATGAATTTTTAGTTTTTAAACCAACTCTTTTAAAAGGATTTAACGCAATTATTAGAAAAGACTTGGGAAATAAAACTATAAAATATGTTTATAATCAAAAAGGCGGAATTAAAAGCGAAAAAGTTTCTAAAAAAGACCAATTAAAGTTTTCTTTGAGCGATGAAGATATTTTAACTTTAGCCAAATGGGCCTTAATTATCGAAGACCATTATTCTCAAAAAAATAAAAAATGGACTCCTCAAGACATAGAATGGGCAAAAGACGGCAAAACTAAAAAACTTTTTATTGTTCAATCAAGGCCAGAAACAATTCATTCAATTAAAGATGCCAACCTTTATAAAGAATATCAAGTTAAAACCAATAAGAAACCAATTCTTTCAGGAATTGCAATAGGCAATAAAGTTGGCAATGGAAAAGCAAGAGTGATTAAATCAATTAAGGAACTCTCAAAACTACAAAAAGGAGAAGTTTTAGTGACAAAAATGACTGACCCAGATTGGACTTCAGCAATGCCTCTGGCTTCAGCCATTGTCACTGACAAAGGCGGGAAAACATGCCATTCTGCTATTGTTTCTCGAGAATTAGGAATTCCTTGCATTGTTGGTACAAAAAAAGCCTCGAAAATTCTAAAAACTGGCCAAGAAATAACAGTTGATTGTAGCAGCGGCGCCGAAGGAAAAGTTTATTTGGGAAAAGTCCCTTTCAAAGTTTTAACTTATAAATTAGAAAAAATTCCCAAACTAAAAACAAGAATTTCAATTAATATCGGTGCCCCAGATATCGCCTTTCAAACCTCATTTATTCCTAATGACGGAGTCGGTCTGGCTCGCGAAGAATTTATTATTGCGGAAAAAATAAAAATTCATCCTTTGGCTTTGTATTACTTCAATAAACTCAAAGACAAAAAATTAAAAAATCTTATTTCACAATTAACAGTTGAACATAAAAATAAAAAAGAATACTTTATTAAAGAATTAGGTGAAGGAATTGCACAAATTGCGGCCGCCTTTTATCCAAAAGAGGTAATTGTCAGATTTTCTGACTTTAAAACAAATGAATATCGACAACTGGTTGGCGGCCAGTTATTTGAACCTCAAGAAGAAAACCCAATGTTGGGCTGGAGAGGCGCCTCTCGTTATTATGATAAAGATTTCAAGCCAGCCTTTGAAATGGAATGTTTAGCAATGAAAAGAGCGATTGAAGAATTGGGCTTAACAAATATTAGTGTAATGGTGCCTTTTTGCCGAACGCTTGAAGAAGGCAAAAAAGTGAAAGAAATTATTCGAAAATATCTTCCGAAAACAAAAATTTATGTGATGGCGGAAATTCCTTCTAATGCAATTTTAATTAATGAATTCTTAGATATTTTTGACGGCGTAAGTATTGGTTCAAATGACCTGTCTCAGTTAGTTTTAGGGATTGACCGCGATAATGCGGAATTGGCAAAAATTGGCAATGAAAACAATGAAGCGGTCAAAAAAATGATTAAAGAGATAATTAGCGCCTGTAAAAAAAGAGGAAAATATGTGGGAATTTGCGGCCAAGCGCCTTCAGATTATCCAGAATTTGCCGAATTTCTGGTTAAAGAGGGGATTACTGCCATTTCTTTAAATCCAGACACGGTCATAAAAACAATTTTACACCTCTCAAAACATCAAAAGTAAAGGAGAACAGTTCTCCTTTAACTCTTTTTATGCCAAAAATTGAGGATATCCAATTGAATATTATCAAAGATTCAAAAGGAGGGGACACTTTGAAAGCAGTAATGACAACTGAAAATATTTCTGCTTGTTCCAGCATTCCTAAAGGCAAAAGCAGAGGAGAAAAAGAAGCGGCAGTAGTATCAATAGAAAAAGTCCTAATGAATTTTGAAAAAATAAAACCAAAAATTTTAAACCAATCTTTTGATTCTTTATTTGATTTTGACAATTTTTTAATTGATTTAGACCAAACAAAAAACAAACAAAATTTAGGCGGAAATTTGACTTTAGTTCTTTCCCAAACTTTTGCCAGATTTTTATCCCTGTATAAACAAAAAGAATTGTGGCAAACTTTGGAGGAAGAGTTTTTCATTTTAAACCCAGCGCTTGAAAAAACTTTAACTTTCTCTCCGCCTTTATTTTTTTTCAATCTTTTAAACGGCGGCAAACACGCTCCTTATGGACCCTATATTCAAGAATACTTAATTATTCCTCAAACAAATAGTCCTCAAAAATCTTTATCTTTGGCAATAGAATTTCTCCAGAATCTCAAAATTTACATTATTCAAAATTATTCTCAGTGCAATTTCGGAGATGAAGGAGGGGTTTTAATTCCCTCAAATGATTACGAAGAACCTCTAAAAATATTTAAAGAAATTAAAAGCAAAATGGATTCGGAAATTGAAATTAGTTTTGGCTTAGATGTTGCTGCTTCTTCTTTTTACCATAAAGAGGAAAAAACTTATCATTTGGCGCCATCGAGAACTTTAAGTTCTCAAGAACTGTTGGAGACTTATCTTGATTTAAATAAAAAATATAATCTTTTTTCTTTAGAAGATCCTTTCGAAGAAAACGATTTTGAAAGTTTTAAAAACCTAAAACAAAAAATAGGGGAGAGGACTCTTATAATTGGAGACGATTTAACAGTGACAAATCCTCAAATTTTAAATCAAGCGGCGCAAAACGATGCCATTTCCGGTATTATTATTAAACCAACTCAAATCGGGACGATAACCGAAACCCTTCAAACTATTGGTTTAGCGCACCGAAAGGGGATTAAGGCGATTATCTCGCATCGAAGCGCAGACACAACTGATGATTTTATTGCGGATTTAGCTATTGCCACCCGAGCCTATGGATTTAAATCTGGCTCTCCACAAAATCCTGAAAGAGTGGTAAAATATAAGAGGGTAATTAGCATCTTAAATAATAAATAAAATATCAAATATAAAAGATAAAAAAGTATTTTTAATTTTTGATATTTTATTTTCAATATTAATTTTTTACTATGAAACCGGTTGCTTTTTTGGAAACCTCTGATTGGGAAAAGGAATATCTAAAATCTTTTCCCGAATTTTTGGAAATCGCTGATTTATACAGCGAATCTTTAAATGAAGAAAATGTGGAGAAATTTGCCGATTACAAAGTCATCTCCACTTTTATTAGTTCTCAATTTACCAGTCAAATCATCGATAAACTTCCAAATTTAAGATTAATTTCCACTCGTTCAACTGGCTATGACCATATTGATATAAATTATTGTAAAGAGAGAGGGATTAAAGTGGCGTATGTGCCAAGTTATGGAAGCCATACGGTTGCTGAATATACTTTTGGCCTCTTATTATGTCTAATAAGAAAAATTTATGATGCTTATCATCGGGTAAGAGAAAGCGGAATTTTTAATGTTGAGAATTTAACAGGCAAAGAACTTTATTCAAAAACAATTGGCGTAGTTGGCACTGGTAGAATTGGCACTAATGTCATCAAAATTGCTAAAGGTTTTGAAATGAAAGTTTTGGCTTATGATAAATATCCAAATGAAAGCTTGGCGCAAGATTTAGGTTTTAAATATGTTTCTTTTGAAGAACTTTTAAAAAATTCTGATGTCATTACTTTTCATATTCCTTATACCAGCGAAACTCATCATCTCTTAAATAAAGATAATATCTCTTTAGTTAAAAAAGGCGCTTATATAATTAATACTAGCCGAGGCGGAATAATTGAAACCGAAGCCCTGTTTCAATCTCTAAAATCAAAAGAGATTGCAGGCGCGGCTTTAGATGTTTTGGAGGAAGAAAGTTTAATCAAAGAGGACCAAGAACTTTTATCAAAAGAAGCAATCAAGGAGCCGGAAAAATTAAAAAATATGCTTTTAAATATTATTTTTATTGATTTGGACAATGTTATTGTTTCTCCTCATAATGCCTTTAATACTGAAGAAGCGCTTCAAAATCTTTTAGCCACTTCAATTGAGAATATAAACAATTTTCTAAAAGGTTCTCCAATAAATTTAGTGTCTTAATTTTAATTTTTAATTATATGGGCTGGGAACAATTTACCACTCAAATCAGTGAATTTGTCATCAATCTCTTAAAGGGGTTGGATCAAATAGTCAATCAAGTGTTTTTTCAGGGGATAATTGGCCATTTTCTAGCCCTGTTAAAAGGAATAGGCCAAATTCTTATCGTGGTTCTGGAAGCAATAGTCAAACTCCTCAAATTTCTTGTCAAATAATAATGGATAAGCGACATCTGATGTCGTTCATTCATTTATAGGGGAGAGTGCTTGACAGGCAAAATTTTGCCTGTATAATTAAGATAGTCAACTTCGCATAATATACCTTTAGCGAAATTAGCCATAATAAACTAAAAGCATTCTCTTACTCCTCTTTTTAGTTCATTCTTCCCCATCTTTTTATTAAATTTCTTAAAATATTAATTATTTTCTTAAAATTAAAAAATAGCAATGAAAAAAACTAACGAAACAATAATAAGTTTAATAGATGAATTTTTTGAATATTTAGATATTGAAAAAGGCCTTTCACATAACAGCCAAATCACCTATTCGCGGTTTATTAATAAATTTGTAGACTGGCTCAAAAAGAACAATTTAGAAAACTTGAAGCCCTATGAATTAACCACTGACCATCTGTGGAAATACAGAGTTTATTTATCTCAAATATATAACAAAAATAAAAAAGAGCCATTAAAGAGGACTTCCATTAATTATTATCTAATTGCTTTAAGAAGCCTTTTAAATTATTTTGCTGATAGAGATATTCAAAGTTTACCAGCGGAAAAAATAAAATTATTTAAAGAGAAAAAAGAAAAAAGCATTAAATTTCTTAATTTAGAACAAATTAAAAAATTATTAGATACTCCTGATTTATCTAACGAGAGCGGTTTGCGAGACAAAGCAATTTTAGAAGTTTTGTTTTCAACAGGACTTCGTGTTTCAGAACTTGTTAGTTTAAATCGCGACCAAATTAAAATAGAAAACCTAAACGAAGATTTAGAAATTAATATCATAGGTAAAGGAGGAAGAATTAGACCGGTCTATTTATCTCCGCGCGCTTTAAAGAGTTTAAAAGATTATTTAGACACCAGAAAAGATAAAAACAATGCTTTGTTTATAAATTATAAAGGCCCAAAGCCATTAGAAAGATTGACCCAACGTTCAATAGAAAATATTGTCAGAAAATATGTTATTAAAGCCGGAATCTCTATCCCTGCAAGCCCCCACACGATAAGACACTCTTTTGCGACAGATTTATTAACCCAAGGAGTTGATTTAAGATTAGTTCAAGAGTTTTTAGGTCATAAAAACATTGCTACCACCCAAATTTACACTCATATTACCTCTAAACAACTCAGAGATATTCATAAAAAATACCATAGCGGCGAAAAATTAAGGTAAGAAAATAAAAAAACCGGGTATTTTTATCACCTCCTTTTTATTTACTTTTACTTTACCCCGGTTTGATTTCTTTTATTTTCATTTCAACAAAACTATCTGGCGTAAAGCCATAAGTTTTGTTGAATTTTATAGCCGCAACTTTTTTTGCCTGGGCCTCTGAATATGCCCAGACAAAATAAACAATAATATTTCCACCATACGGTACGAAATTTCGTACCGTTATTTTATATAATTTTTTCACTCCCTACCTCCTTTCTCCTCCCCTCTTGGGGTAGGAAATAAAATCTATACAAAATTTTTCAAGGTTCAAACTAACATTTTATTATCTCATACTTTTCTTTTTTTGTCAAATAGAAACTTAGGTTGTAAAAATCTCGAAAAAATGATAGAATATTAACAACTAACAATTTTAAATTTCTAATTTTTAATTTTATAAATAAACATTTAAATTTTATAATTTTTAAACGGTTTAAAAATTAAAACATTAAAAAATTATTTAAAAATTGGAAATTAAAAATTTATTAACTTTTTAATTTTTTATTTTGTATGCGTATTTCCTACTCAGCATTGGAATCTTTTCAAACTTGCCCTTTAAAGTATAAATTCAACCAGATTGATAAAATTAAAGAGCCAAAAACTAAAGAACAAGTTTTTGGCAATTATCTTCATCAGGTTTTAAAATGGTTTTACGAAAAAGACCCTCACTTCCCTACTCTGGAAGAATTGATTGACTATTATTACAAGCACTGGCCAAAAGAAAGCGAAGGTTATAAATGGACCAATGAAATGGAAGAAAAAGATTATTTTGAAGAAGGGCTAAGAATTCTAAGAAATTATTACAAAACAAATTTTCCAGTCAAATCCATTATTTTAGATTTGGAAACTAAATTTGAAGCAGTAATTGATGAAAAGCCCCAAAAGCCGGGCGGGCTTCATATTTTAACCGGTATTGTTGACAGGGTTGATAAATTGGAAGATGGCACCTTAGAGGTCATTGATTATAAATCATCAAAAAGAATGTCTTCAAAAGAAGACTTGGATAAAAATCTTCAATTGTCAATTTATGCTATTGGTTTAAAACATCGCTGGCCAAAAATCGAGTATGACAAGATGAAATTTAGCCTGTATTTTCTAAAATTTAACGAAAAAATGGAAAGTCAAAGAACTGAGGAAGATATCAAAAAAGCCGAAGAAAAAGTAATAGATTTAATTCATCAGATTCAAAACAGTTCTTTTGAACCAAAACCATCTGCTTTCTGCCATTGGTGCGGCTATAAATCCATTTGCCCTGTCTGGCGGCATCTTTTTGAAGAAAAAAATCAGAAAGATTTAAATGAAATAGAGGTTGAAGAAAAAATTGATGAATATTTTGCTTTAAAAGAAAAAGAAGGAGAAATAAAAGAACAATTAAAAGAAATAAAAACTCTAATTGATGTTTACTCCCTTAAAAAGGGATTAAAAAGAGTTTATGGAAAGAATGGCTATTTTAGCCAAAGCGTGATAAATAAAGTTTCTTACGATTTTGAAAAAGTCAAAAAAATCTTAGAACCATTGGGTAAATGGGAAGAAGTTCTGGAAATAGAACCAGAAAAATTGGAAAAAGTATTAAAGGAAATCCCAGCTCCTTATCGCGAGGAAATAGAAAAAGCGAAAAATATTGAAAAGAGATACCGCTATTTAGAAACAAACAACAAACCAAAAGAAGAATTTAAAGAAGAATTTCAACATTAATCGCATCTTGGGTTATATACATATCCCCTCTCTTCGGCTTCTTTTTTAGTTTGAAAGTAAATTTTGTTCTTTTCACTCAAGTTTTTTGCCAAGGGGCAATCTACTGGGTAATAATATTTGCCTATAGAACTAGCAACATAGCCGCTTTCTTGATTATTATTTTTTTTACTATCCCCTGCCAATGGTTGTTCTTCTAAATTAATTAATAAATCTTTTTCAATGATTAAAGGCGGCCTTTGCAAAAGTTTTCCGCCAACAATCATTCCCAAAGCAAAAACAAAACTCAAAACAAAAAAGCCGCTTATTAAAAAAAGATAATATTTTTTGACAAAAAGAAAAAATTTTGCTAAAATAGAAAAACGGTGGGGTTTCATAAAATTTTACAAATTAAAAGTTAAAAAATTAAAAATTAGTTAACATTATGGCTCATACTAAATCAGGCGGTTCCACAAGGTTGGGTAGAGATTCTACTGCAAAAAGATTGGGGGTCAAAAAATTTGATGGCGAACTGGTTAAACCAGGTAATGTTTTAATTAAACAACGTGGCACAAAATGGTATCCCGGAAAAAATACGAGAATCTCCAAAGATGATACTATTTACGCTGTCAAAGAAGGAATTGTCAAATTTGAAGAGAAAAGAAAATATAGCTTTGTCGGCAAAAAAAAGAAAGTTTCTGTCGTTAATGTGATTCCTCCTCCCTAATTGCAGTTATTCTAATTTTAAGGATTCCTTTAATATCTTCGGAAAAAACTATCGGTACCTCGTAAAATCCCTCTTCTTTGAGGGGTTTTTCTAAAACAATATTTTTTAATGAAAGTTCTATCCCCTGTTTTTTTAATTCTTCTAAAATCCTATCTGTCCTAATAGATTCATAAGACTCTGCGCCCTTTTTGGAAAATTTCAAAGGTATCTCCAGAATAATTTTTTCTAATTTTTGAATTGTATTTTTATTTTCGCTTTTTCTTTTATTTTCCTCTTCAATTTTTTTCTCATTTTCCAATCTTATTTTCTGTAAGGTTTTTTCATTCGCTAGTTCTGCTAATTTGTTTTTAAATAAATATAAAGCGTAGCCATTCTTTACTTCTTTAACTTCTCCTTTATTTCCCAATCCGCTTATATCTTTTAGAAGAATTATTTTCATAGATTTATTAAAACTCGCTAAGTTCAAAAATCAAATCTCAAAATGCAAAATGAAAATGTAAAATGAATTAAATAATTTTGAATTTTAAATTATCATTTCTTCTACTTCAATTCCTCGTTTAAAATCTCCATTGCCTTTTGAAGTTGGGCGTCTTTCGTTAAATCTAAATCTAAATAAGAGCCTAATTCTTCTTCATTTTTAACTTCAATATCAGGCTTAAGACCATTATTTTCAATCTGAGTGCCATTAGGAGTCAACCACCGGCTGATGGTAATCTTTACCATATTTCCATCTTTCAAAGCCACTAATTCTTGAACCGAACCTTTACCATAACTTTTTGTTCCCACTAATTTTGTATTTAAATTATCTCTTAAGGCCCCTGCCAAAATTTCCGACGCTGAAGCCGTGCCTTCATTTATCAAAACTACCATTTTTAAATCCCCTAACGAACCAGGTCCTGGGGAGCGATGAAGCTTAACTTCGCCATTACCCAAATCTTCCTTTAAAAGTATCTCTCCTTTATTCAAAAACCAACCGCCAACATCAATCACCGCCTCTAAATAACCGCCGGGGTTATTTCTTAAATCAATAATCAAACCCTTTGGTTTATTAAAAGAAATTTTTAAGGCAGTTTGATAGAAAGTATTAAATAATGGCTGATTAAAATTATAGATTCTTAAATAACCAATATCATTATTTATCATTTGCCATTTTAAAGAAGGAACAACAATTTTTTCTCTTTTAATGTCAAAAACTTTTGCTCTATCCCAACTTGGTCGATAAATTAACAGTTTTACCTCTGTGCCTTCTGGGCCACGAATGAGTTGGGCTGCTTCAGATGGAGTTAGATTAGAGGTATCTTGGTCATTGATTTGCAAAATTTTATCAAATGGCATTAAACCTGCTTTTGAGGCTGGCGTATTTGGCAAAGGAGTTAAGACAATTAAAAAGCCGTCTCTTTTGTCTATTTCCATTCCCACCCCGCAAAATTCGCCGCTTAATTCTTCAGCTAAATATTGAGAACTAGAAGCATTAAAAAATTCAGAATAAGGGTCTTTTAGCGACTGAACCAAGCCGCTTGCTGCCCCTTCTATCATCTCTTTAGTATTTAATTTATCTCTTTCTACATATTTATCTAAAATTACTTGCCAAGTATCCCAAAATAAAGACATATCACCTGCTGGTAATTCTTTTGGTGGTTCTTTATTTATAATCTTTTCAAATGGCGAAGGAAGATTCGCTTTCCAGCCCCACTCGCTTCCTTTAATAAAACCAAAAAGAAAAGCCCCCAAAATTAAAAGAGGGATTAAAATAATAAGAAGAACTTTTTTAACTGTCTTTTTCATTTTTCTATTATAGCGCCAAAATTAAAAAGTGTCAAAATCAACTGCTGGAAAAAATTCATTTTTTAAGGTAAAATAAAATGAATTGAAAATATGACATACCAAAGATTGTTTATCGCTATAAAACCCTCTCTTAAAGTCCTTGAAGCAATAGAAAACTACCAAGAGGCTAATCTTAAACATCCGGCTTTCAGAGTCACAGAGACAGAGAATTTGCATTTGACAATCACCTTTCTTGGTTATACAAAAAAAGAAGAAATGCCAAAAATTATAGAGATTTTAAAAGACCTAAGCCAGAAATACAAACCCTTTGAAATTCAATTTGATTTTTTTAATTATGGACCCAATCCTAAATCTCCGCGTTTAATCTGGCTGGAAGGAAAGGCACCGGCCGAAATTTTGTCGCTAAAAAAAGATTTAGAGCAGGAATTAGAAAAAAATAAAATATTATTTAATAAAGAGAAACGAGATTTTAAAGTTCACATTACGGTTGCAAGAATCAAAAAAGACAATAAGATTCCTTTACCTCCTGCTCAAGATATTCAAAAGAAAGTCAAGCTAAAATTTTTGGCCAATTCTTTAGTTTTAATGGAAAGCCATTTAAAACCAACTGGCGCTCAATATAGCGAACTGAAAATCTTTAATTTTTAAAATGACAAAAAGAAATCAAAAAATAGCCCAAATTTTAAAAGATATTAGTTATCTATTAGAAATTAACAGTATTCCTTTTAAGCCAAAGGCTTACCTTCGAGCGGCAACTTCAATCGAAAATTTAAATGAAGATATTTTAGATATTTATAAAAAAGGTGGCAAGAAAGCATTAGAGGATATTAAAGGGGTGGGAAAAAGTATTGCTCAAAAAATAAGCGAGTATTTAGACAAGGGAAAAATTAAATATTACGAAGAACTAAAAGAAAAAACCGCCATTCGGGAGGTAATCACTTATTATTTCCAAACCAAGGGAGTGTCTTTGGAACAATTAAAAAAAGATAGTCGGAAGAAAAAAATAATCTATTCCCGCTTCACCAAACCGGCAAAGGAATTGATAGTTTTGGCCGGCTCAGTTGAAAAAGCAAAACAAGCAATCAAAAAAGTTGCCGAATGGGCGCAATCAAGAAATTTAGATTATGCCATTGAAACTGTTTTTAAAAAATGGCTAGAGATTGACAGACTAAAACCAAAAGAAATTGTGAAAAAACCCTACTTTCAAGGTAAGCCAATGGTCTTTTCCGATACAAGAAAAAAATGGTATGTAATTGATGACAATGGGGAATGGCTCGAGTTTGCGGGCAAAACAAAAGATATTGAGTGGAGAATAGTAAAATGATAACGATAATTACTGGAGAAAAAAATCCAATTTTGCGGCAAAAAAGCAAAGAGGTAGAACACTTCACCAAAGAAGTCTATGATTTAATTGAGCAAATGAAACGAATAATCGTAAAAGAAAATGCCCTTGGGCTGGCGGCTGTTCAAATTGGCGTCCCAAAGAGAATTATTGTTTGCCGGGTCAATGATGAATTCAAAATCTTTATTAATCCCGAGATTAAAAAATATTCTAAACAGACAGATGTTTTAGAGGAAGGATGTTTAAGTTTACCTAATACTTATGGCGAAGTTGAAAGACCAAAAACAATTATTCTTCAAACTAAAAACGAAGAAGGAAAAAAAATAAAATTAAAAGTTTTTGGACTTTTATCTAGAGTAATTCAACACGAAATAGACCATTTAAATGGAATCCTTTTTACTGATAAAGCAAAAAATATTCGTAAAGAAAACCGAGGATATTCTTTTTGATAGTTTTACTCTTTCTCTAAAAATGCTTTTTTGGTGACGATCGTCACCAAAAAAGCAAAAGGTTAAATTTAAAAATTGATATGAATTTTATTTTTTTTGGCTCGAACAATTTCTCAAAAATGATATTGGAGGGTTTAATTCAAAAAGGATTTAAACCTTTATTAGTGGTGGCGCCGGAAAGAAAACCTCAATCAAAAAACAAAAAACTTTTGATTTCAGTAGTAGAAGAACTCGCTCTTAAAGAAAATATTTTAGTCGCCACTCCCTCTAATCTGAACGAAGAAAGTTTTTTAAATCAAATCAAAAATTTAAAAACTGATTTTGCCCTGCTTTCAGCTTATGGAAAAATCATTCCCTTAACCCTCCTTCAAATGTTTCCAAAAGGATTCTTAAACCTTCATCCTTCCCTTCTTCCTAAATTACGGGGCGCTACTCCAATTCAAACCGCAATTTTAAATAACGAACCAGAAACAGGAGTTTCTTTGTTTTTAATGGATGAAAAAATAGATCATGGCCCGATTATTGCTCAAAAAAAAGTTGAAGTTGATATTTCAACCGTTAATTTTTTAGAACTTTCTCAAAAATTAGCTGAAGGTGGAGTTAATCTAATTGTTGAAAACTTAGAAAAATATCTTAAAGGTGAAATCGTGGCAATTGCTCAAGATGACTCCCAGGCTACTTACTGCCACAAAATTACAAAAGAAGACGAAAAAATAAATTGGTCCGAAGATGCCCTTGCGATTGACAGAAAAGTAAGAGCTTTAAATCCTAATCCCGGCACTTATACTCTTTTAAATAACAAAATCTTTAAAATTATCAAAGGTAACTGTTTTAATGATAGTGATATTAGGATAAACAAAAAACCAGGAGAAATTTTTGAATTTAATCAAAAAATGGCGGTTAAATGCGGTAAAGGTTTTTATCTAATCGAAGAAATTAAACCCGAAGGGAAAAAAATCATCAAAGCCAGTGACTTCCTCAAAGGAAACAGAGGGGTCATCGGTAGAATCTTCAATTAACATGCCCACTTTTAAAAAATATCTTTATATATTTATTGCTTTGACAGCGCTGGCTTCCTTTGCCCTATTTTTTTCATCTCTTAAATCGAATAACGCTATCAGTTACTTGCCCCAGGAAGACCTTTCAAGCCCACCCGAAATAAACCAACCATCATCTTCTTTAGAAATTCCTTCTCATATTAATTTAGCAGATTTCTACCAAACTTATGGCCAAAGATTACTGGGCGATGATAATTTAAAAATTATTAGCCGTGAGGAGTGGGGCGCTAATAATAATTTTGCTAATCCGGATTATATTAATACTCTTTGTCAGAAAATAACCTGTTCGCTTAAGGAATATGACCCGGAGAATACATTTTCAGAGGAAGAATACCTTAAAGCAAGAGGGCTTTTAATAAACTATCAGAACAATTTCCAAAATTACAATAACCTTTTTCGTCAGACAGAGGAAAAAGAAAATGGCATTAACTATGAGTATTTACCGGTGGAAGAAATTATTATTCATCATACTGCCGGCAAGTTCACTCTTGATTTAAATGATAGTATCAGAGAAATTCAAAGAATTTATTTACTTCACGCCATTCAAAGGAGATGGCGCGATATTGGCTATCATTTTTTAATTGATGGTGAGGGTAGAATTTTTGAAGGGAGTTTGGGAGGAAAATATTCTGTCGGCGCTCACACTTATTATCATAACGAAGGCTCTGTTGGGATTGCTTTAATGGGAGACTTTAGAAAAGGCCACGATGTTTTAACTAAAGAAATGAAAAATTCTTTAATAAAATTAATTCTTTATCTTAAAAAAGAATATAAATGGAACTTTTTAAACAAAGAATTTTATTTAAAAAAACCAGATTTATCTGGTCGCGAGTGGAGCGACAAATTTATTAAAGGGCATAAAGAATTAGATATTAGATTAATTCCAACTGCCTGTCCAGGAATTGAACCAGATAAATTAAGGGAAATGATATCTCCTTATCTGTTTTCTCTTTAGCGTTCTTCTTTGACTTTATCTACTTTGTATTCAAACATTGTTAAATCTAAATTTTTCCAAGCGTAAGGTTCCAGTCCTGCTTTTAAACATAACTGCGATAAAAATTCTTCGGGTGTTTTTAATTCTTCCCAAACTTGAGGTAAAAAAGTGGCTTCGTTCGCTCCCTTTTTTATTACTAAACCGGGTTTTTTCTTTTCTAAATATTTAATTAATTCATTTACATCATTATAAGAAGGAAGAGGCTTTAATTCGCTCAAAATAGAAATTTCTATTGTGATATCTTGGAGTTCGTCCTTGTCAAGAGGAGGAAAACGGGGATCAAAAAGAGCAGAAGCCAAACTGTTTTCAATTATCGCCTGATAAATAGGTTTATCAGCAGTAAGGTTCCCGATACATCCCCGCAACTCGCCATTTTTTGTCAACGTCACAAAAACTCCTCTCTTCTCTTTAAGCAAGGGAAATTTAAAATTGTCTTCTTCTAACACTAAAATACTTTTTTCTTTTAAGTATTTTTCTAATGTCCGGCGGCTAATCTCTAAAAGATATTGTTTCTCCTCTTTAGTCATATTTCTAATTTATTTTACTCTTTCTTTAAATAAAAACAACACTGGCATAACCAACTACTTGGTCTCTTCCTCCTTGGGTTTCTCCTGAATTGGCGGCTTTTAAAAGTTTTGGGAACCAATTTTTTTCTTTTGCTAAAGCGATTAGAAAAGAGATGGGAATTTTGCCGCAAGCCTCGCCATAATTTAGAAATCTTTCCAAATCCAAATCCAAAATTGCATCAAGTGTTACTTTATCCTGTTTCAAGGCTCCATTAAATGGCAAATAATGACTCAAATCAGAACTAACGACCAAAAGCGATTCTTCATCTAAAATTGAAGTCAATATCTTTTTTCCTTCTTCAACCTCTAAATCGCCTACTATCAATGGAAAGATTACAAAATCTTTAAAAATAGTTTGTAAAAATGGCAACTGAACTTCTAATGAGTGTTCTGGCTCATGAATCTGAAAAGACTCCTGAATAAATTTATTTTCTTTTAAGAAAGGAAAATCTTTTAAAGTTAGACAATCTGTCTCTTTCAAGGGCGTGAGCCACTTCAAGAAAGGAGAAACTGCTATCCCGTAAAAAGAAAAATTATGGCTTGGTCCTAAAAGAAGAATCTTTTTATAGTCAAAAAAAGAAACTGCTTTATATCCATAAGCAGCAATCGGTCCTGAATAAATATAGCCAGCGTGAGGAACAATTAAAGCCTTCGGCTTGCTTTTTAATTTTGGAACAGAAGCCTGATGCAAAAAATTATCAATCATCCCTTTCAAAATTTTAGGATCATCTGGATAAAAACTTCCACTAAATAAAGGTTGACGAATAAGCATAGAAATAAATAAAAAATAATAAATAAAAGATAAAAAATAAAAAATTAGAAATTGGGAATTAGAAATTTATATTTTATATCTTATTTTTTAAAACATTATTGCCACCTGCCGGGGATTTTTACCCCACATTCAAAACATTTTCCATCTTTTAGTTTATTTTGAATCATTTCTATCCCCCATCTTTCAATTAGTTTTTCTCCGCATTGTGGACAATAAGTGCTTTCGTAATTTTCATCTGGAATATTGCCAGTATAAACATAATTTAAACCAACTGATTTTCCTATCTGATACGCTTTAATTAAAGTTTCTTGTGGAGTTGAAGGCAGATTAGTTATCTTATAAGCGGGATAAAAAGCAGAAATATGCCAGACCAAATCTTTAGAAATAGAAGCTAAAAATTTAGCCGCTTGAGTTAATTCTTTCTCGGAATCATTGAGAGTGGGAATGATTAAAGTCGTAATTTCTTCCCAAATGCCCAAATCATAAACTTTTTTGATATTATTTTTCACTGGCTCTAATTTTGCTTTGCAAATTTTATTATAAAACTTTTCGCTAAAACTTTTTAAATCAATATTGATTGCGTCTAAATAAGGTGAAATTTCTTTTAGAGTTTTATCACTAAAAAAACCATTAGAGACCCAAACATTTTTAATTCCATTTTTTCTGGCTAATTTCATTATTTCTAAAGCGTACTCTGTCCAAATAGTTGGTTCGTTATAAGTGTAAGCAATAATCTGCAAATTATTGGAAAGACAATAATCAATAATTCTTTCCGCTGACCACTCTTGAGTTTCTTCTAATATTTTTAAAATATCTACTTCGGGTTTTTTTGAAAGTTGAGAAATATCCCAATTCTGGCAAAACTCACAACCAAAATTGCAGCCAATAGTCCCCAAAGAAAAAGCCCTCTGGCCTGACAAAAAATGAAAAAGCGGTTTTTTCTCAATCGGGTCAATGTTAACCGCAATTGGCTTGTTATAAACCATTAAATATAGTTCTCCTTTGAGATTTTTTCTCACTCCGCAAATTCCTGTCTTTCTCTCAGAAACTAAACAACCGTGATTACAAGCAAAACATTTAACTTCTTTATTCTTTAATTTCTCATATAAAGTAGCCTTTATCATTAATGTCTTAGATATTTTAATGTCTGTCCAAGTATTGCTGAAGCAGTATTTAGACGGACAGAATTATTATACCAGATCCTTGACAAAGCTAAAAATAATTTTAAAGTTTCCTTTATTAAACTATTTCTCTTAAATTTTCAATTACTCTTCTTATGTATCTTAAATTGTGAATAGTGGCTAATCTTAAATATAGAGGTTCTTTAATCAAATATAGATGTCTTAGATAGGCTCGGCTATAATTTTTGCAAGTAAAGCAATCACATTCCTCGTCAATCGGATTTAAATCTTTCTCAAAAATTTTGTTTTTTATTTTTAAAGTTCCTTCTCTAAAATTACTTTTTATTTTTAGTTGGTGATTTTCTTTTATAATTTTTCCTTCATAAAGTTCTCCGTGCCGAGCAATTCTCGTCGGATTAACACAATCAAACATATCTACTCCCCTTTTTACCATTTCTATTGCATCGTGTGGAGAAGCGCCTGCGCCCATCGCATATAGCGGTTTGTCTGACGGAATTTTCTCTTTTAAAAATTCAATAATCTCCAAAGTTTTACTCATATTATAGCCAACAGTCTCTCCCCCAAGGGCAATGCCATCGAAAGGGATTTCCAAAATTGATTCTAATGATTTTAATCTTAAATCCAAATAAGGACCTCCCTGAACAATGCCAAAAATGAGCGGTCGCCGGCCATAAATATTTTCTAATTCTTTTAATTTATCAAAAGATTTTTTCGCCCACTTGGAAACTCTTAAGAGCGATTTTTCTAAATATTTTCTATCTAAAATATCTGGCTGGCACTCATCAAAAGCCATTATAATATCAACCCCTAAATTATATTGAATCTCTATTGATTTTTCAGGGGTGATAAAATGCTTGCTTCCATCATAGGGGGAATAGAATTCTACTCCATTTTCTTTAATTCTACTTAAATCTGCTTGCTTTTTAAAACTCCAGGCTTGAAAACCGCCAGAATCGCTTAAGATAGTTCTATCCCAATTAATAAATTGATGAATGCCGCTCGCTTCTTTTATTAATAAATCACCAGGTTTAAAAAATAAATGAAGAGCGTTAACGAGGATTATTTCAATATCTATTCTTTCTAAATCTTCTTTAGTCAGACACTTTACAGCGCCTGCTGTCCCTGGCGGCATAAAAACTGGTGTTTGAACAATGCCATGGCTAGTAATAATTTCCCCTTTTCGCAAAAATCCAGAATTAGATTGTTTGATAAGAGAGAACATAATAAATAACTCAAAAATCAAAATTATAAGTTATTCTATGAACATTGCGTCGCCAAAAGAAAAAAATCGGTATTTTTTCTCAATTGCCTCTTGGTAGGCTTTAAATATCAAATCTTTTGAAGCAAAAGCGCAAACCAACATTAAGAGAGTTGATTTTGGCAAATGAAAATTAGTGATTAAAGCATCAACTATCTGAAATTTATAGCCAGGATAAATGAAAAGTTCTGTTATTCCTTTCTGAGGAACTACTAGGCGATTATAAGCGCAATGTTCGAGTGATCGAGTGACCGTTGTTCCGACCGCAATTACTCTCTTTTTATTCCTTTTTGCTTCATTAATTTTTTGGGCGGTTTTCTCGTTTATCTCAAAAAATTCAGAATGCAGTTTATGATTTTGAATTGATTCTGTTTTAAGCGGCAAAAATGTGCCCAAACCAATATGTAAGGTAAGATAAACCATTTCTACTCCTTTTTCTTTAATTTTTGAAATAAGTTGTTTGGTAAAATGAAAGCTGGCAGTTGGGGCCGCCACTGAGCCATATTTTTTGGCAAAAATTGCTTGATAGTTTTTATAAGAAAGTTTTGTCGGTTGCTTTATATAAGGCGGCAAAGGAGGTAAACCTAAAGTTAAAATTTTTTCTTTCAACTGATCACCCTTCAAATTGAACTTTATAATTCTTTCATAATTTAAAACTTCTGTGATTTCCCCTTCTAGTTCTTCATCAAACTGAATCACCCATCCCTTTTTTAAATTTGGTTTACCGATTATAATCCACTTTTCTGGCCAGAAGTTAAAATCAAAGAAATCTCTTCCCTCTTGCCTTAGAAGAAAAACTTCTACTTTGCCTTTTGTTTCTTTTTTTCTGCCATACAGGCGGCTATTAATTACTTTGGTATCATTAAAAACCAAAAGGTCATCATCTCTTAAAAAATCAACTATTTCATAGAATTTCTTATGGATAATTTTACCACTTTTTCTTTCTAAAACCATTAATTTGGAATGATCTCGGGGAAAAACTGGCTCAGAAGCGATCAACTCTTTCGGCAGATGATAATCAAATTCTTGAATCTCCATTTTAATTTCTTTTTAATTCTCCCTTAAAAAATCAACAAACTCCGAGGCATAGGTGCTAATTTTACCCAATCCCATGAAAATAAAAACCTTCTTTTCATTATCCTTATTACTTAACTTTTTTAGAAAATCAAACAACTCTTCTTTTTTAATATCCTCTGTAATAAGAGCGACTTTATTTTTTGGTTTAATTTTATTTAAAATAATACTTTTATATATTTTCAGGTTACTGATGCCTTTGATAGGTTTTTCCGCTGCCGAATCGAGCGGGAGAAGAACTAAATAATCAGTTTTTTTAATTGATTGAGCATATTCTTTATAAAGAAGTGATACTCTCGAATAACGGTATGGCTCTAAAACCACAACAATTCTATAATCAGGAAAAGAAAGTCTAGTCATTTTCAGCGAAGCTTTAATTGCAGTTGGGTGATGAGCATAATCATCAATAATCACCAATCCTTCTTTAAAATACAAAACATTAAACCTTCTTTTTATTGGCGGAAACTCAGTCAATATCTTGATTGCTTTCTTTATTTCTTTATTACTTAAAGAAATGGCTTCGAGTACTGAAAGGGTGGCTAAAAGATTTGAAACATTTTCTTTTCCTGGCAAGCGTAATTTAAAAGAAGAAAAAAATGTTCCCTGATGATAAATTTTTCCTTTAGTAAGATATTTATAATAAGCCGGAAAAAATTGCAAATTAGAAACAGAAAAATTAGTTGTTTTTTTATTAAGAGAAAAAGAAATAATCTGATTTTTGCTTTTACGAACCAACCCCGATAAAAATCTATCATCTAAATTTAAGACAGTTTTTCCTGATAAACTATTTTCTTCAAATTCCTCAAAAGCTTTTTTTAAAAGAACAAATTTCCCTTTATATGGTCCATCTTTTGCTAAATGGTCATTGTCAATATTAAGTATCACTGGTAAAAACGAAGGAGTTAGAAGAAAGGATTTATCATGCTCGTCTGTTTCCACCACCGCATATTCTCCTGTACCCCACTGACTGCCTAAAGGATATTTTTCGGATTTTCCGCCTACATAAACAGTTGGCTTTTTATTTAATTCATCCAAAACAAAAGCTATCATTGAAGTAGTAGTGCTCTTGCCATGAGTGCCACTAATGGCAATAATTTTTTTATCTTTTAGTATCTCCATTAAATACTGATATCGGTTAAAAATTTTTAACTTTTTTTTCTTTGCCAAAACTAATTCAGGATTATTCTTTCTGATGGCACTTGAATAAACTACAATCTGGGCGTTTTTTATATTAGAGGCTTTGTGCCCTATAAAAATTTTCACTCCTTTTTCTTTAAGGTATTTGGTATTGTTTGACTCTTTAATATCGCTTCCGCTGATTTTAAATCCTTGACCAATTAATAAATTAGCCAAAGCGGTCATCCCCGTTCCTCCAATGCCAATCAAAAAAATTGATTTATTTTTTATCATTATAAATATTATATAAGATATTTCTTTATTTTTAAAACCCCCTCTTTTTTAACTCCTTCTTTTTTTAAAAAAGAGGGGAACAAGAGGGGGTAAAAGAAATTAAGAACCAAAAAAAATTACTTACGGATACAGAATATATGGAATAGTGGTTTTTCCCATAGGCGGTTTACATCCAGAAACAATTAACCTGTTATTACAAGAACTATAATATCCTTCTTTTGGTGTACCTTCGTATAAACATTTGGCGCTACAGTTCTTACAGACTTTATCTATTTTAATTAAGGTCACAGAACCTCGAAAGTCTCGCGACCATTCCCATATATTAGTTACTGGATTCTTACAGATCCAAGCCCATCCTAAGGCCTGTCCTCCAACAGTATAACATTTTGGAATACAATTAATTGTTTTAACTGTGGAAACGGTAGTAGTGCTAGATATTGGAGTTGCTGTGGAAGCGGTAGTAGTGCTAGATATTGGAGTTGCTGTGGAAGTGGTAGAAACCACACTACTAGAAGTAGTTTCACTTATAGTTGTCACCGGACTCAGAATAAAAACATAATTTGCAGTAATTATTCCTAATATATTATTTTGTGAATTCGTTGTGGATAATCTTTCGTAAATGCCTTTGACTTGAACTCTTTGACTAACAACTAAATCATTAAAGTTAGCTTCTGCAACCCCAGTAGTTGTTTTCTTTTTGAATAAAGTATTCTCACTGGTTACTACTTGATATTTAGGAGCAATATATCCTCTTGAAGGAAATAAAGCGGCGACAAATCTCTGAAACAAAGACACGCTTTCCCCTATTCTTAACACAAAAGATTTCTCGTTAGCATTAATTGAATCAATCACCCCCACGAAAGTTCTCTCTCCTGGCACTTTAGAAGTCGAGTACTCTTGAATCCCTTGCGCCCCGGTAACTAAAGGAGCCACCAAACCAATAATTAAAACTAAAGTAATTATTTTTTTCATAATTTTTATTAAGATTATATTTTAGTTGTTTATCGACCTTTTTTATTAGAATTTAACCTTTTAAGTGATTATAAAACCCTTCTTTAGAAAAGTCAAGTATTTAACTGTTTTTATTTATTATTTATTATCTTTTATTTATTATCTCGGGTCTATTTTAATTCCGTCTCCAAATCTTCTAGGAATGATATGAATATGGGGCCGATGTGGAACTCCTGACTGAGCCGCTTCTCCTTGGTTAATTAAAAGGTGATAGCCATCACTTTTAATCTCTTTCATTTGTTTTTCGGCTAATTCTCGCGCTTTTAAACAGATTCTTTTAAATTCATCCTCTGGCATCTCGGAAATATTTTTATAATGATTTTTAGAGAAGATTACTAAATGACCCTCGCTAATGGGATTAATGTCATAAATTACCAAGAAATTATTGTCTTCGTAATATTTTTGCGAAGGAATTTCTCCCTTGATAATCTTACAAAAAATGCAATTATTGTCGAGCATAGTAATTAAATTAAAAATAAAAAATTAAAAATAAAAAATAAAAGATAACAGTTTCGTTGTCATTTTTTATTTTTTATCTAATTTATCTAGCGCTTGTTTTAATCGTTTAATAGTTTCTTCTTTTCCTAACACTTCTGCTATTTCAAATGGCCCAGGAGAAACTTCTTTGCCTGACAAAGATGCTCTTAACGGCCAAAGCAAGCGTCCCCTATTTCCCTGATAAGCCCCTTCTTTGTCTATAAATTCATAAAACTTTATTTGAAGATTTATTTTATTAAAATCTTCTTTCGGAATTTTTTCCACTATCTCAACTGCATCCTCTAATGCTTTTCTTAAATCAGTTTCAGTCATTTCTTTCCAAAATAATAGTTCTTTTTTGTAGTCCAATTTATCCTTAAAGAAAAAATCAAAAAGAGTGAAAACATCGCTAAATTTAGTAATTCTTGGTAGGTCAATCTCTATCACTTTTTTTAAATACGATTCATCGTATTTTTTTAAAAAATCAGAATAGGGGGAATAATTTTTCACATAATCGATAAATTGAGACATTATATCGTTAAAATCCATCTTTCTTAGATAACTGCTATTAAGCCAATCCAATTTTTTGAGGTTGAAAATTGCTCCACCTTTTTGAACTCGTTCTAAACTAAACTTTTCGATAATTTCTTCTAAACTCAAAATTTCATTATCATCTTGAGGATGCCAGCCTAATAAAGCCAAAAAATTCACTAATGCTTGAGGCAAATATCCCAATTGACGATAATCTGTCACTGCCATTGCTCCATGGCGCTTACTTAATTTAGACCTATCCGGCCCTAAAATCATCGGCAAATGCGCATAAATAGGCCTAGGAAAGCCTAATGCCTCAGCCAGGATAATTTGCTTGGGGGTATTAGAAATATGGTCTTCTCCTCTAATTACATGCGTTATTTCCATTAAATAATCATCAATTGTCGCACTCAAATTATATAAGGGCTCTCTTAAACTTTTAGCAATTACAATATCACCAATTAAAGACAAATCTACCTCAATTTCACCCCTAATAACGTCCTGAAACTTAAGTTTTTGAGGGGGGATTTTTAAACGAATAACCGCTTTTTTCCCTTCTTTTAAGTATTTTTTTATAGTTTCTTCTGGTAAATCCCGACAACGGCCAGAATAACGGGGCGCCATCCCCCGAGTAATCATTTCCTGACGCTGGATCTCCAACTCTTCTGGAGAACAAAAACAATAGTAAGCCTTACCCTCCTCAAGCAACTGTTTAAGATATTTCTCATAAATATCTAATCTCTCGCTCTGACGATAAGGACCGAATTCTCCTTCCTTTTCAGGTCCTTCATCCCAGTCTAATTTCAGCCATCTTAAACTATCTAAAATATTTTTTTCGTATTCTTTTTTAGAACGCGATTTATCAGTATCTTCTATCCTTAAAATAAATTTCCCTCCGGTTTTTCTGGCAAAGAGAAAATTAAACAAAGCAGTTCTGGCACTACCAATATGAAAATAACCAGTGGGACTTGGCGCCATTCTTACTCTCGGTCCAAAAAGCGCTTGAGTTGATTGAGGATCATCCATTTTAAAAAATAATTTTTAATTTTATAATTGAGTCTTAAACTTTAAGCAAGACTGTTAATTAATTCTTGAGCAATAATTTGCGCTGCCTGAGGTTTAGCAAAATTTAAAGCTGCCTGACTCATTTCTTGTTTCTTTTTCTCGTCTCTTAAAATCTGAAATATCAGACCAGAAAAAATATTAGGCTGGAGATTTTTTTCTTCAAGAACAATGGCTGCTCCATTTTTTGCATACTCGTAAGCATTTTTTATTTGATGTTCTTTTGTTGACCAAGGTAAAGGAATTAAAATTGCCGGCTTGCCGCTTCTAGCAATCTCAAAAATTAAGCCACTTCCGGCTCTCGCTACTATCAAATCCGAAAGAAAATAGATATCTTTTAAATTAAACATTTCTTTACCCATTATCGTTTCCTCAATGAATGGAACCGGATGGTAAAATGTTTTTCGTTCTTCTGAACCAATAATTTCCTTGAAGACAATTTCTGATTCTCTTAAAACTCTTTCAAAATCCGTAGTTCCAGTTTGATGAATTATTTCTGTTTCTTCTATCAATTGAGGTAAAGAATCCAAAATTAAATCATTGATATGCTGAGCTCCTAAAGAACCGCCCAAAACAGCAATTAAAGGATATTCTTCACTTAATCCTAAAGATCTCTTTAATGATACTTTATCAACTTCTTCCTCTTCGTAGAAAAGTTCTTCTCGTACTGGATTACCTACTAATTTAGTTTTTGAGGGAGGGAAAATTTTAGCGCTACTTTCAAAACTAATAAAAACTAATTTCGCAAATCGAGCCATTAAATGATTAGTTAAACCAGGCTGGCTGTCGCTTTCATGAAGGTAAAAAGGAATAAAAAACAGAGTACTGATGAAAATTACTGGAAAAGAACCATAGCCGCCTTTGGCAAAAACTATGTCTGGCATTATTAAAAAAAGATAAACAAATGTTTGAAATAAACCAAAGATGATTTTAAAAATATCTAAGATGTTATTTAAAATGTCTATCGGGCTAAAAGAACGTCGGAATTTACCGGTAATTATTGTTTTAACTTCAATTCCTTCTTTTTTTATATATTCCAAAGTAAAATCATTTGGCCCAAGATAAATAAATTCCAAAGGTAGATTATTTTCCTCTTTTATTTTTTTCAACTCTCTTAAAACTGCTATTAACGGAAAAGTATGGCCACCGCTCCCGCCACCAGTTAGAACTATTTTTAAAGTTGAATTAGATTTGATCATAAATTTTAATTATACACTTCCCCTGAGGCAATTTTTGACAGAATGCCAATACTTACCAAACTAGTAATAAGCGAAGAACTGCCATAACTTATAAAAGGCAAAGGAACACCAGTCGCAGGAATTATTTTTGTCATCACTGCAATGTTAATAAAAGTTTGAAAACCGATATGGGAAATTAAACCAATAGCAAAAAATTTATTGAAATTATTTATAGATTTGCTAGCGATTTTTAAACCTACTAAAATCAAAGAAAGGTAAAGAACAATCAAAATTATTGAGCCAATGAAACCAAATTCTTCAGATATTACAGAGAAAATGGAATCAGTGTGACTCTCTGGCAGGTAAAAAAACTTTTGAACTGATTTTAAGAAACCCAAACCGAAAATTCCACCTGAACCAATTCCAATTAAAGACTGTTCAATATGATAACCACTTTTTAGGGGATCCTCCTCTCCTTCTTTAAATGAAATAATTCTTTGAAGTCGATAAGGACTTACTTTAAATAAATAACTGCCAACAATAATTGTTATTATTATTAAAACTATAATTTGTTTTAAACTCAAACCGCTGGTAAAATAAATTGCCAAACTCGCTAAACCAATAATCAAAACCGTACCGGTTGACGGCTGAATGAACATTAAGCCGCTTATTAAACCAAAAGAAAAAAGAAAAGTCAAAAAAGGTTTGCCAAACACTTTTTTTCTTTCTTTTGGGTTAGAACGACATAAAATTGCTGCTAAAAAAGCAGGATAAGTAATTTTTAAAAATTCAGATGGCTGGAAACTAATTGGTCCTATTTTGAGCCAACGTAGGGCAGGGGCATTTGCAACTTTAAACGGCGGAACAAAACACAAAGCCACTAAAATAACATTAAAAATTAAAAGCAAAGGAGCTAATTTTTGCCAAAAACTTAAAGGAAGTCTTGAAGCCAAAAAAGCAACTACTCCTCCAAAAATAACTCCTTGGATTATTTGCCTTTTTACAAAATAAAAAGCATCACCATAATCCTGCTGAGCAACTACTACAGAAGCGCTAAAAAGAGTCAAAAGACCAAAAATAAGCAAAACAATGGTAAGAGTAATTAGAATTTTACTATAATTAAGACTCATAAGTTATAATTATATTTTATAATATTTTTCTTTTTTTCTCAAATTTTTGCGTTGTATGGTATAATAGAAACAATCATATTTTTTATGACAAAGAAAACCATTCTCCTAATCATCCTTGTTTTAGCCCTTGCCATTGGGGGTGTTTTTCTTTTTGTAAATTACAAAAATAGCAATCTTTCTCTTGGCAGTTTAAAATTAAAAGTTTACCCTTCAACTGCTCAAATTAAAATAAACGAAAAAATTTATTCTCCTTTAAATGGTAATTTAAATATTAAATTAAAACCAGGCGAATATTTAATAAATTGTTTTTTAAACGGCTATCTACCCTATGAACAGAAAATTACAATCCAGTTAAATCAAGAAACTATTGTAGATGATATTTATCTCTTGCCCCTAAACTGGCCAAAAAAATTATTAGTTGAAAAACCAGATATAGTAAACATCTATTTTTCAAAAGATAATAACCGTATTCTCTACCTTCAAAAAATAAAAGACAAAAATGCAAAGATAATTTATTTATGGGAAATTTTTGATAGAGAAACTAAAAAAACCGAAGAAATTTTCACTTCTCCCGTTTTACCTCTAGAAATTAATTTTGTTTCAAAAAAAATATTAACTGAAATTAAATCCAATAGCTGGCAGATAATTTTGCCTTTAAAAAGTTTGTTGCGCGATTTAAATATTGTCAGCCAATCTTTAAATACTATCTTTGAACAGCAACTAAAGGAAATAAATTCAAAACTGTCTAAAGAGATCAAAAAAGCAGCATTTACTGACAATGAAGAAAACAAAATTATTATTCAGACTAAAGATGCAATCTTTCTTTATGATTCTTTAGCTAATACCTTATCTTTAATTTATGAAGGAGAAAGTTCAGAGTTTATCAATAATGCAAATAATCTTTATTTTTTGGATAAAAGCGGTCTTCTGACAAAAATAAATCTTAATCCTCCTTTTGTAAGCACCACTCTTTCTCTTTTTAGTTTTGAGACAAAAAATTTAGAAAAAGCCAAAATTAGAAAAGATATAGAACAAGAACATTTTTTAATTATTACTAGCGATGGCAAATTATACTATTTAGAAGCAGCAAACTCTAATCTGCCGGTCAATATTTCTGAAAATGCCGGGGAATCAGATTTTATCAATATGGATATAATTGTCTTTCAATCAAAAGATAAAGAAAAAGAGTGGACTATTTATAATCTTACAGATAAAACCACAAAACTAATAGAATCTTTTATAAAGCCAATTCAATTTCTAAAAGAAAATTATTGGTTAATTGTAAAAGATGATAACTTAAAAGTTTATGATTTAGAAAATGAAAAATTTATTTCAATAGCCAAAAATGTTTTACCAGATACTGTCTTTTTTGACAAAATTTTAAAAAGAATCTTCTTTGTCACTAACGAAGGAATAAACGAAATATCATATTAAAGGAAAATAAAAATCGCCCGCCCAAATTTCTTCGAAACTTGGGCGGGCAAGCCTTTTTATCTTTTCGCCCACTGAGGTCTCTTTCTTGCTTTTTTTAATCCATACTTTTTCCTTTCCACTACCCTACTATCTCTTGTTAAAAGTTTATATTTTTTTAAAGTTGGCTTTAAAGTATTATCTAATTTTACTAACGCCCGGCTAATTCCTAATCTAATTGCCTCCGCTTGACCAGTTAATCCGCCACCCCTAGCTTTTACCGTAATAAGAAATTTATTTTCAACTTTTGCTTTTGTAAATGGTTCTAAAATTTTGTTTTGTAATGATTTAACTGGAAAGTAGTCATCAAGATTTTTATCATTTATAATTATTTGTGGCTTATCTTTTGAAAGCCTTACAGTTGCAATCGCCTCTTTTCTTCTGCCAATTGCTTGAATATATTTTGACGGCGTTGTTTTTTCTTTAACCACTTTCTCAGTTGTCTTTTTTTTGGTTTCTGCCATAGGTTTTGATTTAATCTTCAATTTGTAATCTTTTAAGTCTTTTATCTCTTAATTTATTTTTTGGTAGCATTCCTTTTACTGCCATTCTTAAAACTTCTTTTGGATTTTTATTCCATAAAGACTCTAATTTTTCCTCCTTTAAATGACCCAAATAGCCAGTATGTTTAAAATACTTTTTAACTTTCATTTTTGTCCCCTTAAAAGTAATATCTTTTAAATTTTTTACAATCACCACTGTTTGGCCCGTTTTATTCGGCGCATAATCCGGCCTATGCTTATCTTGCAAATAATAAGAAGTTAAAGTGGCGACTCTACCTAAAGACTGATTTTTCGCGTCTAAAATTATAGGTTTTGGTTTATTTTCTTTATTTTTTTTCTCTGTTACTGCCATAAAATTTTTATTTAACAAATTCTAAAATTACCAAGGGAGAAGCATCTTTTATTTTTCTTTCAGAAGTTTTAATAATTCTCGTATAGCCGCCTTTTCTTTCCAAATACATTGGAGCAATCTGATAATATAATTTTTTTGCGGCTTTAAGTGGCAATTCCTCTTTAAGTTTTCGGAAAGCACTAAGATTTTGTTTTTTTGCAATTGTAACTAATCTTTCTATTTTTTTCTGAGTTTCTTTTGCTTTTGCTGAAGTCGTAGAAATTTTTTCTTTCAAAATCAAATTAGTCGCTAAACTTTTAATTAACGCTTTTCTTTGGTCTCTTTCTCGGTGAATTTTTCTTCCTTTCTTCAAATGTTTCATAGATATTTATTCTTTTAAAGTATAAGTTAAATTTTTCAGAACTTTCTTGATTTCTTCCACTGCCTTTTCTCCCAATCCATCTAATTTATATAAAGTTTCTTCTTTATAACGCAATAAGCCGGCTAAAGTTTTAATTCCGTTATTAAGCAGAGCATTCTTTGTTCGGCTTGAAAGATTTAATTCGTCTATTGAAATATCTTTTGGCTCCCTTATTTTTGTTTTCATAATAAAAACCTCTCCTTTTTCACCTTTTTCTTGAGGCAAACTAAAACTTGCTTTTTCTTTTAATAAAGAAAAATGTTCTTCTAAAATAGTAGCAGCTTTAATAAGGGCCTCCTGAGGAGTAAGAGAGCCATCAGTTTCAATTTCAAGATATAAACGATTATAATCAGTCCTTTCTCCAACCCTCATATCCTCCACCCAAAAATTTACTCTCCTTATTGGGGAGAAAATCGCATCAAGGGCAATGGTGCCGATAGGTAATTCTTCTTTCTTTCTATCTTCTACTTCAGAATAGCCCAAGCCTTTCTCAACAGTTGCTTCTAATTCCAATTGCGCTTTTTTATCTGTCAAAGTAGCAATTTTTAATTCAGGATTTAAAATTTCTGCCATCGGGTTTGCTTCAAAATCTTTAGCAGTGACTTCTTTTTCTCCTTTAACGTTTAGTTTTAAAGTTTGAGGTTGTCCATCGAAAAGTTTTACTCTCAATTGCTTTAAATTAAGCATAATATCTACTACGGTCTCCTGTACCCCTTCAAGAGTAGAAAATTCGTGAGGGACGCCCTCTATTTTAAATGAAGTGACGGCCGCTCCTTCAATTGAAGAAAGTAAAACTCTTCGTAAAGCATTGCCTAAAGTTATCCCGTAACCAGGATAAAGACCCTCAATTTCAAACTTGCCAAAAAATCTATTTTGTTCATCTACTTTAAAGTTAGAAAAAAGTTGAAACATATCAAAAGATAATAAATTTTTAATTTTATGTTTTAATTTTATAATTTTAAAAAATATTTAAAATGAAAAATTTTCTTCTTAATTTTTGATTCTTAATTCATCATTCTAGGCGTATGCTTCTATTATAATTTTGAAATCAAAAGGAAGATTTAATTCATTTACATCCGGTGTTTTAATTAACTTCGCTATTAATTTTTCTTTATCTAATTCTAAATAAGAGGGGGGAGTAATTTTTTTAATTTTTTCTCTTACCTCTTCAAAAACTTTTGATTTTAAAGAACGTTGGCGAATAGAAATTACGTCATTTGGCTTCACAATTCTAGAAGGAATATCACAACGTCTATTATTTAAGAGAAAATGACCATAACTTACTAATTGCCTCGCTGCTTTTTTTGAATTAGCAAATCCTAATCTAAAAATTACACTGTCTAATCGACTCTCAAGCAGTTGGGCTAATGCTTCTGGCGTGGATTCTTTCTTTTTTAAAGCAAGTTCATAAAAGCGTCGAAGTTGTCTTTCGCTCAAACCATAATAAATTTTAATTTTTCTTTTCTCTATAATTTGTTTTTTAAAAGAAGAAACTTTCTGTCCTCTAACTCTTTTTTCTTTCTTTTTTAATAAGGGACAAGAAGGGGAAAAACATTTATCTCCTTTTAAAAATAATTTTTCACCGGCAATGCGACACTTTTTACAATTTGATTTCATACTTTGAAAAAATTAAACTCTTCTCAGATTTACAGGCTTTGGACCATTATGAGGTACAGGAGTAATATCTTTTATCATTTCAATATTCAAACCCTTCGTTGCTAAAGTATAAAGAGCAGACTGTCTTCCACCGCCAACTCCTTCAATATACACGTCAACGGATTTTACTCCTAATTTTGAAATTTTTTCCATTAGAATCTCTGCAACTTTTGAAGCAGCATAAGGAGTGGCTTTTTTAGGACCTTTAAAACCTAATGAACCACTTGAAGCCCAACAAATTACATTACCGCTTTCATCAGTAAAAATAAGTTGAGTATTATTATAAGAAGCCCGAATATAAACTCGACCTTTTTCCAAGGTTTTATGAGCTAACCCCTTCTGACTCACAGCAGTTATTTTCTCTGCTATTTGACTAGTATCCTCACCACCTTTGGTAACAATTCTCTTTTTTCCCATAAAATTATATTAATAAATAAAAGATAAAAAGAAGACAAGTTTTTGATTTTTAATTTGTGTTTTTAATCTTTTATTTTTTATCTTTTATTTTTTATTTATTATTTATTATTTTTTATTTAATATTAAGTTGGCGTCGGAGCTTTTCTTCTTCCAGAACCAACAGTTTTTTTCACATTACCTTTCACAGTTCGAGAATTAGTTTTAGTTCGCTGACCTCTAACTGGTAAATGCTTAATATGACGGCTTCCTCTATAACTGCCAATGTCTATCAATCTTTTTATATTTGCCTTTATTTCCCTTCTTAAATCTCCCTCTATTTTTATTTTTCTTTTCTCAATAATTTCTTTTATCAAATTGAATTCTTGAGCTGATAAATCTTTCGCCCGTTTGGTTTCTTTTATCTTTGCCTCCTTTAAAATATCCTTTGAAAGGGAAGGCCCGATGCCATAAATATAAGTAAGGGAAGCCCAAATTTGTTTATTATCCGGAATATTCACTCCTAAAAATCTCATAATAGTTAACCTTGACGTTGCTTATGTTTAGGATTAGAACAAATAACATAAAGGCGTTTTTTGCGCCTTACAATTTTACACTTTCGACACATTTTTTTCACTGATGCTTGAACTTTCATGTTATTTTACAATCGATAAAGAATACGCCCCCTTTTAGGGTCATAGGGAGATATTTCCACAATTACTTTATCGCCCGGGAGAATTTTTATTCGATTTAAACGTAATTTGCCTGCAATATGGGCAAGAACTTCTCTTTTATCACTATTCATGGTTACTCTAAAAACAGCATTTCGCAAACTTTCTGTCACAATTCCTTCTTCCTTAACTGGCCTTACTTTTGTCATAAATGATTAAGTTTAACAAAAAAACTATTATTAGTCAATAGAAAGTTTAACTTTTGAGGAATTTTTAGGAATTTTCGCTAGCCAATATGGTTTTAACTTTATTGTTATCTCGGCAATTCCTTCGCTATCTTTAAAACTGTCAAGGATTTCTTTCTGGCTTCTACCTAAAATTTGTTTTTTTAATTCTTCCTCGTTTAAATTAAATCTTAGAATTTGTTTTGCTTCTAAATTAACTTCTAGTTTTCCTTGAGTAAAATCTGCTTTAACAAATTGAAGATTATATTGGGGATTTTTATAAAAAATATATTTTTCATCTTTATTTTTTTCTAACTGTTTTTGGATATAAGAATAAATATCTTCTTCTTTAAAGGCTAAAACCTTTATTTCTCCTTCGGCAGTTAAAGTAAAGGTTTGTCTAAAATCTCCCACCTCGGCATCAGTCTTCAAACTGGTAATTTTTAAGCCACTTTTTCCTTCGGGAATTAATTTAAGATTTTTCGGTAATTTATCTTCTATCGCTTTATTAATTGCTCCACTCACTTCCTTCAAAATAGACTCTTCTGCTTGCCTAATATCTTCAGCAGTCACCATCGGCATTGCTGACGAGGCACCACCAGTCATTGGATTTTTGGAAATTCCATAAAATCCTTCATATTTTGCCGTCCCTTTAAAACCAACAATCGTAAACTTACAATCAGGTAACTGACAAGGACCAATATTATATTCAGGGCCTGGCTGGTCAGCGGTTACTTTTGCATCTATAGAAGAAGGGACTAATTTGCCATTTTCGGTAGTCGCAGCCGGAATTACTGTTCTCGAATCAAGCCGGAATATTTTCCCGTCTGGAGTAGATAATCTGGTTGTGGCTACTAAAACTTGAGGAGAAGTAGAATAATTATTAATTAAAGTCACCACGCCGGTTGCTTTTCTTTCGTCTTTTCCTTTGCCAGTAGAATTAAAATCTTTGCTAGCACTTTCTTTAAAGACAAAAAGGTTTGCCGGAATAATTCCTTTTTCATAATCTATAGAAGAAATATTACTATCAAAAATAATCTTAGAAGAAAAAGGTGTCTCTATTTTTTTGGTGATTATATTAATTTCTGCTTTTGCTAAAACCACAAAACTTAGATAGAAGAAAAGAAAACCCAAAGCAACTATTCCTAAAATAGTAAAAAGGGTTGACTTTTTAAAAGGCAATCTAAAAGAAGGTTTTTGTCTAAAAACATATTCTGGCTCTTCAAAATATAATTCCTCTTCAAAAACTCTTTTTTTTGATGCAGGAATTTCTTCTTCTTCTTTTGGTTTCTTTGGTTTCTCTTTTAAAACATTAATTTTTAATTCTTCCTCTTCAAATTCTTTTTCTTTAGTTTCTTTTTTAAGATAAGGAACTTCTTCCCTTTTTTTGGCCAGATGGGGCGACTTGATATCTATTACTTTTCTTTTTTGTTTTCTGTATTCTTCTGCCATATTATATAAATAATAACAAATTTATATGGGGTCTGACAAATTTTTAGTTTATAGTTGCCTTAATTCTCCTAATTCCTTTGGCAATTCCTTCTTCTTTTAAAATTCTAAATTTTCCAATTTCCCTTGTGTTTTTAACATGAGGACCAGCGCAGATTTCTTTCGAAAAAATTTCACCGGTTTTTTCATCTTTTATTTCATAAACCGTTACTTTCTCCGGATAACGCCCCTCAAAAACTCCCTGGGCTCCGCTTTCAGTTGCCTCTTTAAAGGTTGTCTGATAAAACTCAACTTTTAATCCCGCTTGTATTTTTTGGTTGACTAAATCTTCCACCTTTTTAATTTCTTCCTCGCTAAGTTTTCTGAAAAAATTAAAATCTAAACGTAGTCTTTCACTGTTTATATCAGAACCGCGCTGTTGAATTCCTGGCTCTAATATGCTTCTTAAAGCCTGAAGTAAAAGATGGGTAGCCGTATGTCCCTTTACAACTTTAAGAGATTCTTCGTCACTAATTAAGCCTGTTTTAAGGCCATGGCCGCCAAATTTCTTTTGTTGCCCTTTTCTTGAAATTTCTTTATGTTTTAGAAATTCCTCTTCAAATTCTTTTTTACTCACTGTTAAGCCTTCTTCCTGTGCCATTTCTTCTAAGATTTCCAAAGGGAAACCAAAACTCTCGTAAAGATAAAAACCTATTTTGCCGTCAATTTCTTTCTTACTGTTGTTTTTTAATTCTTTTAGTATCTTCTGCCATTCTTTTAATCCTTTCTGAAGAGTTGACTCAAATTTTTCTTTTTCAGAAGAAAAAATCTCAAAAATCTTTTCGGTATTTAAAACCTCTGGATAAAAATTACCATATTTAAAAGCAATTAATCTTAATGCTTTCTTATACCATTTTTCATCTAACTCTAATTTCAAAGACAATCTAATAATTCTTCTAATTAGTCTTCTTAAGATATATCCTCTATCAACATTTGAAGGAACAACACCACTAGCAGCCAAAAAAGTTATCGCCCGAAAATGGTCAAGAATAATTCTGATACTTTTTTCTTCTCTGACTTTTATAGACTTTTCTAATTCGGTTTTTAACTCTAAAAACAAATCGGTTTCAAAAATAGTCTTTTCTTTTGTCTTTGGATATTGGACGACTAAGGCCAAACGCTCAAGTCCCATTCCCGTATCCACCCCTTTTGTTTTGAGCGGCTCCAAACTTTTGTCAGTTTTTTGATAAAATTCATTAAAAACCAAATTCCAGATTTCTATTCCATCAACATAAATCTCGGTAGTAGGCCCGCAAGGCCCCTCACTTCCTGTTGGCCCCCAAAAATTGTCTTCTTTGCTGCCATAAATAAGTTGTCGGTCAGTTATTTTTAATCTCTGCCAAGTTTTAAGCGATTCCTCGTCCAGCGGCAAGTCTTTGTTTCCTCTAAAAATTGAAATCTTAATTCTTTCTTTTTCTATTCTTAAAACATCTCTTACAAACTCCCAAGCATAATTTATGGCTTCTTCTTTAAAATAACCGCCGAAAGAAAAATTGCCAAGCATTTCAAAAAAAGTCAGATGTCTCTCGTCACCAACAGAATCGATATCAGAAGTTCTAAAACATTTTTGACAAGTGCTGACATTCAGACTATTTAATGGTTCGCCCAAATTAAAATGAGTGTCTTTAAAAGGGTCTAAAACATTAGAATAATAAAATTTAAACTGCTGCATTCCCGCAGTTGTAAATAAAACTGAAGAATCATTTTCCGGAATAAGAGAAGAAGAAGGGACAATTTTGTGTCCTTTTTTTTCAAAAAACTCCAAGAAAGTTTTGCGCAAAAAATTAGAATCCAACATAAAAATAATAAATAAAAGATTAAAAAACACAAATTAAAAATCGAAAATTTCTCCTCTTTTTAATTTTTTATTTTTTATCTTTTATTTTGCAACAGTTCTTTTACTATTTTTCGGTCATCAAATTCAGTAATCTTACCTTTTAGGTTCATTAACTTTTCATCTCCTCTGCCTAAAACTAAAATAATATCTCCTTTATCCGCCCGTTTTATGGCTTCTCTGATTGCTTCTTTTCTATCTTCGATTGCCAAATATTTTTCCGGGTTAACTTTTGAAACTACATAATTTAAAAAATCGTTAATTCCATCTAAGGGTGAATAGCGAGAGGAATCGTCAACCGTAATAATTGTTAAATCAAAATTATTTGTAGCAAACTCTGCCAATTTTTCACGGATAGTTAGAGGAAATTCAAAAAAATTTCCGTAAACGCCGATAATTCTTTTTGGATTTAAACTTTTAACTCTTTTATACACTTCTTCAAATGCCGCTGGCGTATTTGCTTTATCAACAATAACAGTAACCTCTTTTCCTTTAAAAATTTCAAATCTTCCTTCAAGTTTCGGACAAGTTTCAATTCCTTCTTTTATTTTATTATAATCAATTTTTAGCTCTAAAGCTAAAGCAATAGCAGCTAAAGCATTAAAAACATTGTATCTTCCTCCATTTTCAGAAAGCGAAACTTCAAATTCTAGATTATCCTTTTTTACTTTAAAAACTGTCTCTTTAAGGTTCTCTTTAATTATCTCTCCGCAGACATCGCTTGAGGGGTCGAAACCATAACTAATTACCTTGGCATTAGTTATTTTTTTAAATTCAGAAAAGTATTCACTTTCTTTTGGAAGAATTGCCAGCGACTCTCTTTTCAGGGACTTAAATAATATTTTTTTTGCTTCAAGATAATTCTCAAAGGTTTTATGTTCAGAAATGTGATGACATAAAGAAATATTGGTTAAAATTGCACCTTTAAAATTTATACCAAAAACCCTAAAATCTCTTAAACCGAAAGAACTAACCTCCATTACTACATATTTGGTTCCCTTCTGAACCATCTTTTTTAAAAGAGACTGTAAATAAAATGGGTCTGGGGTGGTTACTGGCATTGTCCCAATTGCTGAAGGTTCTATTTTAGTTTTTTCATCTAACCAATATCCAGAAGTGCCTATCAACCCTGTTTTTAGCCCCGCTTTATTCAAAATATTTTTTAAAAAATAAGAAGTAGTAGTTTTGCCATTAGTGCCTGTAATACCAAAAATAACTAATTTTCTTGAGGGAAAACCATAACAAAGGGCGGCAAAAAAAGCGATGCCTTTGCGCAAAATTTGATTTCTTTTTATCAATTCTAAAAACTTTTTCATCTATTCTAAAAATTCTTTCAGTTTTTTTGCTTTTTCCAGGTCTTTTAATTTCTCCAATGTCTTTGCTTCGATTTGTCTAATTCTTTCTCTTGTGACATTAAAGGCTTTTCCTACTTCTTCTAAAGTGTGACTAATTCCATCTTTAAGTCCAAAACGCATTTCAATAATTTTCTGTTCTCTTTCAGTTAAACCGCTCATCAGTTCTTTTAATTCGTCTCTCAAAAGTTCAAGAGAGGCATATTTTTCCGGAGAAATACTTTTATTATCAGGCACAAAATCGCCAACTTCGCTTCCCTCTTCTTCATCGCCAACCGGCTGGTTTAAAGAAGAAGTATCTTGAGAGATTTTCATTAAATATAAAATTTCATCTAAACTTTTTCCACTTTCCAAGGCTATTTCCTCTGGCAATGGGTCCCTTCCTAATGTCTGGGCTAAACTTTTTCTGACTTTTAAATATTTAGAGATAGTTTCTACCATATGAACTGGAATTCTAATTGTTCTTCCTTGGTCAGCCAAAGCTCTAGTGATTGCTTGTCTTATCCACCAAGTGGCATAAGTTGAAAATTTAAAGCCCTTTTTAACATTAAATTTATCAACTGCCCTTGAAAGGCCAATGTTTCCTTCCTGAATCAAATCCAATAAATTTAAATTACTGCTGCGATTGACATAACGTTTAGCAATTGAAACTACCAAACGTAAATTAGCCTCAATCATTTTTTGCCTCGCCTGCTCATCTCCTTCGGCCACCCTTTTGGCTAATTCTCTTTCTTCTTCTGGGGTTAAAAGCGGAATTTTTCCTATTTCTCTTAGATAGGCCTGAACATTATCTGGCAAAGTGGTAATATTTTCAAAATTCAAGGCTTCTTCCAATTCTTTTTTGGAAACTTCTTGGCCAGCAGTTAATAGATCTCCGCTTTCTACCACATCAATATTTAATTCTGCCAATTTATCGTAAATGGTTTCTAGAAGTTTTATATCTGTTTCTATCTTGGGAAAATATTTTAAAATTTCATCTTGGGTGACAAAGCCTCGCGACTTACCTCTTGAAATAATTTCATTGATTTTCTTAGTCAGTTCGTCTTTTTTTGTTTTTCTTCTTTTCTTTATTTTTGTCTCTCTTTTTATTTTCTTTATTTTCTCGTTTTTTTTCTTCTTTTCTTTTTGTTTTCTTTTTAAAACAATTTTTTTGTTTTTGTTTTTATTTTTTTTCTTTTTCATAGTTTTGAAGTTGTAAAATAACATTAATTAATTTTTACCTCGACAACTCCTTAGAAAAATTTTTAAATTCCTCCATTAAATTATTTAACTTTTCCTTATTTAAAGACTGTTCCGCCTCTGAAATTTCTTTTTCCAATTGATTCAATTTCTCTTTTATCACTTCCTTTTTCAATTCCTTCAATCCCTTTTCTATTTCTATTTCTTTCGAAACTTTATATTGAGCCAATAAATCTTCTTCGTAGTCAGCCCTTAAAGATAAAATTTTTATCAGATTTAAAACCCCTTCGCTTAATTCTTTCTGCTGCCAATCTTCGGCTCCCTGAGCATTCTTTAAAACTTTAATTAATTCTTGATATTGAGGAGGAAAAAATTGGATAAAATTAATGAACTTCTCTTTTAACTCGGGATATTTAACCCAGAAAGACAAAAGCCTTTCGGCAATAATCGTTTTTCTATCAGCCATTCCTAACGATGATAAGGAATTAATAATTGTCTCATTTTCATCAATTATTTGTTTTTTGAAGCTATCAGAAGAAATTTTATTTAATTCATCCTCTATTGTTTGTGAACTTAAATTCAAAACTTCAGCAGTTTTTTCTATCCAATAAGCCCTATCTAAAGCATTCTTGATTTTTTTCAATTGGGGTAAGAAATAGGAAACTATGATTTTTTTTCCTTCTAAATTATTTTTATCTCCCAAACTTAATGCTCTTTCAAAATAAAATTCCATTATTGGCTGGCTATTTTGAACTAACTGTTTTGCTTCTTCTGAATTTTTAATCTCTTTTAAATATTCCGCTAAATCCTTTCCTTGGGGTAATTTTAAAATTTTCACTTCAAATTCTTTTTCTAAACTTAAATCAATTGCCCTTTCGCTTGCTTTTCTTCCTGCTTCATCCATATCAAAAGATAAAATCAGATTCTTATTATACTTTTTCAAGATATCCAAATGAAATGGAGTTAAAGAGGTGCCGCAGGTAGCGACAATATTTTTAATTCCTTTTTGCCAGCCAGCCAAAAAATCCATTGTCCCCTCCACTAAAACTGTTTTTCCTTCTAAAGATAGATACTTTTTGCTCTTAGATAAACCAAAAAGAGTCCGGCTTTTATCATAAATTAAAGTCTGGGGAGAATTTATATATTTTCCAACTTCTTCCACATTTCTAATTGTTTTAAGCGGCTCTCCTTTATCAATATCAAATATTCTTGCTGTATAAGCAATGACATCGCCAGCTGCCTCTTCAATTGGAAAAATAATTCTTGAGCGAAAGCGGTCATAAATATCTTGCGGTTGAATTTTAAATATCTCTTTGCTTGCCGCCTCTGAAATATCTTTTATTTCTTTTTTTGAAATCGCTAATCCTGACTGAAGAATTTCATAACTCTTGAAACCCTTCTTAATTAAATAATTTGTTAAATCTCGCCATTCATCCAAAGCAAAACCTAATTTAAATTCTTTAATCGTTTCCAAACTTAAACCCCTTTCAAATAAATAGTCCAAAACCTTTTGATTTTTTAATAAATTGTTATGAAGATAATCTGTTGCTTCACGATAGATTTCTTTTAATCTTTGTTTTTTTGAAACAATCTCTGGATTTTCAAAAGTTAATTTTACTCCAGCTTTCTCAGCCAATAATTTTAAAGCATCTTTAAACTCTAAATTTTCTATTTTCATCACGAAACCAACTATATCCCCTCCAGCCCCGCAGCCAAAACAATGCCAGATTTGCCTTGAGGGAGAAACATAAAAAGAAGGAGTTTTTTCTTTATGAAAAGGACAAAGCGCCTTATAATTAGCCCCGGCTTTTTGAAGTTTTACATAATGACTAATAACTTCAACGATATCTAATTTATTTTTAATTTCTTCCAAAGGAGAAAGCATATTAATTATTCTGAGACTAGTTGATTTTTACCTTTTCTCTTAGCCTGATACATTAATTTATCTCCTTTATCAATTAACTCCTCTAATTTTTTTTCATGATGATAACTTACCACTCCTGCACTACAGGTAATTTTAAAGCCACCAAAAACAGAATTTTCTATCTTTTTCAAAGTTTTAGCGGCTATTTTTTTCGCTAATTGATAGGGAGTATCAATTAATAAAATCACGAATTCTTCTCCACCCCAGCGACTAATAATATCTGTTTTTCGAAAATTTTTCTTTAGAAATTTTGCAAAACTTTTTAGAACTTTATCTCCTTTATGATGGCCATATCTATCATTTATTTTTTTAAAATCATCAATATCTAAAAAAATAATGCTCAAAAAGTGAATTTCATTTTTTCGTTGCTTTTTCTTGCTGTTTTTAACCGATTCAAAATAAATTTCACTCAACTCAATTAATCCTCGCCGATTATAGAGTTTTGTCAAAAAATCAAGATAAACAAGTTTTTTTAATTCAGTTTTTTCTTTCTTTAATTTTTTAATTTCTTCCGTTTGCTTTTTGATTATTAAATTTTTGTCCATACTAAAATATCAATATTATAGCAAGAACAAACCCTAAAAACTACTGGCCAAAAATATTTTTCAAAATCTGGGTAATTTTACCTTTTTTCTCTTCAGGAATTTCTTTTTTCTTTTCTTCTTTAAAAGTCGTTGGTCTTGGTGGGGCTTTAATTACTTCTGACTGAGATAAATTTTTCAAAGAAAGTTTGTCTCTAGGATTTTGTTTTGTTTCTTTCAGGCAATTTTCGCAATAAACTGGTCTTGCTGGCGAAGGCCTAAAGGGAACGATTATTCTTTTTCCACAACGACTACAAACAGTTTCCCACCCCTCAGACGATTTTCTGGAAAATGGAGGTTTTGTGAAAGAAACTTTCTCCGGTCCAAAATCCAATAATTCCCAATAAGAAATTTCTTTTTCTACTTCTTCAACTGGTCGGCTATACATCTGCCGAGAGTAATCTATAATATCTTGAATATAGGAAACTACTGGCAAATTTTGTGGAGGAATATTGATAGCGGAAAATGCTTTTGAGAGGGTGCCATCAATCATTAATTTGATGTAAAAATGATAATTAGGCAGATTGATTAAATCTTCTTTGCTGAATTCTGGCAAAAAGTATTTCTCCAAAATTTCGGCATCCTCAGGTCCAATTCGAAAACTAACTAAAGTTCCAATATTACCAAAAATAGCATCTTTTACCACGTCGGTTAACTGATTAATATACTGATGGGCTAAAATTAGATTAAGACGGTATTTTCTTGCTTCAGCAAAAATATTGGCAAACGATTCGGTGGAAAAATTTTGAAATTCATCAACATAAAGATAAAAATCTGGCCTTTCTTCTTCTTTTACCTCCACCCGCGACATTGCTGCCAACTGGAGTTTGGTAATTATTAAAGCGCCTAATAAATCTGAATTATCTTCTCCTATTAGTCCTTTTGATAAATTTGCCAAAAATATTTTTTTGTTATCCATTATTTCTCTGAAATCTAATTTAGATTCTTTCTGTCCAATGATATTTCTAATTAAAGGATTGGAAATAAATTGACCGATTTTATTTTGAATGGGAGCAACTGCCTCTGAAGCATAACGCTGATTATAACTAGCAAATTCTTTTTCCCAAAAAGCCTTAATCACCGGGTCAGTTACTTTATCTATTACCGCCTTTCGGTAATCAGCATCAACCAACAGCCGATTAATGCCCAAGAGAGTTGAATTTGGATATTCTAGCAGCGCCAATAAAGAGTTATTTAAGATATATTCCATTCTTGCTGACCAGACATCTGGCCAAATTTTTTTAAAGACTCCCATTAGTCCCGCAACCACTAAATGCCGCCATTCTTTTGGCACCTCTTCTATGACATTAAAAGCAATTGGCCAACTAATATCTGCTGGATTAAAATAGAAAACATCCTTAATTCTTTCTTTAGGGACAAAATGGAGAATTCTATAAACCAATTCGCCATGAGGGTCGATCACTCCCACTCCTTTGCCATTTAAAATATCCTGAATAATCATATTTTCAAGCATTGTTGTCTTGCCAACTCCAGTTTTTCCAATAAGATAAAAGTGCCGACGCCGGTCATCGGTTTTAATTCCGAAATGCTCAAACTTATTTCTAAAATTTGTGATGCCAATATAAGTAATGTCGTTCATATTTACTTTGGGAGGTTAAATGGTGGTTCGCTTTTTCTAAAAACTCCCCGCACCAAGGCCGGCGACTTAACTTTTAAAAGTGGAAAATGATAAATAGTTGCCAATTCCTTGGAACTTAAAACCATTGCCTTTTGAGGAAGTTTTTTATTCTTTAAACTATTAAATAAATGATACTTTTTTAGAAAAAGTTTACGATTTTTTAAAAACCAACCCTTAACTTTAGTGGTTGTTTCTTCATTTATTGTAAAACTATTCAAATTTTTAAGACTGAATTGTTTTAAATAAGCATAAAAAGAAGCAATACTCACTTCATTGTAAATCTCTCGCGGAGCAAAATAGCACAGTCTGATGCCGCTTTCAAAAGCAAGTTGGGAAATTTTACTATTGACTGCTTCAATAATCTCTTTATCAATTGAAGAAACTGAAATAGAAACTGAAGTTGTTGAAGTTGTTTCCTCGCCCGGCCAAACAGGAGGAATTGCCACTGCTACTAATAAGTTTTTAAAGAAAGCAAAAACCCAATCAACCCAAGTATAAACTTTTTTCTCTTTCTTTCCTAATTTGACATCAATCACTTTCTGGCCCTCTTCTCGAAATTTCTTTTCTTTATCTTTTACTAATGGTCTGATAATCAACTGAAAAATAAAATATTCTTTTTCCGAAGCATCACTAATGCTTTCAATTAAATTAGCAATTGGGTCTATTCTTTTTTCTTCCTTTGTTTCCTCGAAATACTCATAAGTACGAATTGGAAATTGGTTATCTTTTTCAAGGATTATCTCTGTGCCCCAAACATCTAATTCTTTATTTGGCAAAGTGGGAGGCAAAAATGATAGCCAGTCTTTAACAGGAACAATCTCTAAATCAGGATATTGGGCATAAAATTGCGACTCAACAAAATTTCTAAACCCTTTCTTTAGGTGAATAAAAAAATGAACTTCTTGATTAAAACCAACAATCTCTAAAATTAAATAGCCATTTTCTAAAGCATGCAGGCCATTAAAAACACCTTCCATTGCTTTTGGAGTTTGTAAAATCAAAGGATTAACAATAATCTCAAATGTCTCCCACTCTTTTATTTCTTCTTTTTCTTTTTCCTTTTTTGTCTTATATTTTTTTCTTAAATCTAAAACTATTTTTAAAAGAATAAGAAAAAGAAATAGCCACCAAAATTCTCGAATTATGGCTTTAATTAAATTCCAAACAAGATAAAAAATATCTGAGGTCATTAAATCTCCAAAATCTTTGACTGTGCGCTCTTTTTATTTAAAACAAAACGTTTATCAGGCAGTCTTTTAAAGTATTTTTTATTATGAAGATTTAAAACAATGGTATTATCTTTCGCCAGCCGATATTTTTTCACTTCATCTATTACCTCTTTTTGCGTTAAAGGCTTTTCTGCCTTAGTTAATACTTCTTTAATGACATCAATTACCTTTCCGGGTTTATATCCCCAATCCCTTAAAGCGTAAATTCCCCTGCCAATCAAAACAAAACGTGGGTCTTTTATTAATTCGTTATGAACTGTTTGAACCTCAACCTTTTTAAACCACCTTGAAGAGGTATTGGCAAATTCTAATTCTTGGGGTTTTTCTGAAAGTTCGTTTAATTTCTGGGCAATCTCGGTAAAATGCATCGATTTGTTTAAGTGTTTCAACATTACATATGCTCTCTCGCCAACTCCTGGCGGTTGAATTTCTGCCAAAGAAGATAAACCATATTCGCCAAAAATATTTCGCTCTATTTTTTTTGAAAGATTTAAATAAACCTTTAATGTTGTTTCTGAAATATTTTTATCTATCTCTTTTTTGGCAAAATTCAGAATTTCTTCTAGGGTTAAAGGTCTTTTTTCTTTTTTGAGATATTTCTCAAGCAAACTCAAATCTTTTTTGATTTTTTCCCCTTTTATTGTTTTTAAATGCCAAAACGACCGATATTGTTTATCTTCTTTCACAAATTCCAATTCAGGATTTAAGATTAAAAGAAAATAAATTGCCGCTCGCTGATTTTCTTTAAACAAAGAATCATTAATTTTGTCTAGAAACTTTTCCCCTTCTTCAATTCCGCCGTTTTCACTAAGAATTTTTAAACAAAATTTATAAAAGGAAGATAGAAAATTTAATGTCTGAGGGGTTTCTAAACTTTTTAAGGCGGACTCTATAATTTGTCTTACCCTTTCCCGGGTAATACCATAATCTTTACCAATTGCCTCCAAGGTTTTTGGCTTATTATCTAGAATTCCATATCTTTTTTTAATGATATCTTGGGACCGGGGGGGTAAATTTTTGATAATCTCTAAAGTTAGTTTTCGGGTATTAAAAGACTCTTTTGTCATCGGAATAAAAAGTTAGTTTTTCTTTCTATTAAAGCAAAAAAAATAAACCAAGTCAAGCTTTGTGGCAGAAAATAACGGAGAACAGTTCTCCTTTGATTTGTGCCCCCGGCGCGACTCGAACGCGCAACCACCAGCTTAAAAGGCTGTTGCTCTACCAAATTGAGCTACGGGGGCGAAACTAATCTATCTTCTTTTTTTCTTTGATTTCGTCAATTTTCTTGTCTAATTTGATTTCAATTGGTCGAATGAAAGCATTCATTATTATCATAATCAAAGCAGTAACTAAAGCAATTTCATAACAGCCTAAACCTACGGCTGAACCAATGGCGGCTGTCACCCAAAGCATTGAAGCAGTAGTTAATCCTTTAAATCTTTGCTCTTTAGGATTAAAAATTATTATTCCTGCTCCTAAAAAACCTATGCCGACAATAATCTGACCTAAGATTCTTGAAGGGTCATAAGTGCCAATCCCTATTTTAAAAATCACTAATTTCCCCAAAATCATAAAAAGAGCCGAGCCTAAACTAACAAAAGAAAAAGTTCTAAGTCCCGGGTCTTTTTTCGCCCATTCTCTTTCTATGCCGATTAATGCTCCTAAACCAGTTGCCAGGAGTAAATCAAAAATAATTTTTAGGTTTGAAATCTCTGCCATTAAATGGTATTATATCAAATTATTTGCTTTTAAGTCAATCAAAAAATTAACCCATGAAAAATTTTCAAAAATACAAACTAAACCCTGATTTACAGCAAATTCAAATTCAAAGGGCAACAATTAAAAATTTAATTAGAGAGTTCTTTAAGAAGAAGAATTTTTTAGAAGCAGAAACGTCTATTTTAGTGAAATACGCTGGAATGGAACCATATCTTTCTCCCTTTTCTTTAAAGTTTAAAGATGAAAAAAATAAAACTTATCAAGGTTTTTTAATTACCTCTCCAGAGTATTCTCTTAAAAAAATGCTTGCCGCTGGTTTCGAAAAATTATTTGAAATTACCAAGGCTTTCCGCCAAGAAGAAAGTTTCGGTCCTCTTCATAATCCTGAATTTAGTATTTTAGAATGGTACCGCACCAAGGCAAATTACAAAGATATTATGAAAGACACAGAAGAACTCATCTTTTTTTTGACAAAACAACTCTATAATAAAAATTATTTTTATTATCAGAATTTAAAAATTGATGTTTCTTTGCCATTTAAACGAATGTCTTTAAGGCAAGTTTTTAAAAAATATGCGAGAATTGATTTAGAAAAAACTTCTTCTTTAAACTATTTTAAAAAAGTAATGAAAGCAAAAGGATATAAATTAGAAAAAGGAATGGATAAAAACGATTTATTTTACTTAATTTTTTTAAATGAAATAGAACCAAATTTAGACAAAACAAAGCCAATTTTTTTATACGATTACCCAATTTATCAAGGGGCTTTGGCAAAAAAAAAGAAAAACAAACCTTTTTATGTGGAAAGATTTGAACTTTTTATCGGAGGAATGGAAATTGCCAATGCTTTTTCCGAGCTTTTGGATTATAAAGAGCAATTGAAAAGATTAAAGGAAGAACAAAAATTAAGAAAAAAAATGAAAAGAGAATTTATAGAAATTGACAAAGATTTTATAAAGGCGTTAAAATCTGGTATTAAACCGACAGGAGGAATAGCTTTGGGAGTAGATAGATTAGAAATGCTTCTTTTAAACATTAAAGATATAAACGATCTTCTAATGTTTCCTGCTCGAGATCTGTTCTTATAAATAAAAATAAATTAAATAAAAATAAATAAAAACTATGGTTTCTACTTCTGAATTTAAAAAAGGAATGGTAATTGAAGTTGAGGGAGAACCTTATCTTATTTTAGATTACCAGTTTGTTAAGCCGGGAAAAGGCACGGCCTTTGTTAGAACCACTTTAAAACATGTTAAAACGAAAAAAGTCCTTGAGAAATCTTTTCGTTCGCAGGAAAGATTTGAAGAACTTGATTTGGATTATAAAAAAGTATCCTATCTTTATTCAGACAGACAAAATTCAGTATTTTTAGACAAGAATAATCAGCGAATTTCTGTTCCTTTAGAGATGACGAAAGATAAAATTGTTTATCTTAAACCAAAAAGCGAGGTCCAATTGGTTTATTTAGAAGATGAATTAATTGACGTCAAAATTCCAATTAAAATCACTTTGAAAGTAGTGGAATCGCCGCCAGCAATTAAAGGCGACACTGTGACTGGTGCCACTAAAACTGTGACCCTTGAAACAGGATTGAAAATAAATGTGCCGATTTTTATTAAAGAAGGAGAAGAAATAGTCGTAAATACTGAAACTAATGAATATGTTGAAAGAGCGTAGTTTACTTTACGGTGACACTTTTTGCCAAATTTCGCGGCTTGTCAGGGTCTATGCCTTTTAAAACTGCCAAATAATAACTCAAGAGATAAACCGGAATAATATTTATCAGGGGAGAAAAAACACTCTTAACTTCAGGAAGAACAATTGTTTTATTAAAATCTTTTGGTTTATAATAACCAAAACCAATCAAATAAGCGCCCCGACTTTTTAGTTCTATCGCATTAATTAAGGTATTAATTTCCTCACTATCTTTGGCAAAATGAACTAAACAAGGGGTGTTTTTTTCTATTAAAGCAATTACTCCGTGTTTTAATTCACCGCCGGCAAACGCCTCGCCATGTAAATAAGTTCCTTCTTTGATTTTTAAAGCAGTTTCTAAAGCAGTTGGATAATTAAAACCTCGACCAATAATATAAAGATGCTCGTTTTCTTTGAGATATTTGGCTATCTTTTTTATCTCTAAATGGAAATTTTTATTTTTTAAAAGGAAGGCAATTTGTTTACTTAAAAAATGAAGTTCTTTTTTGATTTTATTTTCTTGATTTAAAACGGTATAGCATAAAAGTAGAAGCAAACTCATTTGATTGAGATAACTTTTAGTTGCCAAAACGCATTTTTCCGGGCCAGCGTTAATCATTAAAACCTCGTCGCTAATTCGGGTTAAAGTAGAACCCATTACATTAACTAAAGAAACAACTTTAATTTTCTTTTCTTTTGCTTTTTTCACGGATTCAATAACATCAATTGTCTCTCCACTTTGAGAAATAGCAATTACTAAAGTGTTTTTATCAAGGCTATTAATAAAATTGTTAAATTCAGAAGCGACAATAAAATTACAGTTTTTTTCTAGTAGACTGCTAAAAAGATACTGACCAAAAAGACAGGCATGACCAGCAGTTCCGCAGCCAACAAAAATTATTCTTTTTGTTTTTTTGATTAGAAGAGCAATTCTTCTAATTTTAGTTTTATTCTGAATTAAAGATTTATCAATCGCCTCCGGAATTTCCATTATTTCTTTCAGCATAAAATGAGGATATTTTCCTTTTTCCGCTTCTTCTTTTGTCCAATTAATTAATATTGGTTTGCGCTTTATAATTTTGTTTGTTAAATAGTTTTTTATTACATAATCTGTCTCCTTTTTAAAATGAACCATCTCTTGATCGTTTATTAAAATTATTTTATTGGTTTTATCCAAAAAAGCCGGAATATCAGAAGCTAGATATAAACCATCTTTTGCTATGCCCATTACCAAAGGCGAACCATTTCTGGCGCCAATAATTTCTTTCGTTTTTTTGTCTAAAACCACACAAGCAAAAAGGCCTTTTAGTTGTCTAAAAGTTTCCTGACAGGATTTTTCGAATGAAAATTTCTTTCGGTACTCTTCTATTAAATGAGGAATAACTTCAGTATCAGTTTCAGAAACAAACCGATGCCCTTTTTTAATCAAATCTTTTTTAATTTTTTCGTAATTTTCAATAATCCCATTATGAACAACATATATTTCTTTATTGCAGGAAAAATGAGGATGGGCATTAATCTCTGAAACTCCACCAGTTGTTGCCCATCTTGAGTGGCCTAAGCCAGTTTCGCTTTCAAAATTAAAACCTTTCTTTTTCCTTTCCTCTACTTCTTTTATTAAATTATCTATTTTCCCAACTTTTTTTATCAATAGTAAATCATCTTTACTAACCAGACAAATTCCAGTTGAATCATAACCGCGGTATTCTAAATGCCTTAAACCATTTAGAATAATTTCGGTAGCGTTTTCTTTCCCTTTATAAGCAATTATTCCACACATAAAAATATTTATTAACCATATTTTCCCCTTTGCTTTTTTTGATGACGATCGTCATCAAAAAAAGATTTCTAAAAACAGAAAAGAAAAAATAGAAAAATTAAGCGTCTAAATGCCCTTTCTCTCTTAACCACTTTTCTGTCTCAATTGCGGCCATTGCTCCAAAGCCAGCAGCTGTTATTCCCTGTCTATATTTATAATCACAAACATCGCCGCAAGCGAAAACTCCTTCTCTCGAAGTTTTGACATTATTTACAGTTTTAATATATCCATTTTCATCTATTTCTATTTGATTTTTAAACAAATCACTATTCGGCTCGTAGCCAATGTTTATAAATAAACCTTGAACTAATAATTCTTTTTGTTTTAAAGTTTTATTATTAAAAATAACAATTTTTTCCAACCATTTTTCTCCAATAATTTCTTTCACTTCACAGTTAAGCATAAATTCGATTTTTTTATTTTTAAAAGATTCTTCTTGAAAAATTTTAGAAGCCCTTAATTGGTCCCGCCGATGCACTACATAAACTTTGCTGGCGTATTTCGTTAAATAAAGTGCATTTTCTATTGCCACATCCCCTCCGCCAACCACTGCCACTTCTTTATTTTTAAAGAAGGCGCCATCACAAACTGCGCAAACAGAAACTCCCCTGCCAATTAATTTTTTTTCATTCTCTAAATTTAGCCACCTGTTTTTTGCGCCGGTGGCAATAATTACTGATTTTGAATAATAGTCTTCATTTAAAGAAGAAGTGATTTTAAAGGGAGATAAAGAAAAATCAACCCTGATAATTTCTTCTTCTTTTATTTCCACTTTAAATTTTTTCACTTGTTCTTCCATTAAAGAAAGGAGCTCAAAACCAGTAATTCCCTTTGGAAAACCGGGAAAATCATCAACTTCCCCTGCCAAATTCATTTCTCCGCCTTTGCCTTTAAATAGCAAAGTTTTTAGCATTGCCCTGCCAGTGTAAATCCCGGCTGTCAGTCCGGCTGGCCCCCCTCCAATAATTAAACAATCATAAATATTTTTTTCTTTCATAGCTTATTATACAATAAGGGAAAGCAAATCGTGATAGAATTTTTTAAAAATAAAAACTATTCGTTTTGCTTCTAATTGAGTTACTTCAAGTTTTGGATTTTCAATTAATTTGTCAGCAAAATTGACTGCTTCTTCAAAAATGTCTAAATTTTGAAAACCCTGATCTTTTAGCTCGCTAATAATTTCTTTAAAATTTTCTCCTTTATAGCCCAAACTCCTTAATGCCTCTAAGACTATTTCTCTTGCTTGGATGATGGCTAATTTGAAAGAAGACGAAAATTCTTCTGAAAGTAATTTTTCTACTTTCAACCATTTTTTATTTTTTGCCTTTGGAAGAGGTCCAATTCCCATTTTTTCTTTAAAACTTTCACGCCACTCTTGAAAAATTTTTAATTTCCTAAAGTAGGAGATTAAAATCACCAGAAGGATTAAACTTCCGATTAAAGAAAAATATTTTAAAAAAAAATAAATTTTTAAAAGCATTCTTTTTCGTAAAAATTTTTATTTTAAAATAGTTTCAATGGTTTTGCTAAATTCCAAAAGTTGGAAATCGCTGTTTCGATTAGCAATAATTTGAAGACCAACGGGTAAATTGTTTTTAGAAAAACCACCTCTTAAATTTATAGCCGGCAAGCCACTAATATTGGCGCTGACAGTAAAAATATCTGATAAATACATCGAGATAGGGTCTTCAGTTTTTTCACCGAGAAAAAAAGGCAAAGTTGGAGTAGTGGGAGTTAAAACAAAATCAACTTTTTTAAAAGTTTCTTCCCATTCTTTAATAATCAATCTTCTTACTTTCTGGGCTTTTTTATAAAAAGCCTCGTAATAACCTCGCGATAAAACATAAGTTCCTAAAATTATTCTTTTTCTTACCTCTCTGCCAAATTTTTCTCCCCGAGTTTTAAAATATAAATCTCTTAAATTTAATGAATCTAAGTTTTGATTTTGAAAATCTGATCTTGGAGAATATCTAATCCCGTCATAACGCGCTAAATTAGCGCTTACTTCAGCCGGCATAATAATATAATAGCAGGCTAAAGAATATGGACTTAAAGGCAAACTTATTTCTTCGACTTTAAAATTATTTGCTTTTATTTTCTGAATAGCTTTACTGATGATTTCCTCTATTTCTTTATCTAAACCTTTGACAAAAAATTCTTTTGGCACTCCAATCACTGTTTCTTCCGGCTTTTTCTGAAACTTTTCTTTTTTTACTTCAAATGAAGTAGAATCATTTATATCTTTTCCCGCAATTGCTTCAAAAACTATTTGAGCATCTTCAACTGTCAAGGTTAAAGGACCAATTACATCTAAAGAAGAAGCCATCGCAATTAAACCAAACCGAGAAACCGCCCCATAAGTCGGTTTAAAACCAACCACCCCGCAAAAGGCTGCTGGCTGTCTAATTGAACCGCCAGTATCAGACCCTAAAGCAAAAACCGCCATTTGGCTTTTAACAGTCGCGGCAGAGCCACCTGAAGAACCACCTGGCACTCTTTCTAAATCATTGGGATTTCTGGTGGTAAAATAACCGGAATTTTCTGTTGAAGAACCCATCGCAAATTCATCTAAATTAGTTTTACCTAAAATTATCGCTCCTTTTCTTTTTAATTTTTCAATGACCGTCGCGTCAAAAGGAGGAAAATAATTTTCTAGCATTTTAGAACCAGCAGTTGTTTTTATTCCCTTTGTCAAAATATTATCTTTGACTGCATAAGGAATACCTTCTAAAATATCGATTGTTTCATTTTTGGCAATTTTTTTATCAACTTGTTCCGCTTCTTTTAAGGCCTTTTCTTTATTTAAAGTTAAAAAGGCTTTGATTTCACCGTCTTTTTTATCAATTTCTTTAAAATAATCACCAACTAATTGAGTGGCAGTAATTTCTTTATTTATTAACTTTTGATGAATTTCGAAAATCATACTATTTGGTCTACCCTAATACTCCTTCAGTAGGATTAGGACAGACAGGCAAAAATGAATTTTTTGACTTATTTTCTATGTTATTAAAATATCGGCGGAATTTCAAAATAATCATCCTTTATTCTAAAAGCCATTTCTTTCAAAGTTTTGCTATCTTCTGGTATTTCTTTCTCTGGTTCATCTTCTCTTACAATATTTGAAAGAAAAGAACCGCCAGTCATTGGTTCTATCTCTTCAGTCTGAATTTCATTTAACTTTGAAACATAACTTAAAATACTTTCTAAATCTTGCGAAAGTTTTTCTTTTTCTTCTTCCTTTATTTCCATTCTTGATAATTCTAATAAATGATTTATTTCTTCAAATTCCATATTCTAATGATTATTTTTATGGACGACATTAGATATCGTGCCTTATATCATTTTCAAGAATTCCTGCTCATTTAAAGTTTTTATTTTTAATTCTAATGCTTTCTTAAGTTTTGAACCAGGATTTTCTCCCACAACTACAAAATCGGTCTTTCTTGAAACTGTTTCAGAAACTTCGCCTCCTTCTTCTCTAATTCTTTTTTTTGCCTCATCGCGACTCATTGAAATTAAAGTTCCAGTTAAAACAAAAGTTAAGCCTTTTAATTTTCCCTTTTCTTTGCGGCTTACCACGGGAATGATATTAATCCCCCTTGCTTCAAGTTTCTTAAGAAATTCTATATTCTTTTTTTCCTTAAACCAGTTTATAATTGAAGAAGCAATTTTGGGACCAATAGTTTTGACTTTATTAAGTTCTTCTTCTTTTAAACTTGCGCCTATTTTAATCAAATCTGAAATTCTTATTTCTTTGTTCTTATTTTTCTCCTCGAAATATTCTGCCAAAAGGATGGCATTTTCTTCTCCAATATGAGGGATTCCCAAAGCGTAAATAAAACGGTTTAAGGTGATATTTTTTGAAGATTGAATTGTTTTGATAATATTTTGACTTGATTTTTCGCCATATCTTTCAAGCGGAGCAATATCACCTTCTTTTAAATCAAACAAATCAGGAATTTCCTGAATTAAACCTTCATCTATAAATCTATTAATTATTTTAGGTCCCACTCCTTTAATGTCAAAAGCTCCTTTGGAGACAAAGTGGTAGAAATGTTCTAATTGGCGAGCCGGACAATTTTTATTTAAACAACGCAAAATAATACCTCCTTCATCCTCAACTACTTTACTTCCACAAACTGGACAAACCTCAGGCATCTTAAATTCTTTCTCCTCACCAGTTCTTAAATTTTTTAAAACTTTTTCTATTTTTGGAATAACATCACCGGCCCTTGAAATTATTACTGTATCTTTGATTTTTAAGCCTAATCTTTTTATTTCTTCTTTGTTGTGAAGAGTGGCTCTTGAAATTGTGACCCCACCAACTTCCACTGGTCTTAAAATTGCCACTGGTGTCAAAACCCCTGTCCTTCCGACTTGAATTTTAATGTCTTCAACAATAGTCGTTGTTTCTTTAGGAGAAAATTTATAGGCAATGGCTCCGCGCGGCGCCTTGCCAACTACCCCTAATTTTTCAAATAACTGAATGTCATTTACAATTACCACTATTCCATCTATTTCAAAAGGTAGTTTTTCCCTTTCTTTTGAAACTTTCTCGTGAAAAGCAAAAATTTCTTCTAAATTTTCTGCTCTCTTATTGCCGGAATGAACTTTTAAACCCATCTCTCTTAAAAACTGATGTTTCTCTTCGTGAGTTTTGAGATTGAAATCCCCAATTAAATCATAAGCATAAAAATCCAATTTTCTGGAAGCGGTCACTTTTGGGTCTAACTGCCTAATCGAACCAGCAGCCACGTTTCTTGGATTAGCATAAGCTGGCAGACCTTTTTTAATTTGCTCTTTATTAATTCTTTTAAATTCTTCTTTTGTCAAAAGCACTTCTCCCCTGACTTCAATATTAATATCTTTTTCAAGGCGCAAAGGAATTGCTTCAATTGTTTTTAAATTTTGAGTTACATCTTCACCGATTTTTCCATCTCCCCTGGTTGAACCAACTTTAAGAATCCCCTTCTCGTATTCCAAACTAATTGCCAAACCATCAAATTTGTATTCGCAATAAAAATCTAATTTTTTCTCCGTTGGGATTAATTTTTCAATTCTCTCATACCAATCTTTTATGTCTTCTTTTGAAAAAGCATCGTTTAAAGAAATCATCGGGGTCTTATGGACAACCTTTTTAAAAAATTTCAATGGTTTGCCGCTAACTCTTTGAGTTGGGGAATCGGGAGTAATTAATTGAGGAAACTTTTGCTCCAGATCGTAAAGTTCTTTTTTTAAAGAATCCAAAGCCTCATCAGGAATAAGTGACTGGTTTAAAACGTGGTAGGCGTAGCGGTATTTTTCTATCTCCCTTTTTAAAACCTCTATTCTTTTTTTTGCTTCTTTTAAATCCATAATCTATTCAAATCTTATTTCTATTCCACGTCTTATCTTTTTTGAAATTCCAACTGTTTGAATCCTTCCATCCTTCTCAAAAGTATTTTGATATTCACAAGAAGTATCGTTTTTCATGGTTGGTTTCTCCTTAATATGTGTACTATTAAAAGTATTGTAAAGCTGCCATTCCATACAGGCGTCAGCCGCATAAAATGCCTTAATTGATTCCGGAGTTTCGATTGCTTGCCTTAAATCCCTGGTAAAGGTTGATAAAAGAATTAAGGCTAAAATTAAAACTGCGCTTAAAAGCAACAAACTCATTAAAAAAATCTGTCCTTTATTTCTTTTTTTTAATAAAAATCTCATTTTTTTATTTTTTACCCGCCAAAATTTTACGGAGCAAAACTTAGGCGGGCGAATTTACTCTGCTGTTAAAATTCGAGGAGTAACCGCAGTCTGCAAATGAAAAGTATAAACCTGATTTTTAATTGGCGGAGTTTCTACTTCCAGGGGGATAACAATTGTCATTTGTGAAGTTTTTTGCGAAGAATCTCCTTGGATATAAAAATTCGCTTTTATTATTTTAAGATTCGGGTCAAAAAGAGGTTCATAATCAGCATCCTTTCCAATTTGTTGCTCAATATTATAGTTGGTACCATTATACCGGTAACATACTTGTTTCCATAGATTATCTAAAAAATAATCAAAACAGATACGCTTACCATTATCCTCCAATTTAAAATTTTTCCCCATTCTTAGGGAGCGGGCAATAATCTCTAAATTATTCCGAAGATTATTTTCAGCGTTAAGCAAGCCGTAAGCCACTCTCTCTGAACGAATAACTGCAAGATAAACCTGCGACAAAACTACCATCACGCTGACAAAAATCCCGGTAGCAACCAAAATCTCAATCAAAGTAAAACCCTTAAATTTTTTAATAGTCATAGAGATTAATCAAATTTGAACCAATTGTAAAGATGGTCTTCAACTTCTAAATCAAAATCGGTATTTTTAGTTTTCCATTTTAAATGAGAAATTACCCGTATCTCATCATTAGAAATTTCCTCTATTTTTATTTCACGATAAAAAGGAGTATCCTCTCCAGTTTGATAATTATAAATATTTTGGTCTTTATAATATTTTAAAGGTCGGCTCGAATTGCAACTAACTGATTCTAACTTTATTCCTTCTGGCGAGAAAGCATCAATTGTATAGCACGTATCACTCGCTCCTCCTTTTCCTAAGCCATTTCGCCAGGAAACTCCGGAGGAAGTTAAACTTTTAATAAAATTTGTATCCCTGATATTTCTCACCAGTTCTATTCCTTCTTGAGCCAAAAAAGAAGCAGTTAATCTGTCCTGAATGACCGTCGCATTATACAGGGCTTTAGTTACTAAAATAAAACTACTTAAAATTCCAATAATTAAAATGGAAATTGCTACCAAACATTCAACCAGCGTAAAACCATTTTTTTTATTTTTCCTCATCATTTACTGTTAAAATTTGTTTTTTATAAACCTGACCGCTTTTTGAAATGATAATTTCATAGTAAGGATACTTTGATTGTTGATTCTCTAACTTTAATTTAATAATTGCTTTGTTTATATTTTGAGGGTTGAAATAAATCCGTGGTTCTGGCGGTACAAAAACGACTGATTCAATATTAGAATCAAAAATTTCAGTTTGTTTAACCAAAGGAATCTCCTCTTTAGTTTCTCCTTCAGAATAAAGAGTATCTCCTTTAGTTTCATTATCTTTACATAAATCCGCAAAAGAAATTATTTTTCTTTGATGAAAATCAGGGGGAATATAAATTCCCCAACCACAAATTTTTTCTTTTTCTTCGCCTGTTTGATAAACCAGCATTGCTTCATTTTGAATCCTTTGCAATTCAAAAACTAATTTATTAGCCGAACGGGTTAAAGCAGTAATAGTTTCTGCCCGGCGATTATATGACAAAATCATAATGCTTAAAAGAGTAATAATTCCAATTGAAACCATCATTTCTACGAGAGTAAATCCTGCACCTTTTTTAAAATAATTTTGTTTCATTAGATTAAGAACATTGATAAATAGACTTTTATCATTATATCACCAAATAGCATTACTAACAATGTCCCTAAACTCAAAAATGGAGCAAAAGGAAGATAACTTTTTAAATTTTTCTTTTTAAAGATAATCAAAATCAACGATATCGCCCCTCCTAAAAGAAAAGATAAAATTATGGCAACTAAGGCATTTGGCCAGCCTAAAATTAAACCAATAAAAAAAGCCAAAATTGCGTCTCCCCAACCCATTGCTTTTTCTTTAGTCAAATAAACAATTAAAGCAATTGTGCCGAAAGAAAAAATTATTCCAAAAATTAAAGAAAAAAAATATGAAAAATGGCCAAAAATATAACTTTGACTTCCCAAAAATTCACTAAACTGTGAGATTAAAACATTTTTTTTACCAGTTAAAAAAAACCCGTAAACTATTCGCCAAATAAAGCTAACAATTGTCGCTGGGATTAAAATTTCTCCCAGAATTAAATATTTCTTAATATCGTAAATTGAAACTGCTAAAAGAATAAAAACCCAAAAATACCAAAAGCCAAAGTTTAACAGAATAATTATCTTCTCTAAATTAATGGCCGTAAAAAGCGTATTTAAAAAAGAAAAACGAAAAATTTTCAAAGTCAAAAATAAAAAGCAAATGCCAGTAATAAATTCTACTATTGGATACTCTTTCGGAATTTTATTCTTACACCTAAAGCACCTTCCTTTTAAATAGAAATAACTAAAAATAGGAATCAATTCCCCCCAACTTAAAGTTTTTTTACAATAAGGACAATAAGAGCGACCCTTTATAAATGATTCGTTCTTATCTATTCTTTCAACTAAAACATTTAGAAAACTGCCAACAATACTTCCGAAAATAAAAGAAGCCGCTAAAATTAAACCCTTCATTAAAGATTATGGTCTAATACAATAAATAGTATCACCAACTTCGCTTCCGCAATTTATACCATAAACAGTCCCATCAACATCATCATCTAAAGCCGGGTCTTTTGTTTCTAATTGAGCACCTAAAACATAGTCCTGACCATCAGAAGACCTACCGTAATAATAGGTTTTGCCAACATTTGTTAATGGGTCTTTTGGAATACTTGAGACTCCGATCCCAGTCTCTGGATTTGTTAAAATAGTGGCGAGAGATTCCCAACTACTTTGAGGCTCAGGATAAAAATAGTATTTTGCGTAATATAATTCCAAAGCATTCTGAAGATTGTGTAAATCAGCAATTCTGCGGCTATCACGAGCTTTGGCTCTCGCTCCTCCCATTCCAACTAGAATTAAAGAAGCCAACAAAGCAATAATAGTGATGACAATTAACATTTCAATAAGAGTAAAACCTTTGAATTGTTTTTTCATAGTGATTTTTAATTAATTTTATTTTTTGTTTTAATCTCGACCTCTTATCAGTTTGGCAATTTAATAATTTAATAGTTTAACAGTTTAACAGTTTAATAGTTTATTTACCTTAGACACTTTGCGCTAATTGATAAATTGGCAAAATTACCGCCGCCACTAGAAAACCAACCGCAATGCCAATGATAACTACTAAAATTGGCTGAATCAAATCAAGCATCGTTGCAAAAGCCCGATTTACTTCTTTTTGATAATAATTAGCCACCTTTTTTAAAAGTTCATCCAATCGGCCGGTATTTTCTCCTACTGCCACCATTTGGCTGACCAAAGGAGGAAAATACTCGTAATAATTTTTTAAAATATTAGAAACACTCTCGCCGGTTTTAATTCCTTCAGCCACTTCTTTGCCTAAAGAATAATAAATATAGTTTCCAGTTGAACCACCAGCCACTTCAAAAGCAGTTACTGTTGGAATTCCTCCCTGAATTAAAGTTCCGGCAGTTTCGCAAAATCTAGAAATAAAAATCTGTTTATAAATATTTCCCAAAACCGGAATTTTCAAAAGATAAATACTCATTGTTCTTCCTCCTTCTGGAGTTCGAAAATAATTTATTAAATACCAAACAAAACCCCCAATCACCACTGTCAATAGCAAACCATATTTTGAGAGAAAAGTTCCAATAGAAATTAAAATTTTGGTGGCAATTGGCGGCACCTTTCCAAATTCTTCAAAAATGCCAGCCATTTGCGGCGCTAAAGAAATAGTAATAATTGCTCCAACAACAATAAAGGTTCCAAAAAGAAAAATAGGATATGAAGCCGCGGCTTTTGCTTTGCTGATCAAGTCATTTTCATGTTCAGCATAATCAGCCAAATAAGTTAAAACTTCTTCCAGACGGCCGGAAATTTCTCCTGATTTAATCATTTGAGAATAAAATTCGCCAAAAACATCACTTCTTTTTTCCACAGCTTTAGACAAAGGAAGACCGCTGTCTAAATCAGAAACTAATTCAAAAACTAAATCTTTAACTTGAGGAGTAGAGGCCTGTAAAAGAAGGGTTTTTAAGGCTTCTCCTAATGGCACTTGACTTTCTAAAAGAGTGGCAAATTGCCTTAAAAAGATCGCCAAATCTTTTTTTGAAATAACAGTTTTTCTTCCAAAAAGCGAATCAAGAAAGGTCGTTTTTTTCATTGGCGAAATCTCTAAAATAACCAATTCATAACTCTGAAGGGTTCTAACGGCCGCGTCGGCGCTTCTGGCCTCAATTGTGCCGGCTTTGATATTGCCTGTCTTATCTTTTGCTTTATAAACAAATTTCATTGTTTTAATTTGGCAGTTTAATAATTTAAAAGTTTAAAAGTTTAAACTAGCCCAGTAATTGCCTTATTTCCGAAGCATTTAAAGCATAAGTTTCGGCAGTTTCTAAAGAAATTTCCCGGCGTCTGACTAATTCCACTAGAGACCGAGATAAAGAAAGCATTCCTTCTTGCGATGAGGTTTCAATAACTAAATCTATTTGATAAGTTTTTCTTTCGCGAATTAAATTTTTAATAGCAGCAGTGGCAAACATAATTTCGCAGGCAGGAACTCTTCCTCCAGAAATTCGTGGTACCAATCTTTGGGAGACTATTCCAATTAAAGTGGTGGATAATTGTGCCCTGATTTGAGATTGCTGGTCTGAAGGGAAACTATCAATAATTCTATCTACTGTTTGGCTGGCTGAATTTGTATGAAGAGTAGATAAAACTAAATGCCCGGTTTCCGCCGCTGTTAAAGCAATTGACATTGACTCTGGGTCTCTCATTTCACCGATAACAATTATATCTGGATCCTGGCGCAAAACAGAACGCAGTCCCCGATGAAAAGAAACGGTATCATTTCCCACTTCTCGTTGGTCAATTAGCGCCCGGTCCTGAATATAAGTATACTCAATCGGATCTTCAATGGTAATAATATGGTCCATTCTTTTGTGGTTAATCTCATCAACAATTGCTGCCATTGTAGTAGTTTTACCGTGACCAGCCGGACCAACTACCAAATAAAAACCTTGATTATATTTAGAGATTTCATGAAGAATCGGTGGTAAATTTAATTCTTCCAAAGTTCTAATATGATATGGAATTAAGCGCAAAGCAGCAGAAAGATACCCTCTTTGAAAATAAACATTTACTCTAAAACGAACTTTATCTTGATAAGAAAAAGAAAAATCAATTTCTTTTTCTGCTATTAATTTTTCTTGTTGTTCAGGAGTCAAAAGAACGGCAATTAGTCCAGCCAATGTTTCTGGAGTTAAAATCGGTTCACTTGAAACTGGCACTAAATTTCCATCAATTCTTACGGTTGGATGTCTGCCAATACTTAAATGAAGGTCAGAGGCTCCTTGCTGACTGGCCATAATCATTAGTTCCGCTAATTTTTTTGAATAATCAATGGGCATCTCAATAAAAAAGAAGGGAATAATTTTTAATATTGGTTTTTAATTTTTTATCTATTATTTTTTATTTATTATTATACCATAAAAATATCAAGGAAATAAAGAGCCAAACCAAACGACGCCGCCACTGCAGAAATAATCCAAAAACGCATTGTCACTTTTGTTTCTGGCCAACCTATCGCCTCAAAATGATGATGAATCGGAGTAGAAAGAAAAAGTTTTTTCTTTTTTATTTTCTTGTAAATTCTCTGAATAATCACTGACAATGACTCTATTAGCCAAATAAAAGCAAAAAATGGTAAATATAAAGAAACATCTAAAAGCATTGCTACTACTCCAACGGTAATTCCGATTGCCACCGCGCCAGTATCACCCATAAAAAATCGCGCTGGGTAAACATTAAACCACAAAAAAGCAATCAAGGCGCCAATAAATGTTGCCAAGAAAGCGGCTAAATCGTATCTTCCTTTAATAAAGGCAACTACAAGTAAAGAACTTAAAGCAATTATCCCGGTGCCAGCCAAAAGTCCATCCAAACCATCGGTTTCATTAGCAGAAAAAGTAGTTGCCACCAGAATAAAAACAAAAAATAAAAAATAAAAAACTCCCAAATAAATATCACCCCCTAGAGGAAAATGAACTGTTTGATATTCCAATTTTTGAGTAAACCACCAGGCGCCGATAACGGCAATCAACGTATAAACAATAATTTTGTCTCTCATTCTTAAACCGCCTCCTTTTGGTCCAATTCTAAAAACTCCCATTAAATCATCAATTAAACCTATAATAGCCGCTCCAGCCATTGCTGCCAAAGGAAGCCAAGTTTGATTACGAGAAACAAAATTTATTTTTCCCCAGAAACCATTTAAAAATTTGTTCAAAAAGAAAAATAGAAAAGTAATAATTAACACTCCGCCCCAAATTAAAACTCCGCCCATTGTCGGCGTGCCTTCTTTTTTCTGATGAAGACTCATAAAAATCGGGGCGTTTGTATCTTCTCTAATATGTTTGCCTAAACGATATTTATATAAAATATTTGTCCAAAGCGGAGTCAAAACAAAAGTCAAAATGGTGGTTAGAATTCCCAAAAAAATAATTCTTACTAAATTAAAAGCCAGAATATTTGCTCCCATTTTATTTAAACTTTGATTATTTACTAAATGATTGACTAATAGCCGTTGAAACCCACTGATAGAGTTTTAGGGTATCGTTAAACCTGTCACTGGAATTTAAAACAATAATCGCTATTGGTATTTTATCACCTTTTTCAGGGAGAGTAAACTCGTAAATAGTCAAGAGACAATCTTTGGCAATTGGCGTTGAACCGGTTTTCCCTCCCCATAAATTATCTATTTTAAGGACAAGTTCATTAGTATTTTTCAAAAGATGGCTGGTTTTAAAATCAGTCGAAAAAACTTCTTTTTGCGCCTGCCGAGTAATTTGGCCAATTAAAGGATAATTCTTATAAATTTCTCTTGTTAATAAAAATAAATCGCTGGCAGTGGAAAAATTTCCCCTTCTATCCAAACCAGTGGAATCGAAAATAGCCGTATCTGCCATTTTTAATTGTTTTAGTTTTTCTTCGGTCAAACTTAAAAAATCAAATCCCTTTTTTGCCAATGTTTCCTCCAAAGCAATTGCCGCATCGTTTGAGGAAGAAATTAAAAGCATCTCCACAAGATTTTTGACAGTGATTTTTTCCCCAGCTTTTAAACTCCCTTCTTCTCCTTCGGCGCTAATTGCATAATCAGAAATTGTAACTACTTCATCTAAATCAATATTATCCAAAACCAAAATAGCAGTCATCAGTTTTGACAAAGAAGCGGGGAAAAAATGAAAATTCTCATTTTTCTTTAAAAGAATTTTGCCACTATCTATTTCTCCAACTAACCAAGAAACAGCAGAAATATTTTCTTTAAAGGGAGGCAACTTCAAAATTAATCCATCTAACTTTAGTTGAGTTTCATCTAATAATGGAGAATTTAATTTCTCGTAAAGAGATAAATTTTTCCCATAATAAATTAAAAAAATACCAATAAAAAAAATAATCCAGAAAATTACCTCTCTAAATAAATTATTTTTCTTGGCTGATATTTTCATCTTTTTGTTTTATTTGGTCGTAATGCGGTAATTCGTTGACATTTTTTAATCCTAAATATTTCAAAAACTCAAAAGAAACCTGATACAAAAAAGCATTTGCTCTTTTTGAATCTGGTATTCTTTCAATTAGCCCTCTTGAAAGCAACTGATGGAGAATATAATAAGAATCAACTCCTCGGATTTCATTGATTTTTGGCCGAGATATTGGTCCCCTATAAGCAATGATTGCCAAAGTTTCCCGCGAAGCCGGAGAAAGTTCTCCTTCAAAAATTTCTTTCTTTAGTTTCAAAACATAAGAACTTAATTTTTCACTAGTAGTAAGCAGCCATTCTTTATCTTTATTTATTAATTTTATTCCTCGGTTATTTTCTTCTAAATTATTTTGTAAAGCAAAAAGACTTTGATAAATTAAATCTTCGTCAACTTCAAGAATTTTGGCTATTTTTTCAGCTGTTAAAGGCTCGGCTGAGGAAAAAAGCAAGCCCTCTATTAAAGGAATTAAATGCTCGAAATCCATATTTTTTCAAAATTTTTTTCCTGTTTAACATCCACCATTCCCTCTTTTGCCAGATGCAACACTGCCAAAAAAGTCACAATCAATTCAATTCTTTTTTCTTTTTCTTCAACCAATTGGTCAAAAGAGAAAGTTTTTCCTTTTGTTAATCTGCTGATTAATTCTTTAATTCTTTCTTTTAAACTGACGACTTTTTCAATTTTTCTTTCTTCAAGTTTTATTTCCGGTTCAACGGTCTCAATTATTTTTTTATAACTTAAAAACAAATCTTTTGCCGTTAAATTTTTTGGCGGCAAAAAAACCGAAGTTTCTTCTTTCAAAGGCCGGCTAAAAAGATAATTCTTGCGCTTTAAAATTTCTAAAATCTCTTTTCCTCTTTCTTGAAAAAATCTATATAATTCTAATTTGTTTTCCAAATTCAAAATTTCAGACTCTTCTTCCTCGGTTAATTTTAAAGAAGGTAAAAGCGATTTCGATTTTATTAAAAGTAAAGTAGAAGCGATAACTAAAAAGTCAGCCAATTCGCCAACGGGAACAAGAGACTCGTTGCTTAAATGATTCAAATAATCCTGAGTAATCTGAGCAAGAGAAATTTCTGTAATTTCCAGATTTCTTTTCTCTACCAATTGAAGCAATAAATCCAAAGGACCGGAAAAATTATAAACTTTTACCTCGTACACCATATTAAAAGAAAAATAATAGATTTTTGAATTATTTTTTTATTTCCGCAGAAAGAATTTTTTTAATATTTTCAATCCATAATTCTTTAAACTTGCTTTCTAATTCTTTATAAAAGAAATAACTTTCCTTTTTGTATTCGATTAATGGGTCGTGACCGCCATAAGCCCTTAAGGCGGTTGAATCTCTTAGCGATTCTAACTTCTCCAAGTGAGAAACCCACATTGTGTCCAAAATATTTAAAGCGAAAATCTTGAAAATATTTAAAAGATTTTCTTTTGGAATTCCCTCATTAATTTTCTCTTCGTAAAGATTTGTTGGAAATTCTTCATTTAATTCCCTAAAAACCTCCTTCACTCTTTCTTCTAATTTTCCTTCCGTAAAATCTTTTAAAATAGAGTCTCTTAAATTATAAAACGCAATTCTTTGTTTGTTAATAACATCATCGTATTCCAAAACATGTTTTCGGATATCAAAATAATAACCTTCGATTTTTGCTTGGGCAGTCTCTATTGCTTTTGAAACTAAAGGATGCTCTAAAGGTTCATCTTCTGGCCAACCCATTTTATCCATCAAATTTTTCAGATATGGAGGGGCGAAAATTTTGACGAGGTCATCTTCTAGGGAAAGAAAAAACTGGCTTGAGCCAATATCACCTTGCCTTCCTGCTCGGCCGCGAAGCTGATTGTCAATCCTTCTGGCCTCGTGTCTTTCAGTTCCAATCACATGAAGTCCTCCTGCCTCTATTACTTTTTCTCTTTCTTCTTTTGATGGCGGATTCCCGCCTAAAATAATATCAACCCCTCTACCAGCAAGATTTGTCGCCACCGTAATTGCTTTAAATCTTCCGGCCTGAGCAATAATTTCTCCCTCTTTTTCGTGATTTTTAGCATTCAAAACTTCAAAATTTAAGTTTAATCTTTTTAAATATTTTGCCAATTCCTCATTTTTTTCCACTGAAGGAGTGCCAATTAAAACTGGCTGACCTTTTTGATTTCTTTGATAAACTTCCTTTGCGACTGCTTTAAGTTTCTCCTCTCTGGTTTTATAAATTCTATCTGTTAAGTCAATTCTTATCATTGGCTTATTAGTAGGCACTACTACTACCTCTAAATTGTAAACTTTCTTGAATTCTTCTTGCGAGGTAAAAGCCGTTCCAGTCATTCCGGATAGTTTTTGATACATCCGAAAATAATTTTGAAAAGTAATGGTTGCCACTGTCCTAGATTCTCTTTGAATAGGTACCCTTTCTTTTGCTTCAAGTGCCTGATGGAGACCGCCTGAATAACGTCTGTCTGGTAAAAGTCTGCCCGTAAATTCATCAACAATAATCACCTTCCCATCTTTGACAATATAATCACGGTCTTTTAAATAATGACGATAAGCTTTTAAAGCATTTTCCAAATAATGGACCAAAATCAAACCTTTCTCATCAAAAATATTAAATTTAAAAATTTTTTCTAAATGATTTAACCCCTCTTCAGTTAAAGAAATTGATTTGTCTTTGTCATCAGCAATAAAATCTCTGCCTTCTTTTAATTCTTTCGCAATTTGAGCAAATTGCTGATATAAATGCGAGGCTCCTTCATCAGGAACTGAAATAATCAAAGGAGTTCTGGCTTCATCAATTAAAATACTGTCAACCTCGTCAATAATCGCATAAAAATGTTCTCCTTGAACTTTTTTTTCTAAATCATCCACTAAATGGTCCCTTAAATAATCAAAGCCAAATTCCGAGTTAGTGCCATAAGTAATATCTGCCAGATAAACCTCCTTTTTTTCTACTGGCCTTAAAAATTCTTTAAAAACTTTAAACGAGCCCAACTGGTCTCTTTTTTTATCTATTTCTCCTTTTTCTTTTAAATTTTCTAATTTATAATTCGGGTCGTAAACAAAAGCCCCTTCTTGAGTAATACAACCAACTTCAAGCCCTAAATAATGATATATTTGTCCCATCCAGACTGTATCTCTTTTTGCTAAATAATCGTTAACAGTAACAATATGAACTCCTTTTCCAAATAAAGAATTTAGAACTGCCGGTAAAGTCGCGACTAATGTTTTTCCTTCCCCAGTTTTCATTTCAATTATTTTTCCCTCGCTTAGAGCCAAACCTCCTAAAATCTGAACATCAAAATGCCGTTGGCCTAAAGTTCTAACTGATGCTTCTCTGGTTAAAGCAAATGTTTCAATGATGTTTTTTTCAGAAAGAACATTCTTTTCAACAATTTCTTCTTTAATTTTTTCAATTCTTAAAATAAACTCCTGCTGGGAGAGTTTTTTTATTTCTGGTTCGAGTTCGTTTATCGCTTTTAAAGTTTTCTCTTTGCTTTTTAAATAAGACTCGCTAAAACTGGGAAACAAAAAAGAAAAAAAAGACATAAAAAATAAAAAATTCAGGGTTTTAAGTGGTGCCAGATTAATTTCTCTTTTAATTTTCTTGCCGTTCTTCTGAAAAGACTTTCTTTGGTTTTATGATGTTCAATAATTAATCTCTTTAAATCATCCTTTAATAAATTAGCCAATTCTTTTATTGAAGAAGCCTTCACTTGACAGTGGATATCGTTTCCGGGAACAAACAAACGTGCCTCGGCAGAATAAATATCTCCACTCTGAGAATTTAAAGATTTTTCGATATTTACCTCTAAATCCAAATCTCTTTTAAAATAAGAACAGTATTTCTCTAGACTTTTAAGTTTTTTCTCCAGAAAATCCTTTTCTGACGGCAAGAGTTTTGTCTTTAAAGCGCTAATTCTTATCTTCAACATATTTAAACTTATCTAAAGTTTAACTTAAAACTGAGAAAAAAACAATCCCTCCCTTTTTTTAAAAAGGGAGGGACGAGTTCCCCGCATCTTTTATCAAAAAGTGCGGGGTAAGAAAGCCGAAAGGATTAAGAAAAATTTAGATTATCTCTTCTTTTTTCCTCCCTTCTTAGCTTTCTTGGCTACTTTCTTTGCTTTCTTCTTTGCCATGTTAGTATTTATTTATTACAAGCAGCCGACCGTTCTAATAAATTTTTAAAAATATTTTAAAATTTATTAGAACTAATCAAAATTTTCTGCTTGTTGTTTTAGAAAATTATTTCAAAAATTTAAAAAATTTTAAGATGATTAAATAATTTTTGAAATAATTTTTCTTTAATTTTTCCTACTATCATTTTAGTTTATCTAAAATTCTTGTCAAGTGTTTTTTGGGTATAACTAAAAAGAATTTTTTAAAATCACAATTTCTTCCTGGAGTTCAATTTTAAATTTTTTAAAAACTTTTTCTTTTATGAGATTTAGAAGATACAAAACATCTTTCGCTTTTGCTTTATTTAAATTTATAATCACATTAGCGTGAAAATCGGCAATTTGAGCATCATTTTTTCTTTTTCCTTTAAGGCCGCATTTCTCAATAAAGAAACCACTGGAGACTTTTCCCTCTAACGCTTTTACTTTCTCTCCTTTAATAGTTACCTCCTGTTGTTTTGGATTGAAATATCTTTTATAAGGTGTTTCTCTAATCAAAACATTTTTAAAAACACTTCCTAAAGAAGGATAAGAAAACATTTTCTTTTCAACTTTGGTTTTTAAATAAGACAAACTTTTTTCTTTTATTTCTTCTTTGTTTCCTTTTTTCTTTAAAATTTCAACTTCCCAGATTATTTCTTTATTTTCTTTAAAAATAGATGAGCGGTATTTAAACTTGCAGTCTTTGTTAGAATACTGTTTTTCTTTTAATGTTGGAGGATTAATAGTTTTTACTTTTAAAACTAAATCTTTCATTTGAAAACCAAAAGCGCCAGCATTGCCATAAACTGCTCCACCGATTGTTCCCGGAATTCCATTTAGCCACTCGTAGCCAGTAAATCCTTTTTCTATTCCTTTTCTTACCAAATCATTTAAAAGATAGCCAGCACCGATTACAAGTGAATTCTTTTTTTCTTTTAGAATTTTGTCATTTTTAATTTTAATAATCAAACCAGAAAAGCCGCTATCATCAAAAAGAGTATTAGAGCCGTTGCCTAAAATAAAAAAAGGCAAATTACCCTCTTTTGCCCATTTAATAAGTTTCTTTAACTGGTTTAAATTAGAAACTTCTGCAAAATATTTTGCCCTTCCTCCGATTTTAATAGTGGAATAATCTGCTAAACGAACTCCCTTTTTTATTCCCTTTAAAATCTTCATTAAACTGAAATTTCACAAATTTTGAGGGGCCCAAAAGGGGTTAACTCCTTTGCCAAAATAGAAGTGAGTGCTCAGCCTCCGGGCCCCAATTCTATTGTAATTCAATCTAAAAAAGAAATCAAGTTTACCCGCCTAAATTTTTGCTTGCCTGCCTAAATTTCTTGGAAATTTGCGGCGGGTGAGCAAAAATTTGGGTAGGTAAATAAAACCCCCGTCTAAAAGACGGGAGCTGACAAAAGGAGCGATGATGAAAGAAATTTCTTTCCTCATCAAACACTCACTTCCACTGAGAATTATACTCCTTTTTTTAAAAAAGTCAACCCCTAATGTGTTTTAATCTCAAAAGATAAAGGAGAACTGTTCTCCGTTACTTTTTAGGTGCGGAGACAATCCCGCCCCTAATGTGTTTTAATCTCAAAAGGAATTCGCCAGGCTTTTAAAGCAATTAGAAAATCAAAAGATAATGAACGATGTTTTAAATAATAAAAGTCATATTTTAATTTTTGAATTGCATCTTCAACCGAAGCGCCATGAGGGTAATTAATCTGCGCCCAGCCAACTATTCCAGGCTTAATTAACATTCTTTTTTCGTAAAAAGGAATTTCTTTTTTAAATATCTCCACCAATCTTTTTTCTTCTGGTCGAGGGCCGATAAAAGAAGTATCTCCTTTCAAAATATTTAAAACTTGGGGAATTTCATCTAAATGGCTATACCTTAAAAATTTTCCTACTTTAGTAATTCTTTTATCGTTTAAAAGTGTCCAGGAAGGACCAATTTTATCAGCGTCTTTGACCATTGTTCTGAATTTATAAATAAAAAATTCTTTTCCATTTTTACCTATCCTTTTAGATTTATACAATATCTCTCCATCAGAATCTATTTTTATTAAAATCCCAATGATTGGCCAAAAAATCAAAGAAAGAATTAAAAGAATTATGCCGCCTACAATATCCAATATTCGTTTTATTAATTCATAGAAAAAATAATTTCTCTGAAAATAATATTTTTCAAACCAGTCTTCACTCAAAAAAGATAACGGAACCTTCCCGGTGATTTGTTCATAAAAATCCTCAAAATTCAAAAAATGCTTTTTAACCTTTACTTCTTTTAAAAAAGATTTGAAATCTTTTAGATTCTGGTCGCTAATAAAATATATTCCCCTTTTATCTTTAATTATTTCTTTGTCTTCTTTAATTCTTTGGCTTATTTTGGAATAATCGAATTTTTCTGAAATTTCTAAAATTTCTATTCCAAAAGAAGGATGTTTTTCTAGAAACTCTTTTAATTCTTCGGTTTCTTTTGCCTGAGAAATAATAAAGACTTTCCTTTTTCTTTCTTTCAAGAGGTAATTAACAATTGTCCGCCAAAAAAACAAAAAAAGCCAAGAAAACCCAATCACCAAAGCTAAAACCAACTTCGGAATAAATTTTGGAGTTAAGAAGAAAAAAATAATGGTAGCAAATAAACTACCGACTAAAAATAGTTTTAAAGCCAAAAAATAAAATTCTCTTTTATTTTCTAAAAAAGAGAGTTCGTACATTCGGCTAATAGTAAAAAGAATAATCCAGACAGCAAATATAAAAGTAAAATGATAAAAAGAATTAAAAAAACTTGTCCTTAAACCAACTACTCCGTATCTTAAAGTAAGCGCCAAAATCAAAGCCCAATAAAAACATATTAGGTCGCCAACAATTAAAATAAAAATTCTTTTTTTATATCTTAGAAACATAAGTTAAAACTTCTTCCAGTTTTAAACTGATTTCTTTCTTGTCATAGTACTGACGGGCGTAAATTAAAGCCGAATGACCCATTTTTGTTTTTAGAACCGGATTTTGATAAATTTTTAAAATTGCTTCTTTTAAAGATTCAGCTGACTCTGGTAAGGCAACAAGACCGGCCTGAGCCTTTAAGATAATTTCGCTTGCTTCTCCTTCTAAATTTATAATCACTGGTTTTCCGCTTGCCATATAATCGAAAATTTTCGAAGGGATATTCTTCTCAAAAACCGGAGAATTTTTATAAGTCGCTAAACAAACATCAGCCCGGCTAACAAAAAGCGGCATCTCTTCTCTTGGTCTTTGACCAGTTAAAATCACATTTTTTAAATTAAGTTTTTTAAGCAAATTCCTCATTTCTTTTTCTTTTGGACCACCTCCCACTATTAGAAAAACTATTTGGTCATTTTCTCGCATTAAAGCAGCAGTTTCTAACATTATTTCTGGTGCCTGGGCTAAACCCAAAATTCCCGTATAAAGCACGACAAATTTCCCTTTGAGAGAATATTTTTCATCAATAATTGAAGTATTGTAATTGTCCTCAAAAAATTCCAAATCAGCGCCATTAGGAATATAGATAACTTTATCCCGGCTTATTCCATAAGAACAAACTAAATTTTTCAAAATTCCGGGAGAATTAACTAAAATAACTGCCGCTTGCTGATATAAATTTTTTGCTTTTCTTAAAGTATAATGATAAAGAAAATTCTTTTTTAGATAACCAGTTTCTTCAGCCGCTTCTGGCCATAAATCTCTCAAATCCAAAACTAAAGGAATTTTTCTTTTTTTCGCCATTTTTAAACCTATAATCCCAACAGAAATTGGCGGTAAAGAAGCAATTACTAAATCAAAATTTTTTAAAGATAAACTATTTAAATAACTGGAAAAAGAAAAAGACAAATAATTTAAAAGCCGGGGAAAAAACTTTAAAGAGGGAGAAATATATGTCCAAGAGCGAACTATTTTTACACCTTCTTTATTTTCAACGGTTTTCCATTTATTCTTATAACCTTCAAAAATTTTTCTTTGCGGATGATTTGGGTAAGAAGTCAAAACGGTAATTTCGTGGCCTTTACTTTTTAGATAATTAACAAAATAACCCCAGCGGTTGGCTGGCGCGTTTGTTTCCGGAGGAAAATATTGAGAGTAAAGCAAAATTTTCATCAAAAATTTTTAATTGGTTCCATTTTAAATTTGAATTCTTTAGGACTGCTTTGGCTCAAGAAACCGGACAGTCTAATGGTTTTTGCGGGAACTTTCACTCCATAAGAGGGCGAAACCTCATCTTCTATAATAACACAATCTAAGTCATTAGACACTCTAAAAATAAGTTTAGTTTTTTCTCCCAATAAAATAATTTCTCTGAATTTTCTTTCTGTTTTTTCTTTGAGCCAGATTTTAATTTGGGGGGCCAAATGAAAATTCCATTCTAAATTTAAATTATCGCCTAAAATTTTATCTTCAATTTCTAAACTTTTCTCTTTTTTATCGATTATAAATTTTCGAAAATAACTATTCAGTTGACCAGAAAAAATAATCTTCGATTCATTTTCAAAATGCTCTAAAACTTTTAATTTGTTTTTCTGGGGATAATAAAAAATATCTCTTGTTAACTCATTCTGTTCTTCGTTATTTATGAAGCAAACATTATGTTGCCTACTGCTTCTAAATCTGTTTCTTAATAAAGTATCTTTTGTATAAACATAAGTGCCTGGGTCAACTATTATATCTTCGCCATTTACATTTAATTCAAAACTTAAAATATCATTGTGAGTATGGCTTCCACTTTTGCCATTGCAAGCCTCACCCCTGCCAGTGATAAAATAAAAATCATTGCTTGAGGCAATTAAAAATTTTGCTTGCGGAAAGAAAAAAGAATTAATTTCTTCTGAAATTTTAAGGGGTTGTTCCTGAGGTTTTTTCTCTTTAAAATAGAAAAATAGTTTTAAAACCGCGAAATGATTTCTTTTTTCCCAATGATAAAAATCTTCCCAAATCAAATGAAGTCTTGAATCATCGCTATCACCTATCTGAGGCGCCAAACTATTTGGTTTGGTATAAATTTTCACAAAATCAACTATTTTTGCCAATTTTTTAGCAGTTTCCTCAGAAATTTCAAAACCATTGATTTTCAAAAACCAAAAAGCCCATAAAAATAACTCGGTTTTATAACGATGATAGGAAATAGAAAGTTCATAATCTACGCCGTCATCATAAACCTGGCTTTTAATCTCCTCTTCTAAAGCTTTGTTTGCGAAATTAAGCCACTTTTTTCCTTCTTTTGTCTTTTGGAAAAAGACTCCCAGATAAACCAAACCAACAATATCAGACAAGTAATGGTTTGATTTTATTGGTGCAAATTCTAAATTATTAAAGATAAACCTTCCATGTTCAAACAAAGAATTTTGAAACATCTCCCCAAACTCTCCAAACTGAAGGAGAACAGTTCTCCTTTGGATTATTTCATAGGAGAAAAGCCAGTTGCAAGCCCGAATTGCCACTTCCATTGCTATTAGCCAATTAGGTCCATAGTAAACTGGATTGTTTCTAATCCAATCAGAAATTAATTCCTGCCATTTGTTTAAATATTTTTGTTTTCCAGTTAGATAGTAGGCTAAAGATAAAGGAATCAAATAATGAAATCTGGAAAGTTCCCAAACATTTTTAATGTCCCAGCCCTTGCCAAAATCTTTACTTAAATTTTCTCTTAAATCAAGATAAAATTCATTTGGCCATAAATGGCCAGAACCAATGTCTTTATTCCATTCGATTTCTTTCAATTGTTTTGGATTTATTCCTAAAAATCCAAATTCATTATTCAAAATTCTTTCTGCCGTTTCAATAATGAAATCCTGATTTGCTATTTCTTTCAAAAAATCTTCGTTATCAGTAAAAAATTTGTAATTCCTTTCTTTTGATAAATAACTTAAATCAATTTTTTTTGGTAATAAGTTAAACTTTAATTTCAATTTTAAAATTTCGCCCTTCAAATAATTTTTAAGATAAATTAAGGCTCCTTTTGGATTAAGAACGGCTTTTTTAAGACGAATGGAAGTAATAGAAAACATAATTACAAATTAATAACTAATTTTTAATTTCTAATTTTTAAATAACGTTTTAATTTTCTAATTTTTAATACTTTAAAATTATAAAATTATTTAAAAATTAAAAATTGGAAATTAAAAATTTAAAAATTGTGAGGTTGGTTTTTATTTATATTATCCTAAAAATGATTATCATACTAATAACCGTATAGATTGCGGCCATTATATCGTCAAATACTATCCCCCAGCCACGAGGAAGATTTTCTATTTTGGGAATGAGAAAAATCTTTATGCTATCAAAAATTCCATAAATTAAAAAAATCACCAGAATTAATGGCACTTTTAAACCAAATATATTAATTCTTTTAAAAAAATCAAAAAATAAAGATAAAAACAGCATCGCGCAAACCTCATCAATAACAATTAAATGCGGATCTTTGCCCCTATTTAAAATCTCTTCGCTTTTAGAACTTAAAGGAATCGCCAAAATCAAAACTGCAAAAAATAAAATTAGTTTGTAAATTAAAGACCATTTTCTTGTGAAATAAGCCAATATTCCTCCTAAAATCATCCCCCAGAAGCCAGGAGCAAAAGGAATTAAATAACTGCCAAAAAATCCAGTGGCAAGGAAATTAACCAAAAAACTCAAACTAAAAAGTTTTTTTCCCATTACAAAAAAATAAAATTATTTTATTAGAAATAAAATGCCCAAACCAATTAAAACCACCCCAATCATTTTAGCCAAGGTAAACTGTTCATGAAAAAGCAAAACCGAGGAAATCATAATCGCCACATAAACAATCGAAACTGTTAAAGGATAAATCAAAGACAATTCTTTTTTTGATAAAAGAAACATCCAAGTTAAAAAACTCAAAACATAGCAAACTGCTCCCAAAATAAATTGCCAATGGGTTGTTAAAAATTTCCAGTTTAATAGAGATTTTACTAATTCCGTAATTCCTTCCAAATTTACTCCTATTAGTCCCTTTTTCATCAAAATCAGCCCGCTAATGGAAAAAAACAGATATAGAATAATGTATAAAGTCATAATGTTTATTTAGAATTTTAATTTGCGTAAAGATTTTTATATTTAAATGTTTCCAGCCACTTTTCTTTTGTCCCACATTCTATCCATTTTCCTTTAACTGCTAATCCAAAAATATCTCGCCTATCTTTAATCATTAATTTAAAGGCATCTGTTAAAGGAATTTCTTTATTCTTTTTCCTTAATTTCTTTAAATAATTAAATACCGATGGAGTTAAAATATATTTCCCCACTAAGGCAAAATTAGAAGGCGGCTTTTCTATCGGTTTTTCTACTATATCTACAATTTTATATAGATCTTTCTCGCCGCGACATTTGACAACTTTTGGCACCCCATAGGCATAAAGTTCCTTTTTTGGTTTTTTATACAAACATAACAATGGCGCTTTAACTTCCTGATATTTTTTTACTAACTGAACAGCCATCGGTCCTTCTTTAGGATAAGAAGAGATATCGTCACCAAATAAAACCAAAAATGGCTCATCTTTGACTTTACTTTTTGCCCTTAAAATAGCATCACCAGTACCCAATGGCTTTGGTTGAATAACTACTTCAATTTTTGGTTTTGGAATATTTTGCAAGGTTTTAATTGTCTCATTTTTCTTCTCTTTTTCAAGAGATCTCAGTAATTCTTTATCCTCTGAAAAATAGCTCTTTAAATAGTAGTTAAAAAATTTTTCTTTATAAGGCGAAACAACAAAAATAATTTTTTCTACTCCTGCTAAAATAGCTTCTTCAGCAATATAATGAATCATAGGCTTAAAACCTACTGGTAGGAATTCTTTTGGAATCAATCTGGAAATTGGGAAAAATCTAGTGCCAATTCCAGCCATTGGCATAACCGCTATTTTTACTTTATTCTGAGACATAGTTATTTAGGACAATTCCTTAAAAAATTTTAATAATTTAGTTTTTGCATATAATATTCCTCAGAATTTTTCCTGCGATGAAGCAATAATAAATTTCTATTTTTAATAATTACCACTGCTGCTCGTGATTTATTTTTCATAAAAAATTTAATTAAATTCACAGTCTGTTTATTATTCTTCTATAATCTAAACCAATTAATAGTCTCCTCTAGCCCTTTATCTAAATCATATTTTGGTTGCCATTTCAGTTTCTTCCGGGCTAAAGAACAATTTAGACAACTTCTTTTTTGTTCCCCTTGTCTGACTGGTTTATAAATTGGTTGAATTTTTGAATTCGTAAACTTTTTAATTTTTTTAAAGAGAGTATTGATATTGGTTTCTTCTCCAGTTCCAATATTATAAACACCAATATTTTTTGAGTTCAAGGCTGCGATCAAAGCATTAACTACATCTTCTACATAAATAAAATCTCTAGTTTGTTTACCGTCGCCATAAATTATAATTTTTTTATTTTTAATTATCTGCTCACAAAAAATCGCTATTACCCCTGCTTCGCTTTTAGGATTTTGTCGAGGACAATAAACATTGGCCAACCTCAAAATAGTAACAGGTAAATTAAACACCTTTTGGTAATAATTTAAATAATTTTCAACTGCTAATTTAGCACAGCCATAAGGAGACAAAGGAATAGAGGGATAAGTTTCTGGAGTGGGTATAATTTTGGCTTCGCCATATAAGGCTCCGCCAGTAGAAGCAAAAATAAATTTTAATTTTTCAGGTTTAACTTTAGAATAATAAAGAAAATTTTGTAAAATATTTAAAGAACCTAAAATATTAACCATAGCGTCTTCAAGTGGGTTTGCGCTAAGCCACTTTTTACCAATATCGAAGCGCTAACAGTAACAACAATATAAAAAATAATGTAAATAATCATAGATTAAAAAAGGGTATAGATAAATGGCGCAAGCGCAGAACCTTCAACGAAAATAATAAGAATGCCCAACACTAAAAGAAAGAGAATAATCGGCGCTAACCACCACACCTTTCTTGTTTTTATAAAATAAAAAAACTCCTTTATTATTCCAACTCGAGATATTTTTTCTTTGAAACTTTTTAATATATTGCTCATATATTTATTAACTATTATTTTAAAGTTATTATACCAAAATCTAATAAATTCTTATAGATTGTTTCCGCGATAATTTTCTGTCCGCTACAATAAGGATGCATTGTATCAAAAAATAGATTTTCTTTCGTCGGGATTGAGTCGAAAACTGCGGCCAAATCTATTAAAGGAACTTCCTCTTCCTCAGCTATCTTTTTAATACTTCTATTATAAATATTTTGTAGCAAAATTAATTTTTGAATATCAGAAGTGAAATAGGGGTAGTGGACTTTTTTTATTCCTTCATTACTCATTTTTTCTTTCAAGATACTTGCAAGATTAATCAAAACTAATTTTATATTATTATCACGGCAAACCTTTGCTATTTCTTTTAGATTACCGATGTATTTTTCTGGAATAAATTTTTGATACTGAGCGTAAACATAAGGCGTATCTTTTAAATTATCTAATAACCCGCCTAATTTTGGTTTAAGCCACTGAAAAATTATTTTTCGATATGCTTTATATAAATAGAAATGATTTAGGAATTTGGCGACATTAGTTAGATTTTTGTACTGCCAAGGACTCTGTGGATTAATCGCATACAAATCATTCCAACCAACATAAACAGTAATTATATCAGGTTTATATTGAAGTATGTCATACTTTAAACGTTTTAAAACATATTCCGAACTATAACCCCCCACTCCAGCATTGATAACTTCAACTTTATGAGGATATTTTTGATTAAATAAACTTTGTAATTGAGCTGGATAGGGACAGGCTTCCGGAGTAATTCCAAAAGTTACTGAATCACCCATCATTATAATCCTTGTTTTCTTAAAATCTTTTTCAGTGTCAAATTCTTCACCTCTAAACCCCTTAGAGTTTATAGTCAACAATTCTTCTTGACCAGTATCTGGTGACAAGCTGGTTTGCCTATAATTAGCTTTTAGTCCCCAACCAAATTTAGAATTTGGTTCCCTATAAGGGTCTAAATCCAGTTGCTTTTTTCCAAAAGAAAAAAAAAATAAAACTCCCCTAATACCTAATTCAGCTATTAGTAGAAAGAAAAAAAGAACTATCAAAGAAAAAATTATTTTCTTGCCTGCTGAAAGATTAAACATAGAAAATTAATCAGACATAAGGTTAATCGAGTTCAAATAGTTTGCGCCAATCAATGTCTTCGTTAAGAGGCGGCTGGTCTTTTTTAATCAAAAGATAATTACCCAAAACCAAATAATCCAAGCCAGAACGCATAAAACACAAATAAGCTTCAGCCGGAGTGCAAACAATGGGTTCGCTTCTTAAATTGAAAGAGGTATTAAGAATTACTGGGACTCCTGTCAATTTATAAAAATTTTCGATTAAATCATAATAAAGAGAATTTTGTTCTTTGGTAACTGTCTGGTGTCTTGTGCTACCATCAACATGAGTCACCGCCGGAATTTTTGATTTTTTATCTTCTTTAACTTCAGTGGTAAAAAGCATATAAGGGCTGGGAATGTCCATTTTTAAATATTGTCCCGCATATTCTTCAAGTATTGAAGGAGCAAATGGTCTAAATTCTTCTCTAAATTTAATCATTTTATTAACCAACTCCTTCATATTTTTATTTCTGGCGTCAGCCAAAACGCTTCTATTCCCCAAAGCCCGAGGCCCCCATTCCATCCTGCCTTGATACCAACCTACAATATTGCCGTCCACAATAAGTTCTGCCGTTTTTTTAGCAATTTCTCGGGGGTTTAATTCTTGATAAGGAATATTTTTATTATCCAAGAATGATTTTATTTCTTCATTGGCAAATTGAGGCCCCCAATAATTATGAGACCAAATAAACTTTCTGGGATTTCCTAAAATCGAATTCCAGATGTAAAAAGCCACCCCCACTGCTCCACCATCATCACCGGCCGCTGGTTGAATAAAGATATTTTGAAAAGGTGTTTCCTCCCAAATTTTCCCATTAGCGACACAATTTAAGGCTACGCCACCGGCTAAACATAAATTAGTTAATCCTGTCTCTCTATGTAAAGAGTTGGCTAATTTAACCATTATTTCATTGGTTACTTTCTGTAAAGAAGCAGCGATATTTTGATGACGTTCTGTTACTTCTGTTTCCGGTTTTCTGGGAGGACCACCAAAAAGTCTGTTAAACCTGTCATTCGTCATTACTAACCCATAATGATAAGCAAAATAATCCATATTCAATTTAAAACTACCATCATCTTTAATATCAATAATCTCTTTTTTAATTAGGTCATAATAGGTGGGTTTTCCATAAGAAGCTAATCCCATTACTTTATATTCAGCGCTATTTATCTTAAAACCCAAGTAGTAAGTAAAGGCGGCGTAAAACAACCCTAAAGAATGAGGAAAATTGATATTATGAGTTAAAGTGATTTTATTACCCTCCCCAATACCCTTAGTGGTAGTTTCCCATTCACCTACCCCATCAATGGTTAAGATAGCGGCTTTTTCGTATGGAGAGACTAAAAAAGCGCTAGCGGCATGGGATAAATGATGGTCAATAAAAATTATTTTTCCTTGGTAGTTCAATTCTTTCCTGATAATATAAGGTATCCAAAGTTTTTGTTTTAACCAAATAGGGATAGAGTTATAAAAAGAAATCAACCCTCGCGGGAATACTGATAAGTAAGTGTTTAAAATTCTCTCAAACTTAATAAAGGGTTTATCATAAAAACCAATATAGCTTAAATTCTGAGCGGTTATTCCTGCTTCTTTTAAACAATATTTGATGGCATTAATTGGAAAATTTTGATCGTGCTTTTTACGAGTAAATCTTTCCTCTTGCGCTGCGGCAATCATCTCGCCATCTTTAATTAAACAAGCAGCAGCATCGTGATAAAAACAAGAAATTCCTAAAATGTACATAAGTAAAAGTTAAAAGTTAGAATTGGTGGTAATAATTTTCTTCTTGAATTTCTTTTTGAGAACGGGGTAACCAATAAGTGTTCTTATTAAACTTAAATTTTAACGAATCTTTATTAAAAAGTTTCATCAAAACAGAAATTGGTCCGACAATAACAAAAAAAATAATTGTTAACAAAATTCTGGTCCAAATCCAGCCCAAAATTTCACCTATTTTTAACCAAGCTTTCCATAAAAAAGAAAAAAATTGTTTCATATTTCTTGGAGTAAAGTTAAAATTATTGCTTTTTGGATAGGCAGCCGATTTTCTGCTTGGTCATAAACTATAGACTCCTTAGAATCTAAAACATCGCTGGTAACTTCACAGCCTCTATGAACAGGCAAACAATGCATAAAACAAGGATGAGAAGCTGCTTTCATCAATCTTTTATTTACCTGATAGGGAAGAAAAGCTTTTAACCGTTTTTCTTTTTCTGCCTCATCGCCCATAGAAACCCAGGTATCAGTATAAACAACATTAGCTCCCTTAACCGCCTTATAAGGATTATCTGTCAAAAATAATTTTTTTAACTTTCTGCCAATCAACAAAGCAAATTTATCGGGTTGGTAATTTAAGGGTGTAGATACACTGATAGGGATACCCAATTTGGCGCAACCAATAATCAAAGAATTACAGACATTATTGCCATCACCGACATAAGCAACCTTAACCCCCATAAAATTACCAAATCTTTCTTTAATAGTTAGTAAATCTCCTAGAATCTGACAAGGATGCTCTAAATCAGAAAGACCATTAATCACTGGCACAGAGGAACTTTTGGCCATTATCGCCACATCTCGATGTTTGTATACTCGAGCCATAATAATATCCACATAGCGGCTGATACATTTAATTTCATCGCTTATATCCCCTAAAGTAAAATTAGTAGTCCGCCAATCCAAATATTGGGCATGACCACCCAACTGAGTCATGGCTACTTCAAAAGAAACCCTCGTTCTCGTAGAGGTTTTTTGAAAAATCATAGCTAAACTTTTATTGTGAAGAGAAGTAAAATAGATTTCAGGACGTTTTTTCACTTCCAAGCCTAAAGCGATTATTTCTTCTATCTCCTGTTTCTTTAAGTCCTTAATTCCTAATAAATGTTTCATCGTGGAGTAATTCCTAAAATGCTAAAATATTTTTGATATTTTAAGAATACCAAAAACAATTTATTAAATCAACTTTTCATTTGCTCAATCTTGTTTATTATTCTCAAGGCATTTTCTTCCCAAGTATAGTTATTAATTACTTTTTGCCGAGCATTTCTGCCTAATTCTTCTCGCAATTTTTTATCTTGAATTAATCTTATTATTCCAGTTGCCAAATCAGTTACATCTCCGGGCTTAACTAACAAAGCTGTTTTTCTGTCTTCTAACACTTCTCCAATCTGATCTAAATTTGAGGCCACAATTCCTTTACCCATTGCCATATATTCAAATAGTTTGGTTGGCGAACCGAAAAAAGGTGTGCCATCGGAATTGGGAATATGGGGAGCAACTAAAATATCACAAGCAGCTAAATATTTTGGTATTTCCGTAAATGGGACGGTGCCAGTAAAGGTTACATATTCTGACATTTCACTTTCTTTAATAATATTTTCGCATTTAATTCTTTCTACTCCATCGCCGATAAATAAAAAGTGTATTTTGTATTCTGTATTTTGTATTTTGTTAATAATGGGTTTTACTGCTTGGGATAAAATAGGCATTCCGTGCCAGACCCCAAAAGTAGAAACTGCGCCGATTACTATTTTATTTTCTAAATTATATTTTTTTCTGATTTCTGAGCCGTCAATTTTAAAATTAAACTCATTTGTATCAACACCATTATAATTAACCAGAATCTTTTCTTCAGGAATTTTTCTTTTCAATAATTCATCTTTCATTGGTTTAGAAACTACAGTAATCAAATCGGCTTTTTTCAAAGCGGTATTTTCCATGAAATAACACAATCTTTTAAAAATCAATAACCCGCCCCATTTTTGTCTTATCCAGGGTTCAGAACCATTGTATTCTAACACTAAAGGAATGCCAGTTAGCTGAGATAAAGCTGCGCCGCAAATATTAAAAATGCTATGCCTTTGATAAAGAAACAAAGGTTTTTTTGTTTTAATAATCTTTAAAGCTTTTGGAATAAAACGCCAATTATAATAAATATCAGGAATTTCCGGCAAATTAAACTTTAAATGATAGTTAATAATAGTTTTAGCTAAATTTATTTTCGGAACCTCAATAATTCCAGACCCTAAATAATGAATCTGATATCCTAATTGATAAAAAGCTGTAACTATCCCTCTGAAATGAGTAAAAGAACCTCCTTGTTGTAACCCTCGAAAATTATCAGTCCGGAGATAAATAATTTCTCTGCCATTGCGAGTAATAGTATTCTTATTATTAGGAGCGAAACGACGAAGCAATCTTTTATCTTTTCTCTTTGGCAAAAAATTAAAAATTATCACTCCTAACCAAGTAAAAATAACTAAAAACAAATCATAAATTAACTCTAGCAGAAAAATTGGAGTGTCTATAAAGATAAACCTCCACAAAGACATATAGCTTACTCCACCTTTATTATCTAAGAAATACTTCTTATTAGCTTGTGATAATAATAAGAAAAACTTAATTGGATACTGTAAATTCTTATCATTTAAATCCTGGTAGCCGCAAATAATATTATTATATTTTATCTTTCTTATCTCTCTAAACTTCTTTATGAATTCTTTAATATCTAAAACATCCCATTCTTTGATATTACGGGTTCTAAAAAAAATATCTTTCTCTAATCCTTTCAATATTAAAAGACTTTTATTCATTTAATTGCTTCGATTATTAAATACCAACCAAATTTTTTTGATAGCAAATTCAATAACCAGCCGAAGAGGGGTTGAATTAAAAGTTTGTCTATTTTGGTGCGAGTAAAAACAGTATCCGGATGTCTGGCATAAATCCGTGTTTTTTTAAAATAATGGAACATTTTATTAACCTGTCTTTTTGTATAAAGTTTAACTAGTGGCTGTGTCTCGCCACCACCCACTTCAATTTCTGATAGTCTTTGCATTATCGTCTTTTTTAAAAAACCTAATTTTAAAATCATATCATAAATAATTACGCTTATCCAAAATAATGAATATTTATGATACAGGGTGATTATTGCTTTCCCTCCCGGTTTTAATACTCTATATATTTCATCAATCGCCTTTTGGGTGTCTGGCACAGAAAGCAATACCCCAAAAGAATATGCTGCATCAAATGTTTCATCTTCAAATGGTAAGTTTTCAGCATCAGCTACTAATAAATCAGAATGATAACCGTGAAGTTCTAAATTCTTTTTTGTCAGTTCGATAGATTTAGGTGTAATATCAATTCCTGTTAAAATTGCGCCGGCTTTGGCTAACTCTAAATGGTCTGTCCCCACTCCTACTCCGACCTCTAAAACTTTTTTATCTTTGTATTGCTCAAATTTAAAAGTACTTTTTATCCAAGGAGCATAAATTTGATATCTATTCTTCGCTATCTCGTCAAAAAATTCCAATGAACCTTCAGAATGTTTAGTAGATTTTGCACCAATCGGATTTTTAGTCCATTGATTAATAGCTTTCTGTTTATAAATATTATTGTTAATCATTTTAATTAATCCGGTATTTTATTATTTTTTTATAAAACTGGCTACTATAATATAAATAATATTGAGATTGGTACCATCTTTCATCAAAGTTGGTTTGTTCTAAATCCTTGTCTATCAACTCTGGCTGTTTGAGGATATCTTGAAAACTATATGCTAAATATTTATTGACAGTGGGATCAAAAAGAAACCACTTGTCATTAATCAAAATTTCTACTACGTCATGGGTATCAATTTTATGTTTTCCTCTGCCATGAGGCTGATCTTTGCTATAAAGAGTATAATGCCGTGCCTTAAATCCCTCTTTTTGACATAAATACTTCATCACAGCAGCATAACCAGCACACCAAGCAAATCCTCCTTTTAGTATCTTGAGAGGCTCATTAGAAATTTGAGATTTCTCAGGGTTAAGACTGTAATAAACAAAATTCATAATATCTTTGCATCTTTCTAAAGCATCATATCCATTTTTCCACTTCCAAGCTGTTGTTATCAAAAGAGAATTTTTAGAGGCGCGATAGGAAGACATTTTAAATTTCTTGGCAATATTAATATCTTCTATTTTTATATTAGAAAAACCAATTTCTTTTAGCCTCATTTCTATTTCATCTTTATCTGTTTTCCAAACATGGTCTAAACCGCTAAACTGGGGATTTCTAGCATCGGGTGGAATAAGGGCGACTAATAATCCTTTATCAGTTAAAACTCGATATATCTCTGCTAATACCCTTTGAGGATAAGGAGAATGCTCTAAAACATTATCAGCGTATACGCAATCAAAAGAATTATCAGGAAATTCCAAGTGATGAAAATCCATTTTCTTAAATTCTATCTCCGGATATTTTTCTCTAGCTTTGTTCAAAAAATCTTCACTCATATCAATTCCAATAGTTTTGCCAATGATATCATTTAATCGTTTAGTCCAATAACCCGCTCCGCAACCCAAATCTAAAATGTTTTTTCTATCCAAAGGAATTTTATCTTGAGCATAAAATGATTGTTGCCAATTTCTTTTGTCTCCTAAAATAGCTTCCTTGTCGTAAGCTTCCTGAGACTGAAGATGCCGATGATAATAATCTTCACCCTGAATTAATTTCTTTTGCTCTTGATATTCCTTCACTATCTCGCTAATAGTTTTAAACTTAATAGTATGATTTTGGGACAAATATTTAAACAATTTTTCTAATTCCTTTAAATCAATATTCTGTTTAGTATGACCGATGGCAGTTAAAACTATTTCCTCATTAGGAAGAATAAATGTCTTGCGATTTATAAATCGCTCAATTTTATTTAAAACTTTTAAGTAAAGATGATATATTTTATTTAAAATCTGGCTATGAAAAGGATTGGGTGGATAAAGAGATAAATCAAAGCGTAAAAAAGAATATTTTCTTTGGAAAAGAAAAGGAGAAATAAATTTTTTCCATTTTCTAAAATTACTATTATCCAAGGTCCATTTTTCTTGACCATTAGATAAAATGGGAATTTCTAATATTTTCGCTTCACCCCAAGGAGCCAAATAATTAATATTATATTTACTGGCAAAATATGGCTGATGATTACTATAAGCTTCACGGAAATCAAACTGATATTCTTTACTATAACCACCTTTCCATACAGAGGAATCGGCTAGAATACCTAATTTGCTGAATATTTCAAAAATTTCTTTATTTGGCTGAATTTGATACTTTCCAGCGCGGAAAACTATTGCTTGATAATCAGGATTTAGGGGCTTTAAAATTCGTTCTAAATCAGTTTTACACCGCTTCAAAATTTCTTCTTTATTTAATGGCGCCTCGTGAATTCTTTGATATTTCTCATTCCAAAACCAAACATTAGTTTTAGCATTGTATTTTGCTCCACATTCTGAAAGCCAACTCGGATGTAAATGAATTTGAACATCGTGTCCTCTTTTAATTATCTCTTGCCATTGTTTTTCCATTTTTAGAGCAATCTCTGGCAGATTCTTTTGGCACCCAAAATACTCGCCTAGTTCAACAAAAAATGACAATTTTACCTGATATTTCTCAGCTAAATCTAAGAGTTTTTCTGTTGGAATAAAAATATCCCTTTCCCAACTTATTGTTTTGCCTTCTAGGAAAGGATGCCAAGTTTCGTAATCTAAGGTAAAAACAGGGCAAATAAATTTCTTCTGACAAACAATTAAACTATGCTGAGTTTTCAAATAATCTGATTCTCTGATATTAAATTTTTCTGATACTAATTTTAACCATTCTGAATGAGTCAGATAGCCGCCACCAGGCGCATAGTGACGTAAAACTACAATACCATCTTCAGATACTAAATTCCAAATATTATCTAAAATTTTTCTAATCTTATATGAAGGAAAATAATATAAAATATCTAAGATAGTAATTAAATCGAACTTTTCTTTTGGCAAAGGTAAGTTTTCTAAACGAGAAACATCACCACAAAGAAAGTTGATATTTGAATATCTTTGTTTGGCATAATTAATAGCATCCAACGAGATATCGATAGCGGTTATATTATTTGATAAATCAGATAATCTATGGGTAAAAGCACCATTACCACATCCTAAATCTAAAACATTTTGGAATTTTTCCTTTTCGATCTTTTTTATAATTTCTAATACCTTATCGTACATTTGCGTTTTAGTATCTCTGGTTTTCCATGGGTCTATAGACTCTTTATAAAGTTTTTTAAAATTTCGTTTTATTGCCATAGCACAGTATTTTATTTTTCTTTAAAAGAAAAATTGTTAGATGATTTAACATTTCTTTTATTTTAGGAACTGATATCTTTGAAAAAAAGAAGTCTTTCGCCTTGACCATAAGTATCTTCAAAATTAAAAGGAAATCCTAAATTGTTCATTTTCATTTGATAATATCTTTTAAAGCTTCATATAATATCTCTGAAATAAGATAATGACCTTTTTGAGTCAAATGAGGATCAACAGGAAAATACAAATCTGGCGAATAATTTTCTCTAAAAATTGGCAGTAAGTCTATATGCTGGATACCCTGGGAATCAAAAAAAGTTTTGAATATAGTTTGAGGAATATCATTTTTATATAGTTCCTCATTCATAACGGCGCTATAGAGGGGCTCCCATTCCAAGGAGGATACTTGAACTTCGCGAGGAATAAGAAAAATATAATATTGGATATTTTTTTCTTTTAATAATTCTTTTGTTTCTATTATACTTTCAAAAGCCTTCTGCCACACTTCTTTATAAATTTCTTTACTATTTTTATTTAATAAACACAAATCGCTGACAACTAATTTATTTTTTAATAGTAATGTCTGGAGTCTACTAATTACAAAATTTAATACTTTGGAGTGTTTTTTTAAAAAATTGACTATTATATTTTTATCTTTATTTTTAAGTAACCCTTCTTCGGAAACGTAGAAAGTGGGGTCAGAAATTTTAATAATTTTCCCATTTGGGGCTTGTTCCCATTTATGATTGGCAATTGTCCTTAAATGAGGCCAGTAAATATCTTGAATTACTAAATCCGGTTGATATTTTAATCCTTTTTCTTCCAAACGCAATAGTTGTTGGTCATAAGTATACATCCAAACTCCTAAATTAATCACCTCATAATTTTTATATTTATTTCTAAAATCTTTATCATTATTTAATCGCTCTTCTAAAAATTTCCACCAGGTTTCTTCTTGATTTACTCCCCAGCCAAAAGTCATTGAATCCCCTAAAACTACGATCCGATAAGTATTTTGGGGTTTGATAATAGAATGCTCTCGGTCCCTTAATCCATCGCTATTAGTAGCAATCTCAGTTTGGAACTCTGGAGAGATATATTTTTGATAATAATTTGGTTTCAATTCAAAAATTCTCGTGGGATGAGCTATTGCCATTGGTAAAGTATCTAAAACATTTTTTTCCTTTTTGGCGCGAAAATAAAGATAAATTCTTGCCACTCCTTCCAAGCATAAAAATAAAATCAAAATGAAAAATACAGTAAACAAAATTGTTTTATAAGTTGGTATTTTATTTGTACTTATATTTTCATTCTTCATAAAATAATTTGGTTTTTAAAAAAATTTCTTTAGATGATTTAAAATTTCTTTTATTTTAGGAATTGACATTTCTGAAAAAGAAACTTTAGCATATCGTTGAAGATAAATATAATGGAGAATAAATGTTAAACCGTATCCTAAAAGCGAAGTGAGAGCAGCTGCTATTATCCCATAGCGAGGAATGAAAATGATGTTCAAAATCACATTTATAATCAAACCTGGCAGCCAGATTAAAACCGAAATCCAAGGAAATCCTTTAGAGGCAAAAAATTGAGTGAGAAAACTTGTAATCGCCCAAAAATAGATTGCCGGCAAAAGAATGAATAAAGGAAGAATGGAGTTTAGAAATTGTTCGCCAAACAGAAGTAAAATTATTGGTTTGCCAAATAAGTAAGAGAAAATTATAATCACAAACAAAGCTAAAGAAGTTATTCTTGAAACCTTTAAAGTTGTTTCTAATCCTTGTTCTTGATTTTCAGTAATTTTTGGGAATAAAACCAAAGTAATACTCGAAATTAAAAGCAAGATTCCATCGCAAAAGCCAACTGCCAAAGAATACCAGCCAACTTCTTCCAGTCCCCGAAAATAATTAAGAAAGTAGATGTCTGAACGCAAAACTAAAAAAGCCAAAAGGCAGGCTAAATAAGAACGGATGCCGAAACTGATTGTTTTTCTAAGAATCTCTTTGTCAAACTCAAAGGGAAAACCATATTGAAAAACAAAATACAAACTATAGATTATGGCTGGCAAAGACATTAAAAGCACATAATAAATAATCGCTATTTTTATATTTGATAAATTAATATTGTAAAAATAAATTAAGAAAACCAAACCAATAAAAAGCAGGATTTTCGAAAAAAGAATAATTAAATTAAAAAATTTGAATTCCTGTCTGCCGACAAAAATTCCCTGATAAAAATTTTCCCAAAGAACAAAAGGAATAGCAAATAAAGATAAATAAAAAGCCCAACTACCTATTTGACCTTTTCCCACAAGGGAAGTTGGAGAGAAACGATAAATCAAAGCCAAAACTACCATAAAAAACCAGCCAATAATTAGTCCATACCAAAAAGAGTTGTAAAAAGATTTTCTGGTCTTTTCTTTATCCTGACTGATTAAATAAGTATTGGCATTACCTAAACCTAAATGGCCAAAATTTAAAGCCAAGGCTGGGAAAAAAGCCACCATCGTAAAAATTCCTTTTCCCACCGGACCAAAAGCCCGACTAATTAAAATTGTAGAAAGAGAAGTAAAAATCGCGGCTAAAAAGCGGCTAGAAAAAGTCAAAGTAATATTTTTGAAGAAAGAAGACATAGAAATAAAAAGTTAAAATTCAAAAGTCAAAACCCAAAATTTCCTAATGCACGACGTCTGATATCGCTCGTCGCCCATTACATCCAGTTATCATACCATAAAGAGAGGGTTACCAAATTCCAGATTTTAAATGAGTTGTCGCGTTTTTTTAAAAGATGGTCTTTTAATAATCTATCAATATACTCGTAGTCAAAAAGATTAAGTTTTTGGATTTTTGAATTTTTAATAATACTAATGATTTTATTTCTCACCCCTTCATTTTCTCTCAGCCATTGGCTAACTGGCGCCCCAAAACCCTTCTTTTTGCGATAGATAATTTCTTCAGGAATAATCCCTTCAACCGCTTTTTTGAGAATATATTTGGTGGTATTGTTTTTTAATTTCAATTCCTGGGGAATGGAAAATGCTAGTTCTACCAAGCGGTGGTCTAAATAAGGCACTCTGGCTTCAATTGAATTCATTGAAGTCATTTTATCAACGCGCATTAAAAGAAGTTCTGGCAAGCGAAGATTTAATTCTAAATAAAGAGATTGCTGGAGAAAATCAAGGCGGGTATTCTGTATCCTGGATTCTGTATTCTGTATCTCTTGATAGATATCTTCGACTACTTTATCGGAAATATCATAAGGGATTTGTTTTTTAAAAGAAGCGCTTAATAAAAATTGTTTGTCATATGAAGTAAAAGCATTTGCTCCGCCGTAAAACAAATGTTTATTGTAAGATAAACGGCGAAGCAATTCTTTTGGGAAAGTGGCAGTGTGTTTTGGCAAAAGTTTTGAAATGGCATAAGGAATTATTTTGATAAATTTCGGGAGTTTTTCTAAATATCGCCAGAATTTTTTCCAGAATTTAAAATAAACTAAATCCCTGTCATAACCATTAAACAATTCATCTGAACCCTCACCTACTTGACCCATTTTGACGCCGTCTTCTTTAAACATTTTCGCTAAATAGTGAACCGGAAAACAAACCCAGTCGCCATTTGGGTCGTCGCTGTAATCTGCCATCTTATCTATCCAATCTAAAAATTCCTCTGGCCCAACTCTTGTTTCGTGGCTTTTTGCTTTTAACAATTCATTTATTTTTCTTGAATACTTGAATTCATCAAATTCTGGATAATCTTTATAAGAAATGGAAAAAGTTTCCACTGGTTTTCCCATTGCTTTTGACATTAAAACCGCATTGGTTGAAGAATCTATTCCGCCGGAAAGAAAACAGCCAAAAGGCACGTCTGAAACCATTTGTTTTTGAATGGAATCCTCGAGCAAAGAACGAATTTTCTGGATATAAAATTCTTCTTTATTTTCTGCATCTGGCATTCTGTATTCTGTATTCTGTATGGAACTCCAGTATCTCTTGGTTTCTAAATGACCGACATTATCTAAAGTTAAGTAGTGGGCAGCTGGAAGTTTTTTGATATCTTTAAATAAAGTAAAAGGCGCCGGAGTTGAAGCAAAAGTCAAATAATGAGAAATACCTTCTAAATCTGGTTCGCGTTTGACAAGGGGATTTTTTAAAATAGCCTTAATTTCAGAACCGAAAAGAAAAATTCCGTCTTTAAAGTAGTAATAAAATGGCTTGATGCCAATTCTGTCTCTGGCAGCAAAAAGTTTTTTTTGTTTCTCGTCCCAAATAACAAAAGCAAACATTCCATTTAAATCCTCAAGGCACTTTTCTCTTTTTTCTTCGTATAAATGAATAATAACCTCGCTGTCGGTTCTTGATTTAAAGTGATGGCCTTTGATAATTAAATCTTCTTTTAATTCTTGAAAATTATAAATTTCACCATTAAAAACGAGATAAATTGATTTATCTTCGTTTGACATTGGCTGATTGCCTTTTTTTGACAAATCAATAATTGAAAGCCGGCGAAAGCCTAAACCTAACTTTTTGTCTTTGGAAATATACAGACCTTTGTCATCTGGACCGCGGCTAATCAAAGAATCGCGCATTGAAACCAATGTTTCTTCTTTGACTGTTAAAGGATTATTAACAATGTAAATACCAGCAATGCCACACATAATTATTAAAAAGTTCTCTATCTTAAGTATTTCTCCCGAGCCAATTGATGCTCTTTATAGGTTTTGGAAAAAATCGTCTGACCAGTTTTGCGGTCAGTTAAATAATACCAATAGTCATTTTTAAGAGGTTCTATAACCGCTAAAATGGTTTCTTTTGAAGGATTGGAAATTGGTTGGGGTGGTAAACCTTTATAAAGATAAAGATTAAAAGGCGAATCTATTTTAAAAGAATCAACTGTCAACTTGCAATCATTAAATGTTCTGTAATTAGCATAGCAGATACTGGCATCAACTTGCAAAGGCATTTCTTGCTTTAGCCGCCTTAAAAGAATATCAGCAACCATTTTTTTATCTTGAATAGTTTGAACTTCTTTTTCTATTAAAGAGGCAATAACTAAAACCTCGTAAAAATCTTTATTTTGCTGCTTTGTTTTTTGATTGATTTCGCCATTTATTTGTTTTACAAAATTAGTTAAAAAAATCTCGGCTATTTCTTTTGGAGATATGCCTTTGACTAAATGATAAGAATCAGGATAAAGAAAGCCTTCCAGCGGTTTATCCCAATAATTTTCTAAGTCTATTCCTTTCAGTAAGTCTTTAAAATCTTCCAGAACAAACACATCCAAACTTTCATCTTCTTTTAAAATTTCTTTTGCTTTTAAATTTCTCTCTATCTCTTTCAGTGTATCGCCCTCTTTTATTAAAAAGATATCGTTTGAGTGATTTTCAGTTATCAGTTGGCTTAATTGTTTAAGCGTGATTGGCAAATTAATTGAATAAGTGCCAGCTTTAATTTCTTTTTCCAATTGGTTGACTCTTAAATAAAATTTAAACAAAAGAGGAGAAAAAATAATTTTTTGCTTAAATAAATTTTCGGCTATTTCTGAACTATTCTCTCCTTTTTTAATAGAAAAACTAACTTCCTTTGAATTGACAGAATTAGGATAAGGAAAAGAAATTGAAACAAAATAAAGAAAAACCAAACTTAAAGCGAGAATAAATAAAATTAAAGATGTTTTAGACATTTTAAATTAGGCAGGGTGATTAATTCGGCTAAAAATAATTCCTAAAGCAAAGAAGTCGGCTAAAAGGTGGGAACCGCCCAAAGAAACAAATGGCAGAGCAATGCCAATAATCGGAAGAATGCCGATATTCATCCCAATATTAATAAAAACCTCAATTAAAATTTTTAAAGCAAAACCAATGGTAAAAAGTTTGGAAAAATTATCGTTAAAAACATTTGCCCAATAAATTAAGCGGTAAATAAAAACTAAAAAAGCCCCTAAAAGCAAGGAAACACCAACCAGTCCCAATTCTTCACCTAAAGCCGCAAAAATAAAATCTGTTTTTGCCAAAGGCAGAAAACGCAAATGGGTTTGGGTTCCCCAACCTAATCCCTTGCCAAAAATTCTACCAGAGCCAATGGCAATTAGAGATTGTTCGCGATTATAGCCAATGCCAAGGGGATCGTGAGAAGGATTTAAAAAATTAATTATTCGGTTTCGCTGATAATCTTTTAAAGCGAAAGTCCAAATTAAAACTGAACCAATGAGAAAAATACCAATAAGAAGAAAAACTTGGTTTGGTCTAATGCCACCAATCAGAATCATAAAAAACCAAATTGCCACTAAGACCAAAGCGCCGCCTAAATCTGGCTGAAGAACCAAAAGAAAGGCTGGTAAAGAAACAAAAACTGCGGTCTTAAACAAGTTTTGAAATTGCCAAAGTTCCAAATGCTTTGAAGAAAGAAAACTGGCTAAAATCAGAATTAGAATAATTTTTGTAATTTCCGTTGGCTGAAAATGAAAAGCGCCCAAGCTAAACCAGCCAGCGCTTCCTTTTATTCTCGTGCCGAAAATCAAAACTAAAGCCAAAAGAAGAAGAGAAAAAAAATATAAAAAAGTAATAAATGATTTATTGAAAATCCGCCAATCTAAATGAGCAAAAAATAAAAATACTGCTATTCCAAGAGCAAAAAATAAAAGTTGTTTTTTGAAAGAAGTAAAAGGAGGTGTTTCAGTAAAGGACAAACTCAATAAAATCAAAAGCCCCAAACAAATAATTACCGAAAGCGAAAAAAACAAAAGATAATCTTTCTTAAACATAAAATCTAGGAGGAAGTAACAAAAACTTTATCTTTATCTAAAATATTTATGCTCAATGATTTTTCACAGACAGATAAATTTTTTGGCAACGGCTTTTGCCACTGAATCATAAAGGAATTCGTTTGGCTATAATAAATTTTTTCCAAAGGAGCGGCGCCAGTGGCAACTGGCTTTTTTGACTTATCACATAAAACAACCGCAATTTGCCCTTTTTTGTAATTAAACGGCGTGGTGTTGAAAATATCTCCTTTTACCCTTAAACTTGCTTCATAACTTTCAAAATAATCTTCTGGCAGAATTGGTTTTGTTTCTGGCGGCGTAGAATACAATTCATTGAGTTTTTCGCGGGTCGGAGCGTCAACAATACCGGTTGGCTCTAAATCATATCTTTTTTGAAATTCTTTTAAAGCATCTTCAGTCGCTTTATCAAAAACACCAGAAATATTTCCTCGAGGATGCACAGTTGAATCAATCATTAAAGCCCTTTGAAGATTAATGACCTCTATTCCTTCTGAACCGCGTTTTAAAGTTTTGGTAAAAGTATAATAAAATGGCTCTAATTCTGAAGGACCGTAGAGTTCGTTTAATTTTGCTCTGGTTTGAGGACCAACTTCTCCAGTTGTTCTAATGCCATATTTTTTCTGAAATCTTTTTACTGCTGCTTCGGTTGCTTTGTCAAAAACACCGGTAATATTTCCTTCGGGATAAATTTCTGGGTCTTGGGCTAAAACTTTTTGCAGATTAAACACTTCCGGGTCTTTCATTTTTAATTCTAAACTTTTGGTAAAAATATAGACATTAAACTCCTGCTGCTTTGGAGTTTGGGGTTCGATGACTCTAACATTAGACAAAATAAACGGGTCCCCTAAAGAAAGATTAATGCCACTCAAGGGTTTTTCCCAACTTATGCTTTCTTTGACAATTTCTATTTCTATTTTTGAAGGAGTAAAAGAAACATCAACTAAAGGCAAAATTATTGTTTTTAATTCTAGAGGCAGAATAAAATCACTTTTTGTTAAAGTTTGAGTTTCGCCATTTTGCCCGATTAATTTAATTTGATAAGAAAAAGTTTTTGCTCCCCACTCCTGACTTTTGTTTAAAAGTTTAAAAACAATGTCTATTTTATTTGTATCGCTTGAAATAAAATACGGCTGTTCGGCTAAAACTAAAGGAGGATTGTATTTTAAATCACAAGGAATACAAGGACCACCACAATCGATATCTTCTTCTTTTTGGTTTCTAATATTATCTGAACAAGTGGCTGGAGGTTTATTATTTAAATAGATAAGATAACCTCCTAGAAAAAGGATAAGAGAAACAACCAAGCCAACAATAACTTGTTTAAACAATCGTTTTTCCATTGGAATTATTATAGCAAATTACTAAAGTATCATCAACGAATTACAAATAGAGTTCATCAACAAATTACAAATTGATTACGAATAAATAAATAAATAAAAAAGGGCCCGCAAAACCTACTTTCCCCATAAAGAGTATCATCGGCGCCAAAAACTTTCACTTCCGAGTTCGGAATGGGATCGGGTGGAGCATTTTTGGCTAAATCACGGGCCCAGTTATTTTGTCTTCTCATTAAAGATGGAAAAGTGGCTTCGATAATTTAGTACTCCTCGGCTTAATGCCTTACAGCACTTCCACCTAGAGCCTATCAACCTCATAGTCTTTGAGGTATCTCTCGCTTTTTCAAGCCACGATACCTAATCTTGGGGTGGGCTTCGCGCTTAGATGCTTTCAGCGCTTATCCCTTCCGAACATAGCTACCCGGCAATGCCCTTGGTAGGACAACCGGTACACCAGAGGTTCGTCCAGCCTAGTCCTCTCGTACTAAGACCAGCTCCCCTCAAGTATCGAACGCCCACAGCAGATAGAGACCGACCTGTTTCACAACGGTCTGAACCCAGCTCGCGTATCCTTTTAATTGGCGAACAGCCAAACCCTTGGCACCTTCTTCAGCGCCAGGATAGGATGAGCCGACATCGAGGTGCCGAGCGGAGCCGTCGATTTGGACTTTCGGGCTCCACTAGCCTGTTATCCCTAGGGTAACTTTTGTCCAGTGTCTTTGCGCCTTCTACAACGACGCATCGGGTCACTAAGCTCTGCTTTCGCAATAGCGCGGGATGTCTCCCTTGCTATAAAGCTGGCTTTTGCCTTTACACTACCTCCGCCGTTTCCATTGGCGGATAGCCAACCTTAATAGATTCCTCCGTTACTTTTTAGGAGGATTGCGCCCCACAAAAACTGCCCATCAAGCACTGTCCCCTAAAGTTTTTGCCTTTAAGGTTAGATTTTATTCACAAAAAGATGGGTGTTTCATTGGCGGCTCCACCCCAACCGAAATCAGGGCTTCAAAGCCTCCCCACTACGCTACGCATCTTGCAAATAAAATCAATACCAAACTACAGTAAAGCTCCTAGGGTCTTTTCGTCTTGCTGCGGGTACCCAGCGTCTTCGCTGGACACGCATTTTCACCGGGCTCCTCGTTGAGACAGTTCCCCAGTCGTTATACCTTTCATGCACGTCAGAACTTACCTGACAAGGAATTGCGCTACCTTAGAACCGTTATAGTTACGGCTGTCATTGACCAGGGCTTAACTCAGTCAGCCAACTGATAAAAATCAATTGACCGCCAAGCTTAACCTTCTGGCATCGGACAGGCATCAGCCCCTATACATCCCCTTACGGGTTCGCAGGGACCTGTGTTTTTGGTAAACAGTCGCCAGGGATACTTTCGCTGCGCCGAGCATTCAAAAACTTGAGTGCTCGGAGGGCTTATTCCAAAGTTACGCCCGCTTTTTTGCCGAGTTCCTTAACGAGGAATCACCCGTTCCCCTGAGGCTCCTCGCCTCACCCACCTGTGTCGGTTTACGGTACGGACTGAACATTTTTATCGCTTAGAAATTTTTCTCGGAAGGCTCTTCGGAAAAATTGATTAAGTAAAACTTAATCTTTTGGGAATATGCGCTCTTTGAGATTTAACTCAGTTTACCGGATTTGCCAGGTAAACAGAACTTTATATTCCCAACGCAAAACCAATAATGCGCTCCTCCTTTTTTCCTCCGTCCTTCCTTCGCAAAAATGCTCAGGGGTCGGAATATTAACCGACTGTCCATTAGCTGCGGCTTTCGCCATTGCCTTAGGGCCGCCTAACCCTTGGCTGACTTTCATTGCCAAGGAAACCTTGGATTTTCGGGGGTCCGAGTTCTCATCGGACTTTTAGGTTACTCATGCCGGCATTCTCACTTCCTTAAACTCCACCGTGGCTCGCGCCTTCGGCTTCAACGCTTAAGAAACGCTCCCCTACCACTACTGTACCTTGCTATCGCTTGGGACAGTAATCCGCGTCTTCGGTAATTGGTTTTAGTCCCGATAAATTTTCGGCGCGATTCACCACTCGAACACTCAAAAACTTGAGTGTTCGATTCAGGTAGTGAGTTGTTACACACTCTTTAAAGGATGGCTACCTCTGAGCCAACCTCCTAACTGTCAATGGCGAATCACCACCTTGAGTCTACACTTAACCAATATTTAGGGACCTTAGACAGCGATCCGGATTCTTTGCCTCTCGACCACGGAGCTTCGCCCCCGTAGTCTGACTAGCCTATTGTAATCTCAATGGTATTCGGAGTTTGATTGGTGTGCTGAGCTTTCGCCCTGTACACACCATCCAGTGCTCTACCCCCACGAGAATAAATAGACCGCTAGCCGTAGAGCTATTTCGGGGAGAACCAGCTATTCCCAGACACGGTTAGCTTTTCACTCCTTACCACAGTTCATCCCAGAGTGTTGAACGGCTCACGGGTTCGGGCCTCTTCCCGACTTTCGTCGGGATTCACCCTGACCATGGTAAGCTCGTCTGGCTTCGGGTCTTATGTCTACTACTCACAGTGTTTTAGTCTGCTATCAATTGAAAAAGCAGACTAAAACACTGAAACGCGCTTTTAACACTTGGTTTCCCTTCAACTTCGTCCGCTTTCGCGGCTTAATTTAAGCAGTAGATATAAACTCGCCGGCTCATTCTTCAATAGGCACCCCGTCACCTCCTCCTTTGTTAAAAGAAGGGGGCTCCGAGTCCTTGTAGGCAAAATGGTTTCAGGTTCTATTTCACTCCCCTCACCGGGGTTCTTTTCACCTTTCCCTCACGGTACTAGTCCGCTATCGGTCGCAGTGAGTATTTAGCCTTTCCGGAGTAGTCCCGGAACCTTCCTTCTGAGCTTTAAATCTCCGAAGTACTCAAGAAAAATGCTAAAGAAAAATAAAAATTTTGTTTACAGGGCTTTCACCTTCTTTGGCTTACCTTTCCAGGTAATTCAACTTTTCTTTATTTTTCTTTTGAGTCAAACTCGGGCATTTTTCTTTTGACCTCCTCCACATGACTTAAACTCCAATACTTTGCATTGGTAAAAATATTAGTAGTCTAAGTCATGTGGAGGATTTGGGCTTTTCCCTGTTCGCTCGCCGCTACTAAGGGAATCACAAAACTTTTTTCCTCTATCCTTCTTCATTGAGAGAGGAAAAAAGTTATTTTTGTTTTCTTTTCCTCTGGGTACTGAGATGTTTCACTTCCCCAGGTATGCTTCCAGTGCCAAAATGACACTGAATAATACGATTTATCATCGTATTAGGTTTCCCCATTCGGAAATCCTCGGATTATAGGTTGCTACGCACCTCCCCGAGGCTTATCGGAGCTACGCACCGTCCTTCATCGCCTCACTGTGCCAAGGCATCCACCATTTGCCCTTATTTCCACTTTTCCATCTTTAACGAAAAGACAAATTAAAGATGGTTAATTTAAATTTTTTATTTTTGCTTTTTAGTTTTCAAAGAACTGTCGTTTCTTTTTTTTCATTTTCAGGCAACTTAAAACGCTACCGAAAGTGGTAGCGTTTTTAAAAAACCTATGAGTTGGCTACTCACTTTCTTTTTCGAGGTTTTCTGCAAGAAATTTTTATCATTTCGATAAAGATTATCTAATTAAAAATTATACTCCTCTTTTTTAAAAAGTCAAGTTTTTTCAATTTGAAGCAACAATATCTAACTTTCTTTTCCAAAATCTTTTTTTTGAGACGATCGTCAACAAAAAAAGCAAATTTAAATTTTATTTAGAGAGCGAAATCGAAGTCTTGAAGACGAAACCGAAGTCTATTTTGACCTTCGCCTAGGGATGAATTATATTCTTTGAAACAATGGTTCAACTTTTAACAATTTCAAGTTATTTTCTAATTTTTTACTTGTTTCGGGCAGAAATGGAAGAATTAAATCTTTAATTTCTTTAAGAGCCTCCAAAAGATTGTTTAGTTGCTCTTTTAATAACTCTCTTTTTTCTTCTTTTCCAATTAGTTCCCAAGTTTTGTTTTGAGTAAGATATAAATTGCAATAATCAACCAGTTTAAAAATCTCTTTTAAGGCTTCGAAAAGTTTATAATTTTCCATAAACTGGGAGTAGTTTTCTTTTGTTCTAAGAATTATCTTTTTGAAATCAGTACTCACTTCCTTTTTTTCTTCTATTTCTGCTTTGTTGATTAAACTTACAACTCGCGAAACTAAATTGCCAAAACTATTCGCTAAAGCAGCATTATATTTTTCTTGAAATTGATTCTCTTTTATATCCCCTCCATCACTTAAAGGAAATTGAGACAAAAGAAGATAACGGACGGCATCTTTTCCATATTTTTTTACTAAATCATTCGGGTCAATCACATTTCCTAAAGTTTTACTCATCTTTTGACCATTGACCGTGAAAAAACCATGAATTAATTCTTCATCTGGTGTTTTCACCTTTAAGGCTTCAAGCATTGCTGGCCAATAAACGGCATGGAATTTTAAAATATCTTTTCCTAAAATATGCAAAACATATCCCTGTTCCCACCATTTTTGAAAATTCTTTTTATTTTTATAAAAACCAATTGCGGAAATATAATTGATTAAGGCGTCAACCCAAACATAAACTACTTGGCTGTCATCAAATGGCAAATCAATTCCCCATTTTACTTTTTCTTTTAAGCGAGAAACGGAAAAATCGGGTAAATTTTGTTTAAATAATCCCAAAGTTTCTCTTAGGGCAAAATCCGGTGTAATTTTTATTTCTCCTTTTTCTATTTTAATTTTAATTTTTTTCAGATAATTTTTTAATTTAAAGAAATAATTTCTCTCAGAAACTTTTAAAGGCGCTTTTTGATGAAAAGGACATAAACCATTTACTAAATCTTTTTCTAACAAAAAACTTTCACAGCCAACGCAATACAAGCCTTCGTAATCTTTTTCGTATAAATTATTTGTTTCTTTTAAAGTATTCAAAATAAATTGCACTGTTTCAATGTGGTCTTTATCAGTAGTTCTAATAAAATAATCATATTCAATTCCTAAATTCTGCCAGGTTTTTTTAAATTCTAAACTAATTTCATCGCATAACTCTTGGGGGGTTTTATTTTGCTCTTCTGATAGTTGAGCAATTTTAATTCCATGTTCATCAGTACCAGTTAAAAAGAAAACCTCTTTTCCCTGCTGTTTAAAATATCGCGACAAGACATCAGCAATCAAAGTAGTAAAAGCATGACCAAGATGAGGTTTGTCATTGACATAATAGATGGGAGTAGTAATTAAAATTCTTGATTTTTTCATAATTGTGTCCCTGCCTAAATTTTTACAGAATAAAAATTTGGGCAGGTAAATTTATTATATTCTAATTTTGTTTTTTTTAAAAGATTTAAAAAGAGAACCGCTTAAGCGGTTCTCTTTTAAATTAGCAATTTTTATTTTTCTATCTCTTCTTTGAATTTCTTTAATATTTCTTGCGCTAATTCTTTGCCGCCCAAGCCAAAAGCCAAACCTCCGGCTAAAGCCAACATTGCTATAATGCCAGTAAAAAGAGTGTTGATAATGTAAGGGGCAACTTTCAACTGCGAAAGCGCGGCTAATATTCCAAAGATACAAATTGCCCATTTTGCTAAGGAAGAAAGAAATCCTTGAAATTTCAAACCCGCTCCAGAAACAGAAGCTCTAACAAATCTAGCCGCATACTCTCCCAAAACAATGGCGGCTAACATTATCACTACCGCCACAATTATATTTGGTAAGAAACTCACAACGCTTCTCAGAAAATCACCAACTGCCGCCAGTCCCCAAATATTACAAGCTGCCACTAAAAACGCAAGAACTATTAACCATTTGGTTAATTGACCAAGAAAATAGCCGGAATTTAAACCGATATTGGCTTTATCAGTAAATTCTTTTACGCCGGCTTTCTCTAAGGCTTTATCTAATTTTATTGCCTCGATGATTTTCTCTATCAATTGACTAATGCCATTGCCAATTACGATGCCGATTAAAAATATAATCAGACCGCCTAAAAGGGTTGGAACAAAGTTAATAAAACCTTGCCACAGCCCCATTAAGGCAGTATAACTGGCACTTGCTAATGATTGAAACCACATATTATTTTATTATTTTTTTGTTTTTAATCATTTTCTTAAATTTCGACCTTTGCTCGCCTAAATTTTTTAAAAAAATCTTGGCGAGTGACTCTTCTTATTATACCAATTAAATTTTAAAAATCAAAGTCAAGAATCTAATTTGAAAGTAATCAGCCAATTCATTTCAAAAAGGATTTCTAAGATGGTGGACCTAGGCAGAATCGAACTGCCACCTCCGCTGTGCAAAAGCGGTATTCTACCATTAAACTATAGGCCCATTGCCAAATAATAATCAAGAAACAAAATTCAATAACCAAACAATATTTAATTCTAACATAAAAATCGCCGAATAAAAAGAACGGCTAATCTGCTATGTTTTAATAATTTTTTAATCGCATAGCGCTTAGCCGTTTATAATATTTATTAAGGTGATTATTTTAGTAATTCTTTTAACTAATAAAACTATCTAGATTTTCTTTCCAACCCTGAGTTGAGAATTATACTAATTATATCAAAATTTTTCTTGTCAAACAATACTAAGGTGGATTACCATACCTTAAAAAATAAAGGAATTTTGAAGTAAGTGCTCAAAATAAATCAGTTCAAACTTTCTCTATCATCTCACCAAATTTAATCCATAAATCA
>Ga0067045_1002677_pt1 | contig 106697 bp, 124 predicted proteins | sample TerdegcTABiofilm_FD_59184 | JGI IMG/M metagenome (GOLD analysis project Ga0067045, IMG submission 59184) | Combined Assembly of (Gp0054472, Gp0054536) Wastewater bioreactor microbial communities from Singapore -Terephthalate degrading...
AAAAGCAGACCTATCAGGTATTTTATCGTCTATTTTAACTAAGACTTCCTTATCCTCGATGTCAATCTTCTCAAGAGGATAAATAATACCGTCTTTTATTCTTGCATGGACTATTATTTCCATAAATATTACTATAATTGCATGTTTTTAAGTATTGCTATGAATCTTCATCGCTCAAGATAAAAAAAAAACGAGTCTTTAATTTTTTAATTCTTTTTCTTCTTTTCTTATTTTAAGGTTTCAAGACTTTTAAAAAATCTACTCTTTCAAAGTCGCTGTCAATATATCTTCCATAACTCTTTGTGCGAAATGACATTTCGATATAAATGTAGGGTCTTTCTTTATATATTGGAGTAATTCTTTTTTATTCCTTCTCGTCATTTCTTCTAACTCAGATATAGTTACTTTATAAAAAAATTCGTTAATAAAAGTTGCATTTGAAAATTATTAATTATAGCTGCATTATTCTAAATAACGTTCAAATGTTAAAAATATGAATCCAATTTCTTTTTTCGTTTGGCACTACCTCTTCAATTCTTTTATTTAGATCAGATTTATTCGATGCACTTGCCACAACAGTATCTGTTAATATTGCAAAAAATCCCTTTACTCCGTTATCCTTTAGCTTCGATTTGATTTTTCTTGAATTAATTCTTCCAATCTCTTTGTGAAAAATGTACTCAAGTGAAGGATTCTTCACAATAATATCCTCGATTTCATCATAATAATTGTCTAGATTACTCTTAGTTTTTAGATAGAATTTAAGAAGTTCTTCATCACTATGTTCATTTATTTTTTCATCAAAGGACTTTATAAGGCCATATTTGGCTATCGATTTCTTATACATAGACATTATAGATTTTAAAGTTGAGCCTACAAAAATAACATTATCTGTATTGATAAGACCGTCATATACTATCTTTCCTTTAAAAGGTAAAAGAAATGTTCTTACATATGAAGGGATATATTCAATAAATTCGGATATGGGATCATTTAAAGACATTACTGCATAAGATTTTCCACTTTGATTGTCATACATAACGGTATATTCGTTCTCATATTCTATTATGAAAAAGTTTGAATATATGCCATTCTTCCACTGTTTTATAATGTTTAGTTCCTCACTTTTAAGATTATATGGATTCTCATTAATATATTCATCAATAATAGTCATATTATTGGCAAGAATATCTCTTAAATTGAGCCACTCATCCTTATACATTCTCTTCTCTTTTGATAATTTATTAAATCCTTTATTTTTTTGCTTAGCATATATCAATAAGCTTTTATAAAGTCTTATGAATTGATCTATTTCTTCTTGAGATAATTTCATCTTAATCAATCTTATTTATTCAATTGAATTTATAAAAATTTTTCTTTTTTAATATATTAATTGAATAAAGTTGATATATAAACGTATATTGTTTAGAAAATAATCCTATTTTTGTCGAATAATCAATCGATTACCCTTGCCAAAATTTTTATAAATTTACATGTGTCTATAAATAAGGTAGTAGTATGAGCGCCTTAGATATAGATCAATTAGTTAAAACATTAAATCAACATCAAAAGGAATATGTGAATTTTAATTTACCCAATCCAAAAAATGGAGAATATCTACTTGCTATATTTCATTTAGTTTCTGGAGGGAGTCTTAATATCCTTCAGGCTGCAGCAGAAGTTGCAGCAGAGTCTTCAACAGGTACAAATTTCTTGGTAACTACAGAAACACCATTCTCTAAAGAGATGAATGCGCTTGTTTATCAAGTCGATCTCGATAAAAATCTTGTCTGGATAGCATATCCTTGGAGGCTCTTTGATCGAAGAGGGAATGTCCAAAACATATTGACATATCTAGTTGGAAATGTTCTTGGCATGAAAGAAGTAAGTGCACTAAAACTATTGGATGTTTGGTTTCCTCCAGCAATGCTTGAGCAGTACGATGGTCCAAGTTATACTTTGGATGATATGCGTAAGTATCTTAATGTATATGACAGGCCAATTCTTGGGACGATTATAAAACCTAAAATGGGATTGACTTCAGCAGAATATGCGGAAGCAGCCTATGATTTCTGGGTAGGTGGCGGGGATTTTGTTAAAAACGATGAGCCACAGGCTAATCAGGACTTTTGTCCTTATGACAAGATGGTCTTGAATGTTAAAGCAGCAATGGACAAGGCCGTTAAAGAAACAGGCAACAAAAAAGTCCATTCATTTAATGTTTCTGCTGCAGACTTTGATACAATGATTGAAAGATGTGAACTTATTAGAAACGCCGGATTTGAACCTGGTAGCTATGCATTTCTAATTGATGGTATCACCGCTGGCTGGATGGCCGTGCAGACCCTTAGGAGGAGATACCCTGATGTATTTATACACTTCCACAGAGCAGGCCATGGTAGTTTCACTCGGCCAGAAAATCCAATTGGGTTTTCAGTATTGGTCCTTTCAAAATTTGCACGATTGGCAGGGGCATCTGGAATCCACACAGGAACAGCAGGAGTTGGCAAGATGAAGGGAAGTCCAGAAGAAGATGTTGTTGCAGCCCAAAATATCCTTTACTTTAAGGCCAAAGGACATTTCTTTGAACAGGAATGGTCAAAAATCCCTGAAAAAGACAAAGATCTCATTAATATTGTGAATGAGGACACAGCACGTCACGTTATCTTAGAGGACGACAGCTGGAGAGGGCTTAAGAAATGCTGCCCAATTATTTCGGGAGGGCTTAATCCTACATTGTTAAAGCCATTTATTGATCTTATGGGAAATATAGATTTCATCACAACAATGGGTGCAGGATGCCATGCACATCCTAGAGGAACAACAGCGGGTGCAATGGCGCTAGTTCAAGCATGCGAAGCATACCAAAAAGGGATAGATATCAAAGAATATGCTAAAACACATAAAGAATTGGAAGAAGCTATACAGTTTTTTTCAAAAAGTAAGGAAGTTGTATCTGAACAAATATAATCTATGAAACAGTTTTTACTATAAATAAAGAACAGGCATAGTGATAAAATGGGAGATAATATCAGACGTGAAATAGAGGACATTGTTAGAGAAGCAGCATTTTTAGTGGAAAATCAGGGAGAGTATGCATTTCAACAGTTTAGAACCAAAGGCAAATTCTATCACGATGATATTTATGTCTTTGTTTGGGGCGTTCGTAATAATAAGATTACTAGATTAGTTTTTCCTCCTGACAATATGGGAGAAGACATCGAAATCACTAACATGACTGATTCAGAGGGGAGAAATATTACAGAGATGATAATGAATATTGCTTTAAGCCCAAAAGGTGAAGGCTGGTCAGATGTATATCTTTGGAAGAAGCAATATGAGATGGAAGATTCAGAGAAGATTTCATTTGTCAAAAAAGTTACTCACAAGGGCAAGATGTATGTGGTAGGAGCAGGTTATCATTTGAATTAAGCTATTTATAAACAGCATCAATCTTTTCCTTTATAGCATCAATTACTAAAGGATCATCATTCCATGCCCCAAGATTTATTACTTCTACATCTTTGGGTATTTTACATTTTGCTATTAATTCAGGCAAATCGCACATGCTGTGAATGCTATCTGCACTTATTGCCGCTGAAAAATAAAATATTTTTTTAACTCCGTTTTTAATCAATTTTTGAATAGCTACTGATGTGCAGGGGTGTCTAAATTCCATCCAAGCAAGATCAAGATTCTTGCGTTCATAGCCATCTTTTACGAATAACTCCAAGATTTTCCTCCTAAATTCAATTTCTTGAGCAGTTTCAGTAGGCCAAGCTTTATCCCACTCTTCTGGCTGTCCATGGCCTACAAGTAATACCCCTATCTTTTTCTTTTCTGTATTTCCACGATTCTTATTTACTCTTTCGACAAACATTTGTTGCAGGATTTTGGAATCCCATAAAGGTCCAGTAAAATAAATTGAAACACCATATTCTTTGAGATTCAGTTTTTCTATAAGCTCCTTGCCCTCTGCAGTATGATTTGAAATTGTCAAAAAAACTTCACTGACAATTATCTTGCTTGCACCATTGTTTAATGCTTCAATGACTGCAGCATCTGGTCGTGGCTCATCTTCAATAAAAGATAAATATAATCTAGTTTTATCGTCTCCTTCTTGCCTGAATCTTTTTTCAAGCTGGCCCATCATCCTTTTGTGCATTCTCTTGTGTTGGCTTTTTCCAATGTGCATATATTTTTTCCTAAGTAAGGATAGGAATATAGGTCTAATTAAAAATGGTATGAATTTGATTTTTTGCTCGTCAAATTCTCTAAACTGATTTATCCATCCTATTGGATTGTAATCTTCAGGTTCACCATGAGAAAAATAGATAATTGCTGTATGCCCTTTCCCAGGGTCACCTTTTTTCCTCACAATGTCTGGCACATGCCGCATATCTTTCATTGACAATACTTTAATCGTCATCAAATAATAACCTGCTAAAATAGACAACAAATTCAAAATAATAAGAATTGGAGTAAATTCTTTATTATAATAGATAATTGAAAGGAATAATATAACTTCAAAGATTAATATTAGTGAAAATAGCCTGATTTTGCTTTGATGGACTGTAAGATACTTGACTATGGTCAACCCGAGGATTAATCCTATTATAATTGAAGTAAAAGACAAAATATAGCTAATTTAATCTCCCCTAGAAAATAAATATTTTATCTGATTTAAAAGGCTTTTAGAAAATCATTTAAATTAATTACTTTTCTTTTTTTCAATGAAAGTAGATTTGCACGTTCACACAACAGCTTCTGATGGGCTTCTGTCCCCTAAAGATATCCTGGCAAAAGCCAAAGATAGCGGACTCAATACACTAGCAATTGCTGACCACGATACTATTGATGGGATAGAGGAAGGTATTAAGGCTGCAAAGGAAAAAGGAATTAGATTAATTCCGGCTTTAGAAATAAGTGCTAGGCATGAAAAACAGGTTCATATACTTGGATATTTTGTTGATTATACAGATCCTAAATTCCAGAGCTTTGTCAACAAGCTTAAAAATTCTAGAGAAGAAAGAAACGAAAAAATGCTTAAGAAATTGGAAAACTTCGGATTCCACATAACAATGGAAGAGCTTAAGGCAAACGCTCAAGGTAACATTGGTAGGCCCCACATTGCAGATATCATGGTAAAAAAAGGATATGTTTCTAATTTCGGTGAAGCATTTGAAAAATATATTGGAAATGGAAAACCCTGTTATGTTCCAAAAGAACGGCCGGATATAAGAAAATCTATAGAAATAATAAAAAAATATAAAGGAGTTCCAGTTCTTGCCCATCCCAAATACACTTTTCTAGAAAATGAAGAACTAGAAAACTTTGTGGCATATTTATCCGATATAGGTTTAGGAGGGCTAGAAGTTTTCTACTCAAAGCACAGTAAAGAAGAGGAGTCTCAGTATCTGAAGTTAGCTGAGAAATACTCTCTTGTTCCTACAGCAGGTTCAGACTACCATAGAGAAGGGGATGCGTTTGGAATGGAACTAAAAAAAGAATACCTAGAAAAGCTACTTTCCTTACAGACTCTCTAATAAATCTAATATTTTTTCTACTAAAATTCCTGGATTTTTTGAAGTAATTACACTTTTGGTATCTTTACCCATACTATCTAAGACTTCTAAGAAAAGATCAGATGCCCCACCAGTACCCGAAAGTAAGCCTACAATCTTCTTTTCATCGTAAGCTATAGTAAGTTCATTTAAGGTTCCAATCATACCTTGAACAGAGATAACTGCATCACAACTTCTAACTAAGATTACATTCCTTCCTTTGTATCCAGAACCTGTGAATATCAATGAATCAAAGACATCGGTGGGATATTTGTAGTCTTCAATGTGCTCTCTTAGATTTATTGCAGGCGATATCCCTACAGTTGTTCCTCCATATTCTTTTGCACCTATTGTTGCTTCTAGCGGAAGTCCGGGACACGCGCCTGAAAATAAAATAATGTTCTTTTCAGCTATTGTTTTCCCAAGTTCTCTAGCGGCAAACCTAGCATGTTGTGGTATATCCCCGCTTGCAGAACCAATAACCCCTATTTGGTATCTTTTGATAATATTCCCTCTCTATGCTTTCTTGAAATAATTTAATTTTGGCTCGTAAAGTTCTCCTCTTGCCAAAAGTTCTCTTAATGCATTATCGATGTCTTCTGGGAGGTGGTCATCTTTTAGTTCATAATGTATAATATCTACGAATACTCCTTCTCCTTCATCAAGCTTATCTATGACTTCTAATACCTTTGATTCAACAACAGTATCAGAATCAAATATATGAGTTTCATCTGCATTTTCAATTAAATAATTAAGTTCTTCAATAGAATCGATAAGTTCTGGATTTATTCCTTCCTTCTTTGCAAGGTCCTTTGCCTTTCTTACATTCTTCTCTTGATCGTAAATCTTTTGGGCTATTCTAAATTGTTTTTTCTGTTTAATATTTGCCAAAAGAGATTCTGCTCTATGGAGAGTAAGCATATTGGGAGGCACTTTTGATAGAACTTCTAGATTGATCTGTTTCTTTCCCTGCCATTCGCTGAGTTTTCCCATAAATTGGACTAAATCCCCTTTATTGAGAGATGTGATAAGTCTAGTGTTTTCTCTAAATACTATTCCAACTATGCTCTGCGTTCCATCGTCTAAAAATACGGACCCATATGTTCCATCTTCTGATAGCCTTGGATCAGCCATTACAGTTGCAACACCTTTTAATCTGTATACCTTTAATCCATTTTGAGTTATTACATAGTTAGTAGCAAAATCATCCTCAGGTTTAACGAAATAACCCTTATGTATTTCTGCCAGGGATACTCTTGAAGAAGGCATTCTTTTTTTCATTCGTATACCTCCTTTTCAAGCTGCTGGACTTTTCTGAATAATTCAATATTAAAATCTTTGAAATCCTGTATTATATCCGAATCAATTATTACTTGACCGCCTTCCTTATATGGGGTTCCAATAACCCTCAATATACTTTCCATTTCATAGAGATTTTCTGAAGAAACGCTAATTGCACCTGTTCCATCGTCGATTACTAAAGTGTAAGTTGAAGGGTCTATAGAAACAACAACACCAACAAATGAAACTAATGTTTCGTCTCCTTTGATTTCTCTTATATCCTTTTCAACAGAGAAGTTGTATTTCATTTCATCTCCTTGCCTATGGCTTCAAGCGCCATTTCGATTTCCTCTTCTAGTTCAATATCAAAGACGTTGTGGACTTGGAATACATTGCCAACGTACTCGCTCTCTGCAACATTTCCTGAAATCAAAATCTCCTTTCCTAGTAATCCGAAGTGTTTGTCAGATAGGTAGGCTTCGCCAGCATTTTTTATGTTAAACCCTTTTTCTAGATATTCTTTAAGGCCCAAATATATCTCGTTTGAATCTATTCCTAGAATTTTTTCTGCTTTATCTTTGAAAAAAGATGCCCTAATGTAGTCAGTTGAATCATCGATACCTAAATCTAAAATTACAACTTTTGTTGGCATTACTTCATTTTTGCAGTGTTTACAGAATCCTTTTTGTGAAGAATCCATTTTTCTAAAGCAAGTTGGGCATCCATCGTAGAAGAAGACTGAGTATAGTTTAGCTATAGTTCCTCTAATCTCCTTAAATTTATCTCCTGGATTTAACTCCGCTATAGAAACACGTTCATATTTAAGTGATTTTAGTGAAACAGTGTCAGGAATAGATGATTCATCTATGCCCTCTGGATTAATGATTACTTTGCTTTTTGAAAAAATATGAAGTTGCGGGCCTTTTATCCCACCTTTTACTAATCCCCCGATTATTTTTATAATGTCTCCCCTGTTTAAAGATTCAGAAAACTTGACGGCATTCTCATCCCAAAAGACAACTGTTATCTCACCAGTCTTATCTGCTATAACTACATTTAAGACAGCTCCTTTAGAACCATCATCTCTTGAAAACTCCTTTGGGGAATATTTTCGAGTTACTCGGCCCAAAACATTTACATCTTTCATTCCCTCTTTCAGTGATCCAATCTTATCGTCTTGTTTCCCAGGAAGGGATATTCCTTCCTCTGAAGCAATTATAGAAAGTATTCCTTTAGTTGTTAGATTAAACATAGAGGATTCTTTTTTAATTCTAATTTTCTCCTTTATTTGAGCCTCCGTATAACCCTTTTCCATTAATTTTGACATTATAAGGGATACGTCATCTTCCATCAAAGCACCTACTTAAAATTATTTTGTGAATATTAAAATACTTTTCTGTTGATTATAATAATCTAACTGTATTCCATTTTTTATGGCTATTTTTTTATAATCTTCACGTTTAAATTGATATCTGCATACCTATCTGTCCTGTTATGGAGAATTAGATACCACTTTCCTCCATGTGGGGCATTCCATATTATTTTACCATCACTAGAAAGACTTGGGAATTCTTCATATTTATAAAATCCATCTTCTTTCCATATCTCGTAGTTTTTTTGATCCACTAGTCTTATTTCTAGAAGAGAATTGGCCTCATATTCTATTTCTAAACCTTCTCCAGGTCCTAAATCAAATGTATATATTTTGGTATCGCCTGCAGAAACAAAAGTTTCTTCTTTCACTGACCATTTAGGGGAGAAGAAATCTGTAAGAAATAGATATAGGCCAGATATTATTAACACCAGGATAATCAATCCAAATATTTTTGATAATATACTCATAGAATAAATTAATTATATAGATTTATATAATTTGTGAGGGATTTTGTATTTATTTATTTTCTATGTATTTTATCATATTCATAAGGGCCTTGTTATATGGAGTTGGGATATCATGTTTTTTTCCAATTTCAACAATTTTGCCTGATATGTAATCTATTTCTGTTTTATTTCCTTTTCTTAGATCACTTAGGGTTGAATTTATATTTCTTGAAGTATTCTTTATCACTTGTAATGTATTCTCAAATATATCCTCGGATATATGTATCCCCTCTCTCTCGAGAACTTTTTTCCCTTCTTTTGTTATTTCTCTAACAATCTCCAGAAGATTATTGTCTAAAAGAATCCCATTTTCATCTTCAAAAATTGTGGCAAGGGTGTTAATTGCAGAATTGATTACTACCTTGGACCAGATATCCCTTTTTATGTCATTACTGAATTCAGTTTTTATACCTGAATTGTTGAAGAGCTTCACAATTTCTTTTGCATTAGAATTTTCTTTAGAAATTGGCCCAATAATAGTAGTTCCTTTCCCTCTAAATTGTATTTTACCGGGGGATTCAAGAAATGCACCCATACTTGTAGTTGCACCTAATATCCTTTTGGCATCAACAAATTTTGATATTTCTTCTATATTTCCTGCACCATTTTGGAGGGACATTACAGTCACTTTATCATCTAGAATATGGTTAATATCTGAGAGTGCTCTTTTTGTATCGTATGCTTTTGTTGTTATAACGATCAGTTCAGACCCTTTTGCATTAAGAGGATTAATAGATGCATCAATTTTTACATTAAATTCTTCAATCCCATAAATTGATAGGCCATTTTTTCTTATAGCTTCCACATGAGCATGCCTTCCAACCAATAGGACATCTACACCTTCTTTTTTTAAAAGCCCTCCTAAAAGACTACCTATGGCACCGGCACCCATGAAAGTTATTTTCACCCGACCACCTAATTTTTTATATAAATGCTTTTTATATTTGTTATCAATTTATATTTTTCAGTAAAGATTTTAAGTATATGTCTTAAATAAAAATAAGGTGATAGAATGCCACTTCCTGAAAAGGTTGAATTTATTAGTAATTATAAAGGATGGAAATGTTACAAAGGATTTGAAACTCTTAATGGTAAAAATAAACTTGATATTGCACGATTATTACTTTCAATAAGAGAATCATTCAATGAGAAAATTTATGAGTATTTGGGGCAGGAATTCCGTTTAGATTTTATAAAAGGAATTGTTGATTCTATACTAAAGGATGAAAAAACTATTTCTGGCGCACTTTACAAGGTTAAATCCCCTTCAACTACTAAAAAATTGGCCGAAATAGCGGATATAAAAGAAGCTAAAGATATAACTAAAGGCATGCTAACTGAAATGGTTTTAGAGAAACTTGGAATCGAAAGATTGACACCTGCTGTTTTGGATAACTACCTCGGTCAAAAACCCATTGAGGATAAAGGCAACGAAGTTGTAAAAGACAAAGAAATGGTACATTTTCTTGGAAACTATAGCGGATGGAAATGTGTTAAGAGGATGGAGGTTGAAGATCTTACCGAAGACCTTGATATTGCAATGCTTTTACTTTCAATAAGAGAGTCTTTCAATAACAAAATCTATGATTACCTGTCTGACATGTTTGATATGAAATCTTTAGATGAAATTGTATCCGATATTCTTCCTAATAAGAGCCGATTTAAGGAAGATGATATAGCAACTACATTATCAAAACTAAATGGTCAAGAGATAATGACTAGGTTTGAAAAAATATCTAGTGACCCAAAGGCAAAAGAGATTCTTAAAAGAATTGCTGCGGAAAAAACATTGGCAGGATTAAAACTCCCATTATTAAATTCAAAGTCAGTTGAAAAATATATTGAAAAGAAGGCGCTTATTGTCTGAGTTGGCTTAGCATATAAACAGTTAATACAAACATTGTAAACAAAGCAGCATAGACCAATATCCTAATCGTTGTTTGCTTCGAACTAATGGTATGATTATATGCAGTATAGGGCCTACTCCTTACAAAAGTTCTGGGATTAGAATCAAAAATAGTAGAAGATGGAACATCTTGTGAAGATGTGTATTTCCATCCAGGACGACCTTCATAGCTAAGAGTTTCTTTTGAGGAAAGATAATTTTCTCTTTCTTTGTCATATTTTGCTTTTTTCTCTGTATCACTCAGTATTTCGTAGGTATCCTTTAATTCAAGAAATTTTTTCTTTGCCCATTCTTCTTTTCCTGGATTTTTATCGGGATGATATTCCAAAACTTTTTTTCTGTAGGCTTTTTTAATATCTTTTTGACTGGAAGAAGGCGTAATGCCCCCAATCAGTTCATAATAATCTTTTTTTGGATTGTATGACATCTGAAAGAAGACCCCATATCAAACTATATATGATAAGATAGTTTTTGGGATATATATTTATCCGTATATCCTTAGGAAATGTATAATTATTTTAGAATAGAATTATCTAAATTTAGAATATTTTGTCAGGACTCTAAGGATTTCAAAGGCTATGTCCTTATCTATGATTCCTTCCTCTTCTTTATCTTTCAAAAACTTTTTAGCCTCTTCCACGCCTATCTTAGACGCTTTAGCGTATAGTGGCCCTCGTATTAATCCTGCTTTATCTTCAGGTAGTTTATTTAAGACTTGATTTAAGTCCCACTTGAAATCAGAAACTCTACCCATGTTTAACTTCCTTGTTTTCTTCGATTGAACCTTTTGCTTGAATCTTTTAGCTCCTTTTGAGTAAAATGTGTTTAATTCTTCTTCCATCTGACCCTCTCTTTTCTTTAATTGTTAAATAAAACTTTTTAAACCTTTGCTTAATTCTAATAGTTTATTATCCCCCTTTCTTATAATTATATCCTCATAAATTTGATTATCAATTGAAATAAAGGTCCATCCACCTTCTTTTATTGAAAATTTAACGGCAAGAACTGTTTTTGGTATAAGGGCTGTTTTTTCAGATACTTCTGACGCAGTATGTATAAGTGAGTTTATCTGGGATCCTTTTATTTTTACAGTAGAAAGTCTGGTACTTTTGACTTCCATTATAATTGCATTACTCTCTTTTATGGCTATTATGTCTGGGCCACTCTGGCTCACTCTTTTATTGAATACAAAATACCCATTTTCCTGAAGAAATCTTTTGATTTCGTATTCCGCCCTAACACCCATAGATTTATTATTAGTTACTGACATTATTGGGAACGCTTCCATTGTAATACTTTTATTTTAGGTCCAATAAGTTGGGGAGATATATCTTCCCTTGAGAAATTGATAAATTCACCATTCCAAACAATAACAGGGCTTGATGAATTCTCTTCATAATCGCTTGCTTGGAACATTTCTTTTATGAAGTGATATCCCTCATCTTTTTCACCTTTGATAAATAAAGGTAAGTCTTCCTCAATAGATGATTCAATAAACTCGATGTTCATTTCACGTCTCAATGAAACTGTGATATCTAGTACTCCTATCCACTTCCAATCTTTTTTATCAACATGCATAAAAGAAAGTGCAGAAGGATTCCCATCTTTTGATTCAATAATCATTAATCTTCTGCAACCCTTAAGAATAGCAATATCTTTTAGTTCTTCAACAGATTTTTTACCCCTACTAACTTGAAAAGAAAGAGGTATTACTCCTAAGAGCTCTTTAACAAATGATCTTGTTCTATTCGAAGGCCTTCTTGAAGTTGAGATAAGCATCATATTAACGTGCAGGTACCGTCTTTGCCAATTCAGGCCTCATCTTTATAAATATCCTATTGCCACAGTACGGACACTTAATACCCCTTATCTCATCAAGTTCTTGTGGGGTGAGTACTCTTTTACATTCAATACATTTATACAACTACTCACTTCCTACTTTACTAAAGGGCTTCTGTGATGCTCTCCCGACGGGTGTATCAGGGAGATATGTGCCTCCAGCAAATGTAGTCTCACATTTTGAGCATTTCCATATTCCAGTGCTGACTCTCTTAACGGATTTTCTTCCACATTGTGGGCATTTATGCTTTTGTCTCATCATACTTTCGATGTTTGAAACTTTAACTCTTATCCGTCTGCCGTATCTTGGACCAAATCTTCCAGCACTACTAGCTTTATTTGTTACTGTCATGAAAATCACCTCATTTCAGAGAATTTCTCCTTTAAAAGGGACCTAATTTCATCGCCTTTTACCTTTGATCGTCTGACGATGTCTAAAATCTCCTCTTTTTTAAAGCTTCCGACATCTCCCTTCTGCATTGCAGATATATTTCCATTATCTTCAGTTGTGGCAGTGATTCTTGAATCCATTACATTTTCTTCTTCAAGAGAAGGATCGTATATGATAGAATCAGCTATTTTGGCATATGTACATGGTATAGGGATCTTTTTCATAGGTAGAGAGACAAATTCTCCTTCAATTTTCATCCCTTCTTCATCTAAAGCTGGCATTTTTGTGTTGTACAATGCGCCTATAGCTGCGAGTCCACATGCATCAATAAGATTTCCGTTATGGTCCATTATATGAATATCAACAAAAAGAACTCTTACAAGCTCGCCTTCTTTGATAACTAGTTTTTCAAAGTCAATAGCACCTGATTCTCTAATTCCTCTGTCAACAATTCTTGCAAGTTCTATTGAGTCCTCTCTTGGTGGGCCTGCTTCAAAATCAGGTGATGCCATAGGGATTAGTTCAGTATTAGTTGTGAATACTCCTTGATTTGGAGTGTCTGGAAAAGGTGCGCCAGTTTCACACTTTACACCTGCAATTACCTTAGTATCTCCCATCTGGACGAAACATGAACCCTCTGCTTTATTGGCCATACCAAGCTCTATTTTAAGAGCTCTCATATCGTCAAAGCCTCTTCCGTCCTCCCTCTTTCCAGTTTTTAGGAGACTTTTCATGTAATCTTTTTTAATCTCGGAAAGAACACTACTCATTTAAAACATCCTCCGTTATGTATTTTTTCTTTAGGGCTTGCTTTTGTATTTCAAAGACTTCTAGACATCCTTTCCTACCAAGTTCTAGTGCTTCTTCTAGTTGATCTTCAGTTAAATCTCCATCCATCTGTAAAAGACTGAACTCATTTTTTCTTGGGAGAAGTGCCAATGGCAAATCTGCTTGGCCGTAATTATCTTCCTCTTTACAGAGGTCTAATACAATCTGATCCTCAACTTTACCTGCAGCACATGCCGGAACTAATTCTTTCATTGGGATACCGGCATTAGCTAGAGCAACAGACGCTGCAGTTATTCCTGCACATCGTGTTCCAGCACTTGCTTGTATAACTTCAATATTAACTTCAATCATACACTTTGGGAAATTTTCAAGAAGTAAAGCAGGTTCTAATGCACCTTGAGTTACTTTACCTATCTCAACACCTCTTCTGCTTGGACCAGGTCTTTTTCTCTCGTCAACTGCGAATGAGGCCATATTATATCTACATTTTAGTATAGCCCTATCTGTTTTCTGCAGAAATCTTGGGTAAGCTTCCCTTGGGCCATATACTGCACAGTAAATTTTATTGTCGCCCCACTCAATGTAGGAAGAACCATCTGCTCTCTTTAAAACTCCAACTTCTATTTTTATAGGTCTAAGTTCATCCTTAGCTCTTCCATCGATTCTCTTTCCGTCAATAAAGAACTTCATGTCTTTTTCCATTATAACACCTAATTATCTTGATAACTCTGTTTCAAGTATTTTCTTTATTCTATCAGTAAGCCCAGGTATATGAGCTTCTTTATCTATTTTAAGAATGGCTCTCTCGACAATATCTTCCATCTGTCGTTCGCCTTTAAGCCATATATTTCCGTTCTGACCAACTGTAATCTCGCATTTGGTCATTTGTTTCAATAATTTAATCATTGATCCTTTTTTACCGATTACTCTTGGTACCCTTGTGGCATGTATTTTCACAACTCTTCCCCATTTCAATTTGCCATAGGGTCTTTCTTTAGACTGTAATACAATCTCTGAAGCCTCTCCGACTTCTTTGACGTTTGCATAAATTACATCGCCTACTTTGAAAATTCTTTCAAGATTGGAAGTATCTTTTACATATCTCAAAGCATCTTGCACATGAAGATTGGCAAGATAAGGGGCATTAATATCTAAATCCCAACTTAATGGATTAATACCAACTACTGTTCCAATTACGTCATCGCCCCTTTTTGGCATATACTTGCCTTCTAGTGGCACCACTTTAATTCCATCATTTTCTATGTATACTATACCAAGAACTGATGAGATTATTGTGTCCTCAAATTTATCAACACCATATTCGTACCTAAAAGGTCCCTTTGCAATAACCATACCTGGCGTGACAATCGCTCTATCTTTGACAAAATATTCCAATCTAATCTCTCCGTTTTACTTATCCATTATCTTTGTCTCAACGTTTCCTTTTGTAGCAGAGTTTAACTTGTTAAATAAATCATCTTGTAATCCAGCAGGTATCTCTATTACAAACATCCAAGAACCATCTTTTCCCCATTCCTCTTTGATAATGTTACCAAGAGTTTTAGCAGAACCCATTACCCTTGGAACATACTCAGCAGGTACTTTAACTCCTATTTTTCTATTTTCTATTTTAATTGGTAAAATAGGGGCCAAAGCATGAATAATCTGCTTTATTTGATCTTCAGGTCTTTTGTACATATCTATAGATACTCTTGCTTCTTCCAAAGCAGTTTGTATCCTTTGCGGTGGGTGGGGGTGTCCTGTTTGTGGATTAATAGCATGTCTAGAAATATAAGAAATTATTTGAGACTTCTTATTTTCCATCATTGCTCTTCTCTGTTCAGTGGTTAGATGTATTTCTCCTTTCTTTACAATAATCTTTGAGATCTCATCTACATTATCCGTACCGAAGATTTTTTTAAGAGATTCTGGAGAAGCTTTGTCTCCTTTATCAGCATCTTTAAAAATAAAATTTGTGGCTAGAAAATCTTTAACATCATTTCCTTCCTTAAATTCTTGGGCTTTTATGGGATCAACTAAGATCTCAAAATGTTCCCCTTGATACTTTAATCTTGCGGTAACCGCATCATCTAGAGATATCAAAGAACCAACCTCTTTATTCCTCATCCTCTTCTTCTTTTATCTCTTTAACTTTTTCAATATAGGAGTTTAAGCTTTCTTCATCTATTTTCTTAAACTTCTTATCTTCAAGGCTTATTACAGCCATTTCTACGTTATTCTTGCTTAATTCGCCCTCTATTGATTTTTTTAGGGCCCTTAAAGAAAGTATTATTGCGTCTTCAATAGATATGTCTGGGGAATATTCCTTCTCAAATATTTCCATAGCAACTGACCTACCAGCACCTATTGCTGTAGCTTTCCATTCAAGGTAAGCACCTGAAGGTTCAGTTACAAATATCTGAGGGCCTTCTGAATTAATTCCAGCAAGAATCAAAGAAGCACCAAAAGGTCTTAAGCCGCCATATTGTGTGTGCATCTGTTTTAAGTCTCCAATTTTCTTTGCAAGCATCATTACAGACATCTTTTCATCGTAACTTAGGGTGTGAATCTGAGCTTCGATTCTTGCTCTATCAACAAGTATTCTTGCATCAGCAATAATACCTGAAGTTGCTGCAGCAAGATGATCATCTATCTGAAATATTTTCTCAAACGATTCTGGTTCAACAAGCCTTGAGGGTATTCTTTTATCAACACAGAGTACTACTCCCTCTTTACACTTAATGCCTATAGCTGTGGCACCTCGTCTAACTGCCTCTCCGGCGTACTGAACCTGATACAAACTTCCATCTGGACTAAAAACGGTGATTGCCCGGTCATATCCAGATGCGGGTGGAACAAATGCCATATTAATATACCTCCTATAAACTAATTAACATTAACCTTAATATTTCTCTCTAACCCCTTTATAGTCCCTGATACATAAAGAGGCAATATATTAATTTTTTCTTTACCTACAGATTTAGTAAGTGATAGTATGAATATAGCTTTGTATAATGATTTTATATTGCTTTCTATTATACCATATCCATTATTTTCATCATACTCTTTAACCCAAAGACCTATTTCAGAAGCGCCAAACTCTCCTAAAAAATCCATGGTCGAATTCCAGATAGCTTTAACTAGGTCTTCTCTTTTAAAGTCTTTCCCCCCTTCTACTTTGAAAGAGATATACCTTGTTTTGTCTCTCAATGTCTTTGGATTTCTAATAGACATATAACATCTAAACTATCATTAAATAACTTAATTTAAGTATTTTGTCATATTTTCTGTCTTTTCGACTTATTAAGAACATTTAAATATACAATCATACAAATTAAGATTGTGCCAGATAAGAGAAGTATAGCTGAAATTGTTAGAGAGTATATAGGTGCACATCCATCTATTATGGACTGCCTTAGATACGGTATTATTAATTATTCTGCATTATCAAGAATGATTATGGATGAATATAAGATAGAAAATATGGTCGCTGTACTCATTGCTTCTAGACGATATGCCGAAGAACTTCAAAAAGAAAAAAATTATCTTGAGAAGAAGATTAAAGAGATTCTTAAGAGAAGTAGGATCAACATAAAAACAAAGGTTGCAACTGTAACATTAAAACCAGGGTGGCATGTTTTTCTTAAGCTTGAACCCATTCTAAAAAAGACACTTTCTGAAGGATATTTGGTGAATATAATCCAAGGATCACAGGGTATAACATTAATATTGCTTGAAGATTATCTTGATGAAGTAACAACTGTCATAGGAAAAGACAATATTTTACGCGTATCAAAGGGATTAGTAGAGATATCCGTTAAGAGCCCCGAAGATATCAGTGAAACTCCTGGAGTAGTTTCATATCTTTCTTCAAATCTTTCCTCTGTTGGGATAAATGTTATTGAAACAATGAGTTGCTTTATGGATACAATCTTTGTTGTTGATGAAAGAGATATGGTACTTGCATTTGAAGCACTAAATAGATGTATAGACTAAACCTTTAATATTTAAGAAAAATAATTAGTGTGGTATTATGGAAATGAATATTATAGATATAAAAAAGGATGAAGGTGTAGAATTTATAGTTGGCCAAGGTAATTTTTCTATTTTTACAGTTGATGATCTAGCTAAAACTCTTTTGACATGCGTTGCAGGAATTAAAATTGGGGTCGCAATGAATGAAGCAAAACCTAAATTGACGCGAGTTGCCGGTAACGATGAACATCTAAAAGATTTAGCTGCCAATGCGGCTTTGAAGATAGGTGCAGGGCATGTATTTGTAATCATGATGAGGGGTGCTTTCCCAATTAATGTTCTTAATACTGTTAAAGCTCACCCTTCAGTATGTACAGTCTACGGAGCTAGTGAAAATCCTTTCCAAGTTATAGTTGCTAAAACTAATCTTGGCTGCTCAGTAATTGGAGTTGTAGATGGAACCTCCGCTGAGAAGATAGAAGACAAATTTATGAAAAGAGAAAGAAGGGATCTTCTGGAAAAAATAGGGTACAAGGTAGAATGAAGGTTAAATTAGAAAATCTTAACGCGCTTAGGTTATTAAATCCGGGGCCTTTAGTTTTAATTACATCTAAATACCAAGGAAAATCAAACATAGTGACCGTTGCCTGGACAAGTCCTGTTTCACATGAGCCTCCTCTTGTATCCATATCAATATCCACTAAGAGACAATCTAATATTATGATTGGAAATTCTAAGGAATTCACTATTAATTTACCTTCTTTTGACTTACTCGATAAAGTACTTATATGTGGGTCTGTCAGCGGAAAAAATGTGGATAAATTCAAAGAAGCTCAACTTACACAAGTTTCTGGTAAGAAAATATCTTCACCTTCCATCAAAGAATGTTTTGCCTTTATAGAATGTAAAGTCGTAGATTCTTTTCTATGTGGTGACCATTACCTGTTCATTGGTGAGATTGTTCATGCTGAGATTGAAAAGAACTTTTATAGAGAACATTTAGATTTGGAGAAAGTTAAATATATCAATCATCTTGGTGGTCCTTACTTTACCTACCCAGAAAAGATAATCGAAAAGAAAAGATAACTATTGGAATTCAGATATGTGAGCTCTTTTTATACTTTCCATTTTCAAATCATAAGCTTTGAATTCTTCTTCTTTTTGTTTTATATTATCCATAGATTGGATAATTCCATCCTCTTGCTCATTAAGATAATACTGTTTTAAGATTTTTAACTCAACTGCAGCGTTGTTAAGTGCCTCAACTTTCTTAATGTAATAGGTAGTATACGCAACTAGCCAGTCTTTTTTAGATTTCTGTGCTTCTTTCAAGCCATTCTTTAGAGCAATCAAAGTAATTGAGAATTCTTCAATTGATTTATCTGCATAATATGTAACGTTATCCATATCTTTAATTGAATAGGCATTAGAGGATATATTATAATATTCTATTCCCTTAGCTAAATGCATATTTGCAACTTTTATACTTGCATTCCAGTTATCAAGTGAGGTATTTAGACATAGCGGTAGAAGGAAAACTAGTATCATTCCAACAATTAATGCTTTATTAATTTTCATATTACCTCTCTCTAGATTTTTTTAAATTAAGATACAAATCCATCATATCTTCAAATATATAATCAGGTTTTATTGTTGACATTGTTGCATCTGATTTACTGATTACTCCACTCAGTACAAGTGCAGTTTGGATACCAAAGTTTCTTCCTGCTAGGATGTCAGTGTCAATTCTATCTCCAATCATCAAACTTTTTTCTTTTTTTGCAGAAATTCTTTTAGCTGCCATCTCCATTATCAATGGGTTTGGTTTTCCAATAATTATGGGTTCAACACCACTCGCAGTTGTTATAGATGCCAATATGGCACCACATCCAGGCAGTATTCCTTCTTCTGAGGGATAAGTAGTATCTGGATTAGTTCCTATATATATGGCCCCTCTTTGAATAGCTAATGAGGCCTTTTTCATTTTTTCATAAGTGAAGTTAACATCCCATCCGACTACAACTAGATCTGGATTATTTTCTTCCAGGACTATGCCAGACTCTTTTATTAAAGATATTAGTCCATCTCCTCCTATTACATAAGCGCTTAATCTTTCTTTTTCTTTTAGAAACTTATTTTTAATAAATTCTACAGTTGCAATACCCGAATTAATAATATTATTTTCTCCAATATTTATATTCATTTTATTAAGTCTTTTTGAATACTCAGTCGGTGTCTTTGCAGAGTTATTTGTGACACAAATAAATTTAATGTCTTCTTCAATTAAATACTCAATAAATTCTCTAGCACCATTAATTGCAGTATGTCCTCTATAAAGGACCCCATCAATGTCCATAAAGATATACTCTATATTTTTCAAGAAGAACTCTCCTTTTTCAAAATTCCCTCTGCTGCAAGGATTCCTGTAGATGCAGAATTTACTATATCCCTTGAAAGACCAACTCCATCTCCTGCAACAAAAAGATTTGGTATATTAGTTTCCATTGAATTATTTACTTTTACTCTTATCCCATAGAACTTTATTTCTGGGGCATATAAAAGGGTTGAATCACTACCAACCCCTGGTATTACATTATCTAACATTTCTAAAGATTCGATAAGATTTGTCACTATTCTATAGGGAAGTGCCATTGCTATATCCCCTGGAGTAGCGGATAATAGTGTAGGAGTTATCTTGCTTCTCTTTATTCTTTCTGGAGTTGATCTTCTACCTCTTCTTAAATCCCCGAATCTTTGTACTAAGGGATTTCCACCCCCAAGAACAGTTGCTATTTTTGCTATAGATACCCCGTATGATGTTGTATCTTCAACTGGAGAGGTAAGCGTGACTTTTGAAAGGAAAGCAAAGTTACTATTTGGTGATTTTATATCTCTCATTGAATGTCCATTTACTCCTACATATCCATCATACTGTTCTTTCATTACATATCCTTCATGATTTGTACAAAATGTTCTAACAAAGTCGTCATAGGTTTTAGAATAGATATGGAATTTTGGATCTCTATTAACATCAATTACCGGTTGCATGACAACTTTCGAAACTTCAACTCTAACCCCAATATCGATTGGTTGATGTTCAATCTTAATTCCCAAGTCTTTAATCAAACTCATTAGAAATCCAGATCCCGCTCTTCCTGGGGCAGCTATGATATACTCAGAGTTAATTTCATGAGTTTGTTTATTTTGTAAATATGTAGTTTTGTAAATATTTTTCTCCTTTTTAATCCTTATAACGTCTGCAAGCGATACAAATTTAACGCCCTTTTTTTCTAGATATTTTTTAATAGAGTTAATGACAACGGGTGTATAATCACTTCCTATATGTCTTTGAGGTATTTGTATGAATTTTATCCCTACGGCCTCGGACTTCCTTTGTAAATTTTCAATATTTTCTGTTTCTCCAATGAAAAGATTTTCTGGAGCGCCATGTTTTAAAAAAATTGAATCCACTTCATCAACTAAATTTTGGGCCTTTTTGGCATCATTGGTAAGTTCTTCTAAGTCTCCACCTATATCCGGTCTCAAATTAAGAATACCATCTGAAAGACAACCTGATCCCCCTGTACCATAAAGAACGTTGCATGGGTCACAGTTTTCACATACGCCTGTATACTCTAATTGACATTTTCTGCTATCTACATCTCGACCCTTATCTAAAAGAACAATATCAAATCTATTATTGTTTGATAGCTTGTAAGCTGAAAAAAGACCGGCAGGACCGGCACCTATGATAACAACTTTTTTTCTCATACAAAGAATATTTTAATTATAAACTAAAAAAGCTTATGGATTTAGCTTGACCTTTGAAGGTCTCTTTGGTAGTCCTTTTAAGGGCTTTCTAGTTTTTAACTTTGATTTTTTGATAGGCTGTTGTTTTGGTTCTGGGCTAGCTATCTGTCTACCTGTATCTTGAATTAATTCGGGTGAAACTTCCTGTAATTGAGATTTTTCTAAAGGTCTTTTTGGCATGTTAAAACTTTTTATATTCTTCTTTAGAAGGGCTATAACAATAAAAAACGCTGCAATTATTATTACCGGTAGTCCCTGGATAAATATATTTGGCTCTAGTACAAGAGATATGTCCTTTTCAGTTTCTCCTTCAACTTTAACTATCTGTGTTACTTTTCCATACATAGTCGATGACGCTACAACTTGATATTCTTTTGGCGGTAAGTCTGATACAATTAGCACACCAGAGCTGTCGGAGTTACCTTTTTGTACTCCATCTACAATAATAGAAACTCCACTTATAGGACTGCCTTTAGAATCTTTAAGTGATACTTTAAGTGAGCCATTAGCTTGTTTTAATGTCAATGTTTTAACTAATCCTGATTTAGTAATCTCAAAATCAATTTCAGAGGGATCATAACCTTTGGCATCAGCTTTTAGCGTATATACCCCTGGAATAAGTTGAATTGTACCATTAGGCTTTGTAATTCTTTCAACTACTGTGCCACTGCCAGTCTTAATAATCTCGGCATCAACTTCTGTTAAAGCTTTCCCATCCTCTGTTCTTATCTCATAATTAAGTGAACCTTTTTGTTTTGCCAAAACAATAGTGACTTCTTTTTGCTGCTCTTGCTCTAGATTAAAAGGTTCAGTTGTGAATTTTTCATAATCCATAAATTCAACTTCGACAAAATATGTCCCAGGCTTAACTACGAATCGGAAAAATCCACCTAGGTCAGTAGTGGTATATGCAACCGCTGTACCCTTTAGGAACACCTGTATTCCAAAAAGAGGTTTGCCTTCATCATTAGTTAATTTACCATAGACCTCTCCTTTAATTATTAAAGGAATAGTAATTGAATAATCTACGGTATCCTTTGGTGTAACTGATGTGGGTAACTCATAATCTGATTGTGAGTAATTAACTTTAACGTTATAATTTTGTGCATCAGGCACTTCAATTCTAAATTGACCCGTTTGGTCTGAATTTACTGAGAAAGTTTCATTTGTGGCTATATTCGTTACTTTTACAGTTGCATCTGCAATTCCCAGTTCTCCTGTTTCAAATGTTTTATTGTCATTTGAGTCCTTATATACTTGTCCAGAAATTATTTTAAAACCATCGTGCCTCATATAAAATGTCTTTGAAGCAAGGGGGGTAATATCTACATTTTCAATTATTGTGACATATCCACTTTTTGATATAGTTATTGTATAAGTTCCTTCAGATATATTTTCAAAAAGAACTTCCCCTCTTGAATTAGAATTTGCTGACCTTTGATAGTTAGAATCTGTTTGGAAAGTCATTCTAATTTCTGCATCTTGAATTGGAGTACCATTTACACTTGCAATTTTAAGAAGGAAATCTTTATTAGAAACACCCCAAGCGGACGGTGTCATAATTACCAATAACATTATTGACAACACAATAGTCTTGGAGTATCTCCCTAGCATCTTTTTCCTCAGATATTTTATTAAATAAAAAAAATTAAATCTCGGAAAATACTTTTCTTACATCTTTTATCTTAATAGTAGTATCCATTTCTACTATTCTATTTTCGCACTCCATTACATCCCTCGCATCGCCTGAAAGTTCTATGTATGTCCCAAGATCTGTATCGTAGGATTTTACATTTACAGCATCTGGGATCGATCCAGGGCTTATGGTGCTAAGGGTAAGGTTTTGGACAAGCAACCTAACGGTGTAGGGCTTATCTTTGTGCCTTTCAATTCCTCTTTCAACTATTTTCATAATACTTCACCTATCCTTTAGTAGCTGATAATCAATATGTAGTTACCAGTTTATAAGCTTTTCGATATCGATAATATATAACAATGTTCCATTATTATTACAAATTATAATTAAATAGTCAATAATGACTTTCAAATTATTGATACTATCCATTAAAGACTATGAAGCTATTGATAATCAATAATTGCTAATTGACTTTATAAACTTAATTACTATCCTATTTTTTTAGAGCGATGCTTAATTTTATATAATTCTTTTCTTTTACTAATGTTAATGAAAGTTGTTCTTTTAGAATATACCCAAAATCCTGAAAAAGTATGTGCTGTCGCTGCTCTGACTACGATGAAAGAAGGAACACCGTCTGAGATGATAAAGGAGATAGATCCCGAAAACGCAAAAAAAAGGATACAGAGAGTAGTAGGTTATGGGCATTATTCAATAATAGAACATGCAAATTTCACCTTTTCTATAGAAGGAATTTCGAGAGCATGTTCCCACCAGTTGGTAAGACATAGAATAGCTTCTTTTACTCAACAAAGTCAAAGATATGTGAAAATGGATGAAATTCCTTTTGTGGTTCCCCCTTCAATTAAGAAAAATAAAGTAGCTGCAGACCTTTTTAATCAAAATATTAAGTTTCTTTCTGAAAGCTACAAAAAGCTTTTGGAATTAGGTATCACGCCTGAAGATGCAAGATTTATTCTTCCAAATGCCACAAAGACAAATTTAGTCATGACAATGAATGCGAGAGAGCTTTTACATTTCTTTAATTTAAGATGTTGTAACCGGGCACAATGGGAAATAAGAGAAATGGCATGGGAGATGCTATACCAAGTTCTTGATGTTTCACCAGCATTATTTGAAACTTCAGGACCAAAATGTATTGTTGAAGGCATTTGTACGGAAGGCAAATCTTCCTGTGGGTGTTATAAGTTATTTGAAGGAAAAACTATTGAAGAGAGAAGACTACTGGTCAAAGATTTTTATAAGCAATAACAGTGATTTTATGATAAGAATGGATATAGATACTTATTTTATGAGTATTGCTGAATTAGTAAAAAAACGATCTACATGTATAAAACAACATGTTGGTGCAGTTTTAGTAAAAGATAGTTATATTATTTCTACAGGATATAATGGTGCTCCGAGAGGACTTCCTCACTGTTCTGAAGAGACTTGCTTGAGACAGACTCTTGGGTCCCTTGAGAAATCTCATTTGTGCAGAGGAGTTCATGCAGAACAGAATACTATAATTCAAGCAGCAATTCATGGAGTTTCTACTGAAAATTCAACTGTTTATTCAACACATTTTCCATGTATGTCTTGCACAAAGATTTTGATAAATGCTGGAGTGAAAGAAATAGTGTATGCAAGAGACTATGATCTTGATAATGAAATTAAGATGAGCATGATAAGAGACGCAGGCGTTAGAGTAAAAAAGCTGCTTTTATCTGATTAGATGTTTACTCCTTTAAAGGATATTAAATCTTTAGATTATCCAATATATTCAATTGAGAGGGCATCTGAAATTAAAAAATCTCTTTTTGAGAAAGGAATCAATGAAATATATTCTTTTGGTAAAAAAGAGATAGGGGTTGACAGAGCCATTGGAAAAGGCGTTACGTCAATTGTATTCTTGGGTAGTTATAAAGATAAAAAAGCAATAATAAAGATTGAAAGATCAGATTCGAGGAGAAGGGGCTCAATTAAAAAAGAGGCATTCTTTTTATCTAAAGCAAATGAGAAAGGTGTTGGACCAAAGATTTACGAAAGTGGAGAGAATTATATAATTATGGAATTTATAGAAGGCCCACTATTGATAGAAAGAAAATTTGACAAAAATGACATATTTGATATTGCAAGACAGTGCCACCTTCTTGATATTTTAGGTATTGATCACAGACAGATCCAAGGTGGAAAGCATATAATATGTGCGGATAGAAATGTAATAATCGACTTTGAAAAGGCTCATTATTCGAAAACTCCTAGAAATCTCACTTCTTTTCTTTCTATGTGTTTTCTATCAGACTGCCTAATCAGAGAGCGAATTAAAGAATTATTTCAGTATGATGATGATTTAATCAAGACACTTTTAAAGGAGTATAAGGCTAATTATAATATTGATGAATTAATTAGTAAAATCCAATAAGACTTAAATATTTTAGTTAATAAAAAGAATCGGTTGTGATTTGATGGAATTTGAAAAGCCGTGGACGGAGAAATACAGACCGCAAAAACTGGAAGATATAGTTGGGAGAGACCCCATAATTAGAAGACTTAAATCTTACGTTGATAAAAAATCAATGCCGCATCTTCTTTTTGCAGGCCCTCCTGGAGTGGGTAAAACTACCGCGGCAATTGCTCTTGCAAAAGAAATATTTGGGGAATACTGGAAACAGAACTTCCAAGAAACTAATGCTTCTGATGAAAGAGGTATTAATGTCGTGAGAGAAAAAATAAAGGATTTTGCTAGAACTAAACCAATTGGCGGGGATTTCAAAATTATTTTCTTAGATGAATCTGATGCTCTTACCGCAGACGCTCAAAATGCCTTAAGAAGAACTATGGAAGTTTATACTTCTACATGTAGATTCATTCTTTCGTGTAATTATTCTTCTAGAATTATTGACCCGATTCAATCAAGATGTGCTATTTTTAGATTTGGCCCGCTATCCAATGATGCAGTAAAAGTAATGATTAAAAAAATAGCCGAAAATGAAAAAATTGACCTCAAAGAAGATGGGCTCAATGCAATAGCTTATGTCGCTGAAGGAGATATGAGAAAAGCAATAAATGCGCTTCAGGCTTCTGCAGGAATTGGAGATTCGATAACTGAAAGTATTGTATACCAAGTCACTTCAAGGGCAAAACCAGAGGAAATAAAGAATATGATGAAAGTGGCGCTAACGGGAGATTTTCTTTCCTCTAGAAAAATCCTTCAGACTCTTCTTTTAGAGCAAGGATTATCCGGCGAAGATATCATTATGCAGATGCATAGAGAAACCTTCAACTTGGAAGTTTCAGATAAAGAGAAAGTTAGAATAATTGAAATGATAGGTGAAGCTGATTTTAGACTTGTACAAGGTGCAAATGAGTTTATTCAACTTGAATACCTTCTTGCTAATCTATCTACAGGATAAAGGATACAATGCTTGTTGAAAAATATTTCCCAAAGAATTTTTCTGAAATTAAAGGTCAACAGGCAATTGTAAAAGAAATTTTGGCTTGGATTAATACTTGGGGGAATGAAAAAAGAGCATTACTTATTTACGGACCTCCTGGCAGTGGCAAAACAACGATGGTCAAAGTTCTTTCAAAAGAGCTTGGATATGATCTGATAGAGCTAAACGCTAGTGATAAAAGAGACCAAGAAGCCCTTAATCGAATAGTTGGAAATGCTTCTTCATCAAAGACTCTCTTTGGATATAAGAAAATTATTTTACTGGATGAAGCAGATAATATACATGGAAAGGAAGATTACGGCGGTGCCAAAGCTTTACTCGAAATTATAAAGAATACTCAAAATCCTATAATTTTAACTGCAAATAGCTATTGGGAAGTATCTCAGGCTATTAGGGATAACTGTAAACTAGTTCAGTTTAAACGGCTTCAAGCAAGAACTGTATTTTCTAGATTAAAGGAAATAGCCCAAGCTGAAAAAATTCAGATAGAAGATGAAACTCTATTGAAAATTGCTGAACAATCTAACGGAGATTTAAGGGCTGCCATTAATGATCTTGACTCTCTAGGTAATAATATTTTAAAAGGCGATGAAAAACTAGTTGGTTTTAGAGATACTGAAAAATCTATTTTTGATGCACTATCTAAATTATACTCATCAAGTTCTATCGAAGTTAGAAAAGAATTCATGGATATAGACAAAAAACCTGATGAGCTTTTACTTTGGATTGATGAGAACACACCTAAAGCTTACAAAGGAAAAGAGTTACTTGAAGCTCAAAATTTTATCTCTAAGGCAGATATTTATTTGAACAGGGCATTTAAAACTAGAAACTATTCTATGTGGAAATATGCCTCAGACCTTATGACGGGCGGAGTATCAGTTGTTGGAGAAGGTGGGTCACGTTATATTTCATTTTCTCCCCCAAGATACTTCCAGATTCTTGGTTCTTCAAAAAAGACTAGAGAAGCAAGAAAAACAATTCTTGAAAAAATTGGAAAGAAATGTCACTGTTCTACTAAAATTGCAAGATCATACCTTCCAATGATATCGATTTTATTCCTAAATCCAAAAAAAGGTGCATTAATATCAAACTTTTTTGAATTTGATTTGGAAGAAATAAAATTTATAGATGAAAAAAATTATAGAAAAATTGAATTGTCAAGGGAAGAACTTTTAAAGGAACCTGAAAAAAAAGATGAAACTTCAATAACACCAGTAGAACTCAAAAATAAAACAGTTGAAAAAGAGGATTCACAAAATAAAAACGAGGAAAAACAAAAAACACAACAAAAAACACTCTTTGATTTTTAGAGGAAAAATATGACTGGGCATTCTATATCATCTGCACTGGACAAAATTCCAAAATCTGGGATAAGAAAGTTATTTGATCTTTCACAAGGAATGGAAGGTGTAATAAGTTTAGGAATTGGAGAACCTGATTTTAGCACACCGGCCCATATCGTTGAAGCATCAATTAAGGCACTTAAAGAAGGTAAGACCTACTATTCTCAAAATGCTGGACTTTTTGAATTAAGAAAAGCCATTTCTGAAAAAATGAAAAAAGAAAATGGAATTAATGTATCTGAAAATGAAGTCTTGATTACAGTGGGAGGTGGGCAAGCACTTTCTCTAGCAATTCAAGCATCAATTAAGTCTGGGGAAGAAGTTATTGTTCCTTCACCATCTTTCGTAGCATATGTCCCTACAGTTATACTTTCAGGCGGAGTCCCTGTAGAGGTAGAATGTAAAGAAGAAGATAAATTTATACTAAGTCCTGATTCCCTTGAAGAGAATATAACAGAAAGAACTGAACTACTTATACTAAACACGCCTTCAAATCCTACTGGCGCAGTAATGGCGAAGAAGGATCTAGAAGATATATCTGATATAGTGATTGAATACAATCTAAAAGTTATATCAGATGAGGTATACGAGAGTTTTATTTACGATGGGAAAAAACACGTTAGCATGGCTTCACTAAACGGGATGGAAGATAGTGTGATCACTGTAAATTCCTTTTCTAAAACTTATTCAATGACTGGATGGAGAGTTGGTTATTTATTGTCTAAAGATGAGTCTCTCTTTGAAAGAATGTTAAAATTACATATGTATGGTCCTGTATGTAATAATACCTTTGCCCAATTCGGAGCTTTGGAAGCGCTTAAAGGTCCTCAAGAATTTGTTCACAATATGAGAGAAGAATTTCAGAGCAGAAGAGACCTTCTTATGAATAGAATCCAAGAAATGAACAGTGTAAGCGCAATAAAACCAGAGGGTGCATTTTATCTTTTCATGAACATCTCAAATACTAGAATGACCTCTGAAGAATTTTCTGAAAAATTATTGAATGAAGAAAAAGTTGTTACTGTCCCTGGCTCAGCATTTGGTCCTTATTCTGATGGTTTTGTGAGACTTGCTTACCCCTTGAAAACTGAAAAGATAAATGAAGCTTGTGATAGGATGAAAAGATTCCTTTCAAAGTATTAATCTTCTTCTATCTTCATCGATTTGATGTTGAATTCCCTTCCTGAGAGAACAGTCACATCATTTGATCCACATTCACAAATCATTGATAAAATTGGAAGATCCTCATCAGTATTTATTTGAAATTCTTTACGGCATACATTACAAAGTAATCTGGGCTTCAAAAAAATTATATCAAGTTTTGCGCCTTCAGCTAAGGTGTCCTTTGAAATTATATCAAAACAAAAGGTAAGTTGTTCAGAGTTAACTAAAAGTATTTCTCCCATTTCAATCTTAATAGACTTTATTTTTCTTGCCCCTTCTTTTTCTGCAACTTGTAGAATTGTTTTTAATATTCCCTCTGCAAGCGAAAGTTCATGCATTAACTCACCAATACTCTTTTATATTCCGTCAAATGATTATTTAAAAGTTTAGGGGGAATCTTTTGAAGGGATATATTATATGGCCATCTTATCTAGATAAAGGCCTTTCAAAAAAGAACGGAAGAAAATTACCAAAGAACTTATCTTTGGATCATCCAAAATACGATGAAATCAAAAAGGCTTTAGAATCAATTGGCCTAAATTATGAGGGTGAAAAATCTTCCCGTTACCCAAAAGATCAAGGGCACGACGAAAGAATCTCTGGAAGATTTATTGTAGAGAAAAAATATTCTAAAAATGAAATATTGAAAAAAATATCAAAAGAAATAAGAAAGAGCAGGGGTGGAGCTTAGGATCTGTCTTGAAGTGTTTCTACTTCAGGTATAATCCTTTTTCCAGCAACTACTTTATCGATACTATGTACAGTACCCCCTAGTTTTTCTATTTCCTCTTTTAATAACTCATAATCTATTGAATCCCCTTGTATTGAAAGTTTAACAGTTTCAGTTTTTTGATCAATTTCAATAAGAGAAATATTAATTCCTATGATCCCTGGAAGTTCAGCCAATTTATTCGCAAAGTCGGGAAGTATCGGTTTGTGCGGTTTTAAAACATCAAGAACTATGACTCTAATTGAACTCATATGTTTACCGATTTGTAATGAAGTTATAAAGTTTTATAATTGTTTCGTTTTTTCCATGATTAACTTTATAAGTTTATAAATATAAAAAATATGGAGGAATTATTATGGAAACTTTAGAAGCTATTCAAACTAGGAGAAGCGTAAGAAAGTTTATCGATAAGAAGATACCTGACGATTTAATCGAAAAAATATTACGAGCTGGGATGAACGCACCTTCTGCAGGAAATCAACAACCTTGGCATTTCATTGTTATAGATGATAAAAAAATTCTTGAAGAAGTACCAAAGGTTAGTCTTTATGCTCCAATGGCTAAAGAAGCATCCGTTGCTATTGTTGTTTGTGGTGATGTAAAATTAGAAAAATATCCTGGATTTTGGGTTCAAGACTGTTCTGCTGCAACAGAAAATATGTTACTGGCAGCACATTCTCTTGGTATAGGTGCAGTTTGGTCTGGGATATACCCTTTAGAAGATAGGGTAAGTGGATATAGGTCTCTTTTAGGGATACCAGATAATGTGATACCTCTTTCAATTATTATAATGGGATACCCTCAAGAAATACCGAAACCTGCTGACCGATTTAAATCAGAAAGGATAAGGCACAACAAATGGTAATTATTTATTCATAAATTCTTCTCTATTTTGGTTAGGGATAACTTTATAATTTAATTTTTTTTAGTTCCTCATACAGTCAAATACATTAGTAAGTGATTATTATGAAAAGGCAAATGGTAACAATTGACGGAAATGAAGCTGCAGCATATACAGCTTATCATGTCAATGAGGTAATTTCAATATACCCTATCACCCCTTCCTCAACAATGGGGGAATTGTCTGACCAGTGGGCATCTGAGGGGAAGCCAAATATATGGGGGTCTGTTCCACATGTCACTGAAATGCAAAGTGAAGCTGGGGCAGCAGGAGCTGTTCACGGGTCTTTGCAAAGAGGAGCACTTACCACAACATTTACCGCATCCCAAGGCCTTCTTTTAATGATACCCAATATGTATAAAATTGCGGGAGAATTAACCTCAACTGTTTTTCATGTAAGTGCCAGAACTCTTGCTACCCATGCTCTTTCGATTTTCTGTGATCATGGAGATGTTATGTCTGTAAGATCCACTGGATTTGCACTTCTCGTTTCAAATTCAGTTCAAGAAGTGATGGATCTTGCTCTTATTGCACATGCATCAACATTAAAATCTAGAGTGCCCTTCTTACATTTTTTTGATGGATTTAGAACCTCTGCTGAAGTTTCGAAAGTTGAACTTTTGTCTTTTGAAGACATGAAACAAATGATTGATGATGAGCTAGTAAGAGAACACCGCTCTAGGGCTTTGTCACCAGATAATCCGATAATAAGAGGAACATCCCATAATCCTGATACTTTCTTCCAAGCAAAAGAAACAATAAATCCCTATTATAATTCCTGTCCTGAGATTGTCCAAGAAATGATGGATAAATTTGAAAAAATAGTTGGAAGAAAATACAAGTTATTTGATTATGTTGGAGCACCAGACGCTGAAAGAATAATTGTTATTATGGGAAGCGGTGCAGAAACAGTAGAAGAAACAGTGGACTATCTTAAAATGAAAGGTGAAAAAGTCGGTGTCATAAAAGTCAGGCTTTTTAGACCTTTTTCAATTAAACACTTCGTTTCATCACTCCCAAAATCTGTTAAAAGTATAGCAGTTCTTGACAGAACTAAGGAACCAGGATCAGTAGGAGAACCTCTCTATTTAGATGTTACAACTGCAATAGCCTCAGCACTATCTGACGGTACTTTGAAGATGGACAAAATGCCAAAGATAATTGGAGGAATATACGGATTATCCTCTAAAGAATTTAAGCCATCAATGGTAAAAGCAGTTTTTGACGAATTGAAAAAAATAAATCCAAAAAGCAAGTTTACAGTTGGGATTAATGATGATGTTACCCACCTAAGTCTTGATTATGATCCAAACTTTTTCATAGAACCTACAAACAGAACACGAGCAGTATTCTTTGGTATCGGTTCTGATGGAACAGTAAGTGCAAATAAAAGTACAATAAAAATTATTGGTGAGGAAACAAATAATTATGCTCAAGGATTCTTTTACTATGATTCAAAAAAAGCCGGGTCTCAAACATTGTCACATTTGAGATTTGGTCCAGATCCAATACGATCGCCTTATTTAATTGACAAAGCTAATTTTGTCGCATGTCACCAGAGTTCTTTTTTGGATAGATATGAAATGCTTAATGTTGCTGAACCTAACGCAATATTTCTTTTGAATAGTACTTATTCAAAGGACGAAGTATGGGATCACTTGCCAAAAAGTGTCCAAAAAGAGATAATTGATAAAAATTTAAAATTTTATGTAATTGATGCTTATAAAATTGCTAAAGAAATAGGTCTTGGAGTTAGAATTAACACTATTATGCAAACATGTTTTTTCGCTTTAAGCAATGTTATTCCAAGAGACGAGGCAATTAAAAAAATTAAAAAATTCACAGAAAAGACTTATGGACTCAAAGGAGAAAAAATTCTAAATATGAATTACGAAGCTATAGATAAAGCTATTGACAATCTCCATCAGGTAAATGTGCCTAAAAAAGTTTCAAGTGAATTTGACCTTAAGACATCTATGCCCGAAGATGCGCCGCCTTTTGTTAAGAATGCAATATCAAAAATGGTTATTGGAAAGGGGAATGAACTTCCAGTAAGTGCATTTCCTTCAGATGGTACTTATCCGACAGGAACTACTAAATGGGAAAAGAGAAACATATCTCTTGAGGTACCAGTGTGGGACCCATCTATATGTATACAATGTGGTAAATGCGTATTTGCTTGTCCACACGCTGTCATAAGGGCCAAGGTATACACAAAAGATGCATTAAAGAATGCACCACCATCCTTCAAATATACAGAAGCTAAATTCTCCCAATTTAAAGATTATCTTTATACTGTTCAAGCATCTCCTGAGGATTGTACAGGATGTAAAATTTGTCATGAGGTATGCCCCTCTAAGAACAAACAAGATCCAAAATTAAAGGCAGTTAATATGGTGTTCAAAGATTCGATACTTGCTAGAGAGAAGAACAACTGGGATTTCTTTGATTCAATTCCTTATGTTGATAGAGATAAATTAAATTTTACAGCTGTTAAGGACATCCAACTTTTGCAACCCCTATTTGAATTTTCTGGGGCCTGTTCTGGTTGCGGTGAAACACCTTACGTTAAGTTATTAACTCAATTATTTGGGGATAGGGCTGTAATTGCAAATGCTACTGGATGCTCTTCGATATATGGGGGGAATTTACCAACAACTCCTTACACTACAAATAAGGATGGGAGAGGTCCAACATGGTCTAATTCTCTCTTTGAAGATACTGCAGAATTTGGTTTAGGAATGAGACTTGCATTGGATAAACAATATGAATATGCACTGGAATTACTCGATAAGCTTAAAGAAGATTTGAGTAAGGACTTAATTTTTGAGCTTAAGAATGCAGATCAAAAAACTGAAGCAGGAATAAATAAACAAAGAGAAATGGTTAAGTTACTTAAAGCCAAACTAAAAGGAATACAAAAACCTGAAGCAAAGGATCTTTTGAGTCTTGCAGATTCGCTTGTCAAGAAGAGTGTTTGGATAATCGGAGGGGATGGATGGGCATATGATATTGGATACGGCGGACTTGATCATGTTTTGGCTCAAGGAAAAAATGTGAATATACTTGTTTTAGATACTGAGGTTTATTCTAATACTGGTGGGCAGAAATCAAAGGCAACTCCTATAGGCGCTATTGCTAAATTTGCAATGGGTGGAAAGGCCACACCCAAAAAAGATTTAGCTATGATGGCCATGAATTACGGAAATGTGTATGTGGCAAGAGTTGCATTCGGGGCAAATAATGCTCAGACAATTAAGGCATTCCTTGAAGCTGAATCTTTTGAGGGGACCTCTATAATTATAGCTTATTCGCATTGTACTCAACATGGTTACGACATGATACGTGGACCAGACCAACAAAAGGCAGCAGTAATGTCCGGATATTGGCCATTGATAAGATACGATCCAAGATTATCTGATCAAGGTAAAAATCCATTCCAACTTGATTCAGCTAAGCCTTCAATTTCTCTCCAAGACTATATCTACAATGAAACTAGATTTAAAGTGTTAACAAGAAGTCACCCTAACGTTGCAAAGAAGTTACTAGAATATGCTCAAAAGGAAGTTAACAAAAGATGGAACCTTTACAAATACTGGGCAGACATGCCTCCTTTTAAGGAGGAGGATAAATGATCGATCTCTCCACAAGTTATATGGGGCTTAAGTTAAAAAATCCCATTGTAGCATCTTCATCTCCTTTTTGGGAGGACATAAATAATATCAAAAAAGCGGAAAAATCAGGCGCTTCAGCAGTTGTATTACACTCATTATTCCAAGAACAGACAGAGATTGAGCAAGAAGAACTTAATAGATTCTTAGTAGAGGGCTCAGAAAGTTATGCCGAAGCTATAACTTATTATCCTGAAATTAAAGAATTTAAATTTTTACCGGATCAGTATTTGGAGCTTTTGAAGGAAGCAAAGGAAAACTCTGGGATACCTATTATTGGCAGTATAAACGGAGTCTCTGAGGGTGGATGGCTAAAATATGCTCAAAAAATAGAAAATGCTGGTGCCGATGCATTAGAACTTAATATTTATTTCATTTCTACCGATACCTCAAAGACCTCCTTAGCTATAGAGGAAAATTACGTTAATCTTGTCAAAAGCGTAAAACAGAAAGTAAAAATACCTGTAGCTGTCAAATTAAGCCCATATTTTACATCTATACCAAATATTATTAAAAACTTGGATAAAGCCGGAGCTGACGCATTTGTTCTTTTCAATAGATTTTATCAGCCTGACATTGATATCGAAAACCTTGAAGTTATTCCAAATCTTATTTTAAGTTCTAATGATGAACTTCGATTAAGAGTTAGATGGGCCGCAATTCTTTGTGGGAAAATCAGGCCAGACATTGCTATAACAGGCGGAGTTCACACAGGACAAGATGTAATTAAATCAATGATGGCCGGGGCAAAAGTTGCAATGATGACTTCAGCATTAATAAAAAATGGTATCGAACATATTGAAAAGACCTTGAATGAGGTTACAGATTGGCTTTCTAAACACGAATATGAATCAATAAAATCTATTCAAGGGATAATGTCCCAAAAAAATGTTGCTTCACCTTTAGCTTACGAGAGAGCAAATTACATGAAAACTCTTGGATCTATTAGATAATTAATATACTGATTTTATTTTTAATTTCTTTTCTGCAATTGAGAATATTAAATCAAGTGATAAAGCAATAAATATAGCAGGTATTGCGCCACTTAAAGTCTTATTAATATTAAAACTTGCTAATCCTTCAAAGATTATCCGTCCAAGGCCACCACTTCCAATTATAGCAGTTAAGACAGCGATACCATTTGCGATTATGGCTGAAAATTTCAACCCTGCAAATATGGCTGGATATGCTAATGGGAGTCTTATGTACCTAACTATTTGAAATTCAGTTAATCCCATTCCTTTTCCTGACTCTATAAAGTTATGATCTGTTTTTGCAAGGCCAATATACATATTTTTTATAATTGGAAGAATCGAACCCAAAACTATTGCAATGATAGCTGGAATAAATCCAATTCCTGCCAACGGAACAATTATGGCAACTAAAGCAAAACTTGGTATTGATTGAGCCATGTTTACGATTGTCATTACGATATAAGAAACCCGTTTGTAATAAACTGAAAGAACCGCCAAAGGAAAAGCTATACAAATATCTATTATTAGCGATGTAAAAACTAAAGATAATTGTTCTAGAATAGCATCAAAAAGAAATAACGGGGCTACCAAGGATTATACCTCCTAGTTAACTTATTTTCTATAATCCAAGCAATGCCATCAAAAACAACACCTAGAGTTCCAACCCAGAATGAAGCTATTATTATTGCAGGGATATTATATTGATGAATTCCGGCCTGTAAAGGAACTCCAAGCCCTCCTGCGGCTATAAGACCTCCTAGTGTTATTATACCCATTATGTATACAACAGCTACACGAATACCTCCGCTTATTAGAGGCAAGGCCATAGGAAGTCGAATTTTAATTAAAATTTCATTTTTAGTAAGGCCAATTGCCTGTGCTATTTCTATATATTCTTTACTTATATGGGCCAATCCTGTATATGTATTCCTCATTATGGGCAATATTGAATAAAGAACACATGCAGCAATTGTAGGCCGTTCCCCTAACCCTAATATAGGTAATAGAAAAATAAACAATGCAAGTTCAGGTATTGTTTCTATGACATTAAGTATATTAAACCAGATATTTGCTATTCTTGGATTGCTATATACTAATAATGCAGCTATTACTCCTATGCAAATTGATAACACTAAAGCTATAGAAAACATGTAGAGATGTTGGATTGTTCTCAAAGTAAGTTGTTGTGAGATCCAAACTGAAATTATTGTATCTAAAATTCCCTCCAAGATATCACATCTAAACTAAATTTAATAAAACTGAATTGATAATCACTAAACCTTCAATTACCTCATGGCTCATCACAATTGCCACTTTATCGTTTGAAGATTTCAACAGTAATATTACCGATGAAAGACTTTCATCAGGCGTAACTATCTCTAATTTTTTTCCAATAGACATTATAGATTTTTCTTTATCTTTAATTCTTAATAGATCTGTTAATTCTATTTGTTTAATTTCTTCATCTGAGTTCTTTACTAAGGCGACTTCTATTTGGGCTGAAATCATCTTCTCTATAGCTTCTTGACATTTCATTTCTTGTTGGAATATATATTTTTTATCGAGAGGAATCATTACATCTTTAGCCTGAAGAAATTTAATGGCTTTGAATTTACTCTCACTTCCCACTATTTTAGAAACGATATCATTTATTGGTTCAAAAAGTAATTCAGAGGGCGTTCCTATTTGAAGTATTTTTCCGTTATGCATAACTCCTATTCTATCGCCTAATGTAAATCCCTCTTCGATATCATGGGTGACAAAGACAATTGTTTTATCCAGTTTTCTTTTTATAGAAACAAACTCATTCTGTAATTGCATTCTAAGCAAAGGATCAAGTGCACCAAAAGGCTCGTCCATTAATAGCAGAGGTGGATTCATAACAAGAGCCCTTGCAAGACCGACTCTTTGTTGTTGCCCCCCACTTAATTGTGCAGGATAACGATTTATGAATAACTCTGGAGGCAGAGCAACTAAATTTAATAATTCTTCAACTCTTTTTGTGATATCCAATTCATTCCATTTTTCAAGACGAGGAATTAGGCTAATATTTTCTTTAACGGTCATATGGGGGAAAAGACCTATCTGTTGGATAACATAACCGATTCTTCTTCTTAACTCAACAGGATTCATTTGTTGTATATCTTTTCCGTTTAGGTATACAGTTCCTTCGTCGGGGTCAATAAGTCTGTTAATCAGTCTTAAAGTGGTAGTTTTACCCGACCCACTAGAACCTAGAAGTACAAAAAGTTCTCCCTTGCATATCTCAAAAGATACATCATCAACAGCTTTTGTTTCTTTGTAGATTTTTGTAACATGATCAAATCTTAAAGATTCTAAACATTCATTTAATAGGAATTTATTCGTTTTACCCTCTCCAATTTAAAAAATAAAAATTATTTATTTTGAATAAGTCCTTGTGAGATAAGGAATGTTTTGGCGATATCTCTTGCTTCTTTTTTCTCAACGTCATATTGGTAATTCATATCTGCCATCGCTTTATCATCTATCTTTCCCTCAAGTTTTTTTAGAACAGAAACTACTTTCTGGTCACTTGCAAATGAAGTTTGTGTTATGATAATTGCATCGTAAGGCAAGAGTCCACCTTTATCATCCTCTAAGACAACAAGATCAAAAAGCTCTCCTCTTTTATCAGTGGTATAACCTGTTATTACATCAACTAATTTGTTTTTAATTGCTTCGTAGACTAATGTTGGCTCCATTGATTTTACCTCTTTAAATTTAAATCCATAGGCTTTTTCAAATGTTGGGAGGCCATCTGGCGCAGTGGGGTATTCTATATCTGTTCCAAGTATCATCGAAGAAGCATAAGGAGCTAACTCACTTACTTTGGTTAATTTTTTCTGTTCTGCAACACTTCTTGGGATAGAAATTGCATAGTTATTCTTGAATCCAAGTTTTGAAACTACTGATATTCCTTCTTTTTCTCTTAATCCTTTTTCAACTTCATTGTATACTACGTTAGGATCCCAGTTATCTAATGGAGGAAGTTTGAGCACTGTGTTATAAAATGCTCCAGTATACCCTACAAAAATCTGAATTTGTCCCCGTTTTAATGCTTCGTAATTTATTAATGTTCCTCCAAGACCTTCTTTAACTTCAGTCTTGTATCCTGCATCTTCAAGCAGTAATGAAATCATGTGTCCAAGAATGTATTCTTCATTATATGGCATTGTTCCTATTACAATCTTTTTTTCTGAGCCTTGACCTATACAACCGCAAGTTGTAACAATCAAGACAAATATTAGAAATAAAGAGATTATTAATTTTTTCATTTTACCACAATTGTTAGAGGAAATTATAACTTAAATACTTTACTAACTAAAAGATATATTTTGATAAGCTTCTTATGACTAAAAAACAAAGCTTTATTACAATAGAAATTAAATATTTATAAATAAATATTTAGTATAAAAGGAGATACAATGAAGAAATATGATGTATTGGTTATCGGATCAGGTTCCGGATTAGAGGTCGCAAGTGAAGCGCTTTCAAATGGATTAAAAGTTGCATTAATTGATAAAGGGCCTCTTGGGGGGACATGCTTAAATTTAGGATGCATTCCTTCAAAATTATTAATTTTTCCTGCGGACAGGATTGCAGAAATACAAAATTCAAATAAATTAGGAATTGAGGCAAGTGTTTCAAAAATACGATTTGCCGAAATAATGGATAGAATGAGAACATCAATAGCAAGTGACAGAGATCAAATTCGAGAAGGAATAAAAAAAACAAAAAATTTAGATTATTATGACGAAACAGGTTATTTCATCGATGACTATACTATTGAAGTCCAAGGTAAAAAAATAACAGGAGAAAAGATTTTCATAGCTGCAGGTGCAAGACCTTTAATACCTAATATTCCTGGAATAGACAAAGTTCAATATCTAACAAATGAAACTATCCTAGACCTTAAAGAATTACCAAAAAGTGTTATAATTTTAGGAGGGGGATACATCGCCTGTGAATTTGGTCACTTTCTTTCAGGAATGGGGAGTGAAGTTACTATAATACAAAGAAATATGAGACTTGTTCCAAACGAAGAACCTGAGATATCTGAACTTCTGTATAAAGAAATGTCAAAAAGAATGAAGATTTATCTGAATACAGAGATCATTGAAATTTCAAAAAATGGTAGCATGGTTAAAGTTATTGGAAAAGATAGAGAATATCAGAAAAATATAGAGTTATCCTCGGAAAAAATACTAATCGCAGGCGGTAGGATACCAAATACGGATCTCCTTAAAATTCAAAATACAGGTATAGAAACAGATTCTAGAGGATATATAAAGGTAAATGAATATTTAGAAACTTCAAAAGACAACATATGGGCATTTGGAGATATAATAGGAAAATATATGTTCCGCCATTCTGCCAATAGAGAAGCGGTATATGCTTGGCATAACAGTTTTCATAAGAAGAAGATACCAATGGATTATACTGCCATCCCGCATGCAATATTCTCTTATCCTGAAATAGCATCTGTTGGATTGACAGAAAATCAAGCTAAAAAAGAGCACAAAATATTAGTTGGGCAAGCAAGGTACAATAGTGTAGCAAAGGGTATAGCAATGCTAGAAGACGAAACTTTTGCAAAAGCAATTGTTGAAAAAGATACTAATAAGATATTAGGATTCCATATCATAGGCCCATATGCATCTATTTTAATCCAAGAAGTCATAAATGCAATGGCCAATGATTTGGGGGTTAGGGGGATATCCAAAGGTATGCACATACATCCTGCTTTAAGTGAATTGATTCCTTCGACATTTGGAAGTCTAATGGAAAAACATTAGCTTTGGGGTAAAATTCATAAACTAATTTTTTTACTTAGATTTATTATGTATGGTTATTATAAATCACCTCTTACTCCATTGAGAATTTCAAAGGAATGCATTCAACTTTCAGTAGAGAAAGAGGGGAAGAACCTTCATTACATTAGAAAATGTCTGGATAAATCTATTGAGAAAATTCTTCTAAGTAAAGACTGCGGTATTATTATTAATCCAATAGAACCACTTAATACACCAAAATATATTACGCCCTACTTATTGATAGAATTTGAAAAAGCCGTTTTTGTTGAGCCTAAAGGAACTGTCAATATTTTCTTAACTTTTCCTATAGAAATAGGCGTCTTTATTTATGGAAGAAAAGGCTACGATATACTTGATATATTCACTCTAGCAAAAAATAAATTTACCCTTTATGGTGATCCAAGAAATGGCATAGTTTGTAAATATTATAAGAGTGACATATACACATCTATTCCTAATGAAAAAGACCCGATGATAGAAGGTATTATGAGATTAAAACTCATAAATAGTACCGAGAACTGGGCGGAAATAAATAAAGCAGTGTTTGATGCCCGCGAAATGAAAGTCTATTTTGATGAAAATCTAGTTTCAACAAAGGCCAATATGAAATTATTAAGTCTTAAGTCTGCGGAAACTGAATTTGTTAGTTCTGGAATTAAAAAAGGTATGAAAAGTTCGATAGAAGTTTTACATCCTGGTAGATTGCCAGTTACAACTAAAAAATATTTGATGGAGGATGGACTTTGAATCTTCAGGATATTTTAGAAATATTTAAACCAATTCTTTCAGCTATCTCTGCAAAGAATGTTTTTCCATTTGTATTGGCAATAACTTTCATAATTCTCTCAATTCTAATCTCGAAAGGATTAACAATTGGACTTAGAAAATATTTCAAAGAAAAGATGGAGAAAGACCGACTCGGCGTACTTCTTAAAATAACTTATTACTCAATTATTGCACTTACAATAATTCTTGTCTTACCAATTATAGGGATTAATACGTCTAGTCTTCTTGTAGCAGGTGGAGTTACAGGTATAATAATAGGATTTGCAAGTCAAAGTATAGTTGGTAATTTAATGTCAGGTTTTTTCTTAATGGCCGAAAGACCAATTAAAATAGGTAGCCAAGTTGAAATAGATTCTGTTAGAGGGTATGTAGAAGATATTGGCCTTATGTCTACGATATTGAGAGATTACGAAGGGCTTTATACAAGAATACCGAATGAAAAAGTATTTACAAATAACATCAAAAATTATAGTGCAAACGTTGCAAGAAGAATTGAGTATTCTATCGGAATAAGATTTACTGATGATGCGGAGAAAGCTATAAACATAGTTAAGGAACTGGTAGATGAACATCCGTATATACTTAAGCACCCTTCACCAGATGTGTTTGTCGATAATATTTCAGATAGTTCAGTTATATTAATGATGAGGGCATGGGCACCAATATCTCAGTGGTATGAAACAAAGAAAGAGCTTCTTTGGCAAATTAAAACAAATCTTGAAAAAGAAGGTATCCAGATACCATACCCTCAGAGAGTTATATGGTTTGCAAATGATAAATCTTTAGGCAAAAATAATTCAAATTAATATATATTATTAACTTATTGTAAAAATATCCATTACTATTAGAAAATCTTTTAAGAGAGGAGATACTAATAAGTATGGTGATAAAATGGTTTTTTGTGGAAAATGTGGGAAAGATAACCCACCAGGTGCCAAGTTTTGTGAAAATTGTGGATCTGTTCTAGAATTAGTTCCTACATACCAACAACAAAGACCTACATATGCAGTGGGGAACTGGCTTTCACATGAACACGCTGGTTTTTTACCAAGATTTGTAGCGTATATAATAGATGCCATTATACTAGGTATAGTTGGATGGATTATCTCAATACCATTTGGAACAAGCTATTCGTATGGCTACCAAATGGACTTTAACTATGGCTACAATCTTAATCCAACAGGCACTATTCTTACTGCACTTATAGGTCTCGCATATATGGTGTACTTTGAAGGAGGCAGAGGTGCAACACCAGGTAAAATGGTCATGAAACTTAAAGTAATTGGTACAGATGGAAGAATGCCAATTGGATATGGAACTGCAGTTATACGATGGATAGGAAAACTAATTTCTACAATTGTTATATTCTTGGGACACATTTGGATTATCTTTGACAAAGAAAAGCAAGGATGGCATGATAAGATAGCCAATACTTTCGTTGTTAAAGAATAAATTTATTATTTTCTTTTTTATAAGAAATCTATTTAAGCATTAGAATTCTTTTATAATCATGGTATACTGTCCCCGTTGTGGTAAAGAGAATCCTAAAGGTACTCTTTACTGCATTGAATGTAACGAATTCATCGGTGATGAAGAAGAAAAGAAGAAATTAAAAGGAGATACTTATCCCTCTATTAATACTTATCCAGTTTCCTTTTTATTTACCTATAATGAACCTTCTTCTCGCTCAGAGCTTTTTATTAGAATATTATACTCATTTATACTTGGCATAGTTGCTGAAGCCTGGGGCCTTGTTGCAGGAATAGCTCAGATTTTCCAGTTTTTCTACGTTCTATTATATGCAAAAAAACATAAAAGCATGTTTGAATTTATAACTGGATATTTTAGATTCTATTTCTGTCTGACATGCTATACTCTTCTCTTGACCGATGAAAGGCCACCAATATCCAGTCACGAAGTAGAATATCCCTGCAAAATGTCCATATCTTTTGAACAATCTTCAAAAAGATTAGAGCTACTTGTTAGAATATTTTATGGATTTGTTCTATCGTTAATTGTTTCATTATGGGGGATGGTAGTATCTTTTTTAGTAGTAATCGAATGGTTTTATATTCTATTTACTACAAAGAAAAACTTTGGCCTCTGGGAATTTGCTGTTAGATTCATGAACTTCTCCATGAGAGTAAATGCTTACATTTTGATTCTAACAGATGAGAGGCCACCACTAACAGGTGATTAAAATGGATCCGTTAACACTACTATCGATAGCACTTGCGCCCGGTATATTTTGGGTATGGTTTTTTTATAAAAAAGATAAATATGAGCCTGAGCCAAAGAAGATTATTATTTACACATTTCTTTTGGGAGTTTTGGCTACAATTCCCGCTGGCATAATAAACTCAATTTTTGTTCCATCTTCTCTTGAAAAAGCTGGTATTTTAATGATATTTTTTGCCGCTTTTATAGTAGTTGGGCCTGTTGAAGAAACATCAAAATATCTTGCCATACGAGTATATGCTCTAAAATCCAAAGAATTTGATGAACCTATTGACGCTATGATATATTCAGTTACTGCAGCTTTAGGATTTGCTACATTTGAGAATTTTTTGTATATCTCTCAGTTTGGCCCTTCACTTATCTTTATGAGGGCAGTAACTGGTTGTCTAGGGCATGCAGGATTTTCAGGAATATTTGGGTATTATCTAGGAAAGGCTAAGTTTTCTCAACCACAAATAAAAAAGAATAATCCTGTCCTTAAAGGACTAGTAATTGCAGCTTTTACCCATGGATTATTTGATTTCGTATTATTTACACAGACTATTCTTGCTTTGCTCTTTTTACCTATATTGATAATTATAGTCTATTTCTTGACAAAAAGATTAGCGGAAATGTCTCATGTTTCGCCTTTCAAACCTTCAGAACTGACTAACTTTATGTGTCCAAATTGTAAAAAAAATGTCTTGCCATCTTCAAACTTTTGTCCTGAATGTGGATTTAAGTTTAATAGGTAAATATTTATACTATAATTATATATTTTTTTTATCCCTTATAGCGAGGGGTTCATGAGAGGAAAAATTTCTTCTATGAGTGGAACAGCAAATATAAGGGTTATACCCTATCAACGGTCACCCGGTGATGTGGCAAATTGCTAAGATGATTCGGGGGCTACAATGATGGGGATCAGCCCACCACGAGAGTTACCGAAGGAAGAGAGGATACCCGGACAATGAACTTCGGGGTTAGTTAGGTGGGCGACAAACAAAAATTAAAAATACTTAAAATTTTAAAGAAGAGTTTTTATCTTCTTATTGAAGTTTTTTTACGGTAACTTGTATAATCCTCTTTTGGATTTGGAGTATACTCCCTCAAGACATTTGAGATCTCACCATCGGTCACTCCAACACTTTTTGCTAGTTGAACAATTTTGTTTCTAACAAGGAAAAGTTTCTCTCTAGCAAAATCAATAGCATCAATTGAGGGATGATCTCTTAAGTATTCGAACTCCTTTGAAAGAGCTTCTAAATCTGCATAAATAGCACTTGCAGAATCTTTAAATTGGTAATCTTGTCTCTTTTGAAGTTCTTTTGTCAAATCTTTTGCCCTATAAAGCTGGTAGATTACCGTTATAATTTCTAGTTTTTCGAGGTATTTACCACCAGGGTATCCTACTTCGTATAGTGCTGTTTTAATAGTCTTTAGTATCTCAAGTTCCGTCTCATTTTTAACTTTTACAAAAGTTCCATCGAACATTGCCATATGATCACCACCCGTAACAGTATTGATCAAAAGATATATTTATTCATTTTAGTTAATAATGTTAAACAATAAAGGTAACATTTAACTAAAAATTATAATCTTTAAAATACTAATATGTAAAGGCGCTTATTAAAATGCATTTCTATCTTTGTATCTAAGTACCCTGCTTTGCGCATGTTTAGGGAAAAAATCATAAGGATACATCCCTCTTTGCCTCATAAGGTCCTTGATTTCTGATTCATAGTCACTTTTTTTTATTGAATCAGTTGGTCCTTCTTCTATCACAAAAAGAGAATGGCATAGGGGTTTGATTATTCTGTAACTAATGCCCATAAGGGGTGCTAGATAAGAAACACTGTACTTGTCTTCAATTCGCCTCATATCAGAAAGCTCTAATCTAGGGCTTCTATCATCCCTTCTAGTTCCATCAGCTATTAAGTCAACTTTTATCTCTTCAAGAAATTCCTCAATAACACATTTGTGCAATAATGTAATTCCATCATTTGCAAATCCATCTTTTTCTATTCGATCAACCGCTTTCTCTAATAATTCTTTATCAACCTCAAATAATTTAAAATCAAATTCAAGGGCATTTGCAGTTTCCTTTGCGTATCTCCAATTCGAATTTATTCCAAAAGTTACGGTATAATTAACAACGTTACAAGGAAATATTTTTTTCAAAAGAATTGTAGTAAGGGAGGAATCTTTCCCCCCAGAAAATAAGACGGCCGTATCCATAAATTCCCTAAGGCTTAAATCCTTCTTATTTTAAACTCTTTCTTATTGCTAAGAAGAGCTTTTTCAAGGATTTGTTTTAGCATAGCATCATCAACCTGTTTTGTGATTTTGCCTGCTTGATAAAGCTGAATTAAAAGTAGTTCTATTTGTTCCGCTTCTTCTTTTCTTGCCATCTTGACACGAGTAAGCCTTTCTCTGGCTTCAGATGTAAGAAGAGCCCTTAGGATCTGCTGTTTTTGTAATTCAAATTCGATCTTCTGTTGTCTAGCCTGCTCATCAGCTAAAGCTTTTTGCTGAAGTTCCTCTATTTTCTTTTTCCTAATGGCTTCGACATCATCCGACAAAATATCACTTTTTAATATTTATTAAGTTCAGGAATATCAGATACTATTTTAGCTTTTACTTCAGAGGCCTTTTTATCGAGAAGAGACATACCTTGTGCAGATATTACTCTACCTTTATCGGCTTTTTGAATGTATCCACCTTTTTCTAGTTGGGAAAAGATTTTTCTAATAATTGCACCGGAGGATTTTCTAAATTTCTCAGGTTTTACGCCTCTGTTCTTTTTACCACCATAATCTAATCTTAATGTCTCAACACCAAGTGGCCCGTAAACATATACTTTTCTCATCACCGAGGCCGCTCTTATATACCACCAGTCATTTTGGTCTGGACCTTTCTCTCTTGAAGATCCGGTCTTAACGAATGTTGCCCATTGAGGGGGTGTCATATTTTTGTCATTTTTTAGTTCTTCCTTTAGAACATCGATTAACATGTCGGCCGGAACATCATATACTGTTGTAATATTACTCACCTCTTTTGTTACTAAAAAAGCATTATTATTACGTTTTTAAAGCTTTTTGGTTTACTCCCCGTAAAAGCTATAAATGATTTATTAAATACCTATTGAATATGCATTTTAAGAATACCGAATATCTAAAAGAATGGGCAGAACTAAATGCAATCGCTTTAATTTTAGGAATATTTGCAGGTCTTGGAGCTATTGTATTCGGTAAAATGATTGAGCTTAGTAAGCATTTTTTTGGGATTATATTTCAAAGAGGATTTCAAGATGCTTTAAGCATTATAGTTATTCCTGCAATAGGCGGGGCTATAGTTGGCCCGATTATATACAAGTACTGTAGTGAATCTAAAGGCCATGGAGTACCTGAAGTAATGTATGCTGTTATGGCAAATAAAAGCAATATAAGAAAAAGAGTAGCTTTTTTCAAAACTATAGTATCTTCAATAACTATAGGAAGTGGAGGTAGTGCTGGCAGAGAGGGCCCAATTGCACAGATAGGGGCTTCTATCGGTTCGACTTTCGGTCAATTTTTTAATTTTGACGAAAAAAAGAAAAGAATATTGGTCGTAAGTGGCCTTTCTTCAGGTGTTGCAGCAGCTTTTAATACCCCTTTAGGGGGAACTATATTTGGGCTTGAATTAATCTTGACGAATTTTTCTCCCATAAGCGTAATCCCTATAGCACTATCTTCAGTAATATCTGTAAGTATAGCAAGAACTATTCTAGGACCAGAATCTGCAATTAAGGTGGCTACCTTTACTTTTAATCCTGCTGAGATACCATTCTATATGCTTCTCGGTGCAGTAATGGGCATTGTTTCCTTTTTTTATATTAAGGGATTTTACTTCATTGAAGATTCATTTGATAAGATTAAGATTCCTTTCTACATAAAGCCGGCAATCGGAGGATTTCTAACGGGGCTTGTAGGATTTTCATTTGTAGGATATGGTGTTTTAGGTGGTGGATTTGAAGGTATGAACGCCGCACTCTCTGGGCAAATTGGATTGACTTTATTGATATTACTATTCTTTGCAAAATTCTTTGCAACTTCTTTTACACTTGGTTCAGGAGCTTCGGGAGGAATATTCTCTCCATCTTTATATCTAGGTGCAATGCTCGGCGGTGCACTAGGGATAATATTTGATAATTTTGTCCCTAATGTTATTAGTTCTCCTCCTGCTTATGCCCTTATAGGAATGGGGGCTTTTTTTGCAAGTGTTGCTAAAGTACCTCTTACTTGCATAATAATGATACCTGAGATGAGCTCAGATTATTCAATGATCCCAACTCTAATGCTTTCAGTTTTTGTAAGTTATGGGATTTCGGCACTTTTCTTAGGAAGAAGCTCAATATATCTGGAAAAACTTAATAAAAAAATATCAACTACCAAGTATTTCTCAAAAGATTTATCTGATGTCGCTGCAATGGATATAATGACAGAAGATATTATCTCAATGGATCCTGATATTCCTCTAAAAAAATTTTGGGACTACGTTAAAAAATATAAAAAACTCGGATTTCCAGTTATAAAGGATGGACAACTTATAGGTATGATGTCAAACAGCAAAGTCAAGAACATAGATAGTAAGAAGATACCTTTTCTAAAAGTTAGAGATGCAATGTCACCACCTATCTACGTTTACCCCTATGATAAGGTGCCAAAAGTCTTGAGCATAATGGATGAGAGACAATGTGGAAGAGTTCTTGTTATTAATCCTTCTTCAAAAGAAACTTTAGGGATAATTACTAAATCTGACATATTGAAAGCATACAGAATCGCAAAGAATATTGGCGACGACGAAGATAAATTCAAAATCTCTGGAGAGTTTGAAGAGGAAATTTCACATATATCCCAAAAAATACACGATAAGCTCAAATGGCCAAAAATAAAATAACTTTTAAACTAGATTGTTTTTTTTAGTTCATGAAAATCAACGAGGTCTCATTAATAATTATTATTTTGTCATTCTTTATTGGGGCTTTTTCTTATTCTTATATGCCTGATCTTATGCCTACTCATTGGAATGCCCAAGGAGAAATTGATGGATATATGGTCAAATTCTGGGGGCTTTTTTTGCTTCCAATGATATCATTTGGAATTTTTGCTCTTTTTGTCTATATACCGAAATTTGAACCAAGAAAGAGTAATATAGAAGCTTTCAAAGATTACTATGATGGGATAGCATTGACAACAGTAGGATTTCTTTTTTATATCTACGTCCTTTCAATATTGGCTGCTCTAGACTATCAATTTAATATGGTCCAAATGATGGCACCAGGATTTGCAGTCTTGTTCTATTATATTGGCGTTACTCTTCAAAGAACAAAGAGTAATTTCTTCGTTGGAATCAGAACGCCATGGACAATAAGCGATGATAAGGTCTGGGAGAAGACACACAATATTGGAGGAAAACTATTCAAAGCGTCTGGAATAATATCCTTATTTGGAGGATTTTTTAAAGAAATAGCAATAATCCTTATCTTGACTCCCGTTTTGGCAGTAAGCATATTTGTTTTTGTCTATTCATATATCGAGTATAGGAAAACACACAAAGGTGAATAAATGGATTTTCTCGAACTTTGTGAAAAAAGATACAGCTGTAGAAACTATCTTGAAAAAGAAGTTGAAAAAGAAAAGATTGAAAAATGTCTCGAAGCTGCTAGATTGGCGCCATCTGCAGTCAATGCGCAACCTTGGAGGTTCATAGTTATAGACGATCCAGAATTAAAAAAGAAAGTTGCAAATGAGACGTTCGATAAATTAGCATCTTTCAATAAATTTTCATTAAAAGCTCAAATGCTTGTAGTTATAGTTAACGAAAATCCAGTTATAACAAGTTTTCTTGGGAGATTTGCACAGGGTAGAGACTTCAGCCTAATTGATTCAGGAATTGTTGCATCTCATTTCTGTCTTAAAGCAACTGAAGAAGGACTGGGGACTTGCATCTTAGGATATTTTAATGAAAATAATATTAAGAAAATCCTAAAAATCCCAAGAAAAAAATCAATTTCTCTAATAATTACAGTTGGTTACCCTGCAGATTCACCAAGAAAGAAAATAAGGAAATCTATTGAAACGCTTAGAAAGTATAACGTATATCTATGAATCATTAATAAAATCATTTTCTTTTGATGGAATTGGCTTATTGTTTCTCACAATATTACTTATCCATGATTCCATGAAATCATGCAATTTATCGTATACATGAGAGGCTATTTCAAAATCAATTTCTATTATTTTTTCGTAGTCATCTCTTGCTCTTTTCTTGAAACCTTTCTCAAAAAATATATTCCCTCTTTGGAAATAGGCGTCTTTAAAATTTGGGTCTAGTTCTATTGCTTTTGTGAAATCTTCTATTGCTTCATTATATCTGGCTTCTTGTGCATAAGATTGGCCTCTTTGATAATAAGCTTCAGCAAAATCATGTTTTAATTCAATTGCTCTTGTGAATGCTTCGATTGCTTTTTTAGATTCGCCTTTTTTATAATGAGTAAGTCCGGAGACATAATATTTTTGTGAAGCCTTTTCAAAATAAAATGCATCTAACTCAGAATGCTCTCTAGAAAAAATATTATCTAGTTCATTCAAATCCTTTAATTTTAATCCACATTTGTAACAATAATTTGAATTAATAGGAAGTTTCGCTCCACATTTGAAACAATTAGTGATTTCCTTTATTTAAACACCCCAATTAGCAATGAAGTATCTTAAGATGGTCTTTAAAGTAACTATTACTATATAAAGTTTTGGAGAATTGACTGAAATTTTTTTAAATACTAAACTCCATTGAGAATTAAAGGTGAAATAATGTTAATAGTTGACGAATCTGTTCCATTAACTAAAAAAAATATTGAAGTTATTCTTAATTATCTCCCGTATTTTGAAGATACTACTCAAAAATTCTTTGATATAATCATGCCTAAAAGAGACAGTGGCAACATTGTGGAGTATATTTATGTGTCATACTCTCCAAAATTTATGGAATTTTATAGGGCTCTTCATGATCAGGGATTTGTTACAAATTTTAATTGGCTCGATTCAACACTATCAGACGATTTATCTGAGTATTATGATCTTTTAGAAAATGCAGATATCAAAACTTTAAGAAGAATCATAACAATGATAGTAAGACATGATAAACATAATGAAGGATTTTTTGCCGATGTTATTGAAAGTGGGCTTCTATTGGCAATATTAAATAGATTAAAGACACTAAATAATGAAGAAATTGAATAGATTAAGAGACTATGGATACTTTCAACTGCCCTAATTGTGGTAAAATTCTAAAAATAACTTCTAATTATTGTTATAATTGTAGTTATGATGTTAGAAAAATATCGGAAATTATTAAAAAAGGTGACATCTATTTTAGTCTAGAAAAATTTCCCGAGGCATTTGATTGCTACGAGAAAGCACTAAAAATAGATTCAAAGAATTCACTAATTTGGATTAGAAAAGGCAATGTATTCTTAAGACAAGGAAGTGAAGCAGAAAGAAATAAATCAGATAAGAAATGTATTCTATGCCCAGTATTATCTGAGGTATTTTATGAAGATGCAATTAAATGCTATAATAAGGCCATTGAGATAAATCCTGAATTTAAAGAAGCTTTTTACAAAAAGGGATTAGCTCTTGAAAAATTAGGCAAAAGCATTGAAGCAAAAAAGTGTTTTGAAATGTCAAAAAATAATAGCGATATAAATTATAAAAATTAAAAATAGTCGAAACTCTTTTATTGTAGTTTTAATTTAAGTTAGAATATGAAAACAAGAATGTTTGTTATTGCCGATACTTCATCACTTACTCCTCAAACAGTTATCAACTATATTGTTAGTTTAGGAAAGACTTTGAATATCAAAGATACNTGTTANGGGATAATGGCAGAGGGAGANGACGATGTCATTGAAAATGTAACTCAAAAAGTCAGAGAAAAATTTGGGCCNGATATTTTTTCAAAGCATCGTGCTTATCCTATAGGAGATGAAAGAAGGTGTAGGGCTACAAGAGGTGGCGGAGCAAGACCTGGTTATTATTTTTTAGTTGAAGAATATAAACTCTTACCTATTATTTCTAATGTTTTAAAAGAAGGAAAATTTAGGACCATAGACAAAAAGAAAAATAAACCTGTAGACGTTGAAATATTGAAAAAAGCTATCAAGAAGGTATAAAGATGAAAGTTTTCATATATCCTCCAAACAGCATGATATTACAGGATTTAGTTGAAAGATTTGGGCATACACCTCTTGCTCTTGCTAAAGAGATAGAAAGGAGAGTAAACGACCCAGAGCTTGATTCACCTCCTATGAATATAACTGAAATAGATGTAAAAGTTGGATTGAAATATGCTGCTATTGAAGTTCCATCTGGCGTTAGAGGTAGACTTGCACTTTTAGGGCCACTCATCGACGAAGCTCAAGCAGCAATAATTGTAAATAACTTCCCTTCAACATTTGGATGCATGGCATGTGCCAGAACAAACGAACTTACTATTTATTTAATAAAACAAAAGAAAGTTCCAACACTTGAACTTGATTATCCGACAAACGAGGAAGAGGTCGAAGATTTTGTTGCACGAATTAAAAATTTCTTGGAGGGCTTAAAATGATTAAAATTGCTCAACTTTCATGTGGTAATGATTACAGCGGAATACAGAAAGAAATCGAAAAAGCCGCTGAAACAGTGGGGGCTAAAATAGTATTTCCAGATGTTGACATTGATTTTGATGATGCAGTTGAAGACTTTGGATTCAATCCGGTGAGTCCTGGATTAAAACTTATGGTTGCAAGAGCAAAGGCATTGGCGGATAAAACATTCGAAGCGGATGCTGTACTAATAGCCACATGCTTTAGATGTGCAGAAGGAGCTCTTATTAGAAATGAATTAAGGCGATATCTTCAGAAACACACAAAACTTCCTGTAGTCATGTACTCTTTCACCGAAAATACAAAAGCGAGCGTTCTTCTAATAAGGATGGAAGCATTGGTCACAATAGTAAAAAGAAAAGATTTATTGGCTAGAGAGCGACAAGTTGGAATTACTATGGGGATTGACTCGGGATCAGCCACAACAAAGGCCGTCATTATGCAAGATAATCAGATCGTATCAAAGTACTGGCATCCTACTTCAGGCGTCGTTGAATCTGCCGAGAAGGTTGTAAACGAGGCTCTAAAGCAGGCGAAAATGGAGCTTAAGGATATCGAATCAATAGGAACAACTGGATATGGTAGATACATTCTTGGTGAGCACTATAAAGCTAAACTAGTTCAAGAAGAAGTTACTGTAAATTCTAAAGGAGCAGTTTTCCTTGCCAATAAACAGAAAGGAGAAGCTACTATTCTTGATATAGGTGGAATGGATAACAAAGCTGTTACTGTTATGGACGGAATACCAGATAGCTTTACAATGGGTGGAATATGTGCAGGTGCATCAGGTAGATTTTTAGAGACCGCAGCAAAAAGATTAGGCATTGAAATTGCAGAATTTGGGGAACTTGCAGCAAAGGGTGATCTACACAAAGTCCCAATGAACAGCTATTGTACTGTTTTTGGTATTCAAGGTTTAGTTTCCACTTTGGCCGAAGGTTATCTAAAAGAAGATGTAGCAGCCGCCGCATGTAGAAGTGTTGCAGAACAGATATATCAACAGCAACTTCAAGAAATAGATGTTAGATATCCAGTTATCCAAGTAGGCGGTACCTCACTTTTAAAAGGACTCGTAATAGCTGTTGGGGATATTTTAAAAACAGAACCTTTAGTTCCACCAAATTCTCAATTCATTGGCGCAGTCGGAGGAGCTTTGCTCTGTTCCGGATTTATCTAAAGGAGACATATAATGGAAATTATAGTTGAAGGATTGCCAGAGAAGGAATCAGCGGGTTATGTTAATCTTATTAATGACATAATGAGAGAATTTGAAATAAGAAGAAGCATCGAAAAAGTATTCTTTTATGGCGATACAGAAAACTTTGTTTTCATAACTTCTATTAGAATAAAAAAAGTTCTTGAACCACTTAGGGTTGAAGATGTAGCCATTTATAATACTGAAAAAGAAATACTTTCAGTTGAAGATGAATTTTACGTTCCTAAGGTCTTGTCACTTTTATGGACACTTTCAAAAGAGGGCATTGAGCAAATAGAACGAACTGAGATAAAGATACCTATTGATATATTTAATAAAATAAAAAGCGAGATAGTATACTACCCTACTGAGGATCTTAAGAAAAATGTACAAGAAGCTATTAACAGAGTATTACCGGAAGCTGCAAGAATCAAGTACATACTTTCAGCAGAAAAAACAATTACAGTTGCCTCAAGTGAAAACGCTCTATCTGAAGAAAGCAAAAAACTTGCCCAGAAAATGCATGAGAGGGATTAGGTGATTTACAATGTTTAAGATGGCTTTATTTGAGGGGGGTCTTCACAGGGCAGATGAGTTAGAGGATTTAGTGGATGATCTTGGAGGATTCCTTATCCAAAAAAATGTAACACAGATTGATATTACACTTATTATTGCAGTTCCTGGTGAAGACTATGATCTAATTGTAAAAAAAGCAAAAGAACTAAGGGGAAAATTAGTAGAAGTTCCTCTTGCGGGTTCCGAAATAACCATAGTTGCACCTTCCCTTGGTAAGCATCATCTTCCTCACCCAGTCTGTGATATATCTGAGTACATTAGGCGAAACGGTGCAGTTACAAACGTTATGGGGCTTGCAAGAGGCGTTGGGCAAAGGATAAATCAGATAACTGCTACCGAAAAGGGAATGATAGAGGAGGCAGATGTAGCAGTCTATTCCCTTGGAAACTTTAGTCGATGTCTTAGAAAAAAAACGCATCTTTTCATGGATATCAATATACCTGTGGTGGTTCTTGGTGGGCCTGAAATATTCAACGTTGAGGGTCTCCAATACTATGTCGGTGGCATTGGACGAAGAAGTCAAAGATTACGCCAGAAATTTGACCTTGACCTATTTGATGTGATGGTGGGAGAAATCTCAAAGGCTGTTGAAAAGAGAAGAAGAGAAATTGAAGAGGACCCATTAATTTTAGAGCCTATATACCTTAAGAAAATCCTTGAAGAGAACGTTGAAGGAATAGATAAAATTATTTCTCCAATACCCATAGTACTGAATGTTAATGGTGTCAAAGTTAAAATGCCTTTGAAGGAATTCAAAGAAAAAATAAAAAATATTGAATTTGACGGTAGAAAAATTGAAGAGTACTGTAACATTTACCAATCTCCCTATACAGGTTTTACAATATTGAAAATATTCACAAAGTCTTACTTTGATTCAATAAACCAAAAATCTTAGTTTATTTCCATTTTGTTTTAAGATAATAAAAGTAACCTAAAATTAGTGGTGTGCCAAATCCTCCATAGACCAATAAGTTTGTGATTCTCGAATTAAAGAGTCCAACGTAATTTTCAAAAATCATCATTAGGATAAATATTGAAAAGAATAAAAATGAAACTCTTTTATCCGGTACAAATGATACTCCTAAGCTTTTGATTATCAGAAACATTCCTATTATACAAGACAACATAGTAGCAAAAGCAGCTCCATTGATGTTATATTTTGGTATAAGTATATAATTTAGAATAACGTTTATCCCGGCTATAAGAACCGTTATTTTCATCGGTATAGCTTGTTTATTCATAGCTTGGAGTGAAGTTGAAGCTACGTAAAATATTGAATAGAATAGCATGGCGATTGAAAGTAACTTTAGTACCACTCCCCCTTCTTTTACTCCAAAAAGAAAGAATATTATTGGATTTGAAAATGCAAAAAGGGAAAGTGCTATAGGCATTGTAATCTCAAATGATGCTTTCAACGAATTTAATATTTTGTAGATCTCATCTTTACCTGGATTCTTTACTTTAGAGAGTTCGGGGAGTAAAACAGCGGAAAGGGCTATTGCAAATGATGGTATTATTCCTGCAGTTGGCGATGCCATTCCATAAATTCCAACTGTTTCAGGGCCAAAAAAGTGTGCGAGCATGTAAATATCCGCATTAAATAACAATACAAGACTCAAAGAAAATATTGAAACAGGCATTGCAAACTTGAAAATTTTTTTAAATTCTTTCGCATCTGTCCTTTTTATTTTTAGATTGACACCACTCTTAGTAACTAAAAAAAAGGAGGCCAATATTCCAACTAAATAACCTCCTACTAGAGAGGCAGATGCGCCTGGAACTCTAAATATGTATGAAAGTGGTAATGAAAGCAAGAAATAGGAAAATGAAAGTGCAAATATTGATATTGCCATATAATTTACTTTTTTTATCCCCAGTAAAATTCCTGTAAAAACTGAAAATAGCACACCAAGCGGGATTACTAGAAGGATTATTTTTAAAGGAACGTCGATACCTTCTTGGATATTTGGGGAATAAAAACTCTTGATTATAGGGAATAGAATAAATAATATTAAGAGAAAAAAGAATCCTATAGGAACAAATAAGAGAGATGAGGAGATTTTTTCCTTTTTGTCTTCAGATTCAAAAATAGATGTGAACCTTGATACAGAAGGTGCTATGCCAAACGAGGAAAGCACTAAGATTAATGATTGAAAAGGCATTATTGCCGATAGAAGTCCATATTCACTAAGTAAAAGGATATTTGCTGTAAAAAGTGTAAATAGATAATTTGCTACACGGGAAAAAGTATTTGCAATAAGTAGTATTAGTGATTTCTTTATCATATAAAAAATGACTAAGAAACTATCTTTTATCTGTTTTGTTTAATCTCTAAGTTTCTCTCCAAGTTTAATGATATTCGTTCTTCCCTTTTCTTCCTTCTCTATAAGTTTCCTCTGAAGAAGTTTATCCAAGACTCTTGACAAAGTGGGTTTTGAAAAGAATGTTGTCTGTTCATACAGCTTGGCTTGAGTCATCGAACCTCCATTATCTGAGATTATCTTTAAGATCTTTGATTCTCTTGGTTCAAGCACTGTCAAAGCAACTTCAATCTTTTTATAACCTTTCTTTCTAGTAATCAGTAGAATAGCAATTAATCCAAAGAAAATAATGGCTGTTGAGATAAGTATATAAATCGCAGGATTAGAAGGAGTTTCTTCCTTGGGAGGATCCTCAATTTTTATCTGTCTCAAAGCAGCATATTTTTCATCATAATTTGCATTGAAACTATATTTTTCTCCTTCTTTGACATCTTCTTTGTACCATACTACAGAAACTTTGTTGTCCCCATGTTCCACTCTCGATGGCATAGGTTCAAATTCTGGAAGAACTGGGATGCCCTTCTCAAAGTTAAAAGACATTTTTAGATATCTTATATCGCAGGGGGATTCAAATGGAAAGTTAAGAGAGTAGTATTCTCCTTTTGTTATCAAATCATTTACATCATAATCGATTCTAACTATTATTTTTTCTCCCAGCTTTATACTATTGGCAAAATAGAATTTAACAAATGTTTCCTTTCCGATAGGTGACGAAGAGGACTCTAAAATATTTCCTGCTTCATCAAGAACTTTCAGATTGTTTACTTTACCCGGGAGATACAATGAAAAACCATTAAAATCCGGTAACCCCAAATTTAAAAATATCATTCTTAAAGTAACATGTTCTGAGTTTTCAGCTACCTCTACGTCTATTGTACATCCCATGCAGGCGAAATCATCCTGGCCTAAAATTGGGATTTGGCTAAATATACTAAAAATAATGATTAAAAACACAATTATTTTTTTCATAAGGCCACCAATAAGATATAATGGACGTATATATCTCAATTAATTGGGTATTATTTAAGATTTTTCCCAACCAAAAGAAAGATTTATATATTTTTGTATTATTTTCTGTACTTAGATGGCACTTTATATACTTAAGTGGATTGTTGGAATAATTGTTCTAGCTGTTGGGATACTATTTGGATTATCAATAGCTATGAATACCTCCTCTGCTGACTTTTACCAAATGTCAGGCGCTACAATGATTGCCGTTGCTTTCATTATTGCAGGCTCAAATATATTTATGTTAGGTACTAGTGAGAAAAAGAAGAACAAAGAAATAAAAAAAAATAAGCAGATTCTATCAAAAGTAGAAGGGCTTTCAACTGAAAAGAGAATTTGTTACAGGAACATTAAATAAGTTCTATTTCATAAATCTTTTCTACAAGATATCGGTGTATATAATCAACATCTTCTTTAGTCAAAATACTGTTCTCCAGAAGTTTTTTAGTTGTCCTTGGAACAGTTTTAGGGCCTACAACAGCACCTGGTCTCTCATTGTCATCAATATAGTCAGTTTCCATCAAAAATCTTCTTCCTTCAGAACATGCCTTCAAAATATTTTTTTCTCTTGCAATGATCGATGGGTATATACCAATTTTTTCACATAAGGAAACCATTGGAGGTGAGAAATGCTTTATTACCTTCTCTGCCTTTCCATATTTTTTTACCATCTCTCCGATTTCAATAAATTTTTCTTCATCAAATGTTTCAGTATGAAGTTGTATTGGGCAATTAAGTTTCTTTGAAAGCTTTAACACATCAATAAGAAATTGATTTGAGAGTTCAATGACTTCACTGTCAACTTCGTAATGGGGCCTTCCGACCTCACCAATTCCAAAAGCCATCCTTTCAGAAATTCTATTTTCAATTTCGTTTAGCGCTTCCAGTGCAATTTCATAGGCTCTTTCTTTGCCAAAATCCATTATTAAGTGATGAAATTCAGCAGGATGCAGCCCAATTATCGGGTATGCCTTAGCATTAGTTTCTTTATTTATCTTATCTGATAGATTAATTATTGAATCGTAGGCCTTCCCAAAATCTTTTCCGGATTTAATATTGACTCCAGAATTATAAGCTGTCTTATAGACAAGCATGAAGTGTGTGCCACCTGCGGAATAAAATTCCTTTACAGCTTCAATTCCTATACCCCTTACGGGGTCAATATGCATGTGATTGTCTGTAATAATCATTAGTTAAAATGAAAATATCCCGCTTTAATAGTTTGCGCTAATTATATGGAAATAAAACCTTATCCCCAATCTTTATTTTGTATTTTTCTATTGAGCCTTTAGGCATTTCAACGAAATATTTGGCTTTACCAAAGTGGCCATTAAAAAAAGAAAAAGATCTTACATTGGACTTTAGATCTATTACTTCATTTCTTGAATTAATCCAAATAACATCAATATTAAAGAATACAAACATCATCGTTATTGCGGCCTTTCTTTCTTTATTAAGAACAAAAATATAGGCTTCGTTTTTCATCGATATATCTTTTCTGAACATTAATCCTCTTGATAATTCATAAAAATTCTTTTGATATACCAATTTATCGAACATATTTAGTAGTTCATGAATGGACATTAAGCCCACTATTGAATATTAAATAAAAAAGTAACTTATTAGATTGTGATTAAACGGAATCCCTAACCGTAAACTTTATAAATAGTAACACGTATAATATAATTAGTGTTACTGGCATATAGTATTCGGTCATATGGGGGGTAAATCCCTATATGACTAATCTTTTAGTAAAAATTTTTGATTCATATAAAACTTTTTAAATTAATAATATTTCCTTTCATTATGGAACATATTAAAGAATTTCTCCTTGTTACTACACCCACTGCAAGACAGTTTGACGGTATTTGGGAAGTAGAATGGGCTTTAGAGGGAGAGGTATTTGAAATCAAGAAAACAAAATTCAAAGGAGTTCTTCTAGTAAAATGCAGGGACGCAAAAAAAGCCGCTGAAATGATAAGGGATTACGAAACATGTGCTATACACAGGGCAATTCCTTTTGATCGATATGTCAGCACAGACAAAGATCTAATAATAGTTGAAGCCACAGATGTTGCAGTATCAAAGATTTCTGAAAACGATTCATTTGCAGTTCGATGTAAGAAAAGAGGAAAGGCCAATTTTAAGTCACAAGATCTTGAAAGGGAGATTGGAGCGAAAATAGTTGAAGCTAAAGGCGCAAAGGTCAATCTTGAAGACCCAGATATCAAAGTCATTATACAAGTAATTGACAAAAAAACAGGTATTTCGGTATTAAGAAAAGATGAAATAATCAGAAAAGATGTTCTTGAAGAAGAGGATTAATCCAATGATAAATTTGTTTTTAATCCATTAATATCTTCTTTGACTCTATCTATTGCATCAAGGAGCGCATCTTTTGGGGTCTTTGTACCATCTGTGTTTATAACAAAAATAGGTTCTTTTCTTTTTAGAAGAGGATGATCAATTCTGTATGCCGCAACCTTTACTTTCTCATCTTTTAAAAGGGCATCTCTCAGTACATTACAAAATGTATGATCCTCGCCAATAATTCTAAATTCCATAAACTTTTCATCCTTTTTTATAACATCAATATTCAAATTAACCACCTGCATACTCTCTTAGATATGAAAGAGCTTCATCATAGCTTATATTTAAAGATACCGTTCCTGTATCATTAAAAATCTCATCCTCGACACCCACATTTAATAGTTCTGAAGCAAGCATATCATATTCAATAGCGACTCTTACTAGAATCTCCATAACTGGTTTTGATACATCTTCTAGATCTTCAATTAAATAAGAAATTTCTCTTGCAAAATCTGCTGCCACTGAAACATTTGCAGTTGAAACAACATCATCTTTCTGCACTTCAAAAGAATAGCCCTTGTCATTTAGAACTACTTTCAGAAGTTTGACTGGAACAGTAGCTCCGGCAATTTTTGAGATGCTGTCAAGATTATAGGAGTAAATCCCTTCGTTTTCTTTGATATTTTTCTCTTTCAGCTCTTCTAAATAGCTTTTAATTGAGTATATGATATCCCCCATATTCCCATAGTCAAAGATTTTGACCTTTAAAGTGTCTCCGGAAATATCAAAAGAAATATCCTGAAATTTTGAAAGAAAACGGGCAATTTCCACTTTTTCATTGCCCTTGAGTTTAAAAGTTAAAATTCTAGTTTTTTTCTTCATCATATCATATTTTAGCTCTTAAATAATCGTCTGCAGTCTTTCTAGTTTCCTTGGAACTGCAGTAACTGCATTCAAGTTTTCCATCTTTTATCTCAAGTGTTTTTTTGCATACACTGCAAACTGCTCTTATTACGCCTAGACAATCTTCAGCAGTTGAAAGTCTAATAGCATCACCTTTTGTATCTACAACTCTCGCTCTTACTATATCTCCATTCTTAAACTCAGTTGAGATACTTTTTACATATTGCTTGCTTGTCTGTGAAACATATATCCTAGCCTTTGTATTTGCTGAAAGTTTCTTGTCAGTATAACCTTCAAGTGCAAGAAGGTCTACATAAACCATCTGTGGTTTCACTGAAACAACTTCCCCATATACAATGTCGCCCTCTTTTATCTGTGGAACAACATTTGTTTTTGAGTAAACGTTTGCACTTCTTCTTGACATATCAAGTTCTAAATTTCCAACTAATGTAGCATATATCTTTCCGTTGTCTTCATATGCCCCGTTTCCAGGTAAAAATTCCTCGGCTACACCAATGTAGTCACCTGGTATAACAAACTCTCTTTTAACCTCTGCATTTGCTTCCATCATAACACCTCGTGAATCGGTAAAGTTCTACTTCAATCAACACCTTTCTTTTCTTGTGTATCTCAAACATCGCCTTTATTGGAAAATTGAAATCCTTCATTTCAATTAGTTCAAATCCATTCTCCAAAGCGACATTCTTTATGAAATCATAATTCCCTTTCTTGTGTAAGGAATATACTACATTTCCTATTTCAAAAGCCTTTTTCAAAAACTTGGTATCCATATTTCTCTGCTTCGTACCAAAAGGCGGATTTTGAATAATAGTGTCCCCACGCAGGAGGACCTGTAAAGCATCACCTTCCCTAATCTCGTATTTTTCTAACTCAAGATTAGTTTTTAAAGTTAATGTTTTTAAATTATCATTTAAAATCTCTATTGCCCTCTTATCCTTTTCTACAAAGTAAACTTTCTTGCTTCCTAATAACAATGCAGCTATACCGAGTCTACCTGTACCTGCACCTAGATCAATTACTGTTTTTCCTTCAATATCTCCTCTTTGATATGCAAATAATACAATAGATGCAGCAATATCCCCTGGACTTGTGTATTGTTCTTCAAACATGTCAGGGTTTTCCATCTCTTTGAGATTTGAAAGAATGATTTCAAGCTGCTTTTTTCTCACAAAAATTAAAAATATCAAAGGTATAAAAATGCTACCTTTGATTCAAGAAATTGCTTTACTCCTTTGTTTTTCATTATAATTTCCATTAGAATTCCTAGAATTATTATTTCTGCAAATGCCTTCATCAAGATAGTATATACAACAGGTAGTGGTAGCCCATAAGGAATCTTTAGCACTGCAAGCGTTAGATATGTTAGAAAAGCTTCAGGCAGGTATCCTACAAAAACAGCAATACCTGGCCTTGTCTTTTTAGAAAGAATTGCTACAAAGATACCCGTCAATGCTTTGAATGGGGGCACAAAGAAATTTCCAAAGGTTAAACCAGGCCAGATTCCTACTATGAATCCTGTAATCCCACCAAATATTGGACCCAAGAGGATTGCAGATAGAACAGTACCAATATGGGATAAATCAAGATAAACATTAGGCACTGGCGTTGGTATCAAAAGTATAGTGCCAAATAAGATCCCCAGAGCTGCAAAAATTGCGGTAAAGGCGATATGCTTTGAACTATTAGCTTTCATTAAAGCACCAAAATTAGTAAATAAAAACTATATATAAAATTTTGGGTAGATACTCAAAAATGGGTATTACATTTCTTCCGGTGCTTTTATTCCAAGTAATCCTAGGGCATTTTTCAAAACTATTTTTGTTGATTTAACAAGGGATGCCCTGAATTCTTTGTTTGTCTCAGCATTTATTACATGGCATTCGTGGTAGAACTCATTAAAGCACTTTGCAAGATCATAAACATAATTTGATACATAATCTGGCCTATAATCAATTGAAGCCTTTTGTACTACTTCTGGAAATTCTGAGAGCATAAATACTAACTTATATTCTTTTTCATTTAGATCTTCTATCTCGAATTTTTGGTCCAACTTACCTATTTTACTTAAAATACTTGATGCCCTAGCGTGAGCATATTGTATGTAAGGGGCAGTATCACCTTCAAAATCTAAGGCTTTTTTCCAGTTAAAGATGATCCTCTTATTATTATCTTTCATCATGCTGTATTTTAATGCGCCTATCGTAACAATTTCGGATATTGTATCGGCATTAGAAATATTTCTTTCTCTCACCTGATTTAATGCTTCTTTTTTAACAACATCTTTTAACTCGGAATAAAGTACAACATTTCCTTCTCTAGAGGACATCTTACCTTCTTCAAGCATGACAAGTTCATAAGATAAGTGGAAGCATCTTTGGGCCTGTTTAAATCCCATAAGCTCCAATGTTTTGAAAAGCTGTTTAAAGTAGAATTTATGCTCACTTCCAACAACATATAATGATCGATCAATCTTAAAATTCTGAAACTTTCTTTCTGCAAGTGCTAAATCCTTTGTTGAGTAAAGTGCTGTTCCATCGCTTCTCAGTATGACAAACTCATCGAGCCCATAATCTTTTAGGTCAACGATTACGGCTCCATCCTTGTTCTCTGCCACACCTTTATCTAAAAGTTCCTTTACTATCTTAATACCTTCATCCTTTACTTCACTCTCATAAAAGAATATATCAAAATTGATCCCTAACTCTTTATATATCCTGTTAAATTCTTCGAGGCTCCAATCCCTAGTCATTCTCCAGAGATCTATCGTTCTTTTCTCCTCGTCATAAAGATTCTTTAAGACGACTTTATATTCCTCTTGGTATTCTTCAGATTCTTTGAGTTTATTGTCCGATTCAGAGTAAACTTTTCCAAGGAAATCTCCTTTGTTTTTTTCAGGTATAACGCCATTATAGAACTTCATATATCCCCATAAGCACTTAGCAACATGGGCCCCTAAGTCTCCGATATAATTTGCCCTAACAGTTTCATAGCCCGAATATTCCATTATATTTGCAAGTGCATCCCCAAGGCATACATTTCTCAAGTGACCGATATGAAATGATTTATGTGTATTGGGCTGGGAATATTCAACCATTACTTTATCGTTCTTCTTCTCTCCTCTTCCGTAAGAGTCATTTTGATCAATTATAGATCCAACAGTTTTTTTTGAAAAGTATTTTCTATCAAAAAAAAAGTTTATGTAACCGCCAGAAGTCTCTGCCTTCTCTACACCTTCTGGCAATTTGATAGTATCTACAATATCCTTTGCAATCTGAATAGGATTCTTTTTTAATCTTTTAGCAAGTTCAAAGGATAGGGGTGTAGCGATATCGCCCAGTTTAAAATCAGGGGGTCTAGAAAAAACTATTACGATGTCTTCTAAATTAACTGCTTTTTTTATTGAGTATTCCAAATCGTTCTTTAATTTTTTGAGCAATATAGTCCCCACAGCAAAAATAAGCAGAATCTTTTTATCGTTTTTGGTTAAAAAATTAAGAATTTAAAAATATTTTTGAATTAGCCCCGCCCCCGCCGATATTAATGTTTAGAAATGGTATGGTGCCATCATTTAGTACATAGATAATTACAACTGCGTTTATTATCAAGAGTACTATCACAAGTATGATGAAGAATAATTTCTTCTTTGGGAATCCTCTTCTTTTTTTAGGAGCTTCTCTGATTCTAAGTCTTTTCTCAGGCTCAACAACAGGGCTCATTGGGGGAACATCAAGTGGCACGTCCCCTCTTTCACTTGAGTCATCATAGTACTCGTTTTTCATGCGCTCTGGGATATCCTCTTCACGTATCCCCTGTCTTTCAAAACTCTCCTCTACAGGTGAAATAGGTTCAGTTACTTGTTTAGAATCAACTTCTTCTATGTAAACATCTTTAGTTCCATCCTTTCTAAAAATCTCACTCGGCCTTCCCAATCTAACGTGAGCTATGTTTAGGATCCTGCCACAATTTGGGCAAGGCTGATCATCTATACATGTGAAATGAAAGGTCATGTTACAATAACTGCAGTAACACATCTCAAGATTATCCTTTATCCTTTTGCTGCAAATGCCACAAGTTTCCATGATTATTTTTTACATTTATTATATAAAAAGTTTAGCTTACATTTGATAGTATACTTAACCATAAATCATTTATATTGATAAAAAATATCAAAATCAGATAAGATGAAAACAACTAATCCTTTAGACGATTCGACTATTAATGATTTGAAAAAAAGATCTAACAAGATAAGAAAACATATTATTGAAATGATTTATTCTGCCCGTTCGGGCCACCCAGGAGGGTCACTGTCCTCAGCAGATATAATAACATCGCTTTATTTCCATGTAATGGCCCACGATCCTAAAAATCCTTTTTGGGAGGGGAGAGACAGATTCATTTTAAGCAAAGGGCATGCTTGTCCGGCTTTGTACGCTGCTCTGGCCGAATCTGGATACTTTGATAAAAGTGAACTAAAAAATCTTAGAAAGCCAGAATGCCTTCTTCAGGGCCATCCATGTACAAAGACGCCAGGAGTTGAAATCTCAACAGGTTCTCTTGGTCAGGGGCTGTCTATTGCTACAGGTATTGCGCTGGGGCTAAGGCTTGATGGCAGCAGTTCCAGAGTATTTGCCTTGCTTGGTGATGGGGAGCTTCAGTCAGGTCAGGTGTGGGAGGCTATGATGGCAGCACCAAACTTTAAGCTTGGAAATCTAACTGCAATCATAGATAGAAACAAGCTCCAAATAGACGGGCCAACTGAAAAGGTAATGGCCTTAGAGCCACTAAAAGACAAACTTCAAGCATTCAACTGGAAAGTATACGAAATAGACGGTCACAACTTCAAAGAGATAATTGACACAATTAATGAAGGGCTTAAGATAACGGATAAACCCAAAGTAATTATCGCTCATACTGTGAAGGGAAAAGGTGTATCCTTTATGGAAAACAATGTTTCATTCCACGGCAAAGCCCCAACAGATGATGAGTTTAAAATTGCAATGAAGGAGTTGGAGGCGAGTTCATGACAGGATTTGGGGTTCCAAGAGACGCATACGGTGAGGTGCTCGCCGAACTTGGTGAAAATAGGAAAGATATAGTTGTCCTTGATGCTGATCTATCTTCTTCAACAAAGACTTCCTCATTTGGCAAGAAGTTTCCTGATAGATTTTTCAATATCGGTATAGCTGAGCAAAATATGATTGGAATATCAGCTGGACTTGCCACAACAGGAAAAACTGTTTTTGCCTCATCATTTGCAATGTTTGCCGTTGGGAGAGTATATGACCAGATAAGGCAATCTATAGCTTACCCAAAAATGAATGTTAAGATTGTTGCAACTCATGCAGGTATAACAGTTGGAGAGGACGGTGTGTCACACCAGATGATTGAGGATTTATCGCTAATGTGTGCGCTCCCCCACATGAAGGTCATAGTGCCTGCCGATACATTTGAAACTAAAAAAACAATTAGGGGAATATCTTTGGAAAAAGGCCCAACATATGTGAGACTTGGACGAAGCAAAGTGCCAAACGTCTTTGAAAGTGAAGATGAGATTAAACTAGGGAAAGTATCCCAGTTAGTCGATGGAAATGACGTTACAATTATTGCATCTGGTATAATGGTATCTAAATCAATAGAAGCGGCAAAAAAATTGAAGTCTGAAGGTATCTCTGCAGGCGTATTAAATCTAAGCACAATTAAACCAATAGATAGAGATGGCATTATCAAAGCTGCAAAAAAGACAGGCTGCGTTGTCACTGCGGAAGAGCATAATATCTATATAGGGATGGGTGCACTTGTATCTTCAATTCTTTCTGAAGAGTATCCAGTTCCAGTTTTAAGATGTGGAATAAGGGATACATTTGCCCAGAGCGGGGATTATGAGCTTTTGATGAATATATATAATCTCACATCAGATGAAATATGTAAATTATCAAAAAAAGTTATAACGATGAAAAAATAATTATTATTATGGAGAGATAAGATGAAGTTTTTTTTAGACACAGCAAATATTGACCAGATAAGGGAAGCTGCAAGTCTTGGATTAATTGAAGGAGTAACAACGAATCCATCCCTAATCTCAAAAGAAAAAAAACCTTTCAAGGAAATTATTCAGGAGATATGTAAAATTGTCGATGGCCCGGTATCTGCCGAAGTCACGTGTCCGGATTCAAAAGGCATGATTGAAGAGGCCATGAAACTATCTGATATCCACAAAAATGTTGTAATAAAGATTCCAATGACAAAGGATGGCCTAAAATCTGTCAAAGAGCTTTCTAAAGAAGGTATCAAGACCAACGTGACTCTTGTATTTTCTGCAACACAGGCATTGCTTGCCGCAAAAGCAGGGGCTTCCTATGTCTCACCATTTGTTGGAAGACTTGACGATATCTCAACTGACGGGATGAACCTAATTGCTGAAATACTCCAGATTTATAGGAACTACTTCTTTGAAACAGAAGTTATTGTTGCAAGCATAAGACACCCCATTCATGTTCTGCAAGCTGCACTTGTTGGTGCAGACATAGCAACAGTTCCATATGATGTCCTTATGAAGCTCATAAATCATCCCTTAACTGACATAGGCATAGATAAGTTCATGTGTGATTGGAAAAAAGTTGAGAACAAGGAGTTTTAACTTATGGCAAAGCTTGCACCTTCTATACTTTCTGCCAACTTCTCTAGATTGGGAGAGGATATCAAGGAAGCAGAAAATGCAGGTGCAGACATTATTCACATGGATGTAATGGATGGCCATTTTGTACCAAATATCACAATAGGCCCTCTTGTAGTTGAAGCTGTCTCAAAGGTTACAAAGCTGCCCCTGGACGTCCATCTCATGATTGAAAACCCTTCAGACTATGTTGAAATGTTTTTTAAGTCTTTAGAAAGTGGAAAAAGGAATACTTCTCTAGACTATATATCTTTTCACATTGAAGCATCATACCACCCACACAGATTACTGAATAAAATTAAGGAGTTTGGAGTTAAATCAGGAATTGCTTTGAATCCTTCAACACCCATAAACACTATAACTCATCTTTTAGATTCAATGGACCTCCTAGTTTTGATGACTGTTAACCCCGGATTTGGGGGACAGAGTTTCATAGAATCCATGCTTCCTAAAATAAAAGAGGCAAAGGAGTTATTGAAGGGGCATGACATTGAGATATTAGTTGACGGTGGAGTAACAGAAAAAAATATTAAAAAAATTAGAGACGCAGGTGCAGATATACTTGTTGCAGGGTCTTCAGTCTTTAATGAGCGGGACAGCATCAAAAATAATATTACTCGACTAAAGGCTCTGGTCTAGAAAGCTCATACTCTAGAAGTTCTTTTACCTTTTCTTTGTTTCTGGCTATTTTTAATATTTCAACGCATAGCTTCCTTTTTAGAGCAAAATACTTCTCAAAGGCCTCTTCATCTTTATATTTTTTCGATAGAGCTATATCTCTTCCACCCATGCAGCCGTTTCTCCTCATGCAGCAGTAAGACAGTGATTTAAAGCAGACAAGTTCACTATCCCAGTCGTGCTCTTTTGAGAATTTATCTTTTATCTCGATGTATTCTTCCTTCGTTATTCCAAGTTCTTCTAAGGCTTTAGGAAGGCCGCATTTGAATGAAAATGTTAGGGGGTATCCAGGATGGCAGCAGAATGCAATTGCTCTTAAGTCTCCACCATAGCATATTGGAACGGGTGCAAACTTCCATCCAGGAACCATTCTAGTGTTGTTTGGATTTATCATTGAAAGAACGGTTCTTAAGAAGTTTATAAAGATTATTATAATAAAAAACACAATAATAAAATAAAAAAATAAATATTTAATTTTTAGCCGTTATTGTCTTCCAGTTGTTTTTTACAGCATAGAAGATTGACCCAAATCCAAGGCTTACTACTACAAGTCCAACAATAAAGCCAAGTATTGGGATCATCTTTAGGATTATTATTATGGCAAATCCTATTATAAAGATCCCAAGCTCTCCTGTCTTGAAATTCAATCTCTTTGTAACAAAGTTACCTGTGCAGTAGGAAACGACAAGTCCTGATATCATAAGAGCCATTATGAAGAACATTCCAAGAATTAATGCAAGCGGAAGTCCTATCATTGTGACTGCAAGTATTATCAGTCCGATTATGGCGCCGATTATCAAGAAGAATCCGACAACTGTCTTTATGATGTAATCCTTTTCTACTTCTTTCTCAAGACCAAAGAATAGTTTTGGGAAGAGTTTTATGAAGATAATTCCTAGGATTAGTATTCCAAGAGTTGTAAGTATGGACAATACTGTGAAGAAAGATTTTATTCCTTTAGAGAAGTCTTGAAATGCTGTACTCTTCTTATAATTGAATGAGCCTACGTTACCCTTCTCGATTAACTGCTCTGCAGAAAGATTTAATTCACCTAGGATTGTCCCTTGATTTTCAAATCCACCTGTTGATATGTATGCATATCTTTGAACAGTTGAAGTTGGATAAATCTTTACATTTCCTGATACAGCAATTATTTTATCTGTATTTCCTTTTATTGCTAAATCTCCACAACCTGCTATTATCTTTCCGGTATTTCCAGAAATAGTTGCCTGACCTGCACCGACAATAAGTCCTCCAATAACATTTCCGTTTATAGTGACATTTCCTCCGGCAATGTATGCATCCCCAGTTACATTACCGTTCACCTGTACTTCTCCGGCACCGGCAAATAGGTCACCGTTAATATTTCCATTAATAATGACTTTGTCGCCTGAAATAAAAAGGTCATCATTAACATCATTTTCAATTGTAACGACCTTTTGAGTTTCGTCGTTTATAGTTTGTGCGGCATATATACCAGGCAATAACAGTGCAAAGACCAATAGTATTATGGGTAGTTTTTTCATTTTATCGCCAGCTAATAACGATGAATCATATTTATATACTTTGCTTTATATTCTCTCTATTATTTATTATTTTCAATAGAAAAATAGTAACTGTAAAATTAGGGTATTAGTTAAATAAAAGATTTTTTTTCTTTAATATAAAAATTATTTGAGATCTTCATTTATTTTTTCAATTTGCTTTTTTAATTCTGGAATTCTAAACTTTATAGTTTCCCAAACAATTCCCAAGTCAACTCCAAAATATGCATGAATTAATCTGTCTCTCATTCTAGTAGGGTCTTTCCAATTTATATCAGGATATCTATTCTTGAAAGTTTTAGAAATATTCTTAGTTGCTTCTCCAATTATATCTAAATTTCAAATAACTGCATCTATTGATTTCAAGTCACAAATAAATTCTTCATAATCAATATCTTGGATATAATTTTAAATTTTATAGATAGCATCTAGTATATCGTCAATATAGAGTTTTTCGTCTCTAAGAGAGTCATATAAAAAATTAACTAATAATGTTATAGTTATCTTATAATTAGTTTTTCTTTTCCCTTATTAAAAAATCTCCCAACTTCATTGACATCATGTGATAATTTATTATTCAACTAATCAAAACCTTTATAAGACATATATTACTTTCAATAGTAACACGGATTTAATATTCGTAATACCAAAGGAGGCGATTATCATAAAAAAAATTATAGTTTCGATTTTCGTTTTAGCATTGATACTTTCTGCAATGCCAACTTTTTCATCGGCTGAAAAAATAAAAGTTATTTGCACGACTACAACAATGAAATACTTCGTTCAGGAAGTAGGTGGCAACAGGGTAGATGCGATAGCCCTAGTCCAGCCCGGTATATGTCCTGATCACTTTGACGTAAGGCCAAGCGTTGTATCGGAAATAAACAATGCATCAATGGTAGTGTACCATGGGATTGAGCCATGGCTAGAAGATCTTATTAATGCGTCTGAGAATAAAAACGTTAAAAAACTTCTTTTAAACGGACCATGGGGAACACCTGAACTTGCCAAGGGAAAAATAAATTCTATAAAAGATGCACTTATTGAAATAGACCCAAAAAATAAATCATTTTACGAAAAAAATGCCGCTGACATATCTAAAGAGCTTGACGCACTAAACCAGGAAATTAAGGCCAAAGCAACTGAGCTCCAAACTTCACAGTACAAGGCAATAGTTATGGCATGGCAGAAACCATTTTCTGAATGGATGGGATTGCAGGTAGTCCAAGTATATCAGCCACCCGAAACACTCTCAGCGCAGGATGTTGAAAATCTGGTGAAGAAAGGGAAGGATGAGGGGGTAACCTTTGTAATTGATAATCTTCAGAGCGGTACAACTCTTGGGGGTCAGATGGCAGAAGAAATAGGGGGAAGGCATATAGTATTTTCCAATTTCCCAGAAGCAATACCTGGAACTGACACAATCTCTGAAATGATACAGTACAACGCTAATGAGCTTTTCAATTCCATTGAAGAAGTCCAAACAGAGTCAAAACAAATTGCCGAACTAAAATCAGAAATATCCTCTCTTTCAAATAGACTTGTTATCTTCCAAGGATTATCCATAGTCTTCTTAATAATTTCAATAGCATTGGGTGCAATGATTTACAAGAGAAAGGATTAATTTTTTTCTTTTTTATATATAACTTCAATATATATTAAACCTTATAATAATATTTATATATTTTTTTAAAATTTGTTTAATTAGAGGTGATATATATGAAGAAGATTTTAATTATTATGCCCTTAGCATTGCTAATACTTTTCTTAGGTTGTACAAGTAGTGCTTTAACAACAATGAAATTTCAACCAATGCAGTGCGAACAGACCCCTTGGGAAAAATGGTATGCTGATGGGAATATACAGTTTGTCAAGGCACCAACTGACAGTGAATTAATAGTGGCATACTACAGCAATGTATATAAGATCGAACTCACTGAAGTTAAAAAAGTAGAATCTGGGAATGCTGTATGTGAAGCATGTGGCGTTTGTCCAACAAGCTATTATTTCAGTGCTAAGGTAAAATCATCAAATTTAGCAAAGATGACAGAATTAAAATGGACAAAGATTTAATTACCAATATCTTTTTCCTTTTATAAACTCTAATAATTTTCTTTATTAATATGTTTATGCATGACTATTTATAAGACAATGTAACAATGTATGAATGTGGATGTAACAATTATTGGAGCGGGTCCGAGTGGGCTAATAGCATCTAGATGTCTAATAGATACCGGATACAGAGTTAATATTATTGAAGAGCATAAGACTGTAGGTAAACCTGTTGCGTGTTCTGGCCTTATAGGAAGTGACTTCTTCAGTCATTTTAGAAAATTTGACGTCAAGGATTCAATCAAGAACAGAATAGATGGGGCTATAGTCTACCTTGGAAATGACTCATTTGAGCTTGGAAGGAAGGGTGTATCCTTTGTAGTCGATAGGGAAGCTTTTGATCAGTGCCTTTCAAGAGGTCTGGATATATCACTTAGTGAAAAGTTCCTTTCATTTGAGCGTAAAGAAGATAGTATAATCACTAAGACCAGTAAAAGGAAAATTACATCAGACATATTAATTGGGGCAGACGGTCCATTGTCAAAGATCAGAGCCCAAGACTTTGATTTTAATTTAAGATACTTTAAGGGCTATCAGGTAAGGGTCAAAGCAGATTTATCGCTTGAAAATTTTGTTGAAGTGCATATACAAAGACCTTTTTTTAATTGGATTATTCCTGAAGGCGATGGTATCTTTAGAATAGGGACAGTTTCAGACAGCTCCGAATCTCTCTATAGATTTCTAAAGAAAAAGAAAATCAAAGAAAAACCCATCGAAGTCCAGGCCGGCATTATTCCAGTTGGGAAAGGAGAGATTTACAAAGACAAGGTTTTTCTTTTAGGTGATGCAGCGTGTCATGTGAAACCACTTTCAGGCGGCGGTGTATACTATGGTGCTTTGGCTTCTGAGTGTCTTGTTGAATCTATAGTTTTAGGCAATTATACCGAATACCAGAAAAAATGTAATGAGCTAATAGGAAAGGAAATATCTAGGGGACTTCTATTCAGAAAAATATATGAAAATCTAAGTGACGATGAAATCAGAGCAATTTTTGACTTCATCAAATCAAAAAAACATATTCTTGATAAATCTGGAAGTTTCGATGAACATTATAAAACTATTATTTCCTTGACTAAAGATCCTAAAATCATTAGGTTACTACCATTTATTATTAAATCATTTTTTAGATCTTAGAGGTTAATAATTTAAATATTGTTCTGAAATAAAATATATGAAAAATTTGTATAATCCTTTAAATGATCTATTTGATGATGTCGTATTTGTATCAAAAATTAAGAGTAAGCTCCCCAAACTTTTCCATATTGCTGAAATTGAATCTTCAAGAGCTGGAAAAATTGGGATGGAAGTTGGGTAATTAAGAGAAAAAATAATTATCGCCCTACTAATTAAAAAATATGGCTTAAAAAGAGTAAATCCTGATATTTCTATTACCGCGTCAGAAACAGATGTTCTTATTGACGGTAAGCCAGTATCGATAAAAACTATAACTGGAGCTGGTAGAGTTAAAGCAGTATGGACGGTAGATGCAAAAAGTTCAAAAAATTTCATAAATAATTATTCCCCAAAATGTGATATGCTATTAGTTCAAATATTTTGGAATTCTAGCAGGGGCGGTTTTTATTTTATTCCTTTAGAAGTACAAAATGATATTTTTAATAAACTTGGAAATGATAATTTTCTTACAATGCCAAAAGCAGGTACTAATCCTAGGGGAGTAGAGTATTCCAAAGAAGCTCTTAGCATGATGGTATCTCATCCACTAACTAGGAGAATAGAAATATATTGGGAAAAAGAAGAGATCAAACATGATGTCTACAAAAGATGGATTGACTATTGGGAGTAATGATTATAATTTTTCTTGGAAAATTATTTCATTTATTCTTTTTGTGGCAAGTTCGCAATATGCCTTATTTATTTCATAGCCTATAAAGTATCTTTTTGATTTAATAGCAGCTATACCTGTTTGTCCACTACCTATGAACGGATCAAGGATTATATCCCCCTTAAAGGTATATAGCTCAATTAATCTTCTTGGCAGCTCTTCTGGGAAAGGCGCAGGATGACCTATTTTTTTAGCTGATACAGTTGGGAACTCCCAAATGCTTTTTGTGAACTCTAAAAATTCCTCTTTTGTTATTGTATCTTCTTTATTATATCTTTTTCTTGAAAAAGAGTCTTTTGAGAATACCATTATGTATTCATGGACATCTCTTAATGTGGGATTACTAGCACTTTGCCAACTTCCCCAAGCTGTAGATGTTCCCGCACTTGATGATTTATCCCATATAATTTCACCCCTCATCAGAAAACCTATTTCTAACATAATTTTGATGATAAATGAGTGAAGAGGCAGATAGGGTTTTCTTCCAATATTCGCAATATTGATACAAGCTCTGCCGCCTTTTACTAGGACTCTCTCCGTTTCGCTAAAGACTCTAGTTAATAGACCGAGATACTCATCTAAACTTAGATTTTCATCATATTCTTTTCCAACGTTGTAAGGAGGAGATGTAACCATTAGATGAACAGAATTATCCGGTAATTCCTCCATTTTTTCACTTGACCTACAATAGATCTTATTTAGACTTTCTAAAGGAACAAAGTTTTCACTTTCATCTGTTGGGGATTTAGGTAGAATTTCTTCATATAGCCTAGAATTATAAAATCTTGAAGAATCATGATTTTCTCTAGCCGTAACGCCAAACGAGCTAGTTTGTGTCCCGTTTCTCTTTATTTTCATGTTATTTAGGATATGTTATATTGACTTTTATACCTTATCTATGAAAAAGATATAAACTCTCTAAAACCTTTTAAACAATCTCTAGACATTGTAGCCATGAAATACATTGTCGTTTGCGGAGACGGAATGGCGGACTATCCCATTGAAGAAAGAGGCAATAAGACCGTTCTTGAACTTTCAAATATACCTAATATGAACATGATTGCAAAAGAGGGAGCTATGGGGGAACTTAAAACAGTTCCTGAAGGATTTGAAGCAGGCTCTGATGTTGCAAATCTTTCTATTTTAGGTTATGACCCAAAAAAGTACTACACAGGCAGAGGGCCTTTAGAAGCTTACAGTATTGGCGTTGATCTAAACGAAGGTGATATTGCATTTAGGTGTAATATCATCACTGAAGAAAATGGACTCATAAAGGACTATTCATCAGGCCATATTACAACAGCCGAATCAACAGAGCTAATAAAAAAAATTTCTGAATCGTTTAATGTAGGAAAATTTTACCCAGGAGTGAGCTACAGACATCTATTTGTCTACAATGGGGAAAATAGCTTTGTCTGCACACCACCACACGATGTAGTTGGTCAGAAAGTATCTGATAATTTAATCAAAGGAAAAAATGCCGATATTTTAAACAAAATGATGCTTGAATCTAAAAAAATACTGATGGATCACCCAGTTAACAAAAAGAGAATATCTGAGGGTAAGAATCCTGGCAACATGATATGGTTCTGGGGGCAAGGTAAGAAAGTTTACATGGAGCCATTTTCTGAAAAGTTTGGCATGAAAGGCGGCGTAATCTCTGCAGTTGACCTCATAAAGGGGATAGGTTATGGCGCAAAGATGGATGTGATAAATGTCCCAGGTGCAACTGGATTCATCGATACAAACTACGAAGGGAAAGCAGATTATGCATTAAAGGCTCTTGAAAAAAATGACTTCATTTACATTCATGTAGAGGCACCTGACGAGGCAGGTCACGCAGGAAATCTTGAAATGAAAATCAAGGCAATTGAAGACCTTGACAAAAGAGTTGTTGGAAGGCTTCTAAATAAACTTGATAGCTCAGGATATGACTACAAAATTGGAATAGTAGCAGACCATCCAACACCTATTAAGGTAAAGACACATGTATCAGATCCTGTGCCATTTGCTGTATATTCAGATAAAATTGAGAGTGATAACTCCTCTAAGTACACTGAGAAAGAGGCTAAAAAAGGCAGATATGGCTTGATACAAGGGAGTGAATTTATCGACCTTTTAAAAAAGTAATTACTTTTTCTCTTCTTTTCCTTTACTATCCTTTTCTTTTCTAATTGCAGCCCTTACCATCTGGATAACAGAACTATTAATCTGGTACTTTCCTTTTTCGCTTGTCAGTATTCCCATTGCAACTAGCTCTTCTAATTTTGTGTACTGCTTTGTAACTGATTCTTGGGTGTCCTTAGCAAGCTGTATGTATGTTACAGGACCGCCACCATACTTTTCTATTATTATCCTAACGTCTTCCCTTAAATCTGATGGGACTCTTCGGATATATTCTTCTATCGAAGAAGGTCCAGATAGAACTTTTGCAAGATACCTGTCATCAATAAACTCTACAAAGTTGTCTCTTGTAGCAGTAAAAAGAACAGTGTGGAGTAATTTTAGAAGTTCTCTTGGATTACCTTTTGCCATGCTGTTAGCAAGCACTATGGCGCTTTCCTCAAATGGGTAAAGTGGATTTATTATGGATTTTCTCCTATTGTATTCAAGCCTCTTCTGAACAAGCTTTATTGCCCTTTCATCAGATAAAGGCTCAGAGAAAAGTTCATTGTGAAGCCTTGCAACAAACGCAGGATTTATTTCTCTAATCCTGTCATATGCATTGTTTGTACAGGCCATTATAAAGACGCAAGATTCAGGCATGTTACTAATGAACTCCCTTAGAAATTCAAAGAAAAGAATAAGGTCAGTATTTGATGCTGTTAAAATATTTTCCATTTCATCAAGTATCAGAGCAGACCTTTTATATTCTCCTAAATAGTTAATTAGCTGATTTCCAATATCTTGAGAGTTGTAATTCTCCCTACTAAGTTCTGAATCCTCATATTCTATAGGTTCTTCAACCTTGGGCTGTCTAGAGAAAAATCTTTTTATTCTTTCAAAAAATGACAGTTTTTGCTCTTGATATGGTGGAGCCAAAGTCTCTTCTTCATGCATAGACTCTTCCGGAGGTAATTCTTCAACTACCTGCTGAAGTTCTTCTTCCTCTTCTTCGTAATCAGAGAAATATGAGAATATATCTAAAGTCGTTTTAATTATGTCATTAGAATCAATCTTCTGGTATATTGACATTCCTCCTGACTCTTGTATGAGCTTGTGGACTCCTTTTAATCTTTGAGTTTTTCCAGATCCCAACGCCCCTACGATTGATAGGGCTATACCAGAATTCTCACCAATGACATCAGAAAGTATATCTGCAATACGGGAATCTATTTCTTGAGAAACATGGATTTTTTCAATATCCCTTATTGCTTCAGAAGAGAGGTCAGTAAAGGGATTTTTTTCAAGACCAAATCTTTCATATGAAGGAGTAGTATCTATTTTGAACATAATTACCCATCTATTGCAGTTATATTAAAGATTACCATCTTTATACATTAGTTTGGTTTATATTAAAAAGTAATAATGTAAAAAACTATTTAAAGATTTCGGTAATCATCTTTTTATAAATATAAAAAATAAAAAAAAATTAATTAAGAAATCCATTAAAACATTCTATTGAATTTTGAAATATTTGAATAGATTGAATTAGTAAACTGTTAGCTATTTCGTATTGTTTTGCTTGGATATGGACTTGGGCTTGATTGTAGTAGTTCATGGCTTCAGATTGAATAAGCTCACATGGGATTTGTCCAGGATTTAATGCCTTTGCTTCTAAAAGCAGTGCTTCCGAAGTCATTTTTAAATTTGAGGCTAAGTTTAGATTTGAAGCTACATAATCTGGAATGCCATCCTCATATTCTTGAGATGGCTCAATTTTCTTTGAAACACTTACAGTAAAGTCAATACTATTGTTTTTTTCATCAATTTCTTCTATTAGATTATTTGGGTCTAAAATTAACTTTCCGTTGTACAAGCCGGAGGAGGTAAATGTTGAATTCATAGTTATGTAAACTGACTGTCCGCTCTCAATAATCCCGTTGTATTGATAGGGCCCATATTCCCTTCCGCTAATTTTAACAAGATACTGTGGATTTTCTATTCTTACTTCACCATGATTTGCTACTCTAAAGACAACCATACATATTTCTCCAGAGGCACATATACCTTGAACTTCAACAGATCTTGCTACAATGTCCCTGCTGCCAGTTTCTAGGCAAGCACACGGGCTAGTTCCAGTAGGAGTTTTAGTACATTCATATCCTGGAGAGCATTTTCCTATACACGATTGAGTTACTTCCTCCCAATGACAATCCTCTTTGTATCTATCCTTAGAAAGACAGGCACATGGGCTTGTACCGTTAGGTGTTCTGATGCATTCAAATCCTACATTGCATCCACCAGAACATGATTGACTGGATTCATCCCAGTGGCAGACAATTGTAGTTGAACCAGGTGCTTGGCCTGGAACTGGAGAACCTTCTGGAGTTGGAGTTGGTGTTGGAGCTGGAGTAGGCACTGGTCTTCTAGGTGGATTTTCAGGGGGTATGGGTCCAGGAGTGCCCGGTGGGGGACCAGGTGGAGGAACAGGATCGTCAGGAGGAATAGGGGGTGGAGGAGGCGGAGGACTATCTGGGGGCCTTCCTTGTGGGTAATTTGGGAACCATTTCCACCAATGTGTTCTCATTGAAGGGATTAATGTGTCTGAAGAGATTTCAGGATTCCAATTTGATCCTTTTAGATTTGTTTCAGGATAAACAAGCTGAATATCACTCCAGTTTCCATCCCATCTAGAATAATAGATGTCCTGCTCCGATGACTCTGACCAAAATACAGCGATTGCAACTCCATTTTGTAAGAATGTTACTGCAGGTCGCCAGTCATACTTTCCTGTGTTTCCTATTTTCTTAGGCAGGAAATTATCACCTTCATATGAAGAGTATATATCTGCTCTCACTCTGTGATTGTCATAGACTATCATACTGTAATCATATCCGTTGCAGTCTATTTCAGGCATTCTATGATTACCAACTAGAGCTGGTACTGTCCAACTATTTCCGTCCCACAAGGAGTAATGGACGCCCCAGTTTTCTCCATTGTCAACTGCCCAAACGGCTTTTACCCGTCCAAATTCAGAAATTCCTGAGCGTGTAAAAGTATAATTGTAAAAATCGACGATTGGAGTTTCTTTTTGATTAGGGATTGGTGATGGAGTAGTCCAGAACTTGCCATCATATTTTGAGTAAAAAATTTTAGGAGTTTCATCTTCATAATCTGTCCATATTGCAATTGCTTCTTTTCCATAAAATTCTGAGACAAATGTTATCTCAGGTAATTGAGCTTTTGATAAATTGTAATTATTTACTAAAGGTAATGCTTCACTCCATGAGTTTCCATCAAATGTCGAGTAATAAATAACTCTTCTATTTTCACTGTCCATATGAACCCAAACGGCAATCGCAAATCCGTCCCAGTTATACGCAATATCTGGATCCATATCTAAACCTTCAAGTTGGCTTATAGGTTTCTCCTCTGTCCAAGAAAGCATATCTGTATTCCAGATTGAATAGTAAATATCGCCTGTCTTCTGATTTGACCATATTGAAATTGCTTTTTTTGACGGCCCAAATTCAACATTTGGGTCGTAATCATTTCCAATTTGTTGGGACACATACCATACTGGTACACCGTTAGGTGTCCACCATCTTCTTTTCTCATCGTCCCATAAAGAATAATAAGTATCCCAATCGTTTCCCCTTACAGGGTCTTCTACATAATATTGCCAAACAGCTATAGCATCAACTGATGTGCCTGGGTATTCTAGTTTATCTTTTGTAATACCCAAACATGAAGTAGCTATAAGAAGCACAATTAAGATTGAAGCCAATCCAATCTCTTTTTGTATCTTCATTTTCTCGCCACTCTGGGGCATCTTATCTTTTATGCCCTTATTCAATATGTAAAACAAGTATATTAGTTTTATGGAAAAAGTTATAAGTAATTTCATATATGATTGATTAATGGCTTCTATTGAAACTCTCATTTCTCAGTATTGGATGATAATATTTTCAGTTTTGATAGTCTTACTTATAGCACTTATTTTTTTGGTAAGGATGGTATCTAAAAAGAAACAAAAAAAGTCCGGTATCCCCGATGTTAAAACAAAAGAAAAGACTCCTATATTTGCAAAACAAAAAGAACCTGCATCTAAAGAGGAAGTCAAGACACAAAATTATGATGTACCTCTAAAGCATCTGTCAGACATAGGTATAGAAATTCCAAAGACTTCTGAAAGAAAGAAAATTAATACTTGGGCTGATTTTATAATTGAAATAGACAATCTTGCCCACAGTTTAGAAGATGCAAAGGCTCACGAATACTTCAAAATGAGTCAGATGTATAGGGATTTAACAAGATATTATTTTGATAACATCCAAAATCCAAACATTGGAAAAGCTGATATGGATAATGCTTGGAAAAAACTTGAAGCATCTTACAGCAAAATCCAGAAACTTTTAGAAAACATTTAGGTGTTTTAATGAATAGGAAAATATTAGCAATTTTATTGCTTACGATATTAGTTACTGGTTTAATTCCAGTTATTTTATCCCAAGAAGAAGGAAAGTCTATCACAATTAAAGTTCCCGCTGTTAAAAGAACTGCCGAAGGCGGGCTTGAAGGGTCTGTTTTTGACGCTACAGTTCTAGTCAAACCTGGTACTGGAAGGGTGTTTGTGGATACATGGCCTCTTTCAGAACTGGATACGCAGGCATCATGTCGATTTGCATCAGACGTTGCAGCAGATATATTGAAAGTTTCCCATTCAAAATATGATTTCTTTTATACAATTAGGGCCGATTCACCAGTAATTGGTGGGCCTTCAGCAGGTGCAGCTCTCACTATTGCAACTATCGCATCCATAAGAGGGCTCGACATTGACCCAAATGTTATGATGACAGGAATGATTAATCCTGATGGAACAGTTGGGCCAGTAGGTGGAATTCTAGAGAAAATAATGGGGGCAAATGAAAAAGGAATAAAAACTTTTCTTATTCCAAGCGGGCAATCTGTCATACAAACTGTGGATGGAACTAACGTTGAAACTGTCAACGTTGTTGAATATGCAAGTAGTCATTGGGGGATTACTGTACTAGAAGTTGATGATGCAATAGATGCACTTTGGTATTTTACAGGATATAGAATAAAAGAAGACAAACCTCCTGCCAAAGTAGCAGTTAATACTGATTTTATTAAAGACCGTGCATTATCTGAGTATGTAGCAGTGGAAAAGCTATCAAACACAGTAAATCAAAAACTTAAATCTGAGAGTATTGGATTTAGAGATTATCAAGCCTTAACTGAATTTTTGAATCGGGCAAACTCAAACATTGATACAGGTAAAAAGAATCTTACTGAAAAACGATATTACAGCGCTATGAGTAATATTTTCAATGCAAAGATCCAGCTCAATTACATTAGCGATTCAATAGATCTAATTATTAACAAGGATTCGACAATTGTAAAAAATAAGATAGAATCGGCTCAAAAAGAGCTTGATGAGGCAAATGAGCTTATAGCAATAGAATCTGAGAATGTAAGGGGAATTACTTCATTTGAATGCTTGGCAGCTTCAGAAAAAAGAGCAATAGAAGCTGAGACTCTTATTGCTGACGCTTGGAAAAATTACTACAACCAAAAATATTTTGATGCTGTTTATTATGCTAACTTTGCAATAGAAAGAGCAAAAACATCTAAATTATGGATGGAAGTAAGTAAAGAAAATTCTAATGGCGAAGGATTAATTGATGAATCCCAGATAAAATACAATGCGGATCAGAGGATCGAAGATGCAAGATTGAGCTTAGTATATGCTCAGACACTTATTGGCAAAAACACATTGCTTGACCAGAGTGCAGAATTGCTTCAAACTGCAGAGAGAGAATATGAAAAGGGAAAATATGCAGCTGCAATTTTTGATGCCATTGACAGTAAGGTAAGATCAAGTGTTTCAATTGAGGTATGGTCTTCAGGGGAAGATGTGATAAAACAAAGACTTGAAAGAGCAAAAGAACAAGCAATGGGTGCAATTTATTTGGCAAGAAAGAATGGCAGCGAACCATTAATGGCCGAAAGCTACTTTGAGTATGCTTCAACCTTTGAAAACTCTGATAAAATAGCCTCAATAATTCTCTATAAATATTCGAAAGGTGTAGCTCTTGCTCTTAGATTTCTAGAACCCGTAGAAAATGAAATCACCAATCAAGAAATACAAATTGAAAAAACTCCAACTTTGGTAAATCCTTCATCTTACAACTATGTTGGATATTTCCTGGCTGGATTAATATTGGGGCTAGTGATAGCAGGTATTGCAGTTTATTATAGTAGAAGAGAAATATATAAATAAAATTTTTATTAAATTAATTCTCCTTTATCTTTTGTTCTTATTGTTCCTTCTAGAGTTACGTCTCCACCGATTTTTATAGTTCCTCTGTATTCAATTCCTTCGCTAATATGGACGCCATCTAGCAATTGGACTGATTTATCTGAGAAAATCTTGTTTACTTTGGAATTGTGACCAATTGTTACACTGCCTTTTGCAGTTATGACCTTTGCATCGCAGTTAGCACCTATAATGACATCCCCATCACTCACGATGTCCTTCATTATTTTACTATTATCTCCAATTGTGACATTACCGCCAGCTTCAATTTTTGTTTTTATAACTGCTTCAGGTCCAAGGAAAACATCTCCTCCTGCGAAGAACTCCCCACTGATCTTTATACGTTCTCCACCTTTGACGTCCCTTGTAGTTTTAATTGAAACTGGTATAACACTGCCATTTGATATGAACGCATTTCCAGCATAAATTTCTTCCCTGATTTCTGCTTCTTCTCCCATAATAAGAGTTCCATCGCATTTAACAGCACCTTGGACAGTTGTCCTATCGCCCAGGGTGACATTCCTTCCAGCAATAATGTCACCTTTTACAAGGGCATCGTTTTCAATTTTAACATTTTCTTTTGTTTTTAATCCACCCTTTACAATGACACCTTCACTTATTTCTATATCTTTTTCGAATGCGTCCAAAACTATTACTTTACCTTTTTCTGCTTCTTCCATTTGTCTGTTTAGTTCTTCGTTTATTGATTTAATTCTTTCAAGTTCCCTTTGTACATCTTCGATTAGCTCCTCTTTTTGTCTTAGTTCTATTATTTCCTTTGATCTCTCATTGTTTAGTTCGTTTTTGTATTTGTCTCTTTCTTCACTTATCTCTTTAATAATGTCATGAGTTCTTTCTTCTACTTCCTTGTACTTATTTTCAGCTTCCTTTAGTTTTTCCATAAAGTCTTGATTTTCTCTGGTAATTTTTTCAAATTTTTCTTTGATGATCTCAATATTTTCATATTCTTCTTCGTAAACCTTAAGCTGCATCTTTAATGCCCTGTTTTCTTTTTCAATTTCTTCAAGATTCTGAGTAAGTATATTTATTTTTTCATCTTTTTCGCTACTACCACCAAAAAGGGCCATTTTGACTCCTCCTAACATCTTAATATAACAAATTGCCGATTGCGAGTATATATATCTTTTTATTTTTAAAGCTACTTCTCATATAATTCTAGTAATATCCCATGGGTGCTTTTTGGATGCACAAAAGCCATTTTAGAGCCGCCGGCACCTTTTCTTGGAATTTCATCAATTAACTTTATTTCTTTTTCTTTCATAGTCTTTATAGCTTCGTCTATATTTTCTACTAATACTGCAATATGGTGTATTCCTTCTCCTCGTTTCTCTATGGATTTTGCAACTGTGCTGTCTGGAGAAGTAGGCTCCAAAAGCTCAAAATGAACTCCTCCTATGTTTAGGAAACAAACTTTTACCTTCTGCTCAGACACTTCTTCAATATTTTCAACTTTCAAACCAAGTGCGCCTTCATAAAACTTCAAAGATTCTTCTAAACTATTTACCGCAATACCTATATGATCTATCTTTTTTATCATCACATAACCTCACATAAGATTTTTTAATTTTGGCATTAATTCTTGAATAACCATGTATGGATCTTTTTCTCTTTTGGCTATTATTCTTGCAAGCTCTTCAATTTCTATTTCACTTATGACACTATATAGATTTTTAAAGAACATATTTTGAAGTATGTTTAATAGTTCAGTTTTTTCTCTAATTACTCTTTTCTTTTCATGATGTCCTGATTTAATAAGATAATTATGATGTTCCTTAATTGATTCATATAATTCGATAGCGCCATCTTCTAGATTCCCGTAAGTTTTTACAATAGGAGGAACCCAATCTTCCTTTTTCTCAGATAAGTCTAACATCATCTTAATTTCCATTATACACTTCTCAGCGCCTTCAATATCAGCTTTATTAACAGCGAAGATATCTCCTATTTCCATAATACCTGCTTTTATCGTCTGGACACTATCTCCCATACTAGGAACAGAAATAACAATAACGGTATCTGCAACTTTAACAATATCTACTTCTATTTGCCCTGCCCCCACTGTTTCAATTATAATTATGTCTTTCCCAAATGCATCAAGAGCTTTCACAGCGTTTCCTGTAGCTTCAGAAAGACCTCCTAGACTTCCTCTAGTAGCCATGCTTCTAATGAAAACTTCTTTGTCAGTGTAATGTTTTTTCATTCTTATCCTGTCACCTAGGATAGCCCCCCCTGTAAAAGGACTTGTGGGGTCAATAGCAACAACACCAACTTTTAATCCCTCGTTTCTGTAATATGAAATAAGTTTATCTACCACACTGCTCTTACCTGAGCCTGGAGGTCCAGTTATTCCAATAATATGAGCTTTACCTGTTTTACTATGAATTTTTGGGATGATGTAACTACAAGAAGACGAATCATTTTCCATCAATGTAATTATCTTACCCAATGACCTCCTATTCCCAGAAATCATACTTTCTATTAATTCATCTAAGGAGTTCATTGGGGCCATTCCTCATGATTTATTAGTTATTTCTTTAATAAACGAAACTATTTTCTCTGTACTTGTCCCTGGCCCAAATATCCTCTTAACACCAATTTCATTTAAGTATGGTATGTCATCTTCAGGAATTATGCCCCCTCCAAAAACAGGGATATCTTCAGCACCTTCTTTTTTTAGAAGATCTATAACTTTTTTGAACAAATGATTGTGAGCACCTGAAAGAACACTTAGACCTATTGCATCTACATCTTCTTGCAATGCAGTTTCTACTATACTTTCTGGCGTTTGTCTTAATCCAGTGTATATTACCTCCATCCCAGCATCTCTTAATGCACGAGCAACAACTTTTGCACCTCTATCGTGTCCATCCAGTCCCGGCTTTGCTATTAATATCCTCATCTTTTTGTCTGACAATAAAAGTCCCCCATTTTCATATAACGATTATAATCTTAAAATACTTTTCGGTAGATATAACTCAGTTATACATTTTTTCAATTAAAATGAGATTTCTATCTAAATAATATCAAAAAAGATTAATTAATATTTATTCTTCATCATCATATTCATCTTCAGGAACGAAGAGTGGTTGTTCGTCATCTCTGTCTTCAACTGGAAAGTTAATCTGTGGTTCTATTATAAATATCTCCTCCATTTATATTTAAAAGGAATAGGGTGTATAAATAATTTACCCAGAAAAATACTTTAATTAGCTATATATAAGATTAATCTTTAATTAATTTAAGATATAGATATCCTTTGTATTTACATTATAGGTCTAGCGGCGATTTGAATTATCGTAAGCATTATATATGAATTGATTAATTAATGTACATGAAAACACTTGTTGTTTTTTATTCTAGGTCAGGTAATACAAAAAAGATTGCTGAAGATATTTCAAATAAAGTGAAATCCGATATCGAAGAGATTGTTGATATTAAAAATAGAAAAGGATTATTTGGATGGTTTAGTGCCGCCATGGATGCGAGATCAAAAAAATTAACCACGATTAAAGATATTAAATATGACCCTTCAAAATATGAGCTTGTAATTATTGGGACTCCTATTTGGGCAGGTTTAATGGCACCAGCAGTTAGAACGTATATTTCTCAAAACAAAACTAAGTTTAAGAATGTAGCATTATTTTGTACATATGGCGGTTCTGGGAAAATAAAAACTTTTACAGATATGGAAGAATTTATCGGGATAAGACCTTTATCAAAATTCGGCATTAGAGAAAAAGAACTAATTACGAGCTATGAAGATAAATTAAAAGAGTTCATTAAAGATTTAAAATAAAAATTATTAATTTTTTAATATTAGATAATTAATTGTCAGCTCTGATATATCTCCAGAATATTCTCCAGTTCTTCTTATACTTTCAACCATGTAAACAAGGGGAACAGCCTCAATTCCAAGATTTAATGCCTTGTTATTTATCTGCTCGCATTTTTCCACTAATTTTTCAACGGCATCTATATTCTCGTTTGCTTTTTTCATGTTCCTCTTAAAATGAGATTCTAGACTTTTATAAAATATTTCTAATGCCATATTGCTGGCAGATTCTAATTCTTTAAGTATTTCTGGATTAAGTTTACCTATAGCTTTTAATACATTCTCTCCTAGAATTGAAGCATGATCCCCAATTCTTTCTAAAATTCTACTTATCAAAAAGTAATAACTTGCTTCTTCTTGGCTTATACCCATTTTCTTTGATAGCATTAAATCTGTTAAAATGACATTATATTGGTGTGTTACAAGCCAGTAGAGTCTATCCACTTCAAAATCTCTAGAAATAACATTTTTTGCTAAATCAATATCATTTGTCTTAAGGGCCTTAATTGCATCCTTATGCATATTTTCTACTAAAGAATACATTCTCTTAATCGTTTTTTCAAATGGCATTTCCATCGGGCTTAGCAAATCTTTTATCACAAAAAGATTATTTTCTTCATCAACTATTTCAGGCCCAATTGCAATCTGTGTAAACATTCTTATCGATTCCCTTATTTGGGGAGGCATTACATCATTAGATTTAATTGCAATATCCGAATAACCCATTACATATGCACCAACAAGAAGTCTGAATAGAAAAGTTTTATCAGTGTCAGAATCGACAATATATTCTTTCTGCTTTCTTTTTTTTTCGATTACTTTGTCAGGAGTAACAAGAAGTGTTCCATCTTTTTGAATTAAAAGGCCAAGAGAATCATTTTTTTTAATGTTCAAAGATTTTATCCAGTCTTTAGGCAAAGTAATTACGTAAGAAGAACCGCCAGTGATTTGCACTTTTCTTATTTCCATTATATCGATAAAATTCTTTTTAAGGATTATATAAATATTTCTGTATTTTAGTCTATATAATATATAGATATATAGAGACAATGATTCAATACTTATTCTTATATATTCTAAGTCGACAAGGATTATAAAAGGTCTAAGGATAAGAAATCTGGTGATTAACCATGACAGGAAAAAAAATAGGAACATTTGGAATTTTAATGGCCGTTGTTGTTTTGGGAATGATTTTTGCTGGTTGTACTCAAAGCTCAACACCTAAACAATTATCCAAGCTAAATCAGACGGGATCAAGTACGGTACTTCCACTGGCTATAGCTTGGGCAGAAGAATTTGATGGGGCAGAGATTTCTGTATCTGGTGGCGGATCAAGCCACGGATTGAATGCACTACTTAAGGGAGAAGCAGATCTAGGAGACGCAAGCAGATTTTTGAAAGGCTCTGATTATGAAAAAGTTGGATGTGACCCAACATTGGTATCTTCAGACGGAACAGTCACAGCAGCATGTAATGGGGTTACTCCTACAAAATGGATTGTAGCATACGATGTTTTGGCGGTAGTTATTAACAATGAGAATACATGGGCAAACGAATTAACATATGACCAGCTCTATAAGATTTTCACAAATGATAATCCAGCAGTTTACTGGGATGAAGTTCCAGGATTAAAAGAAAAAGGTGCACCACATGCAAAAATATCTATTTACGCGCCTGACGAAGCAAGCGGAACTTACGATTACTTCTTCGAAAGCATAATCAAAGATTGGTTAAAACCAACTCAAGTTGCAAAGTCAAGATTAGATTCTGGCGATGGTGTATACCACCCAAGCGCAGATGATAACGTTATCCTAGATGCAATAAAATCAAACAAATATGCAATTGGCTACTTTGGATATGCATATATTATTGAAAATCCTAACCAAGTAAAAGTTGTTAAAATAGCAAAGAAGTCAGGGGATGCATTTATTGAAGCTTCAATAGCTAATGTTTCAAAATACCCAATGGCAAGACCATTACATATATACACTAATGGTATACCCAATAAATCTACAGAAAAGGGAAAAGCTATAAATGCTTACCTAAAGTATATCTTGAGTGAACAGGGACAGAATATAGTGCCTGAAGTAGGATATGTCAAAGTATCACTAGTAGATCCAACAATATTACCCGCTCAACTTGCAAAATTAAATTAAGAGTTGAAAAGATGTTAGGTAAATTCAATAGAGCATACTTCAATGGGAACAATCCATTCCACAAAAAAGTGGATTTTAAAGAGGATATTATAGTAAGATTAATATTTATTGCCGCAAGTCTTGCAATAGTAGTTAGTCTAGCTATATTATACACACTTGTAAGTGGCTCTATTGACTTTTTTTTAAGTCCTAAAGTTAATATTTTAGAATTTTTTTTTGGTACAAGATGGACTCCAAGTGGAACTGATCCAAGTTTCGGCTTGTTACCATTATTATCTGGTACTACATTGGTAGCAGGTGGATCTATCATTATAGCTACACCTTTAGGGGTAGGAGCTGCAATTTATTTAACTCAATTTGCAAATAAAAAAGCTAGTTCCCTAGCAAAACCAATAATTGAACTTTTAGCAGGTATACCTTCCATAGTTTATGGATTTTTTGCTCTCATAGTTATTAGTCCTATTATAAGAGAATATTTTGGTGCCACCTATTTTAATGCAGCAAGTGCAATAATAGTAATGTCAGTAATGATACTTCCTATAATTGTTAGTGTTTCAGACGATTCAATGAGGGCTGTCCCAAGAGAATTAAAAGAAGCCAGTTTAGCAGTAGGTGCAACTAAATGGGAAACAGCAATAAAAGTTGTTATGCCCGCAGCTTCAAGTGGGATAATAGCTTCGATATTACTTGGATTGGCCAGAGCTTTAGGGGAGACAATGGTAGTTGCATTAGCAGCAGGCAGTGTGGCTAAACTTACTCTAAATCCATTTAGCGAAGTTCAAACAATGACCGCTTACATTGCTCAGGTAGCAACAGGAGATATACCCCCCGGTGTTGCCGTTAGTGCTGCATTTGCAGTTGGCCTTGTATTATTTGCTATAACTTATATAATAAATTTCATTGCAGGCAGAATAGTTTTAAGGATACAAAACGCAGGCGGAACGCCTTCAAAAAATAAAAAAATATCTAAGAGACTACTTAGCCCTAAATTAAATACAATAAATATCAGTTCATTGAATAATCTAGAAATTGAAAAAATTGAACCTGAAAAGACACTAAACAGGCGACATAAAATTTCAAGCATGGGAATAATTTTGGTGGGACTTTGCTTAGTAAGCGCTGCTATTTTTTTAGGATTTTTAATGTTTTCAATTCTAGAACAAGGTATTCCGGGGATCAGTATGAAATTCTTAACTTCATTTCCCAGCTCAAGACCAGATAATGCCGGAATATTCCCAGTTATTATTGGGTCCATATACTTGGTAAGTCTAGCAATGATATTTGCATTACCAACTAGTGTGGGAGCTGCAGTATATTTAACAGAGTTTGCAAAAGATAATGCATATACTAGAATTTTGAGAAGATTAATCCAAAACTTATCTGGGGTACCATCAATCGTCTTTGGATTAGTCGGATTAACTGTGTTTGTTCGTGTATTTGGATTTGGTACAAGTATTCTATCAGGGAGCTTAACCCTTGCAATAATGATTATGCCTATTATCATTGTTACTACTGAAGAAGCTTTGAAAGCTATTCCTAAATCTTTTAGAGAGGCCGCAAGAGGTTTAGGTGCTACTAAATGGCAGACGGTTAGACATCACGTTATACCTTATGCGTTGCCTGGAACTCTAACAGGATCTATATTAGCTCTATCTAGGGCAATAGGAGAAACTGCACCGATTTTATTTATCGCATCAGTTTTTGCAAAAACTGCTCCAGATAGTATTTTTGATGGATTTCTTGCACTTCCGATTACAATTTTTTATTGGACTAGACATCCTAAATTAGAATTTCAGAACCTTGCCGCAAGTTCAATTTTAATATTACTTGCAATCTTATTCACAATGAATTTGTTAGCTATAATAATTCGTCAAAGATCTCAAGCTAACAGGGATTGGTAGAGATACTAAATGGAGGATAAAATGGAATCTACAGAAAAAACAGATAATGAGTCAATTACTATATCTAATTTGAGTATTTATTATTCTGATAATCTTGCCGTAAACAAAGTATCTTTAAAGATACCAAAAAATAAAGTAACTGCATTCATAGGGCCAAGTGGATGCGGTAAAAGTACTTTACTAAGGGCACTCAACCGTATGAATGAAGAAATTCAAGGGTGCAGGATGGAAGGAAAAATTATTTGGAAAGGAATTAATATTTTGGATTCAAAAGTAGATCCTGTTGCATTGAGAAGTAAAATAGGGATGGTATTCCAGAAGCCAAATCCTTTTCCCCGTTCAATTTATGACAATATTGCATATGGGCCGAGGATTCATGGCATAAAAAATAAAAAAGAACTTGATAAAATCGTTGAAAAAAGTTTAAAAGACGCTGCATTATGGGAAGAAGTTAAGGAAAGACTTTCTGAATCAGCGATGGGGCTATCAGGTGGACAACAGCAAAGGCTTTGCATTGCAAGAGCTTTAGCAATTCAGCCTGAGATCATATTAATGGATGAACCTTGTTCAGCCTTAGATCCGATTGCTACTACAAAGATAGAGGATTTAATAGATGAATTGAAAACAAATTATACCGTCGTCATTGTTACACATAATATGCAACAAGCCGCAAGAATAAGTGATTATACCGGTTTCATGTATCTTGGAAAGCTTGTTGAATTTGGTGAAACTCAAGACATATTTGAAAACCCAAAAGAAGAATTAACTGAAAAATATATAATGGGAAGATTCGGTTAGGTTATAAAAATGAGAGAAAAATTTGTTGAAGAATTGGAAAAATTAAAATCTGATGTAGTCGTAATGGCAAATCTATCTAAAGAAATGTTAAAAGAATCAATCGATGCAGTCAAGAAATCTGATATTGTAATAGCAGAAAACGTTATTAGACAAAGAAAAGATATTAGAGAATTTGACTATAAAATTGAAGACGATGCATTAAGATTAATAGCATTATACCAACCAGTTGCAAAAGATTTAAGATTTATAATTGCCACACTTAAAATGAATACTTATTTGACAAGGATAGGAATTTATTCTAAAGACATTTCTAGAGATATCAAGGAAATATCTATGAACAAAGATTTTCCTAGATTAAAAAGCGTTTGTATCATGGGAGACATTGTCTTAGGAATGTTAGATGACGCAATAAAATCTTTTGAAAAAGAAGATCTTACCCTTATTGAGAATATGTGGAAAAGGGATGACAATGTTGATGATATGTTCCATTCAATTTTAAGAGAATGTATATCCTACATGGTAGAAAATCCAAAAAGCATTAGTTATTACACACATTATATGTTGATTTCTAGATATCTTGAGAGATGTGGGGATCATGTATGTAAGATATCAGAAAAAATACACTACATGATAACTGGAGAAAGGATATCTATTAAATAATTGTAATTTCTGTTATTGTGTATTTAACATCATTGTAATAAAATAAATTTTATCCTTATTCAATTAAATATCCAAATATTAAAACTGAAATAGTTGAATATATAATTACTAAACTTATATGGATGTTAGTTATTTTGTTGCCCATTACTCTACGAATTACTATCATGCTAGGTAAATAAGATTTGGTTCATAAAGGACAAGTGTAAATGCGAGCATTGGCCATTTCTTAATATGGTATAACAATATAGGTACTTCTGTCAGATTACAAATTCGATTAAAGTCAAACGAAAATCTTATAAGTAATTTTTAAAACAATGAATTTACTGGGGTCGTGGGGTAGCTTGGCCTATCCTTCGAGCTTTGGGAGCTTGGGACCTGAGTTCAAATCTCAGCGACCCCACCATAATTTTGTTTAATTCTTTTACTTAATATAAATATTAAAGATTATTATTTTTTTCTTATTATTAATTTTCACCGAAACTCTTAAATATAAAACATTAGAAAAAAAAATTAATTATTATCATTACATATGTAAAGTTTTTTAATTAAAAGGTGTTTAAATGTTTGAAAGACTAGTAGACTATGCTAAAATAAATAATCAAATTGCCCCTGAACTTTATCCTAAGTATGATGTTAAAAGGGGACTGAGAAATGAAGATGGAAGTGGTGTATTAGTAGGGCTGACAAAAATTTCAGATGTAACAGGTTATGAAAAAAAAGATGGAGTTTTTACACCTTTGGAAGGAAGACTTGCTTACCGTGGAATAAATATTAATGATATAGTTGAGGCAATCTCAAAGGAAAATAGGCATGGCTTCGAAGAAATAATTTTTTTACTACTATTTGGCAAATTACCAACCTGGGAAGAACTTGAATATTTCAACGAGTTATTAGTAAGTAATAGAGACTTAGCTGTTAACTTTACAAATGATGTTATTCTTCATTTCCCAAGCAATGATATAATGAACAAACTTGCAAGGAGCGTTTTAGTTCTTTATGCACTGGATAAAAAGGCAGATGATACAAGTATCGAAAATGTTTTAAGACAAAGTATTGGACTAATCGCTAAATTTCCATCAATTGTAGCATATGCATACCATGCTAGAAGACATTATTTTAAGGGGAAGGATTTAGTTCTTAGAAATCAAAATCCAGAGTATTCTGTAGCTGAAAACTTTCTTTACATGCTAAGAGAAGATGGTAATTTTACTAAACTTGAAGCAGATACTCTTGATATCCTTCTAATCCTTCATGCAGAACATGGTGGAGGTAATAACTCTACATTCACTGTTCATGTAGTTACCTCTTCAGGAACCGATACATATTCTGCTATATCTGCAGGTATTGGGTCCCTCAAGGGCCCCTTACACGGAGGTGCCAATAAGAGTGTCATGGCCATGATGAAGGATATTAAAGATAATGTTAATGATTGGGAAGATGAAGAAGAATTGAAAAACTATTTGAAAAAAATTCTTGAGAGAAAAGCCTTTGATGGCGCAGGTGTCATTTATGGTTTGGGTCATGCTATTTATACAAAATCAGATCCAAGAACAATAATCCTAAAGAAAAAAGCTAGAGAGCTTGCTAAAGATAAAAAAAGAATGGACGAATTCAAACTTTACGAATTAATAGAACAAACTGCCCCTGAAGTTTTTTATGAAGTAAAGAAATCTAACAAAGTAATAACTGCAAACGTTGATTTCTACTCTGGCTTCGTATATAACTGTCTTGATATCCCAAAGGAACTTTACACACCACTTTTTGCTATGGGAAGAATACCTGGTTGGTGTGCGCATAGGATTGAAGAACTTATATCAGGTAAGAAGATTATAAGGCCTGCATACGCACACGTTGGAGACTTCAGACCTTATCAAGATATAGATCAGAGGATTTGATATCCTCATTCTTATTTTTGTTTATTTTGTGTTTCTTTCTAAAGGTGAAATCGTACACATTTAATTTCTGTCATCTCTTCTACAGCATATCTTGGTCCTTCTCTCCCAAACCCTGAATCTTTTAGTCCTCCATAAGGCATTAGATCTATCCTAAATGTAGGAACGTCATTTATCATTATTCCCCCTACATCTAGAGTTTCAATAGCGTGGTAGGCATTCCTTAAATTTTCTGTAAATACGCCAGCCTGTAAGCCATATGAAGAGTTATTTAATTTATTAACGGCATCATTAAAATCTTTGAATTTGATAAGTGCAAGTGTAGGGCCAAATGTTTCATCTTTTACTATTCTCATCTCTTCCGTTACATTTTCAATAATAGTTGGCTTGAATATAAATCCTTCTCTTTCCCCACCACAGAGAATTTTTGCCCCTTGTTTTTCTGCTTCATCTAGCCATGATTTGACTCTTATTATCTCTCTTTCATCTATCATTGGGCCAATGTCTGTTTCTGGGTGTAGTGGATCTCCTAAAACAAGTTTTTTAGCAATATCTACTATTTTATTTTTAAATTCATCATATAAACTCTCGTGTACATATGCTCTCTGGCAATGAATGCATACTTGTCCAGAATAACCAAATGCGCCGACTCTAACTGCAGCAACTGCTTTATTTATATCTGCAGTTTCATCAATTATAACTCCTGAATTTGATCCAAGTTCCATTGATAATTTCTTTAGTCCTGCATTAAGTGCGATTCGTTCTCCTATTATCTTACTGCCTGTAAATGATATTTTCCTGATTAATGGATTTTTAACTAGATGATTTTCTGCATCTTCAGCAGAACAAATTACAATATTTAGTGCTTCCTTTGGCAATCCAGCTTCAAGAAGTATCTCTCCTAGAATTAGAGCAGTCAATGGAGTTTTTGAAGCAGGTTTGTGGATTACACTGTTCCCAGCTGCAATTGCTGGCCCTAACTTATGGCATACTAGATTTAATGGGAAATTAAAAGGAGTAATGGCCAATACTATACCTACTGGAACCCTAATGTAAAAACAATATTTATCTGAACTTGTAGGGGCTGCATCAAAAGGTATAACTTCTCCTCCAAGTCGTTTTGCCTCTTCAGCGGACAAAACAATTGTTTCGTAAGCTCTTGATACTTCTCCCTTTGAAAATGCAAGTGGCTTTCCACTTTCTAGAGTTATTGTTCTTGCAAGTTCATCTTTTCGCTCTAACATTATCTCGGCAGCTTTAGAAAGAATTTCGTATCTTCTGTATCGAGTAAGATTTCTCATTATTTTGCTACCTTTAACTGCCGACTCAACAGCTTCTTTTAAATTCTCAGGAGAAGCCTTTGAAACCTTTTCTATTAAGTCACCGGTATAAGGATTTATTACCTCTAAGTAAGTATTTGTATCAACCCATTTTCCACCTATTAATATCTTTTTCATAAGAACCAATTCATTTCTGATTTATTTATTTTAAAACTTTGTGGAGTCTAACTAATGGTAATCATTATTAATTTTCAATATAATCAGTCATTAATAATCGAAAGATTTAAATAATAGTTACTTATATTAGTAAATGGTGGTAGCTGATATTGGGAATACCACCCATCACCAATGCATAAAAGAATTGCTAAGGAATTCATGATTCCAAAAGCAATGAAAAGGGGCCCAAAACGATCCCCTTGAATCATCTCTGAAAACGAGTACCTCAAGGGGGTCCAAAATTTTCTTTTGTCTATAAGACTATTCTTTCATATTCTAGTTTACCTATACCAATTCTTTCCCCTTGTAGCATTTGTATTTCAGGGTCAGGTCTGCCATCAAACATAAAAGTGTTCTTTTCAGCATCGTCAAGAAAGGCTTTGTCAATAGCCACTATATCTTTTGATAGATAAATTCCAACATTGTCCTTTATTCTGCTTCCGGGAAACGGCATACAATCACAAAACTCTACTATATTTGCACCCCAATTAATCGAAGTAACGTTTTCTTTTCCTAGTATTTTGAAGATTCCCTCTACAGCAATAGGTAGGACATGTTGTAATTTCTCAAGTTCCGATAATTTTACAGCACCCTTAGTGCAGGCTTCCATACATCCAGGGCAATGCATACAATCTTCTCTTTTTTCTAAAGAAAGTATTCTTTTCCCATTTTTTATTTTTGGTATTTCTCTGTCACACATTTCTGTGCATGCGTCACAGCCATCACATAGATTTTCATCATAACAAAAATTTACAAATTTATGCATAGCCAATTTAGATTTTTTTGTAACGCACCCCATTGCAACATTTTTTATTGACCCTCCAAAACTTGCTAATGCGTGGCCCTTACAGTGGCTAAATACTATCATTTTATCAATCTCTTTAAAAAGTTCTGGAACATAAATTTCATTTAGAGGTTCACTTACTTTAACTGGGAATCCTTCTTCATTGCCCAGCCCATCCAAGACTATGAAAGGAGCACCTATATTTGCATAAGAGAATCCATGGTAAAATGCATTTTTTATCATACCTACAGCGGTAAACCGATTTCCACAGTAATAAGAAGTTGTATCTGTAAGAAAAGGTTCAGACCCTTTTTCTAATAACATCGAAACTAATTCTTTAATATAAAGTGGATGCACATGTGAAGTATTCTTATATTCGCCAACATGAACTTTGACAGCAACTTTATCTCCTTTATTGATGTTATCTAGAATATTACTATTTTTCAATGCTTTTTTGAATTTTCCAACCATATCAGTATTCTGTTTCCAGGGAACAAAATAGACTTTTGACATGAATTAATTAATTTATATCTCTTTTTATTTTTTACTCCGCTTTTCAACGAAAATTTTATATAGCTATATTCGTTATTTAACTATATGTTTGAAGATGCAAAAGAACAACTTGCTAAGATGATAGCAGGGGAAGTTGTTTTATCAGATGATCCTGGCCAAACTTTAAGAAAATGGCGTGAAATATTTGATATTTCTCAAACAGACTTAGCCCACCACTTAAATATATCTCCTTCTGTTGTCAGCGATTATGAAGGAGGCAGGAGAAAATCTCCTGGTTCTTCAACAATAAGAAAAGTTGTTGAGAGTCTCATTGAACTAGATATAAGTAGGGGTGGAAGGGTAATTCATTCTTTTAGTCATAGATTTGCAAAGGAGGTCATAAGCGACGTTGTACTTGACCTTAAAGAATTTCCAGTACCCATACCTTCAAAAAAGCTTATTGAGTCAGTTGATGGTGAAATCCTTGTTAATGAAAAATATCTAAATAAAGAAATACATGGTTATACAGTGATTGACAGTATTAAGGCTATATTAAATTTAAACTCTGAAGAATTTCTAAAGCTTTATGGGCTTTCATCTGAAAGAGCTTTGATATTCACAAAAGTATCTACTGGTCGATCCCCTATGATAGCAATCAAAGTCCAGGGTATAATACCGTCAATGGTCGTTTTGCATGGTGCAAATAAAGTGGATGAGATAGCTGTTAAACTTGCTGAATTACAGAAAATACCTCTAATACTTTCTCATAGGGATACACTTGAGGATTTGCTAATCGGATTAAGAACTCTTTAATTATTCATTTTCTCATAGTCTGTATCTAACAATTGCAGCTATTCCACCAAAGGCCTTTAATAGCTGACTTCCTTCTTCAGTTTCAGTTGAAATAATCTCAACAGTGGTATTCCCTTCCTGTGCTAGGTCTGCTAACTCTTCTAAGAGATCAACTTTTTCTTCTATATTTAAACTTAAATTGTTGCATTTCTCACAAGGTATACTTGCTATTTGCTGTTCCAATGTAAAGAGCTCTTCGTCAGTTCCTGTCTTTTCAGTTAAATTACCACAAGAACTACATTTTATTTTGATCCTGTTTTTGTTAAGGCCTTCTGATAGAAGTAGCATTTCAACAGCACCGGCCTCAAGGTACTTTCTTACTTCTTTTTCTCCATATGCTGCCAAACTGTCATCTTTTATCAATTCTTTTAGAAATCTTGTCACTTTATCCTTTTCTTTTGTTATGTCAAGATTTTCTAAGATTTTAGAACCTTTATCAACTAACTCATTTAGACCAAAAAGTTCAGTATAGGCAGTATCTACTACCCCCAGTATTTTTTTTCTAAGTTCATGGTGTAAATATTCGCCTTCCTCAAATTCATACTTTGTATAACCGCCACCACCGATCAGTATTCCTTCTAAATTCGGTTCAGCCATAAATATTTCATTAGCCGTTTTTCCAACAGTATCCTTAAAGTCATCTGCAGCAATTTCTCTAAGTCTTGCAAATCTAACTGACGACTGTCCACCCGCTCTAAACTTTCCTGGGACTCTTGATGTCAAATGTTTTACTAGCTCTACCTTTTTACCTCTGAGCAGACCAATACTAGCTTCTCCTCTTTCAACAATAATTAATCCAAAGACCCTCTTGTCTTCAATCATATCTAATAGTGGGTCTAAAACAAATTGCTGATCACATCTATAAATTCTAACTGAAATTGGTTCAGGTGGGAATAAGGTAAAGAGTTCTATTTTTGGATTACCCTCATCTTGTGAAATATTACCTGCAAATATTACAAGACCATTTTCAGGGGTAACTTTGTAAAGTCTTAAATGTTGCATAACTCTTTCTAGAGCTGAAAGTACATTTTTTCTTGTACCTTTTGATTTTATATTTGTAGCAGTACCCTGTTCATCTTTTATTTGTGCTGCAACTTTTGATATTTCGTATCCTGCGGGTATATAGACAGATACAAGTTCAGTATGCCTGCCTCTGATTTTTGACAAGAACTTAAGTTGCTTCTTGAATTCATAGAACTCTTTATTATCCATACTTGAAAGAAAATAGAAAATATTTAAAAGTATTCCTATTATCTTTAGTTAAAAGTGGTTCAATGAAAAAACAAGTCTACATGGAAATCTACAAATCCCTTAATTCAAGAGAAGATATACCTCCACTATCAAGCAAATATGGGATCGAGGAAGATGTTCTAATTTCAATTCTTTCCCAAAAAACAGTTAGGAATGTAAAAAAAGATTACTACCCTATAATGAATAGAATTCATGAGCTTGTGAAATTATGGGACAAAGGTTTAACTTTTCAAGATATCTCCAATAAATTAGTTTTTTCTCCAATATTAATTGCCACTATGATTCTTAAGGAGAAAAACTATAGCAAAAAGGACATCAAGAATTTTCTTAATAATCCCGATTCGATTGAGGATGAAAGAATAAGAACTGAAATTAAAAAAGCGATAGAGATAGATATTGCATATTCCCCTCAATCCTCAAAAATTCAAAGAGAAAATGGGAAAAAAGGAGAAGAGATGTTAAAATTCTATCTTGATCAAAAAGAAATTCAGTTCTTAAGAGAAGATGATTTAAGAAAACTCGGTTCTGTTAAAACTCCGGATTTTCTTTTAAATAAAGTAATAAGAATTCGAGGTAGACGTGTATTTTGGTTTGAAAGCAAAGCAAGTTTTTGTGATTATATAGAGTTTAAACAGGATTACAATAAACAGTTAAAGCATTACATATCCCTTTTTGGACCAGGGATAGTTGTTTATTGGAAAGGTTATATAGATGACATTATTACCGATAAACGAGTCCTTGTAGTAGATAAAAACTTTTTTGAAAAATCCTTTACATCATTTGAATATGATTAACAATTCAAAATAAGTAAAAATATAATTAAATTATTTCTGAATGCGAATAGTGGATTCATACTGGTATCTTAGGTACTCGTAACTCATGTCTGAAACACTACCGTCATCTGCGATTTGAAAGAAAGATATTTTTGGATTTTTCAATCCTGCAGTTGCTTTAACTTCTTCTATTGCAGTGTCAAGAGTTCCTACTCTATCCGCAAGCTTGTAAGATACGGCTTGTGTACCGCTCCAGACATTTCCATCAGAATATTTTAAGACTTCTTCTGTAGTTAGATTTCTTCCTTTAGATACGACAAATACAAATTTATCAAAATCTTCGTTTACCATTTGTTTTATGTTTTCTCTATCATTGTTTGATAAAGGTCTCCACGGAGCCCCTAAGTCTTTGTCTTCACCAGTTTTTATTACTTCAATTTTTATCCCGAATAGTTCGAAATATTCTGTTAGATCTTCGTAAACGTAGATAACGCCTATACTCCCTAAAATAGCATCAGGTTTTGCAACTATCTTATCTGCGCCAACGGCTAAATAGTAACCACCAGACGCTGCAATTCCTCCCACATAAGCCACAACTGGTTTTCTGAGACTTAGTCTTTCGACTTCATCGTATATCTCTGAAACTGCAGTTACTCCTCCACCTGGACTATCAATCCAAAGAACAACTCCTCCGACTTCATTGTCTTGAGCAAGTCTCCTTAACTCTGCAGTAATAGGTAATACATCCTCTAGGTCTAGTACTCCAAATATTCTTACTACTGCAATATTCCCATTGATTGGAACATTTTGATTTTCAATTCTTTGGAGTTCTTCTCTTAACTTTTTAATCTCTTGATTTTCGAATTCCTCTTTGGATTCATATGCTGAAAGTTTTGATTTTAAAATGTCAACTTCTCCACTACTAGTTACGCTTCCCTTTTCAGAAGAAATATCAAAATCGTTTAAATCGATGTTACATCCAGTAGATGCAATTAGAATAATAAAAGTAGAAAATAGTAAAAATATAATTTTTTTATTTGATTTCATTTGGAAATTCTCCTATAGACTGTCTATTCTTTCTTTTTCTTTGAAGTCTTTTTCTTGGCTTTGGGTTTTTTAGGCTTTGTTTCCTTTTTTGTGTCAAGCTTTTTTTCAACTTCTTCAACGGTTGTTGCAAGCTCTTTTAGTTCTCCGTTCATTCCTTCTTCTTCGATAACTGCTTTCTTCTTAGTAACTTTTTTCTTAGTTTCTTTATCCTCTTTAGAATAGAACTTTGTCATGACGAGGTAAGCAACAGCAAATACAACTATTAGAAGGCTACCAAATATGAATAGTCTATATTTTTCAAAGAAGTTAGATTCTTCTCCTTTATCTATTGTAAGTGTTGTTACGGTAAAGTATAAAGTTTCTCCAGCCAATGGATGATTGAAATCAACAATGAAATTGTCAGTTGTAACTTGCACTATCTCTCCAGCTTGATTTTGTATAACTATGGTTTCTCCAACTTTTGGATTGAGTTTTAGAAGATATTTATCTCCTGATTCAATCACATTAGCAACTCCGTAAGGAGTTTCAATCTGCTTCTGTGGCAAAGCCTCTACTTTCATTGTAGTTTCAGTAAGTTCTAGTACCATTAAATCTCCGTACTCAACTGGGAGAAGATCTCCGACCTTTGGGTCGTATCTAAGAATTACTTTGTCATTTGTAACCTCAGTAACTGTAAATGTAGTTGCTTCATTAGTGATTGTCTTACCAATTTCTGGTTCATGTTCAATTACAACATCAGTTCCGGTAACTTGTACAACTTTGCCGGGCCAATCAGTTAATTGGATGATCATCCCAACAGTAGGTTGTTTTTGGTATCTATTTACAAATGCACTTACTGTAGCTTGGAAAGTCCTTGGGATTTCTTCAAATCTAGTTAATTCTTGGACTTTGGGAACTTCTTCGATTACTCTTGGTAACGAGAGGACTAAATTTGGATCTGCTACGCCATATGCCTGTTCTGGCGGTATAGTTATATTTTTTGTTTCCCCTTCCTTCATCCCAATAAGGCCATTTTCAAATCCGGGGATAGTTGATCCATCGCCAACATTTACGGTAAGAGGTTCATAGATCCTACCCTCATTGTAAATGCCCGCATTTTTTGCTTCTTGTAATAAGGACGTGTCAAAAACAGTTCCATCTTGAAGTTTTCCTATGTAATCAACTTTTACTGTATCTCCTTTCTCGACTTTTTTTTCGATGGCACAGCCAGCTGAAAGGAGTAACAATGCCATTAAGAAAATTGTAAAAAGGTACTTTCTCATTAACTCACGTATATCAATCCGAATACAATCATTTATAAATCTTTCTTTGATAGGTTTTTCAGGTGATTTGATGTTATACGACGTTAAAGATCTCTCTCTTTCAGAAAAAGGAAAGATGAGAATCGAATGGGCTCAGAGAGAAATGCCCGTTTTAGCACTCATTAAAGACGAATTTAAAAGTAAAAATACCCTAAAAGGCTATAAAATCGGTTGCTGTCTCCATGTTACAACTGAAACAGCTAACCTTATGATTACTATGAAAGAAGGAGGAGCAGATATTTTTCTTTGCGCTTCAAATCCTTTGAGCACCCAAGATGATGTGGCCGCTTCACTAGTCAAAGATTATAAGATTCCTGTATTTGCAATTAGAGGGGAAGATAGAGATACATATTATGACCATTTGAACAAAGTACTGGATTCAAAAATTAATATAACAATGGATGATGGTGGGGATTTAGTTTCAACTATAATGAAAGATAGAAGCGATGCACTTTCTGGAATAATAGGGGGTACAGAAGAAACTACTACCGGAGTAATACGATTTAAGAGTATGGAGAAGGAAGGCGTACTTAAATATCCAATAATCGCAGTTAACGATGCAATGACAAAGCATTTTTTTGATAACAGATATGGAACGGGTCAAAGTACCCTTGATGGAATTATTAGAGCTACAAATGTTTTGCTTTCTGGTAAAAATTTTGTAGTTTCTGGTTACGGATGGTGTGGTAAAGGAGTTGCTATGAGAGCAAGGGGACTTGGTGCAAAGGTTATTATCACTGAAACTGATGCTATCAAAGCAATAGAAGCGACTATGGATGGATTTCAGGTCATGAAAATGGAAGAAGCCTCCAAAATAGGAGACATCTTTGTTACTGTAACAGGCAATATTCATGTTATCAGAGAAGAACATTTTAAAAACATGAAAAATGGCGCAATTGTTTCCAATTCTGGCCATTTCAATGTTGAAATAGACATAAATGCACTTGAAAAAATGTCTCAATCAAAAAGAGTAGTAAGAGACTCTGTCGAAGAATACCAATTGAAAGATGGAAAGAAAATATACCTATTAGGTGAAGGAAGATTAATCAACTTAGCTGCTGCTGAAGGACACCCTGCATCCGTAATGGATATGAGCTTTGCAAATCAGGCATTATCTGCAGAATATCTCACAAAAGAAGGCAAAAACCTTAAAAATAAAGTATATCCGGTACCTGAATCAATTGATAGAAGGATCGCTTCTCTTAAACTTAAATCAATGGGCATCTCTATAGATGCATTGACAAAAGAGCAAGAAGAATACCTTACCTCTTGGGAACTAGGTACCTAAATATAATCTTACTATTTTTATTCATTTTTGGATTAATTATAAAAACTCCTATTCGTTCTTTTTTACGGGGGCCTTTATTTGTTATTAAAAATAAAAACACTTGATATTGAAGCAACTGATTATCCTTTAGTTCTAATGCATAAAGATGATGCTAAGTTTTTAGGAGTCAGACGACTGGGCAGAGTTAATATAAAACTTGGGGATAAAGAATTTGTAGCAGTTGTAGATTTAACAGAAAAATTAGTTAATAAAGGTGAAGTCGGGCTTTATGAATATCTTTGTAATAAATTTGATACTAAATGCGGCCTAAATGCGGAAGTTACTTTAGCATCTCCTCCAGATTCAGTTCACTTTATTAAGAAAAAATTGGATGGCAATACTTTAGCCAAAGATGAGATTAATAACATAATAGAAGATACAGTTGAGAATAGACTTAGCGATATTGAACTTTCTGCCTTTGTATCTGCCGTTTATACAAGAGGCCTTTCAAACGAAGAAGTAATTAATCTTATCAACAGCATGGTTAACACTGGTCAGACTTTAAATATCAAAAGAAAACCTATTTTTGATAAACATTGTATCGGTGGTGTCCCAGGCAACAGAACAACTATGGTGGTAGTTCCAATACTAGGCGCCGCAGGTTTAACAATTCCTAAGACCTCCTCAAGGGCAATATCAAGTGCAGCAGGAACAACAGATACCATGGAGGTTCTTTGTGATGTCAGTTTCCACAAGAATGAAATTGAAAGAATTGTAGATAAGATCGGGTGCTGTATTGTATGGGGCGGGGGAGTCGACCTCGCAATTGCCGATGATAAGCTGATTAAGATAAGAAATCCATTGGGATTGGATCCTGAGTCACTGTTACTCGCTAGTATCCTTGCTAAGAAAAAAGCATCAGGTTCAGAAAAAGTAGTTATTGATATACCTGTAGGAAAAAATGCAAAGATTAAAGATGCTAATTTTGCCAGAAAACTTGCACGAAATTTCATTACCTTAGGGGAGAGACTTGAAATGGAAATAAAGTGCATGATAACTTATGGAGAAAAACCTATAGGTAAAGGTATTGGGCCTTCACTTGAAGCAATTGATGTTCTAAAGGTACTTAGTGGGGACGGGCCATATGACCTAAGAGAGAAATCATGTGAAATAGCAGGATTACTCTTTGAAATGGGCGGTAAAGCCCCCCGAGGTAGGGGAAAAGAGATTGCAGAACAAATGATAGACAGTGGAAAAGCATTATCCAAGTTCCGAGATATTATTAATGAACAAGGCGGAAATCCAAAAGTAAAAATTGAGGATCTTCCAATCGGATCATATAATCACACTGTTAAATCCGAAATTGAGGGCAGAATTGACTTCATGGATACAAGGATGATAAATATGATTGCAAGAGCCTGTGGTGCACCAGATGACAAAGGTGCGGGGATATTCTTCCATGTTGAAAAAGGGGAGAGAGTCAAAAAAGGTCAGGATTTATTCACATTATATGCAGATAAAGAAACCAAAATAACTAACGCCCTTGAAATATTGGATGGGAGCCCGATAGGTGTTGAAAAGGTTATTTATGATATTGTAGAAGGAGAACTTTCTCTATAATTTATTTTCAATAGTTTTTTGATTTTTCTCTTTTGTATAGGGGATTCTCTTTATATATCCACATTTCAGACATGTAAAAGTAACTTTTCCTCTTCCAGTTCTGATCCTTACCGTTTTGTTGGGTGTGTAAGGAGAATAGCACTTTTTACAAAACATTCTTTTATAGTTCTGTGGGATTCTAATTTTGTGTCTTTTTGAAATAGCCACAGCTGTTTTAATCGAATTAACTGATAATATTTCATCGTCTTTGTATATTTCGGATAATTGTAATAATTCCTTTATTCGCTCAGATGCAATCTTTTTTCGTGTAGCTTTTCTTTCTTTCCATCCCATTATATAATAATATATTAATTACTTAATAAAATCTTAGGTCTAAAATTAGATTATTACCTATCGAAATATATTGACAATATCCAACTCATTGGGCCTGATTTTAGTAATTCGCATAGAAATTTGCGACACTAAAAAAATAGATTAATTTTCTTATGATAAGTAAAAGTGGCTACCTTACAAAATCTATTATCTTTAGGGACACAATTGCACTCCCATTAGGACATTCATTTTAATCATTTTAGGAAATTTTCAGGATATAATCCAAACACCTATTTTCATTTGTCATCTCTACTATTATATAGCAACTAACTAATTTATAAACAAATAACAAAAAACATAAAAAGCTTTATATATACCTCTTTATCTTAAAGCACGTTTTGCTAATAATAAGTCCCGTGATATTATGATAAGTGTAGAAGACGTAATGGTTAAGGATGTAATTTCATTAACTATCCCAGCTACAGTAAATGAAGCTTTGGAAAAAATGCAAAAATTCAAAAAACCCGATTTGCCTGTTATTAATAAGGATAAAGAACTTGTTGGAATTATTTCTTTAGAGGACATAATAAAAAATCCCAATGAGGATCAAATAGCATTAATTATGAGCAGGGATTTTAAATCCGTAAAAGAGGGGGACGACATAAAAAAAGTCGCAAAGATTCTTCTAGATAATAAATTATCAAGAGTTCCAGTTATCTCAAATGGAAGACTTAGCGGAGTCGTAGCAGTTAGAGATATTGTAATGAATGGTATATCAAAACTTGAATTAACTGAACCATGTCAAAAATACATGAAAGAAGAAGTTCCATGTATCTGGCAAGACACACCCCTTAGATCTGCGCTCATGATCATGGTATACAGTAAATCCTCATTCTTCATGGTGGTGGGAAATGATGGAGGCATTGTAGGTATTATAGATACTCAAGATGTTATGTCCTCTGGAGAGTTTCTTGATGAATTAAAGACAACTGAACTTAACATTTCCGGAGAGGGTGATGACTGGGCATGGGAGCCTAAAAATGCTTTACATATTGTTTCTAAAAAACTTACTTTACCCTTAAAGCCTGTCAAGGATGTAATGTCAACTGAATTAGTAACAGTTACTAGAAAAACTCCAGTAAACAAATGTGCGAAGGAAATGAAAAAAAATAACATCGAACAAATACCAGTGATTAATGCTGAAGGTGGACTAATAGGTATTGTAAGAGATATTGATATAATCAAAGCTCTCTTATGAGTTGATTATTTTGTTTGATTCTTTAAAAAATAAATTTTCAGGATTTGTAGATGGAGTTAGCTCTAAAAAAATTAGCGAGAAAGACCTTAATAAAATCCTTGAGGACTTTGAGCTCTCTCTTATCGAAAGCGACGTTTCTCTAAAAGTTTCTGAAAAAATTGTTAACGAATTAAAAAATAAACTAACCGGGGAAAAGGTAGGAATAACTTCCAACAAAAAGGATTATGTAAGAAATGCAGTTGAAGAAACACTAACTGAAATACTTGACTACAAAAAATTTGATATTTTAAATGAAATAGAAAAAAAGAAAAAATCAGGAGAAGTATTCTCAATAGCGTTTGTTGGATTTAACGGCACCGGTAAAACTACGACAATTGCTAAATTTGCAAAATTACTAAGTGACAAGGGATATAAAGTTGTAATAGCCGCATCAGATACTTTTAGAGCAGGTTCTATAGAGCAATTATCTTTACACGCTGATAATATCGGAGTAAAAGTAATTAAACATAATTATGGAGCAGATCCAGCAGCTGTAGCATTCGATGCTATAAATCATGCAAAAGCTAGAGGAATCGATGTAGTTTTGATAGACACAGCCGGTAGATCTGAGATGAACAAAAACTTGATGGATGAAATGAAGAAATTAATTAGAGTTGCAAATCCTGACATGAAAATATTTGTTGGAGATTCTTTAGCAGGAAACGCTGTAGTTGAACAAGCTGAAAAGTTTTCTGAAATTGGGCTTAACGGATCTATTCTTACAAAAGTAGATGCCGATTCTAGAGGTGGGGCAGCTCTTTCAATAAGTTACATAACGGGAAAACCGATTCTATATATCGGTACAGGTCAAGATTACAAGGATTTAGAGCCTTTTGACAAGAAATGGCTCATAGAGAGGATACTCCCATAAAATTTATAAATAATCTAACTTTAGGTTTTCTGATGGCCGGGGTGGGGTAGCATGGTTTATCCTATGGGACTGTGGATCCCATGACTCGGGTTCAAATCTCGGCCCCGGCCCCTACAGAATTTTTATTTAATAATAATTAAATTTATATTCTATTATTATTCTAATTAATACACTTACCAGTTGAAACAAATGAACAATTCTGAAGATATTAGCATGGGTACAAGAATTACCATGAATATGATGCACAATCTATCTAAGTTTTACTCTAAATACAAATCTCCGAAATTAAGATTCGTTACTCATTATATTATACTCGGTATCTTCTTTTTCTCTATCTTGTCAAAATATCACTCTAAGCGAATAAAGTCAACTTCTTCTGAAATCAAATTAGTATTATATGCTGCCATAAGTTGGATCCACAAATAGTTTGGCTGAATTTATTCTATTACCTTAAAAATCTTCATCATATACAATAAATTTTATCCTGCTTTGTTGCATAATTCTACTCAAAACGACACTTATCTCTAACTTGTCCCTCTTTTACCTTTACTTTACACTAGCTGTTGCAGCTTGTCATACAGTATAAACTTCATCATCACTTCCTTTT